>ERZ1673742.9-NODE-9-length-305589-cov-8.690840_pt1 | contig 305589 bp, 271 predicted proteins | sample MGYA00580208_ERZ1673742 | MGnify/ENA primary metagenome ERZ1673742 (study PRJEB41218, sample SAMN15661774) | gut metagenome | host: Homo sapiens | place: Canada: London | collected 2015-08-20/2019-03-30 | study: EMG produced TPA metagenomics assembly of PRJNA649273...
AGAACGAGGGCGATGAGGCATACCTGCCGATGGCCCCGGACTTCGACAAGTCCATCGGTTTCCAGGCTGCCAAGGAGCTCATCCTCGACGGTGTGAACCAGCCGTCCGGTTACACTGAGCCGATCCTGCACCGCCGTCGTCTGGAGTTCAAGAAGCGCGAGGGCATCGACCAGGACTAATTCTTGGTCTGGCTGCGGCTGCCGAGCCTGAAATAACAAAATAACTACCCAAACTGCCGGTGTGTAGGTGGTATTGGCTAACCTCTGATGCCAATTCCGCATGCGCGCCGGCAGTTTTGTTTTTCGTGCAGGGCGAGCTTGTGCCGGGAACGCCCGTGTTGGGTGCCCCATTGGTGGAAGCATGCGATGCCCTCCGCCGAGATACCCGGGTTCACAAGCGGGGTAGGGGCAACGTTGCTAGCGTTGATTGGGAAGTTAATTGAGAAAATGCAGTCTGCAACGTCCAAGGAGCTGCGACCCCCATGACTAATTCCACGACCGACAGTGCTACCAACCTTGCCAAGGCCAAAGAATTCCTCCATAGCGCGGGCGCAATCCTCTTTGACCTCGACGGAGTGATTACCCCTACCGCCGATGTGCACGAGCAGGCGTGGGCGGACATGTTTAGCGACTACTTCGAGCACAAGGGTGTCTCGGCCTACACAGAGGAGGACTACTTCACCTACCTCGATGGCCGCCGCCGCGATGAGGGCATCGCAGCAATCCTGGAATCTCGCGGCATCTCGCTGCCACACGGCAGCGATCAGGACACAGCGAAAGACGAGACAATTGTGGGACTCGGGAAGCGCAAAAATGATGACTTCTTGGCGCGAGTCGAGAAGGGAATTGAGGCCTACCCAGGGTCGGTTGCGCTGCTCGAGGAGTTACAGGGCGCGGGGGACTCGTCGGCAAGCGAAAAACCTCAGTTGGCGGTGGTTAGCTCGTCGAAGAACGCCGTACCAGTGCTGACGGCGGCGGGATTGCGTGAGCGGTTCGTGGAGATTGTTGACGGCGTGGTGGCGCACGAGAATAACCTGGCGGGTAAGCCAGCCGCCGATACTTTCGTGTACGCGGCGGAGAATCTGGGGGTGGCACCGCGCGATGCTGTGGTGGTCGAGGATGCCATCAGTGGTGTGCAAGCGGGTGCAGCCGGCGCATTTGGTCTGGTCATTGGTGTTGACCGCGGTGCTGGTGCGGAAGCGCTGAGCCGAGCGGGCGCCGACATTGTGGTCAGTGACTTGGCGGAACTCGTCTAAGCTGGCTCGAGACAAATGGCTGAGAGAAAACCGGAAGGCATCATGGCCAACGATTCGACCACAGCAGCAGTCGACGAGACCGAGCGTGTGATTCCGCAGGGGCAGGGTCACGACGCGGAGACCGCCGAGGCTGAAAAACAGGAGGAGACGGTGTCCCCAGTTCGTCGTAAGCAGCGTCGTAACTTCCCGGCGGGTCGTGCGGATAAGCACCACCACCTGGTGAATGCCGAGGGACTCATGGATCGAGACATCACTCCGGTCGATGAGTGGCGTCTGATTGAGACGAAGCCGAATGGCCTCCCGCTCGGTTTGGGCGAGACGCTGTTTGCGCTGTCGAACGGGTACATCGGCATGCGTGGCAACCCGCCGGAGGGCCGTGACTCCAGTGAACACGGCACTTATATCAACGGTCTGCATGAGACATGGCCGATTAGGCACGCCGAGGACGCCTACGGCCTAGCCCGCCAGGGACAGACAATTGTCAATGCCCCGGACGCCAAGGCAATGCGTCTCTACATTGACGATGAGCCCCTGCGTCTCGGCAATGCTGAAGTCAGCGACTACGAACGTAGTCTGGATTTCCGTGAGGGTGTGCTGCGTCGTCGGTTCATCTGGCGCACCCCGGGTGGCAAGCACGTTCGCGTCACCTCTGAGCGCATGGTGTCTTTCCAGGAAAAGCATGTCGCCGCGATGAGTCTGGAAGTCGAGCTGCTGGATGCGGATGCTGCGGTGATGATCAACTCGCAGATCCTCAACCGCCAGGACGGCGAAGACGAGTACCACGATGCCGCCAAGGCGCAGGGCACCGAACTGGATCCCCGTCGCGCTGAGGCGCTGGAAGACCGCGTGCTCATTCCAGCATTTCAGTCGGAATCGGCGCACGGGCAGCGCTCTACGTTGGGCTACCGCTGTGCAAACTCCGGTATGACCGTGGCCACTTCCATGGACCACACCTTTACTGTCCGCACTCCCGACGGCACGGAGCCGTTCGTAGAGGTTTCGCAGTCGACCGAGCCAGATGTGGCCAGCTCCCTGTTTAACCTGGATGCGCCGGTCGGCACTGTCATACGCCTGGAGAAACTGGTCGCGTACCACTCCTCCCGCAAGGTGCGCGCCGAAGAGCTGGCATTCCGCTGTGAGCGCACACTGAACCGCGTCGGCCGCATCGGCATGTTGGGGCTGATGGAGAACCAGGAGGAGTGGCTCGAACGCTTCTGGGAGCGCTCTGACGTGGTCATTTACAATCAGCCGGAGATTCAGCAGGCAGTGCGCTGGAACATTTGGCAGATTATCCAGGCTGCCGCTCGTGCCGAATTCCAAGGTGTGCCGGCCAAGGGAATGACCGGCACCGGCTACGGCGGCCACTACTTCTGGGACACGGAAATCTACGTGACCCCATTCCTTACCTATACGTCGCCACAATTCTCGCGCAATGCCATGCGCTTCCGCTGGGACATGCTCGAAGCCGCGTGGGCGCGTGCCGACGAACTGGCGCACGACGGTGCCCTCTTCCCTTGGCGCACCATCAATGGTCAGGAGTCCTCGGCCTACTTTGAGGCCGGCACGGCGCAGTACCACATCGATGCGGACATCGTGTACGCAATGATGAAGTACGTCTACGCCTCCGGGGATGAGGAGTTCCTGCTCAAGGAGGGCACGGATCTGCTGCTCGGCACGGCCAGGTTCTGGATGTCGCTGGGATTCTTCGATGCCGAGCATCGAGAGTTCCAGATTCACAGCGTCACCGGTCCAGATGAGTACAACACGGTGGTGAACAACAACCTGTACACCAACGTGATGGCGCAGTATAACCTGCGGGTTGCTGCGGACGTCGTCAGGCAGATGAAGCGTGATCGTCCTGCTGCCTATCGCGAACTGACCAACCGCTTCGACCTTACCGAGCGCGAGATTGAAGAGTGGGAGCAGGCCGCTGAGGCGATGTACATCCCGTTCGATGAGAAGCTCGGCATTCACCCTCAGGATGATCAGTTCCTACTGCGTAAGCGCTGGAATCTCGACAATCCCGAGGTCGGCCCCCTGCGCCCGTTACTGCTGCATTACCACCCGCTGACGATTTACCGTCACCAGGTCATTAAGCAGGCGGACGTCGTCCTTGCACTGTTCCTCATGGGCAATCGCTTTACGACGGAACAAAAGCGCGCAGACTACATGTATTACGATCCGCTCACCACTGGTGATTCCTCGCTGTCCGCCGTTGTGCAGTCCATTGTTGCGGCCGAGTTGGGTTTGCAGGAGCAGGCGATGGACTTCTTCCTCCGCGGACTCTATGTGGACCTGGCGAACCTGCATGGCAACGCTGCCGATGGTGTTCACGTCGCATCTGCCGGTGGAGTATGGCAGTCCCTGGTCTATGGCTTCGGCGGTTTCCGTGACCACGATGGCCGCTACAGTATCGATCCGCGTCTGCCGGAAGACTGGAGTGGTCTGACGTACCGAGTCACTATTCATGGTTGTCGTATCCGGGTGACGGTGCGTGGCCGCACGGTGGAAGTCGTCCTGGAGGAGGGCGACCACCAGGTTGGGCCGATTATGGTCGCGGGCCATGAGGTGATTATTGGTCCGGAGCCGTTGACCGTGGTGATGGCGAACTCGGATCAGAGCGAGGATTAGTCGGACGGCTTCGGCTGTACACGGTGCCAATGGGGGGGATTGCCTGTTGGGGGTGGCTGTTTGGGTTCTTTGGGGAATTCGGCAGGGGTAAAAATAAAGAATTTCGCAACATAATTATTGAGTATTAAAACCGTCCACCTGAGAAAAGTGGGCGGTTTCTTATTTTCGTGCTATTTATGTTGCGTTATTAGCTGGTTTGGGCAGGTGAAAAATCGGCAAAAGTCGGGGTAGGGGCGTTTTTATGGCGGGGAAGGGGATTTATACAGTGACGACGTCAGAAGTGGCTAAAATGCGATAACCTGAGAAAAGGCGGAGAAAAGCCCTAGGTAACCTGTGAAAATCCCCACCCAAAAGGGGGAAAAATGTTTACCAGGCGCTGTGTGACTTTAGAGTGAATATGACACTGGAGGTGCCATGACTGTTAAAAGTTCAAACCGTGACGCAATCGCGCACGGCAAAATTAATGTAGAACCGCTGCGCGAGCAGCCTAAATACCCCTCATGGGCTCTGAAGCTGACCATGGCCGTCACTGGCGTGCTGTTTGGCCTCTTCGTTATCGTCCACATGCTGGGTAACCTGAAAATTTTCGCTGGCGCGGAAGACTTCAACGCATACGCGACCTTCCTGCGCACTGTCGGTGCTCCGGCAGTTCCGAACGAGGGCATTCTGTGGGTTTTCCGCATTGTCCTGCTGGTAGCTATTGTCCTGCACATTTTCGGTGGCCTCACCCTGGCTGCACGTGCTAAGCAGTCCCGCGGCAAGTTCCGCCGTCAGGGAATGGTGTCCAGCTGGAACACCTTTACTGCGCGTTCGATGGTGGTCACTGGCATTGTGCTGCTGGCTTTCATCATCTTCCACCTGCTGGACCTGACCATCGGTGCTGGCGTTGCTCCGTCTTCTTTCGAGCACGGTGAGGCATACCAGAACGTGATTGCGTCCTTCTCGCGTCCGGGTGTTGTTGTTTGGTACATCATTGCGCAGCTCGCTCTGCTGCTGCACCTGTCCCACGGTCTGTGGACTGCTACTTCCGACCTCGGTATCACCGGTAAGCGCTGGCGCAAGGTTCTTCTGTTCCTGTCCGGCCTGCTGCCGCTGCTGGTTGTTGTCGGCAACATCTTCATCCCAGTCGCCGTCCTGACCGGTCTGGTCTCGTAGGTCGAGGAGGAAATTTACTATGACTAACACTGAAGCAACCGTCGCTGCGGACTTCCGCGCGCCGGAAAGCGCTGTCGACGGGGTCAAGATCGGCAAGGTTCTGTCCGATAACTCCCCGGGTGACAAGGTCTCCATGAAGGACCACTGGCAGTACCAGAAGGATCACGCCAATCTGGTTTCGCCGCTGAACCGTCGTAAGTTCCGCGTCATGGTCGTCGGTACCGGCCTGGCTGGCGGCGCTGCCGCTGCTGCCCTCGGCGAGCTCGGTTACGACGTGCAGGTTTTCACCTACCACGACGCTCCGCGCCGTGCGCACTCCATTGCTGCACAGGGTGGTGTCAACTCCGCTCGCGGTAAGAAGGTCGACAACGACGGCGCTTACCGCCACGTCAAGGACACCGTTAAGGGCGGCGACTACCGCTGCCGCGAGAACGACTGCTGGCGTCTGGCTGTCGAGTCCGTCCGCGTCATCGACCACCTGAATGCAATTGGTGCTCCGTTCGCTCGCGAGTACGGCGGTACCCTGGCAACCCGTTCCTTCGGTGGTGTGCAGGTCTCCCGTACGTACTACACCCGTGGTCAGACGGGTCAGCAGCTGCAGCTGTCGACTACCTCGGCTCTGCAGCGTCAGATTGGTCTCGGCAACGTCGAGATCTTCACCCACAACGAGCTGGTTGACATCATCGTCGCCGACGGCCGTTGCCAGGGTGCCGTCATGCGTAACCTGATCAATGGTGAGCTGACCGTTCACACTGCTCACGCAGTTATTCTGGCTACCGGTGGTTACGGCAACGTCTACCACATGTCCACGCTGGCCAAGAACTCCAACGCTTCGGCCATCATGCGTGCATACGACCAGGGTGCTTACTTCGCATCCCCGTCCTTCATCCAGTTCCACCCGACCGGTCTTCCGGTCAACGCGCACTGGCAGTCCAAGACCATTCTGATGTCCGAGTCCCTGCGTAACGACGCACGTATTTGGACCCCGAAGAAGAAGGGCGACGAGCGCCCGGCCAACGACATCCCGGAGGACGAGCGCGACTACTTCCTGGAGCGTCGCTACCCGGCATTCGGTAACCTCGTCCCGCGTGACGTCGCTTCCCGTGCCAACTCTCAGCAGATTAACGCCGGCTACGGTGTCGGCCCGCTGAAGAACTCCGTCTACCTGGATCTGCGTGACGCAATTGAGCGCCTGGGCCAGCCGGTCATCAAGGAACGCTACTCGAACCTGATTCAGATGTACGAAGAGGCAATCGGTGAGGACCCGTACAAGGTTCCGATGCGCATTGCTCCGACCTGCCACTTCACCATGGGTGGCCTGTGGTCGGACTTCAACCAGATGACCTCCATCCCGGGTCTGTTCACCGGTGGCGAGGCATCCTGGACCTACCACGGTGCAAACCGCCTGGGTGCAAACTCCCTGCTGTCCGGTTCGGTCGACGGTTGGTTCACCCTGCCGTTCACTATTCCGAACTACCTCGGCCCGCTGCTCGGTACCGACCGCCTGGCTGAGGATGCCCCGGAGGCCAAGGAAGCACTGGACCGCGCTCAGGCTCGCCTGGACAAGCTGATGAGCATCCAGGGTAAGCACGGCGCTGAGTACTTCCACCGCCAGCTCGGTGAGATTCTCTACCGCGACTGTGGCGTGGCCCGTAACAAGGAAGACCTGGCTCGCGGTATCGAGGAGATCCGCGAACTGCGTAAGGCATTCTGGTCTGACCTGTTTATCCCGGGTGAGCCGAATGAGATGAACCAGCAGCTCGAGTACGCTAACCGCGTTGCTGACTACATCGACCTCGGTGAGCTCATGTGTGTCGACGCCCTCGACCGCGATGAGTCCTGCGGTGCTCACTACCGCGATGACCACATCTCCGAAGATGGCGAGGCAGAGCGCGATGACGCTAACTGGTGCTTCGTTTCCGCATGGGAGCGAGGCAACAATGGTCCTGCATGGGATCTGTCCGGTCACGAATTCATTCGCCACGCCGAGCCGCTCACCTTCGAAGCCGTCCCGCTCATGACAAGGAACTACAAGTAATGAAACTGCACCTTGAAATCTGGCGCCAAGCAGGTCCGAACGTCGAGGGACACTTTGAATCCGTTGACGTTGACGACGCCGTCGCAGAGATGTCGATCCTGGAGCTGCTTGACCACGTCAACTCCAAGTACGTCGAGTCCGGCAAGGAGCCGTTCGCGTTCGCATCTGACTGCCGTGAGGGTATCTGTGGTACCTGTGGTCTGAACGTCAACGGTCGTCCGCACGGCCCGGGCCAGAACACCCCGACCTGTCAGCAGCGTCTGCACCAGTTCAGCGATGGTGACACCCTGAAGATCGAGCCGATGCGCTCCGCCGCATACCCGGTCATCAAGGACATGGTCGTTGACCGCTCCGCTCTGGACCGTGTCCTCGAGCAGGGTGGCTACGTCTCCATCAACGCTGGTACCGCTCCGGATGCAGATACTCTGCACCTGAACCACGAGACCGCTGAGTTCGCACTTGACCACGCAGCCTGCATCGGCTGTGGTGCTTGTGTCGCAGCTTGCCCGAACGGTGCTGCACACCTGTTCACCGGCGCAAAGCTGGTTCACCTCTCCCTGGTCCCGCTGGGTAAGGAAGAGCGTGGCAAGCGTGCCCGCAAGATGGTTGACGAGGTCGAAGGCACCTTCGGTCCGTGCTCCCTCTATGGTGAATGTGCTGACGTCTGCCCGGCAGGTATCCCGCTGACTGCGGTTGCCGCCGTTACCAAGGAACGAGCTCGTTCGTTCTTCCGCGGTAAGGACGACTAAACTCTTTCTCGATTAGAGTTTTCCAGAAGGGACATAGATTATGGCGAATGCAGTCAAGCGTTACCAGGGCGAAGAGCACTTCGTCGACGGTTACGTGCCTCAGAGCATGAATGCCGAATACTCCTCGCTTCACAAGAGCATTACCTGGATTGGCATGGGACTCATGCTCGCCTCTCTGGCGGCTTGGGGCACCTTCATTTTCGGTCTCGCAACGACCGTTTTTGCCGACCAGACTGCTGCCTCTCACAGCAACGGTTTCCTGGCTAAGGATGCCGCCAACTACACCGACTACACCGGTGGTTGGAACTTCGACGGCAGCGTGTTCATGTGGGCTGGCCTGGTAGTCGCACTGGTTATGGTTATCGCGGGTGTGGCCTGCATCTCCATCGGTCGTCGTGACTACAAGGCTTACCGAAAGGAATTCGGCACTCACCACTAAAGGCTTGCCCCAGTTTAAAGGGGCTCGCCTCTAGGCGGATGTAACGCTAGCCTTTTGAACTAGCACCTCCACAGTTGATGCCACTGTGCACAGTGCGCTGGGGTGGGGAAGTACTGAGAAGTACCTCTCTCACCAACAGCGGACTGCGGCGCGGTGGCATTTTCGCGTTTTCGGCGCCTAATCTATACACATGGATAACAACCCCGCTAAGCTGCCGGCAGCTGTCGATTCGGTTTCGGACCGTCTCGCAGTTCCCGGGCCATCACCTGAGGTTGAAGCGGAAAAACGTGCGCAACTGCGTAAGGCCAAGGCCTTCGCTACGATGCTGCTGGTCATCGCAACTGCTGTGTATTTCACATGCCGCGGTATTGAGTCTTCACACTTATCCGCAGGCGAAGTTGTGCCCGCGTGGGTGGGCTACGTTCGCGCTGCTTCTGAGGCCGGCATGGTCGGTGCCCTCGCCGACTGGTTCGCAGTCGTAGCTCTGTTCCGCCACCCGCTCGGCATTCCTATCCCACACACCGCTATCGTCCGCCGCAAGAAGGATCAGGTCGGTGAGTCCCTGGCGCAGTTCGTCGGAGACAACTTCCTGAACCCCGCTTTGATTGTGGACAAGGTGCGTAAGGCCGAGATCCCTGAGCGTATCGGCGAATGGCTGGTAGCGCCGGGAAACGCCGACAAAGTGTCAGCAGAGGTCGGTAAGTTCACCGGAAATGTGCTGGAGGCGATTAATCCCGACGATGCCGCCGCAGTGCTGAAGTCAGCAGTCATCGATGAAGTTGCAGCTCCGGAGTGGGGGCCACCAGCGGGTAAGGTTCTCGAGCAGCTGATTGAAGAGGGGCGCACCGAGCCCATCGTCCAGCAAATGGCTGAGTGGCTGCACCGGAAGTCGCTGGGCTCGCAGAATCTTATCGACCGCCTCGTCGGAGAGCGCGCCCCATCCTGGGCGCCGAGCTTTGTCAACGATCTCATCGGCGACAAAGTCTATCGCGAGCTGGTTGATTGGACCTGGCAGGTGCAGCATGACCCTAAGCACGACGCGCGCCTGGCACTCCACCGCTTCCTCACGCAGCTCGCCATAGATTTGCAGAACGACGAGAAGACCATCGCCAAGGTCGAAGAAATTAAGACTGACATTCTTTCGTCCGCCGCCGTCACACAGGCACCGGCGAAGATTTGGGCATCAACATCCGCAAAGCTTGTCGACGCTGCCCGCGACCCGGACTCCCTGCTCCGTCGGAAGGTCTCGGAAACGGCCGCCCGCTACGGCGAGCGGATCCAATCCGATCCTGAGTTGCGCAAACGAATGGACCGCCGTCTGGAAGCGGCTGTCGTCTTCATCGCTGAGAATTACGCGGGCGAGATTACCTCGATCATTTCCGAGACCGTCGAGCGTTGGGACGCCGATGAGGCTTCCGACAAGATTGAACTGATGGTCGGTCGCGATCTGCAGTTCATTCGCGTTAACGGCACGGTTGTCGGATCACTGGCCGGTTTGGCTATTTACACCCTGTCGACCTTGGTGTTTGGGGCTATTTAGCAGCACAACCCAGCACATCAGACGGTGTGCGTTAGCATGTAAAAAGCAATGCATCCCTGTTAAAGGAGTTGTTCCCCCGGTGCGCCTGTTACCATCTTTGCCCAGTCTTGCGGACTCGCCGCTAATGGCGATTTCCGTCTATGTGGACGTCCTGTTTCAGTTCGCCATTCCGTTTGCCATCGGCATCTTGGCGCTAATCGGTGCGGTGCTTGTCATCACCACCCGCGCGGATGCCTTTGACGCTGCAGACCGCAAGAGCCGCAACGTCTGGGCCGGTATGCTGGTCGGTTCGGCGGTTTTCCTGCTCCTGCCGTGGCTGGGCTGGGCAATGCTGGGCATCCCGCTGATTGCCGGGCTGGTCATCACGGGTATTTACTGGCTGGATGTTCGCCCACAGATCAAGGACATTTTGTCGAACGCACAGGGCGGGTATTAGCCCGGGCGGGTGCTAGCCTGCACTACTGAGAAAGTGTCTGGGTTTATGACAGTTTCTGGGTGAAAAACCCGGTTATTCTGTCATAAACCCAGACACTTTCTTTTTTTTGGGGGGGGGCTGGTTCCCTGAAAACCTACTGGAACACCACGGTAACCTACTGGAACACCACGGTGCGGTTGCCGTAGACCTGCACACGGTCCTCCAGGTGCCAGCGCAAACCGCGAGCGAGGACCTGCTTCTCCGCATCGCGCCCCTCACGCTGCATGTCCGCAGCGGTGTACTTGTGGGAGACACGCATGACGTCCTGCTCAATAATCGGACCATCGTCGAGGTCCTCAGTGGCGTAGTGGCAGGTGGCACCGATGAGCTTCACACCACGTCGATAAGCCTGCAGATACGGGCGCGCGCCCATGAACGACGGCAGGAAGCTGTGGTGGATATTGATTGCGCGGCCTTCCCACTTCTCGCACAGATCCGGCGGCAGAATCTGCATGAAACGTGCGAGCACGATGGCATCCGGGTTTTCGGCGTCGACAATCTCGGCGACCTCATCGAATGCCTTACGCTTGCCGACGGCATCCTTGGGGAAGGGCACGTGGTGGAAAGGAATGTCATACGCTGCGACCAGTGGCTCCAGATTGCGGTGGTTGCCAACTACTGCAGCGATTTCCATCGGGTAGTCCGACTGTGCGACGCGGCCGAGCAGATCCTGCAGGCAGTGGCCTTCCTTGGTCACCAGGATGACAGCGCGCTTCGGGACAGCGTTGTCGGTGACCTTCCAGCGAACCTCAGGGCCCCAATCACCGACGAGCTCAGCGAACTTCTCGCGCAGCTCTTCGACAGTCAGGTCGAGCGCGTCGGCGCGGACCGCCTGGCGAGTGAAAAACCATCCGGTCTCCGGGTCGGAGAAAAAGTCCGCCTCGGTAATCCACGCACCAATGTCGGACAGGAAGGTCGACAGGGTGGAAACGATACCGGTACGGTCTGGACAGCCGAGCGAGAAGATGTACTGGCGCTCGGTGGGAGTACCTCTATTTGCGGTGATGAGAGAGCGAGTCATTCTCGGTATCTTACCTGCTAGCTAAAGGTAAGTTCGTTCACGGTCGACAAAGGCAGATTTGCGCCCGTCAGTGTCAACGCCAGGCCCTCCCCGGTGACGTGCGCTTCCTCCACCTGCATGCCGTGGCCGATGTCGTAGCTCAACAGCGTACCGCTCGCTTCTCCCAGCCAGCCGGCCAGGCCATCGAGGTTTAAGCCGAGGATTGAGCCGCCCTCCAGGTTGATTTCGATATGACCGCCGTTGGCAATCGGGCGGAACTTGGAGGTCGCAAATCCGGAGGCGAATTCAATGCTGAAAAGGCCTTCGTCTGGCAGCGGCGTAATCGTGGAAGCGCGTACACCGCTTTCCCGGTTAATCAGCGCCTGCAGCAGCTGAGGTGGGATCGTGACATCTACTCGCAGCGACTCTGCCGTGGGATCCGCGCGATTGCTCAGATCCACGTTTTCCAGGTGCACTTCCGCTGCCGGGTCACCGTTGATCTCCGGTGCGCCACCCAGCGCCTCCGGGTTGTTGACCTCCAGTGTGTTCGGAGTGGACAGGTCCATCGAGGGCACGGACTTCGTGGCCAAGGCGAGCAGCATCGGGCGAGTGCCGAAAGAAACCTTGGGGTCCTCAGTGACCGTCGCACCACGCTCCTCGGCGGAGGTGCGGTAACCGTCGGAAATCTCCTTGCTCACGAACATCCGGACGCCGATTTCGCCGGCAATCGCAATAAGCGCCACCACGATGATGACACCGAGGACGGTGGGCAGGACTTTGACGCTCGAAGAGCGTTTAGCAGAACTCATGGTTCCCAGTCTTGCTTAACGACGGCTCCGTCGCTACCACCTATCTTCGCCAGGTATCCGCCGGGGAGCCCGGCAAGCCTGGCAAATCCTTTCCCGGTGCCCCCCCGGTGCGCAACCTACTTAGCGACGTAGTCCGCCAGTACCGCGGTCTCAGCGTTAAGGACGCGCTCCAGGTACGGAGCGGCCTTCTCCTCGAGCTTGCCACCGAGCAGCGGCACGTTGATGGCGAATTCGGAGTTGGTGGTCAGCACTGCACCTTCACCCTGGGCGGTGAGCTTCTGGGACGCACTGAAGGACGCCGGTACGCCCGAAGCTTCTGTGGTCACGGTGGAGGTCGCGCCGTCGTCGTTAAGCGGGCTGATGACGAACGTGCGCGTCATGCCGACCCCGGACTTAACGAACTTCTGCGCCTGCGCCGGAATCTTGTCAGCAGAGACGGTCTGGCGAATCACGACGGTGGTGCCAGCGTCGGTGGTCTCGAACTTTTCCACCTTGCCGTCAGCTGCCGAGAAACGGTTTGCGACCTTCTCCCAGAAACCGGCGTCGGTGAGAGCCTCGTAAACCTTCTCAATCGGCTGGTCGAAGTTGACGGTGTGCGTGTTAGTCGTAGTCATGCGCTTGATAATACGTAATTTGCACTACGCTAGGGGCGTGGAAAATCTCGACCAATCGCCGAACCCAATTCATCTGACCTCCGACATGGAAGAAGCCATCGATGGGCTTGCGGGGCTAGAGGGGGTGGAGCTCAGCACGCATACCGCTTTCTCGGATCTGACGACGCTCCGCCTCGGCGGGGTGCCGCGTGCCGTCGTCCGATGTAGCACGACGGACGCTGTGGTTGATGTTGTACGCACGCTTGACGACGCTAACGTGCCCCTCCTCATCGTGGGAGGCGGATCCAACCTGGTGGTAGCCGATGAACTCGAGCCGCTGGTGGCCGTGGTGATCGAGGCTGACAACGTGACCATGAGCACTCGCGGACACGGGTTGGAGTCCGTGTCGGCAATCGTGGAGGCCGAGGCCGGTGCAGTCTGGGACGAGGTCGTGGCGATGAGTGTCGACGCCGGTTTTGGTGGCCTGGAATGCCTGTCGGGTATTCCGGGATCGGCCGGAGCCACGCCGGTGCAAAACGTTGGTGCCTACGGTGCTGAGGTATCGCAGGTTCTGGACGCGGTGCAGCTTTACGATCGCGCAACCGGCTCGGTCGAGTGGGTGGAACCGGAGTCCCTCGACCTTTCCTACCGCTACTCGAACCTGAAGTTCACCGCACGGGCAGTGGTGCTGACCGTGCGGTTCGCGCTCAGCGTGGATGGGATGTCCGCGCCACTTCGCTATGGCGAACTGGCGCGGCGCCTGGGCGTCGACGAGGCCGAGGCTGCGGCTGGCGAGATTCGCAGGCCGGCTGAGCTGGTGCGCGAAAAGGTGCTTGAGCTGCGCCGGGGCAAGGGCATGGTTCTCGAAGATGCTGACCGGGATACCTGGTCGGCGGGTTCTTTCTTTACCAACCCGATCATTCCGGAGAACTCGGTGGAGACCGTGCGTGCAAAGGTTGCCGCGCTGCGTGGGGCTGATGAGGCCGCGAATATGCCCGCATTCCCCGCTGGCCCCGGCCACGAGGGGGCTGTGAAGCTCTCGGCGGCGTGGCTTATCGAGCGCGCCGGGTTCCCCAAGGGCTACCCCGGTGACGGTGCGCCCGCACGACTGTCGACTAAGCACACCCTGGCACTGACCAACCGCGGGATGTCCGGCGATGGTGCGCCTACGACCGCTGCCGACTTGGTGGCTTTGGCACGCGATGTGCGCGCTGGTGTGGAAAAGGCCTTCGGCGTGACCCTGGTGCCAGAACCGGTGTGGGTCGGCGTGAGCATCGATTAGGCCCGCGGCGGGTGGCTGATGGCCAGTGGGGGGGGGCGGGCTGGAGAGGCTGGCGTGACTGATGGGGCCGCTGGGGCTGACAGAACCGCTGGGTAGTCCTCAGCTTGCGCTCCCGGGCCTTCTCTCAATGGGCGGGGATAGCGAAAGTGATGGGTGGGGATAGAGAAAGTGACTAGGTTTATGACGAGTGAATTGCATTCACTCGCAGTTTTTTGCCATAAACCTAGTCACTAAGTCTGGGGGGGGAGCCTGGGCACGGGGCGCCGACTTTCTTTGGGGATAGGGGCCTGCTCTACCCAGGCCCCTATCCCAACTACAAAACCACCGTGAACTAATGGTGCTTGCGGTGGGCAAGTGAATCCACGCTCTGGCCCTTCTGCTCCAGCTGCTTGAGCAGCACGTCGCGGACGTCGCGGCGGCGGACCTTGCCCATCTGGTCACGAGGTAGTTCCTCCAGGTGGAAGAATGCGCGCGGCACCTTGTACCGGGTCAGGTTTTTGTAGCAGTGGTCGCGGTAGGCGTCGGAATCCAGTCGGGCGTAGTCAGCAAGGGTGATGGCGGCTACGACCATCTCGGAGCCGTCGTTCTTTGGCAGGCCGACAACCGTGGCATCGGTGATGTCCGGGTGGGAGAGTAGCACTTCCTCGACCTCGGCCGGGTAGACATTGAAGCCACCGGTGATGATGACCTCCTTGATGCGGGCAACTAACTTGACGAAGCCGTCCGACACCATGACTCCGACATCGCCGGTGCGGTACCAGCGATCGCCAGCGGGAAGCTCAGCAGGTCCATCGGTAAAGGACTTCTCCGTTGCCTCCGGGAGGTTGAGATAACCGGCGAAAACCTGCGGGCCTCGGACGATGACCTCGCCCTCCTCGCCGTCAGCGCGGAGCTTGGTGGGGTCATCGGGGTCCACGATGGCGACCTCGGTGTCAGGGAATGGCAGGCCAACGTAGCCCGGGCGGCGGTTACCGTCCATCGGGTTGCCGACGATAATCGGCGAGGTTTCGGTGAGGCCGTAGCCTTCGACAAGGCGACCACCAGTGAGTTTCTCCCACTTCTGCACGAGGGAAACCGGCAGGGTAGCGGCGCCACAGAAGGCGAACTTCACGCCGGAGAGGTCGACATTATCGCGCTCGGCGGCTTCGACAATTTTCTCGTAGAGGGTCGGCACACCAGGCACCCATGTCGGGCGATTGTTCTTCATCACCTTCATAATCAGCGGAATCTCCGGTGCCGGCACCAGCACCAGTTCAGCGCCGATCAGCATGGACAAGTTAGTGACAATGGTCAGGCCGTAGGCGTGGAACATCGGCAGAACGCCAAGGGAGATTTCCCGTTCCTTGCCCAAGCCCGGTACCCAGGCCTTACCCTGCAGAATGTTGGCGACCAGCCCGCGGTGGCTCAGCTGCGCGCCCTTCGGCGAGCCCGTGGTGCCAGAGGTGTACATCATCACTGCAGTGTCATCGGCAGTGATGGACTCATCGGCCTGGAGGTCGTGGCCGTCTCCGCCGACGGCGTCGTGAAGCAAAGCATCAAAACCCATGACCTGCGGTGCGGAGGAGTGCAGCTTAGCGCGGGCGGCGCGGAGTTTCGGCAGCGGGATCGACAGGGCGGTGCGCATGGCAAACGGCAGGTCCTGCAGCATGTTGACCGCAATGATGGTCTCGAGCGGGGTGTTGCTGCGAAGGTCTTCAAGTACGGGGACGATCTTGTCCCAGCAGATGGCAAAGCGGGCACCGTGGTCGTTGAACGGATGGCGCAGCTCGTGGGCGGTGTAGAGAGGATTGTGCTCTACGGCAACAGCGCCGAGGTGCAGAACTGCCCAGTAAGCGATGACGTGCTGCGGGCAGTTTGGCATAAGCAGTGCCACGCGATCGCCTTTGCGTACACCGAGTGCGCGCAGGCCGGCGGCGACGCTGCGGATCTTGGCATCCAGCTCGGCATAGGAGGTGGAACGACCGAAAAAGGTCAGTGCCTTACGGCGCGGGTGGTTACTCAGAGTGTGGCGGTAGACATCCAGGAGGGTGTCGAAGTTGTAGTCAATGTGAGGCGGTGTCCACTCCGGATACAGGTTCAGCCAGGCCTTGGAAATAGCGGCGTTGGGTGTGGAGCCGTTTGTTGGGGCAGAGTCATTTTCAGCGCACGAGCTGGATGTATCGGCCATGGTATCCTCCTAGGTTTTTGTTTAGCACCTGACTATGTCGTGAGGTGATAATAACTTACGACGTAGTAGGTATCGCCCCCTATTGTGCCGTACGTCGCACTGCATTGCCGGGATTTCTAGACACGTATTTGAGGTACTCATTTGCGGGGTTGCCCTTGGAATAGGCACTCTGGGCAGTATGACCGAAACATTTCCGTCGGCAACGGCGGGCGCAGACGCCGCCGCCCCAAACACCACCTCTAACACTCCGGCGTGGCCGAACCGCATCGCGATGATCTCCATGCATACCTCTCCGCTGGAGCAACCGGGCATCGGTGACGCTGGCGGCATGAATGTCTACGTGCTGCGCACCTGCGAGGAGCTGGCGCGACGCGGTGTGAAGGTGGATGTTTTCACTCGCGCCACGCGTTCCAGCGATGGACCGGTGATTCAGGTCAGTGAGAATTTCCGTGTCATCAACATAGTGGCTGGCCCATATGAGGGGCTGGAGAAGTCAGACCTGGCTACGCAGATGCCGGCTTTTGCTGGCGGGGTTATTGAGTTCGCCCGCAAACAGGGGATTGAATACGACCTGATTCATTCGCACTACTGGCTCTCTGGCCAGGTGGGGTGGTTGCTGTCGGATTTGCTTGATATTCCGTTTGTGCACACGGCGCACACGCTGGCGGCAGTGAAGAACCTCCATCTGGCGGAGGGGGATACGCCGGAGCCTGAGTCGCGTCGTATCTGTGAGCAGCAGATTGTGGACAATGCGTGCCGGCTCATCGTCAACACAGATGCCGAAGCTAAGCAGCTTGCGGATCTCCACGATGCCGACCCGTGGCGCATCAATGTCGTGCCGCCCGGGGTGGACGTGGAGCTCTTTTCGCCGGGCAGCGATCGTGCCACCGAGCGGTCCCGTCGTGAGCTGGGCATCCCGTTGCACACTAAGGTCATTTTGTTCGTTGGTAGACTGCAGCGGCTGAAGGGGCCGCAGGTATTGCTGCGCGGTGTTGGCGAGCTCATGCGTCGCCATCCTGCCACTAATGTCCGAGTGATTATCTGCGGTGGCCTGTCCGGTTCTGGGGTGCACGCGCCCGACGAGTTCACCAATCTCGCCGCGGAAGAGGGGATCGATCACCTAGTCCGTTTCATGCCCCCGCGCCCGCCGCAGGACCTGGCGAAGCTCTACCAGGCCGCAGACATCGTCGCCGTGCCCAGTTACAACGAAACTTTCGGGTTGGTGGCGATGGAGGCTCAGTCCACCGGCACTCCCGTTGTCGCGGCGAATGTTGGCGGGCTCTCCATCGCTGTCGACGATGGGGTCAGCGGTTTGCTTGTCGACGGTCACGAGCCCGCAGCCTGGGCCGATGCCCTCGGTCGCCTGGTGGAGGACGACGAGCTGCGCATTAAGCTGGCCACCCAGGCGCGCGAGCACTCCTTGGAGTTTTCCTGGCAAAAGACCGTGGATCGGTTGGCCGATGTCTATCATCGAACCGAACTCCAAAAGGAAAATTGTCCCGGCTCTATCCGGGATGCGGGTGGCTCGCGGTAGGTTTCGTTAGCTTCAGAATCGCCAGGGCCGTAGCCACATAAACAGGGAGATGATTCACGATGAGCACGGACATCCAAGGACTGCTGAAATCCCTCGGTGAGCAGCTAGAACGTCTCGGTGTTGAGCATGGCATTGCAGACCATGCCGCCGTGGTGGTTCTGCCTGGTAAGAAGAAGCTGAAGACCGTCGTTGGTCTCATCCCGGCGCCTGACTCCCTGCGTGTCGAAGCCTTCGTTTGTCGCGCTGTCGAAGAAAACCACGAGGCCGTCTACAAGTGGTTGCTGCAGCGCAATCGTCGTCTGTTCGGCATCGGTTACACCATTGACGCCGCCGGCGACATCTACCTGGTTGGTCAACTGCCGGCTCAGCTTTCCGACGATGACCTCGACCGCCTCCTTGGTCAGCTGCTGGAGACGGCCGATGGGGACTTCAACCAGATCCTCGAACGCGGCTTTGCATCGGCGATTAAGCGCGAGTGGGAGTGGCGGGTTGACCGCGGGGAAAACCTGGCCAATCTGGAGCAGTTCCGCCACATGGTTGAGTAGCCGGGGGTAGTAACCCACATAGCGGGGCAACGAACGGCGGGCTTTCCAGTTTTGGGGCACAATTGGGGGTATGAGCAATGGAAAACTGATTCTTGTCCGTCATGGCCAGAGTGAGTGGAACGCATCCAACCAGTTCACGGGCTGGGTCGACGTTGCACTGACCGACAAGGGCCGCGCTGAGGCAGTACGTGCCGGTGAGCTGCTCGTAGAGGCAGGCCTGAAGCCACAGGTCCTCTACACGTCGCTACTGCGTCGCGCTATTAACACCGCACACATTGCCCTGGATACTGCTGATTTGTTGTGGATTCCGGTTATCCGCGACTGGCGTCTGAATGAGCGCCACTACGGCGCCCTACAGGGCCTGAACAAGGCAGAGACCAAGGAGAAGTACGGCGAGGACCAGTTCATGTCCTGGCGTCGCTCCTACGACACCCCGCCGCCGGAGCTGTCGGATGACAGCGAGTTCTCGCAGGCTAATGACCCGCGTTATGCCAACCTGGATGAGGTTCCGCGCACGGAGTGCCTCCTGGACGTCGTCAAGCGTTTCATTCCTTACTTTGAAGAGGAAATCCTGCCGCGTCTGAAGGCCGGTGAGACTGTCATGGTGGCAGCGCACGGTAACTCGCTGCGTGCACTGGTCAAGCACCTGGACAACATCTCGGACGAGGACATTGCCGCTCTGAACATCCCGACTGGCATCCCGCTGGTGTACGAGTTCGACGCTGAGGGCAAGGTTCAGAACCCGGGTGGCACCTACCTGGATCCGGAAGCTGCAGCTGCAGGTGCTGCTGCTGTTGCCGCTCAGGGCAACAAGTAAATATGTAGGTGATTGATAGGCCGATAAGGGGCGCAGCCAAGTGAGGCTGTGCTCCTTGGTCTATTTAGGGCTAGCGAGCGCAATAGTTTTTCAGCGCGCGCGGATTGTGAAAAGAGCTTAGGGTAAGACCCGTGTCAAAAATCATTATCGCTGCTCTACTAGGTGCTGCGGTTATGGCAGCTGTGCTGATTCTTGGTGGAGTTGTCTCGGGTGCCTATAACGCCGCTCGGCGCCAGAGGAGCGACGAGGAAAGTACAATAACCACCATGGCGCAGGTCATGCACCTGGCCATTCAGAAATCTCCGACGGGGGTGGTGGTCGTTGACATCTCCCGTGATTTGATTTTGTCCAACTCCATGGCGCACAAGTTGGGGCTGGTTTATGAGCGCCGCCTGAATGATGTGGGCTGGGAAGCTGCAGAAAAGGTTTTTGACTCGCAGGAGGACCAGGAGCTGACACTGGTGTTGCCGTCGCGCCGGGCAGGGGCGCCGGACACGATTGTCCGTTGCCAGCTGACTCCGCTGTCACTGGTGGATGACCGTTTTGTGGTGATTTACGCGGCGGATGTCTCTGAACAGGCTCGCATGGAAGCCGCACGACGTGACTTTGTGGCCAACGTTTCCCATGAGCTTAAGACTCCCGTGGGGGCTATCAGTCTGTTGGTTGAGGCGTTGAATGAAGCTACCGACGACCCGGTGGCAGTGCGTCACTTTAGTGAGAGCCTGACGCAGGAGTCCAAGCGGATGTCGACGATGATTACGGAGCTCATCTCGCTGTCGAAGCTGCAGGGGGCGGAGCCGCTGCCGGACATGTCGCCCGTGAAGGTTGAAGAGATCGTCCAGGCAGCGGTGCGTCGTAACCAGATGCTCGCGGAGCAAGCGGGTATTGAAATCACCGTTGACTGTGAGCCGGAGTTGGTCGTTGAAGGTGAGCGCAGCCTGCTGATCACTGCGGTGTCCAACCTGATTTCAAACGCCATCAACTACTCGCCAGAGGCCACGCCTGTGTCCGTGACTGCAGTCGCGGAGGATAACGACACCGTCGCTATCCGTGTAACTGACCGCGGTATTGGCATTTCTCAGGCGAACCAGAAGCGCATCTTCGAGCGCTTCTTCCGCGCGGATAAGGCACGCTCGCGGGCGACAGGTGGTACAGGTCTGGGCTTGGCAATTGTTAAGCACGTCGCAGCGAACCACAAGGGAACCGTCAAGCTGTGGAGTCGACTGGGCACTGGATCGACCTTCACCATTGAGCTACCGCTGATGGACAAGACCGGTTCCGCGTCGAATGACGGCGATGTATCTGCACGTTTGCCGATCGGGCACACTCCGCCTGCGGGTAAACTTGCGGCTAAGAAAAACGCGCAGCGTGGTACGGGCAAATCCCGCGGCAAGGATAAGGATTCCCAGAACAAAGATTCCAAGGAAGGAATGAAGTAATCCGTGACTGAGGTACTTATTGTCGAAGACGAGACGGCTTTGGCGGAGCCGCTAGCGTTTCTGCTGCAGCGCGAGGGATTCGAGGTGCGGATGGCCGCTGACGGCCAGGAAGCACTTGCAGAATTCTCCAAAGCAGAACCGGACATTGTGCTGTTGGATCTCATGCTGCCAGGTATGAGTGGCACCGAGGTCTGCAAAAACATCCGCTTAAAGTCCGCTGTCCCAGTGATTATGGTCACCGCCCGTGACACTGAGATTGACAAGGTCGTCGGCCTCGAAATTGGTGCGGATGACTATGTGACCAAGCCTTATTCCTCTCGGGAGCTTATTGCCCGTATCCGGGCTGTGCTGCGCCGCGGTCGTCACGACGACTCCGACGATGTCGAGGATCTCTACGAGGAGGTCTTGCGCGGCGGCCCGGTCGTGCTGGATGTCGAGCGCCATGTAGTCACCGTTGACGGCGATGATGTTGCAATGCCGCTCAAGGAATTCGACCTGCTGGAGTACTTGCTGCGCAACCGTGGTCGTGTGCTGACCCGCGGCCAGCTCATCGACCGCGTCTGGGGCTCCGACTACGTCGGCGACACCAAGACGCTGGACGTACACATCAAGCGCCTGCGCTCCAAGATTGAGCGCAATCCTTCCTCGCCTGAGTTCCTGGTCACCGTTCGCGGCTTGGGCTACAAGTTCGAGGACTAACGCAGCTAACTGCTGCCGATGCTCTTCGCCGGCGATCTGATGAATCCTCGACGTTAAACCTCGTCCGGTGCCAGCCCCTCGGCCGCTGCGCGTGTGGCCGGGTGAATCGCCAGCAGCGGGTAGCCGCTCGGCCCGAACGCTTTGGCCGCGCCCGCTGCCTCTCGGGCCCGGCAGTGCTCCGCCAGAATTTCGTAGCACTCTTCGCCGATGAGCTCGATTAGCTCGGACTTGTGCGTGCGCCACATCGGCTCGCCACCGGCATGTGTGGCCGGCGCACCCGTGCAGAACCACTCAAAGTCCTCGCCGCCATCGCCCCAGGCGCGACGATCGTATTCAGTAATGGTTGTGCGCAGAATCTCCTGGCCGTCTGGGCGTTCCTCCCAGTCCTCAAGTCGGCGCAGCGGCACCTGCCAGCACACATCCGGCTTGACCTTCACGGGGTCAATGTCGTTGGCCATCGCCCACTGGTGGATGGCACAGCCCGCACCATTTCGCCACCCCTCACGGTTGGCAAAAATGCAGGCATTCTTCACGACCTTCGTTTTCAGAGCAGGCTCAGGCTCTCCGTTTTCGTCGTCAAGCTCGTCCCACACTAACCACGGTTCCAACGGATCGGAGGGATCGGTTTCGTAGGTTTCGAGCCACTTCAGCGTTTGTTTGGGGCGGTTCTGCCACCACTGGGGCTCTGCGGAGTCGCCTTCCATCCGCTTTACGACGTCAATAACCCTCTCGCGGTCTTCGTCGTCGGTGATAAAGGCGCCATGGCCGCAGCATCCGACATCCGCGTTCGCGGAGTCGATTCCCAGGCAAGCGGAGGTGCCGAAGGCGCATTGATAGGAGCTCATCAACCAGGTTAGGTCGCAGGTGATGATGTGTTCTGGGTCCTCTGGGTGGGCGAACTCGAACCACTCTCGGGGAAAATCATAGGCGACTTCAGCGGGAGATGGTTGTGGTCCGCGACCGGGGCGGGGGTGGGGTTGATTCACACCAATACACCGTAGACCGTCTAACCTACTAAGAGTGAGATTAGGTGTATTAGATGTAGGTAGTAATACCGTCCACTTGGTGATGGTGGACGCCCGCCGGGGCGGACATCCGACTCCGATGAGCGATTCCAAGTCGACGATGAAGCTGGTCGAGTACCTGGATAAGGACAACAACCTGTCCAAGAAGGGCATTGACAAGCTGACGGGCTATGTCGCTGAATCCAAGGAATTGGTTGAGCAGATGAAGTGCGAAGAGATGATTAGCTTCGCCACTTCGGCTGTTCGCGATGCCGCCAACGCGGACGAAGTACTCGCTCACGTCGAGAAGGAAACTGGCATTAAGCTGCAGATTCTCTCCGGTGAGGACGAGGCTCGTCTGACCTTTTTGGCAGTACGGCGCTGGTACGGCTGGTCTGCTGGTCGTCTAATCAACCTGGATATCGGTGGCGGCTCTCTCGAGCTGACATCGGGTACCGATGAGGATCCGGAGGCCGCGTACTCACTGCTGCTTGGTGCGGGCCGTTTGACCCACGAGTGGTTCGAAACCGACCCGCCGGAGCGCAAGAAGATTGACCTGCTGCGCGACTACATTGATGCTGAGCTCGCTGAGCCGGCTCGTCATCTGCGCACGCTTGGTGAGCCGGACTTGGCTGTCGCCACCTCGAAGACCTTCCGCACTCTCGCCCGCCTGACCGGTGCAGCTCCTTCCGCTGCTGGTCCGCGCGTTAAGCGCACCCTGACTGCGGCTGGTTTGCGTCAGTTGATTGCGTTTATTTCACGCATGACGGCGGCTGACCGTGCTGAACTTGAGGGTGTTAGTGCAAATCGTTCTCACCAAATTGTCGCAGGTGCTCTCGTTGCAGAGGCTAGTATGCGAGCATTGGGATTAGAGAAGGTCGAGATTTGTCCTTGGGCTCTGCGCGAGGGCATTATCTTCCGACGACTGGACAGTGACCTATACGGAAAGGGTTGAGATGAGCGAGGAAAAGCTCACCGTTGCCGAACTGCTGGCGCGGCGGCAGAAGGAGGGAGCCCCCTCTGAACCACCGCGGCGCCGCCGTCGACGCAGCCTTGAAGACGGCGGTGTGTCCGTTCAGGAACTCACTGGCTCAATCCCTCGCGTTAAGGCCGGCGAACCGCGACGCGGTGCACACGCTCTTTCCAACGCAGACGACGGTCAGACGACTACGAGCGATCTGCTTGCCGACGAAGCTGCGACCAACGCCACCGAAGAAGCACAGGCAACCGAACCGGAGGCAGAAGCTCCGGAGCACTTGGAGGCCGTTGCTGAGTCAGTGATAGTTGCTGAAGAGGCGGATTCTTCGGAGCATGAGGTTCAAGCTGAGGCCGAGGCTGAAGCTGCTGCTCGGGAAGAGGAAGAGCCAGAATTAATTGAGGCTGACACCGAGGTCGCTGAGGCCGAAGTAGCTGACACCGAGGTCGCTGACGTCGAAGCTGACGAAGTTGCCGAAGAACCGGCTGCTCCGGCTGTTCCGGTTGCTCCGGCAACTCCGCAGCAGGAGCAAGCTGCGCCGAGCACGCCAACTACGCAGCCAGCAGCCCCTGCGGTGCCGCTGGCAATTCCGATGGAACCCCGTCCGGTCATGGTCAACTCCGAGCGTTCGGAGATTACCTATACCTTCACCGAACTGCGTGACATGGCAGACGAGTCGCAGCAGATTGGGGAGCCGGGGCCAGTCGCTCGTGCAGTACTCACCGGTTCCAACGCTTACGACGACCGCCCGACTGCCTCCATCCCGGTTGTCCAGGACAATGTCGACGAAGCGTCTGAGGCATCCGCTGAATCGGATGACGTCGACGGTGAGCAGCTTGCTGAGTCTGAAACAACAGAAGCTCCGGAAGAGCAAACCCATGTGTTGCCGCAGGTGGAAGAGGCCGACGCAGTCGGTGAGACTGAAGCCGCTCAGGAAACGGATACCTTCGAGGCTACCGACGCTGACGCCGATACCGGTGCCGCTTCCGAGGCGGCAGTAGCAGCCGCTGTCGCTCCTGAAGTAGCACAGCCAGAAGACGTACAGGCCGAGACCACACCGACCCAGGTCGCAGCTGACGAGAAGCAGTCGGAGCCCCGGGACGTCGTTAAGCGTGAAGAATCCAAGAGCTCCAAGGGCAAGGTCGCCGCGCGTGATGGCTACGCCGAGGACAATTCCCTCTCGGTGCCGTTGCTGCTGATTCAGGTCTTCGTGGGTCTGATTGCTGGTGCATTGGTGTTCCTGGGCTTCACCATGGCCTGGTCGTCGCTGCCAAAGATTGTGGTTGTCATCATGGCTCTCGTGGTCGCTGGTGGCTTCGCGGGAATGGCTAACTACCTGCGCCGTGAGAAGGACAAACTGACACCGATTCTCGCAGGGCTTGTCGGTTTGGCACTGACATTTGGCCCCTGGATTCTCTTCCAGTTGTAGTGGGGCCAACAAAATAATCATCACCTGATGCAGGGGCCGGAAGCGAAGTTTTCCGGTCCCTGCATTCGCATGTGTGGGCCAATTTTGGCACACTTAGCGTCCATGACAAGAATTGCTGTAATTGGTGGCGGAAAGATTGGTAGCGCACTCGTCGGTGGTCTCATCGACGGTGGTGTCTCGCCCTCCTCGATTTATGTGGTGGGGCGCACCAAGGAGAGCCTGGCCGGTCTGAAGGAGACCTACGGCATTGTCGATGCCGACGACCCAGTAGGGGCCGTCGACGGTGCCGACGTGGTGTTCTTGTGCGTAAAGCCGTACTTGATTATCGACATGCTCGAGCAGATTGCCGACGTGCTCGATGACTCAGAGGTCGACACCATCGTGGTGTCGATGGCGGCTGGCATCACACTGGACAAGATGGAAGGTGTCTGTGCTGTCGGCACTCCGGTGATCCGCGTTATGCCGAATACCCCGATGCTGGTGGGCAAGGGCGTCTGTGCAGTCGCGCCGGGTCGCTTTGTCACGGAGAGCCAGACCGACGAGGTTGTCGGACTGCTGGAGAAGGTCGGCAGCGTTGAGGTCGTCGATGAGTCGCTGATGTCTGCAGTCACTGCAGTCTCGGGCTCTGGTCCGGCTTACTTCTTCCAGTTTGTCGAGGCGATGACCGATGCGGGTGTGAATCTGGGCCTCAAGCGTGATCAGGCTAAGCGTCTGGCGTCGGCTACGGCTGCTGGTGCGGCCGAGATGATGATGCAAGAGGGCGCGGACCCGACTGCGCTGCGTGCTGATGTCACTTCGCCGGGCGGTACAACGGCAGCGGCCACCCGAGTTTTCGAGGAAGAGGGTATTCGCCGCGCGGTGCATCGCGCGCTGCAGGCTTGCTATGACAAGGCCAATGAGATGGGTAAATAAGTATTTCGCCGAGTGGTGGCGGGTGTAAAAGTAACCCCAATATTTGGGGCATTGGAAATGGCCAGGGGCAGTAGCTAATCCGATACGCAGGGACGATGGATTAGTCACAACTGTCACACCATTCGCCAATGCCCCTATTTTTTATCAAAAATCGCACCGGCACCTTGCCTACCGGTAGGATGTGAAAAGCACGTGCGTGTCACGATTTTCTGCAGGAGGGGAAGCCTGCAGCGCGTCGCGTGCGCTGAAGGGAATATTTACTAATGCAGAATGCAGATAAAGGCACCTTTCTGACCGTTGCGGAAGTTGCTGACATCATGCGCGTATCCAAGATGACCGTCTACCGCCTGGTTCACGCTGGCGAGCTGCCGGCAGTGCGCGTTGGCCGTTCTTTCCGCGTCCATGAGTCCGCAGTCAAGGAATACCTGGACTCCTCTTTCTACAACGCGGGTTAGTTTTTTCTGCCTTTTAAGCGGGGCTGTTTGACCTGAACGCATATGTCCCCGCTATGATTAATCCGATTAGTACATGGTGCTGTGCTGCGCCCCTGTTTCCTATCGTTTTCAAGTCATGAAGTATCTAGCTGTGAAGGCGGAAGGAAAAAGGGCGTGACATCTAGGCGGTTGTAAGGCCGCATTGAGTACGCCGCCATTGTGCAAGAAAAGAAATTTCCGTCAACGAATAGCGAGGTCGAGCCGATGGGTTCCGTCATTAAGAAGCGTCGCAAGCGCATGTCGAAGAAGAAGCACCGCAAGATGCTTCGCCGTACCCGCGTGCAGCGTCGTAAGCTCGGCAAGTAAGCCAGCATTCCTGCCGTTATCGCAGGAGCGCGCGTGCTGCGTCGCGTACACGTTTTAAAAGCAAAACCTGCCCGGTCTCGTTGAGATAGGGCGGGTTTTGTCGTTGGGGGGGGGGAGAGCTGCTGAGTACGGGCTGCAAATGTGAAACTGTGCGAGCTTATGGCACTTTCAGACCATTTTTCGAGCCATTTTTGTCATAAACGCGGTCACTACTCTCGAGTACTCCTAGCAGCGCTTAGCTTTCCTTGTTCGCGTCCCACAGTCGCTTGCCGACGAGTCCTGCGCCCCCAACAACTCCTGCCAGTAGTGCTCCGATCGAGAGCCACCGCATCGTGGCGAAGGTTACGGAGCGGAAGTGACGGTAGTCGTAGATAGTCCAACCCATCTTCTGGGCGTAATTCCGCAATTTGCGATCCGGGTTGATGGCCACGGCGGTGCCCACCATGGACAGCATGGGAATGTCGTTGGCGGAATCTGAGTATGCCGTGCAGCGAGACATGTCCAACCCGGAGGAGGCCGCCAGAGCCGCTACCGCGTGCTTCTTACCCGGGCCGTGGAGGATATCGCCTACCAGGCGGCCGGTGAACTTTCCATCTTTGACCTCGGCGACTGTGCCGAGGGCGCCGGTCAGCCCGATGTGCTTAGCGATAACCTGGGCCAGCTGCACCGGGGTGGCGGTGACCAGCCAGACCTCTTGGCCAGCCTGGATATGCAATTCCGCCAGATCGCGGGTGCCCTGGTAAACGCGGTCGCTGATCTTTTCTTCAAAGATCTCTTCACCGAGTTTGACCATTTCATCCACATCGTGGCCGGCGAAAAACTCCAATGCCTGTTCGCGGGCCTTAGCTACGTCGGCGGCGTTTTCCGCGCCCGAGATTCGGAATTTCAGCTGTTTCCAAATCATCCCGGCCAAATCGCGCTTCTTGATGAATCCGCGCTCGACCAACCCCATGGCAAAGAGGAAGATCGATGCGCCCTGGACAAGCGTATTGTCCACATCGAAGAAAGCGGCGGCACCTTGATCGCGTTCGACACCTGGAATGGGCTGTGAAAGCACACGTGCACCGCCAGCGGCATCTTCGGCACCAGCTACACTGCGAAATCCCGTAGCCAGTTCTTCGCCGCCGACATCGTAGACCTCACCGAGTGCTTTCAGTGCATTGGCAGCCGCTGCAGCGCCAGCTTCCTCCTGCGCTTCGTCATTGAGCGGAGCGAGCGCTACCTGCTCGAGAAAATTACGGACGTTACCCTGCGAGGACGCAAGGTCTCCCAGAATGTCGATAGGGAAGGGGGAGCGGTTGTCGGCACTGAACTCACTCACGGCACGAAAATCTCTTTCCACGGTGATTTCGGATGGCTTTCAATTGTCTTCCAATAAAGATGCAACCGACATCCGTTATCGGAAGCTCTTGTTGAATAGTATCCGCTCTTTAGGCAAAGCTGCGCGCTGAGATTTAAGGAGCGGATGGGGGCAAAGATAAGAAGGGGCACTTTTGCAGGGGAAGTGTGGGGAGGGGGACGTCGTAAAGCGAAACAGTCGACCTTTAGACTGGCCGTTATGGTGACTGTGACGGTGATGAGTAGGAAGACGTGCGGTTCGTGCGCCCGCGTGATAGCGCAGATTGAGCCGCTGGTGCGGGGCCAAAATGCGCAGTTCCAGGTGGAAGACGTCGATACCAATCCGAACTTGGCCATGGAATTTGGCGATCGCGTGCCGGTGATTTTGGTCAACGATGAGGAAATCGCTTGCTGGGAAATCGATGACGATGAGCTCCTGGAAGCGATAGCGGAGGCCGAATAAGTTCGGGAGACAGCTCTGCCGAACTGCTAGGAGCCGCGGAGACATGGCAGAATGTGGAGTAGCGGCAAAGAAGCAGTAGAGCGCTGCGAACATCGAGGTAGAGGCTAAGTAAAGTATGCCTTTGTTGTGACGAGATGGCAGAGTTGTCTAGCGTTAACAGTCATAGCTGTGTGAAAAAGCCCGTAGCGGGGACTGTGAAGGAGCAATAGAGCGGTGATTGAGCGGTGAGTGTGCTTCTCGTCGGAATGTCGTACCGGTCTGCACCGGTGACCCTTCTTGAAAAGGTCTCCGTCGGTGAAACTGAGCGAGAGGCCATTTTGGCCCGTCTGGTCGCGGATGAAGCAATCAGTGAAGCGATGCTGTTGTCGACCTGTAACCGCGTTGAGTACTACGTGGTGGCCAACGGCTTCCACTCTGGGCTATCGGCTGTGGTCCGTGAAATTGTCGGTCGTACTGGGCTCGAACTCGATGAACTGACGCCGCACCTCTATGTCCGGTATGCACAGGCTGCGGCTGAGCATGCTTTTTCGGTGTGTGCTGGTCTCGACTCGATGGTGCTGGGCGAACAGCAGATTATCGGTCAGATCCGCAATGCCTACCAGGAAGCGGACGAAGCCGGCACAGTCGGTCGCATGCTGCATGACTTGGCACAGAAGGCGCTGCACACAGGCAAGCGAGTCCACAGCGAAACGCTGATTGATAACGCGGGCGCATCGATGGTCTCCGTGGCCATCGACGAGGCGGTTGCTGCACTGCACCCCGGATTCAACTCTGGTGTTGACGTCGCTGAGGGGACCGATATCCTGGCCGGACGTTCGGCTCTTATCCTCGGCGCCGGTGCGATGAGTTCGCTGGCCGCTAGCTACCTGGGGCGCTGCGGCATCGACCGTCTGATTATTGCCAACCGCACCGTTGACAGGGCGCAGAACCTGGCCAACCACTCCATCGAAGCGGGCATCCCCGCTACTGCTATTGCGTTGCATGATTTCGCCGATGTCCTCGATGATGTGGACATTCTCGTCAGCGCCACTGGGGCCATGGCTCCCGTCGTTTCAGCTGCTGATGTCATCGACCACGGCCCTCTCGCCATCGTCGACCTGTCTATGCCTCGCGACGTTGCGGAGGATGTCTCCGGGCTTGAGGGGATTGCACTATTCAACATCGAATTGCTGCAGATGACTCGTACGGAGGTTCCGGGCCGTGATGATGAGGCTGCAGCGCGCGACATTGTGGGCGAAGAGTTGGAGTCCTACCTCACGGCGCAGCGTGCAAGCGAGGTAGCACCGACTGTTCGCGCTCTGCGTGAGCGTGCGGCAGATGTGGCGGCGGCTGAGCTCGCTCGCCTGGAGGCGAAGACACCAGGTCTTACGCAAAAGGAACGTCGCGAAGTCGAGTCCACGGTTCGCCGCGTCGTCGATAAGCTCTTGCACGCGCCAACGGTGCAGGTCAAGAAGCTTTCTAGCCAGCAGGGTGGTGGCAACTACGCGCTTGCGCTGCAGAAGCTCTTCGACCTGCCCCTATCTACCCCCTCTGGCCTGTATGCTGACACCGATATCCCCGCAGATCTCATGGTAGAGGGCCGAATTGGGCGGATGCAGGGATTTGAGCAGTATGGTCTTGACAGTAGTGCCATCATTGAAGGCGTTGCTGAAGCCACCAAAAATTAACACCCGGAGGGAAACATGCCTGACCCAGCGACTATTCGTATCGGTACAAGGGGCTCGGAACTGGCCACGACACAGGCCGGCCACGTCCGTGATGCACTGATTGAGCTGGGGCAGCCTGCAGAGCTGGTGATTGTAAAGACCGCCGGTGACCATAACCGCCACGACCCGGTGGAAAAGATTGGTATCGGCGTCTTTACCCAGGCGCTGCGTCATGCACTCCGCGAGGGGGTGTGCGACATTATCGTGCACTCGTTTAAAGATCTGCCGACGTTGCCGGAAGACGACATGATGGTCGCAGCCGTGCCGGAGCGCGTCGACCCGCGAGAGGCGCTGATTTCCCGCGATGCCACGCCGCTGATGGACCTGCCTGAGGGGGCTCGAGTGGGTACCTCCGCGCCGCGTCGTGTCTCTCAGCTGCGTGCGCTGCGCTCTGACCTGGAACTTGTACCACTGCGTGGAAACATCGAAACCCGCATGGGGCGCGTCTCTGAAGACTTGGACGCTGTCATTCTGGCACGCGCCGGACTGGAGCGCACGGGTCGCCTCGGAGAGATTGCGGAATCCCTGGACGTGGACGTCCTCATGCCGGCCCCGGCTCAGGGCGCCCTGGCTCTGGAGTGCCGCACTGCTGACCGCGAAATTGTGGATATTCTGCGGAAGATTGACCACCCGGTGTCCCATGCCCGCGCTGTCGCTGAGCGCGCGGTACTCAGTGAGCTGGAAGCGGGCTGCACCGCCCCGGTTGCGGCCTACGCAACCGTGAGCGATAGCGGTGAACTCACCCTGCGGGCGGGGGTGTTCGCAGTCGACGGATCGCGCCAGTTGCTCGAGACCGCTACCGCAACCGTGGATAAGGCCGATGAGCTTGGCCGGAAGGTTGCGGCGGCCCTGCTTGAACGGGGTGCTCATGAGGTAATGGGCGATACCCTGCGGGAATCTCAAAAGTAGCCGGTTAGTTAATTTGGCTCAAACCCTTTATGCTAATAGGCCTGTATGCATGCCGTTGGGATAAGGGTTTCCTTCGTGTGCTCGCATGTGAGATTCAGGTATCTACCTGCCCCTCGCATGTGTTGGCGCATGTCCGCTTTCTTCCTTAGTGACTCATCGGCACGAAAAGTGAACAACCAATAGAAAAGAAATCACTCCGCAACGATGAACACCTCCCTCCCCGCAGCAACGGGACGCATCCTGTTCGTCGGCGCTGGTCCTGGAAATCCCGACCTGCTGACGCTTCGCGCCCGTGAGATTCTCGCAGACACCGCTATCGCCTACGTCGACGCCGATGTCATGCCGGGGGTTCGAGAACTCGTCGCAACCGATGTGCCTGTTCCTCCTGAGCTGCTGAAGGAAGCCGAGGAAGAGTACGAGCGCATGTGCGCCGCAGCCAAGGCCAAGGGATCTCGTCGTAAGCCACCGCGTCCGGCACCGCCGACCGCCGCAGATTTGCGCGATCCTATCGACGATCCCAAGAAGATGGCCACCCTGCTCGTCGAAGAAGCAGCCAAAGGCAATGATGTAGTGCGTTTGGTGGCCGGAAATCCGCTGACCAACGATTCGCTGCTGGCCGAAATCAACGAGGTCTCGCACGCCGAGGTTGAGTTCCAGATCGTCCCTGGTATGTCCGTGCCCTCCACCGTCCCGGCATTTGCCGGTATCGCGTTGGGCTCGACGTACACGGAGACCGATCTCGGTCGCGCCGATGTGGACTGGGACGAGTTGGCGCAGGCACCGCAGCCGCTGGTGCTGCAGGCCGTGCAGGATGACCTGTCCGCCATTGCCTCCGAACTCGGTGAACGCGGTCTGCCGTCGGCGTTGCCGGTGTCGGTGACTGTCAACGGTACGACTCGTCTGCAGCGCACCTACGACGTCACGCTGGGCACCTTGGCGCAGCTTTCTGGTGACCTGACCGGTCCGCTGGTGGTTACGCTTGGCAAGGGTGTGGACAATCGCTCGAAGTACTCGTGGTGGGAAAACCGGGCCCTCTACGGATGGAAGGTGCTGGTCCCACGCGCCAAGGCGCAGGCAGGGCCGATGAGTGCTCGTCTCGTTGGACACGGCGCCATCCCGATTGAGGTCCCGACCATCTCAATCGAGCCACCACGTAGCCCAGCGCAGATGGAACGCGCCATCAAGGGACTTGTCGACGGCCGTTACCAGTGGGTTGTCTTCACTTCCGTCAACGCTGTCACCGCAGTGTGGGAGAAGTTCCAGGCATTCGGCTTGGACGCGCGCTCGTTCGCTGGAGTCCGCATCGCAGCCGTCGGCCATCGCACCGCCGCTGCCATCCGTGATCTCGGCATTACCCCGGAGCTGCTTCCGGACGACACTCGTCAGAACGCCGCGGGCATCGTCGACGTGTTCCCGGAGTACATCGAGGATCTCGATCCGGTCAACCGCGTATTGCTGCCACGCGCCGACATCGGCACCGACGTGCTTGTCGACGGTCTGATTGACCTGGGCTGGGAAGTCGATGATGTGGTCGCTTACCGTACCGTGCGGGCAGCGCCACCGAGTGCGGACATCCGCGACATGATCAAGTCCGGTGGCTTCGACGCAGTGTGCTTTACCTCGGGGTCGACGGTGAAGAACCTGGTCGGCATCGCGGGTAAGCCGCATGCTCGCACTATCATCGCCTGCATCGGGCCGATGGCCGCAGCCACTGCCCGCGAATACGGCCTGCGTGTAGATGTCGTGCCGGAGCGAGCAAGCATCCCGGAGCTGGTGGACGCGCTGGCAGAGCATGTTGCGCAATTGCGGGCTGCAGGGCAACTGCCACCGCCGCGCAAAAAGCGTCGTCGTTCGCGTAAAACCAAGGCCTAAGCCGGGGCGAATCGGGGCGAGTTCGCGTTTTGATTAAGGTTGTCTTTATGACTACATCTGGAGCTTCTGAATCATCCCGCGAAATCGATCTCGAACAGTTTGGATTTCCTCTCCCGATTCGTCGCCCACGCAGGCTGCGCACCAACCCGGTGATGCGTGCGATGACGGCAGAGACGACACTGACTCCGAAGAATCTCATCCTTCCCATGTTTGTTGCAGATGGGATTGATGAACCGAAGCCAATCAGCTCTCTGCCCGGAGTAGTGCAGCACACCGAAGACTCCCTGGTAGAAGCTGTGCGCGAGGCTGTTGAGGCAGGTATCTCGGCGGTTGACCTCTTCGGTGTCCCTCTCGATGCGGATAAGGACGGCGAGGGCTCTGAATCCTGGAATCCGGAGGGCGTTCTCAACCGCGCTCTGCGTCGTCTCCGCGACGAGTTCGGGAATGACATTCTGATCATGGCCGACACCTGCCTGGATGAGTTCACTGACCACGGCCACTGCGGCGTACTGGGCACGGACCGCTTCGGCAACACGGTCGTAGAGAATGACCGCACGCTGATTAACTACGTCAAGATGGCCGTTGCCCAAGCCGACGCCGGTGCACATATCGTGTCCCCGTCGGGCATGATGGACGGCCAGATTGCCGCCATTCGCGAGGGCCTGGACGCTGCTGGTCATGAGGATGTCTCCATCATGGCGTACTCGGCAAAGTATGCCTCCGCCTTCTACGGTCCATTCCGTGAAGCTGTGGGCAGCTCGCTGCAGGGTGATCGCCGTACCTACCAGCAGGATCCTGCAAATCGTCGTGAGTCCCTGCTCGAAGTGCAGCTCGACGTTGACGAGGGCGCAGACATGGTGATGGTAAAGCCGGCCATGAGCTACCTGGACATTCTGCGTGAGGTCGCGGATATGTCGCCGGTGCCGGTTGCCGCCTACCAGGTCTCTGGTGAGTACGCGATGATTCACGCCGCTGCCGCCAACGGGTGGATTGACCTGGATGCTGCGATGATGGAAGCAGTACTGAGCATTCGCCGTGCCGGTGCGGAGCAGATTTTGACCTACGCAGCGGTGGACTTGGCGAAGAAGCTGCGTGCCCAGTTCTAATCCGCTGGGGTGAACGTGCAGTAATAAGTATCGAGAAGTGGACGGATGACTAAAGAAGAGAAGAAGCCCGCAATTCCCGAGCAGGTCGAGGGAGCTAGGCAGGCGTGGCGGGTTACGGCTGTGATGCAGCTGCTCCTCGCTGCAGTAGCCACGGTGACCTACTGGCTGCATCCGGAAATGCTGATGAGCCCCTCAACCGCTAAGGAGAATTTCCCGGGTTTTAGCGAGGGCCAGATTGATGCCGCCATGAAGGCGAGTATCGTTATCGCGTTCTTTTTCGCAGTGGGGCTTTGCATCGCGTTCTTCGCCATCATCGAGCGAATGCGCAAGGGGAGCGAAGGTGCTCGCACCGTGCTGGTTATCGGCTCACTTTACCTGGCACTGTCGGCGCTGATGTCCTTCTTCTCTTCTACGGCTTCAGAATCGGGGGTGCCAGCATCCCTCGTTCTTATCAGCGGAATTGTGCGAATCGCCTCTGCCACTGCCGCGGTAGCTGGCCTGGTGCTCGCCGCTTCGAAGGAGTCCAAGGACTACTTCGATCATCAGCGCCCCTCGAAACCGTGGACTCCGTCCGCGCCGAAATCGCATCTGCCGGGAGCGTCGAAGCATGGCGCTGATCCAAAGCAGCAACAGCAGCTGGACCAGTCACAGCCCAAGCAGCCCAAGCAGCCTGAGGAGTCCAAGCAATGATGTCCCTGCCGAGTCGGCCCTGGCAGTGGGTGCTCTTCGTCGCGCTCATCGCTCAGATTGTCCTGAGCTTGATACTGGTCACCGGAGATTACTCGCAGGCTCCCGCCGCCGTTGGCCGCGACATCTACATCGTCGCCGGCGTGACGCTGGTTTGCTCGCTCATTGGTAGCGGCTGCTTGCCGACGGCCACTGAGTTCAAACTCTCCCGGAACTGCCTGCTCATCATGGTGATTATCACGGCTCTCGCCATGTTCTTTGCCATTATGGCCGGCGCGCTGACTGTATGGGTTATTACGCCCAGCCTGGCGATGGCGTGTGGACTACTGTTGCTCTATCGTGAATTAGCGCTCACGCGCGCCAACCAGCCACAGGATTAGACGGAAAGTATCAAAGGCCATGAGTGACACCGGTGAGTTTGATTTCTCTCTGGACAATCGCGTTGAACAGGCGATTGTGGATGCCAAGGTCGCTGCTCGTAAGGCATTGCCACGAAGCCGTCAGGACATCGACGAAGAAAGTGCCCATCAGCGGCTTGCACACCGCAGAGGCCAGTCCAACACAGCTTTCGCACTCATCCTGGAAAACTTGGAAAACGCCGAGAGTGCTGAGCGTGCTGAGCATGTTTTGGAATCCTTTCCAGGTGTGACGGCCTCTGTGGTTTACAAGCCCGGGCGTGCGTGGATTACCGCGCCCGATGCCATCGATCCGAATCAGTTCATCGAAGCTCTCCGCGAAATTGGGATCGAGTCGTACCTCACGCGCAGCACGCTTCGTCGTCGTGCAACTCGGCTGGATGTGTCGCAACATCGCCGTCCCGCTGTTCCGGCTGCCGCTCAACAGAATGAGGAGGAGCGCATTCGCCGTCGTGAAGCGGCGTTGCGCCGAAGCGGTGGCGGTGCGGAGGTACTGTTCACGGCGCGTGAACTGGTGACCAAACAGCGCTTTTGGGGAAGCCTGCTCCTATCGATTCCGGTGCTGGTGACGTCGTTGAACGTCAATTGGCAGTTCCCAGGCTGGCAGTGGATGTGCCTTGTGCTGACCACGATTGTGGTGTGGTGGGGCGGCTGGCCGTTCCACCGTGCAATGGCGGCGTCCCTGCGTCGGCGGATGTCGGCGCTGGATGGGGCGAGCTCCATTGCCATCCTGCTGGCGTGGATGTGGTCGCTGGCGGAGCTTATCTTTGGCCCCGCGGGACAGATTGGATATACCACTGCGCCCACGTGGTTTGCTTTCAACTACCGGGAAAGCGCCTCGGCGGAGGTGTTTTTCGACGTTGCTTGCGGCCTGACCGTGCTGCTGCTAACAGGCCGCATGTTTACGCGCTACAACAAGGTGCGTACTGGACAGATTTTGCGCAACCTGCGCATTCCAGCTGAGCGAAACGTGACAGTCGTGCGCAAGAGTGCCAAATCCGCGGAGCCGAAACGGGTGGAGGTGACGGTCGCGGAGCTCAATATCGGTGATGACATCGTGGTTCCACCGCACTCGGTGATTCCGGTCGATGGCTCAGTCATCGGTGGTGCGTCCACGATGGATGCACAGCTACTCGGTATTGGCGTTGAACCGCAGAAGGTCAAGGTCAACTCCAAGGTTTGGGCCGGCGCAATCAACCTGGATTCGGAGCTCAAGGTGCGCGTGGAGCGCACCGGTTTCAAGACCCGGGCGTCGTCGATAGCGCGCTGGCTGCGTCAAGCGGTTCGAGAAGAAACGGTGATGCACCAGACCGCAGTGCACTCGGCATCAGAGCTGGTGCCGTGGACGCTGTCGTTGGCGGGTGTGGCATTTTGCGGCTGGTGGCTGGCGACGGGCACGATGAGCGGTGCCCTCGCGGTGGCGCTGGCCATGCTCTCGGGCATCGCGCCGGTGGCATTGGCAATGTCTACGTCGACCGTGCAGCGCATCGGGATTCTGGCCGGTGCTAGTAACGGAATTTTGATTCGTGGCAATGAGACTTTCCGGAAGTTGGCTACCGCCAATGTGGTGATTTTTAACCGGGTTGGAACCCTGACCGAGGGTGACACCCACGTGCTCGGTGTCGCCGCTGAGCGCAATGAAAATCCGGATTTGGTTCTGCGTGTGGCGGGCGCTCTCATGATGGAGAGCAACCACCCGGCATCGGCGGCCATCGTGCGCGCGTGCCGTGCATCCCGCGACGCCGGTTCCGGCGGTGGCGAGGTGCCGCACTGGATTGAGACCGTACACGTCGCAATTGCGGAAGACGGTGCCTTTGTGGGCCAGGTAGAGATTCCGGTGAAGGACTCCGACGACAAGTTGGAGATGCGCTTTGTTGAGGGGCGTGTTTGGCGTCCGCGTGATCTCACTGCACTCAGCGAGAAAATGGCCGTGGCTGCGCTCAGTGGCGGTACTCCGATGGTGGTGTCGTGGCGTGGCAAGGTCCGTGGTGTTATCACCATTGGTGAGGACATTAAGCCCGATGCGGTCGAGAGCATTGACCAGCTTGAGGATATGGGCGTGGACACCATGATGATTACGCGAGATCCGTATCCAGTAGCTCGTCGTTTCGCTGACCGGCTGAATATCTCGCGAGTATTCGCGGGCATCATTGCCTCCCGCAAGGCCATTGCGGTGCGTTCGGTCCACAGTGACGGTGAGACAGTCGTGATGGTTGGAGACAAGGACATCCGGGACTCTCTGCGTGCCGCTGACGTGGGTGTTTTGATGGACAACACCGAAGGCAACCAGAATCTTGATGTCGATTACGCCGATGTCGTGGCACTGCGCAACAACGTGTTGTCGATTCCGGAGGCCATTGAAATCGCACGTGCTGTGGTGCGGATGATGGACTCCAACATCTACTTTGCGTGGTTCTACAACGTTGCAGTCATCCTGCTGGGTATGACCGGTATGATTCACCCGCTCCTGGCATCGCTATTGATGATTTTCTCCAGCTTGTGGATCGACTGGCGTTCCCGTCGAGTGTCGTCCCGCAGGAAGCATCTATTCAGGGTGAAGCTGGGACGTTGGTAGGGCAGGGTAGCCCTTAATCCGAGTGGCCGTCTACGATGGTCACCGTGACTCAAGACATTAATGCTCCTCATGTCCCAGAAAACGTTGAGCTCACCGAGCGTTCGGCAGAGTTCTTTACGCAGGCTCAGGCAGTGACGCCGGGTGGCGTGAACTCGCCGGTTCGCGCCTTCGGTTCCGTCGGTGGCACCCCACGTTTCATTGACCACGCCGCGGGCTCTCGTCTCGTGGATGTTGATGGCAACGAATATGTGGACTTGGTCTGCTCGTGGGGCCCGATGATTCTGGGCCACGCGCACCCGGCAGTGGTGGAGGCCGTTCAGAGCGCCGCCACTCGCGGGTTATCTTTCGGCGCTCCGACGACGGCTGAGACCGACCTGGCTCGTCACATCGTTGAGCGCACGTCGGTAGATGAGGTACGTCTGGTCAACTCCGGCACTGAGGCCACCATGTCCGCAGTTCGCCTGGCTCGCGGTTTCACTGGCCGTTCCAAGATCATCAAGTTCGCCGGCTGCTACCACGGTCACGTGGACGCGCTGCTGGCATCGGCGGGTTCTGGTGTCGCTACTTTCGGTCTGCCGGATTCGCCGGGTGTCACCGGTGCATCGGCTGCCGACACCATTGTTGTTCCTTACAACGACATTGAGGCGGTCAAGGCCGCATTCGCTGAGAACCCGGGCGAGATTGCCTGTGTCATCACTGAGGCGGCAGCGGGCAACATGGGTACCGTCGCACCGCAGGACAACTTCAACGCGAAGCTGAAGGAAGTCTGCCACGCAGACGGCGCTCTGCTGATCCTCGATGAGGTTATGACTGGCTTCCGCGCTTCCTACAACGGCTGGTACGGCATTGATGGTGTGGCCGGTGACCTGACCACCTTCGGCAAGGTCGTCTCCGGTGGTTTGCCGGCCGCTGCCTTCGGCGGTCGCCGCGACATCATGGAGTACCTGGCTCCGAACGGTCCGGTGTACCAGGCAGGCACACTCTCCGGTAACCCGGTCGCTATGGCAGCTGGCCTGGCCAACCTGGAAAACGCTACGAAGGATGTCTATGACACCGTTGCGGCCAATGCGGATCGTCTGGCCACGATTCTGTCCGATGCCCTGACCAAGCAGGGCGTGGCTCACCACATTCAGCGTGCGGGCACGATGCTCTCGCCGCGCTTCGCCGAGGGCGAGGGGCACAACTTTGAGCAGATGCAGGCAGCGGATACTTTCCGCTACCCGGCCTTCTTCCACGCCCTGCTGGCCAATGGTGTCTACCCGCCGGCTTCTTGCTACGAGACCTGGTTCGTCTCCGCCGCACTCACCGACGCCGACTTCGAAATCATCGAGCGTGCAGCAGCCCGCGCGGCCGAGGCGGCGGCAGCCGCCAAGCCGGAGTAGGTGACACGTGCCGCAGAAGACCAATTCGCAGGCCGAGCAGCAGGCCGCGCAGCAAGCCACACCGCAGGCAGCACCGCAGGCCGCGCAGCCGGTACAGCCGACGCAGCCGGAAAATCAGACAGCTAAGCGTGCGACAAAGCACGCCAAAACCACGGTTGTGCATCTCGTCCGCCACGGCGAGGTTTATAACCCGGATAAGATTCTCTACGGACGTCTGCCCGGCTGGCACCTGTCTGAGCGCGGTCAGCGCCAGGCAGCAGCCACGGCCTCGTCCTTCGAAGGCCACGACATCCGCTACTTCGCCTGCTCTCCACTGCAGCGCACGCAGGAAACCTCACGGCCTTTCACCGAGGTAATCGGCACGAAGCCAAACCTGGATGAAGATCTCCTGGAGGCCGGCAACACCTTTGAGGGATTGCACATCAAGGGCATTGACTCCGCACTGTGGAATCCGAAGTACTGGCCACGGCTGCGTCGTCCGAGCGTTCCCAGCTGGGGCGAGCCCTACGAGGAGATTGCGGACCGTATGTTCCACGCCATCGAGCGAGCCCGCGAGGCCGCCGAGGGCGCGGAGGCGGTGCTGGTGACTCACCAGCTGTGCATCATTGCAGCTCAGCGTCGTGCGCGGTACTTGAAGCTCGCCCACAACCCGGCAACTAGACAGTGCAATCTGGCGAGCGTGACCTCCTTGATTTTCGTCGGAGACACCATTGTCGACGTGCGCTACAGTGAGCCGGCCGGTCACCTGTAAGGTGAATAAATAGTTTTGTTGAAGTTTCACTGACCCCGGAAGGTGGCACCCCAGGTGGCCAAGGTCTCATCGTCCCGAATTGCAGCAACGCTGGCGGCAGCAACTCTGTCTCTATCGCTCGTGGCATGTAACCCCGGAGAGTCGGTGGGACATGACGCCGTGGCTGTCGGTGGTCAGTTCGAGTTCGTTTCTCCGGGTGGTCAGCAAATCATTGACTACGCACCGGAGGAGCGCAAGCCGGTCGGCAATGTCTTCGGTCCTTCTTTGGAGGACGACAACAAGGAAATCTCCCTTGAGGACTTCAAGGACCAGATTGTGGTTCTGAACGCCTGGGGTCAGTGGTGTGCACCGTGCCGCTCCGAGTCTGATGACCTGCAGTACGTTCAGGAACAGATGGAAAAGCAGGGAATTGGCACCGTCCTCGGCATTAACGTCCGCGACAATGTCCGCCAAGCTCCCATCGACTTTGTGAAGGACAACGGCATCACCTACCCGTCCATCTACGACCCGGCTTTCGTCAACGCCGGTGCGCTCGGTGGTATCCCGGCGTCGGTGATTCCGACGACCATCATCCTGGACAAGCAGCACCGGCCGGCCAAGGTCTTCCTCCGTGAGGTCGATCACACCATGTTGATGAAGGCCGTCAATGAAGTGAAGGCGGAGGGCTAGGCCCCAGCATGTCAACTCTTGCCATGGACACGATTTATCTTGCCGATGGCATCGGCCAGCAGTTCGCGGACGTCGCCACCGGCGGTCCCATTGTGTTGGGGCTGCTCGCCGCTGCACTGGCCGGTCTCGTCTCCTTCGCCAGCCCGTGCGTCATCCCGCTCGTGCCCGGTTATGTCTCCTATCTCACCGGTATTTCCGGAGCATCGGGGGTGCAGGGCAATGGCGTGACGACGGGCATTGCGGACGCAACCTCCGTCGATAAGCATGACGGCGATGGAGGCCGTGGCCAGCGTTCCTCGACTGCCCGCGTCGGCCTGGCCGCGTTGCTGTTCGTGTTAGGCTTTACTGTCATTTTTGTGCTGGGGTCGGCCTCGATTTTCGGGCTCGTGTCCACGTTGCGTCTGCAGGCGCGCACGCTGACGATTGTCGGTGGCGTGGTGACCATCGTGATGGGGCTTGCCTTCATGGGCATGGTGCCAGCGCTGCAGAAGGACACCCGCATGGCGCCGAAGCGTTGGACCACGTGGCTGGGAGCGCCACTGCTCGGCGCGGTGTTCGCGCTGGGGTGGACGCCGTGTCTGGGCCCGACGCTGACTGCAATTATTTCGGTGTCCGCAGGTACACAGGGCATGACTGCGGCCAGGGGAGTGGCGCTGATTATCGCTTACTGCCTGGGGCTGGGGCTGCCGTTCATTTTGGTGGCGCTGGGGTCGGCACGTGCGATGCGTGGAGTGGACTTCCTGCGTAAGCACTCGCGAACCATTCAGCTCATCGGTGGTGTGGCGCTGGTGCTGGTGGGAATTGCCCTGGTCACGGGACTGTGGGATGTTTTTGTTGCCTGGGTTCAGGCCGCTTTTATTACTGATACGGTAACGCCAATTTAATGAAAGATTTTTCGATGTCGGTGAATTGGAATAAGGTACGACAGCCCTTCCAGCAGGTCTGGAACTGGTTGACCAGCATGCGCACGGCGCTGATTCTGCTGTTCATCCTCGCTTTCGCAGCGGTTCCGGGTGCCCTGTTGCCGCAGCGCTCGCTGAATAAGGACAAGGTCGACCAGTATCTTGGCGCCAACGGCAAGACCGCCGAGATCATGGATAAGCTGCAGCTTTTCGATGTCTTCTCGTCCGTTTGGTTCGTCGCCATCGTGGCCTTGCTGCTGATTTCCCTGGTCGGCTGCATTATTCCGCGGACCATCGACCACTACAAGGCCATGAAGACGCCACCGGCTAGGGCACCAAAGCGGTTGGCGCGTCTTCCGCTTCACGACGAAGCCGTGGTCGATGCCTCCGCGGACGAAGTTTCTGAACGGGTGCGTGAGCGTCTGACCAAGTGGGCGTTGACCGAAACCCCAGCAGATGAAGATCGCGCTGGGGCGCGCTCCTTTTCCGCGGAGAAGGGCTACCTGCGTGAGTTCGGCAACCTGGTGTTCCACCTGGGCATTGCGTTGCTGATTATCATCGTCGGCTTGGGCCGCATGATCTATTACGAGGGCCAGGTCATTTTGCTGACCAACACCGGCACCGAAATTTCTGATGACAACGTCAACAGCGCGGTGGGCGTTCCGTTCTGTAACACCGCTGCGGCGAACTATGACTCGCTGCGCTCGGGCAACACTTTCGACGGAACGACTCTGAACCCGTTCTGTATTCAGGTGGAGGACTTTGCCGCCGATTACCTGCCGAACGGCCAGGCCAAGATGTTCACCTCTCACATCCGATTCGCAGAAGAAGAGGATATGCGTAAGCCGGTCGATGAGTGGGAGAAGACCACGCTGCAGGTCAACCACCCTCTGCGCATCGCCGGTGACCGCGTGTACCTGCAGGGGCACGGCTTTGCGCCTGCGTTCAAGGTGACCTGGACGAATGGTGAGTCGCGTACCTCGATTGTCCAGTTCCGCCCGGATGACCCGACCTTCTTCCTGTCCTCTGGTGCGCTGCGCTTCGACCCACCAGCGGGCATGTACCCGGACTTATTCGAGCGCCGCCAGAACCAGATTGCAATCGAGGGACTGTTCGCTCCGACCGCCGAGTTCACTGGTGAAAAGGGTGCGCTGCTGCAGTCCTCCTACCCGGCGATGCAGGATCCGGCCGTGGCTGTCGACATCTACCGCGGCGACGCGGGCTTGGACACCGGTCGCTCGCAGGGGCTGTTCTCCCTCGATCGCGACCTGATGCACTCGGGTCAGCTGGCTAAGGAAGCCCGCGTCAACCTCAAGCAGGGCGAATCCACCGAGCTTGCCGACGGCACCAAGATTGAATTCCTCGGTGCGAAGGAATTCGTCAACTTGCAGGTTTCGCACGATCCCACGCAGTTCTGGGTGCTGGTGGCCACAGTCGCAGCCTTGGCTGGCATGGTTCTTTCGTTGGGCATTAAGCGCCGGCGTGTTTGGGTGCGCATGTTCCCGCTGGAAGATGGCCGCACTCGCGTTGAGTTCGGTGGCCTTGCCCGCACCGACAAGGCAGGTTGGGGCGAGGAGTTCCAGTACATCGTAGATGACATCTTGGAACGTGACAGTGATGACGAGGATGCTGCCGACCAGGACACTGCGGACATCGATGCGGCGGACAACGGTAGTGATGACGTGGACAGTGAAGGCAAGAAAGCCAAAAACTAACTAGCCGCTAAGGCCGATTTATCCACTGCAGGGTGAATGCGCGGGGGCGAGAATTGCGCCTCCGCGCAGTTTTTGCGTCCCCCGTGTCCCCGGTCCCCTTTTGCTTAGTCCTACTTTAGTACTAGGGTTTGAAGAAGTATTCTGCTAATTCCACATTTTTGGAGCTAAGTACATGCTCATCAACAAGACTCTGGCGCAGTTTTCGGACTGGTCGTACTTCACGGCCTTCGCCTTTTATCTTGTGGCCTTTGTTGTATCCATTGCCTACTACAGCCGTCGTATCGCGGCCGCTGAAGCTAAGAGCCAGGTTGCAGAGCGCGAGCTGGTAACCGCAGGTGCTGGTGATGGAGCTACCACCGCTAGTGTCGCGGACTCGGGGGAGTCGGAGACGAAGTCGTCGGCAAGCGTAGCCAAGAATCAGGAGCTGACGAACAAGCTCGGCGTTGCGGTGGAAATGCTGATTTACGTCGGTGTGGCCGTGCACTTTGCATCGGTGCTGCTGCGTGGCTTGGCTGTGCAGCGTTTCCCGTGGGGCAACCTCTACGAGTACGTCTCGGTTTCCATTCTGTTTGCGATGGTCGTTGGTGCCGGTGTCCTGCACCGCGAGACCATGCGCGTGTTCTGGCCGTGGATGCTGGCTCCAATCCTGGCTCTGATGTTCTACGGCGGTAGGAAGCTCTACGCTGAGGCCGCTCCGGTGGTGCCGGCACTGCAGTCGATTTGGCTGCCAATTCACGTGTCCATCATCGCCATCGGCTGCAGTATTGCGCTGATTTCCGGTGTCGCGTCGATTCTCTACATGCTGCGGATGTACAACCGCAAGGGCAGCGAAAAGGGTTTCCTGGGCAAGCTGGTCTCGCCGCTGCCGGATGCTCAAAAGCTGGATGCGATTGCTTACCGCACCGCTATTTGGTCCTTCCCACTGTTCGGTCTGGGCATTGTGCTGGGCGCTATCTGGGCCGAGTCCGCATGGGGGCGTTACTGGGGCTGGGATCCGAAGGAGACCACGGCTCTGATCTCCTGGATCGTCTACGCCCTGTACCTGCACGCCCGCGCAACCTCTGGCTGGCGCAATACTAAGGCCGCGTGGATTAACATCTTCGGTTTTGCGACCATGGTGTTCAACCTCTTCTTCATCAATATGGTGGTTTCGGGCCTGCACTCTTATGCTGGTCTGAACTAAGCCTTCACACGTGTACAAAGCCGGCATCGCCGGGTGAACTAGAATCGCTTCCATGCGCGTTCTCGTCACCGGTGGTGCCGGCTTTATTGGTTCCAACTTCGTTCTCCGTACTCTGGCTACACGGCCCGATGTGAATGTCACGGTGCTTGACGCTTTCACCTATGCAGCGAACCCTGCGAGCTTGGAAGGTGCGGACTGTGAGATCATTCGCGGCGATGTTCGTGACGCGGAGCTGATCGATCGCCTCGTGCCACGCTTCGATGCTGTCGTCCACTTCGCCGCAGAGAGCCACAATGACAATTCGCTGGTGGATGCCGATCCCTTCGTCACCACCAATGTCATGGGCACCGTGAATCTGGCGAAGGCCTGCGCTACCCACGACGTTCGCCTCCACCACATCTCTACAGACGAGGTCTTTGGCGATCTCGCTCTCGACGACCCAGCACGCTTTACGACGGCCACCGCGTACAAACCCTCCAGCCCCTACTCGGCCTCCAAGGCGTCCGCCGACCACTTTGTCCGGGCGTGGGTGCGTAGCTTCGGGTTGGCTGCGACGATTAGTAACTGCTCGAACAACTACGGGCCTAGGCAGCATCCCGAGAAGCTGATTCCGCGCCAGATTTGTGGTCTACTGCGCGGTCGTAGCCCTCGCGTGTACGGCACTGGTGAGAATGTTCGGGACTGGATTCACGTCGATGACCACAACGACGCGGTCTGGGCAATCCTGGATGCCGGCGAGGTGGGGGAGACCTACCTCATCGGTGCCGATGGCGAGCGTTCCAACCTCGACGTGGTCGGAGACATCCTGGAGGGTTTCGGTCGCGCGCGCACTGACTTCGTTCATGTCACTGACCGGCCGGGGCATGACCGTCGTTATGCGATTGATCCCGCATCCATCCGTACCCTTGGCTGGCAGCCGCGCTACCAAGATTTTTCCGCAGGCCTCGCCGAGACCATCGACTGGTATCGAGCCAACGAGTCCTGGTGGGCCGCGGCCTACGAAGCCGCTGAGGCTGGCTATGCCGAGCGCGAGCAGGAATTGTAGTTCGTCTGTCGGGGCACGCCTTGCGCACGCTCAACGCGTACTCAGCGCACACTCAACGCATACTAAACGCGTGCCACAGCCTCAGCCCGGGCACCGCGTCTACACTTATTACCCATGAGCCCTAAGAGCACATTCCAGCCCACTTCCATCGACGGCGTTTTCACCTTCGAACCGGTCATCCACGGCGACAGCCGCGGTAGTTTCCACGAGTGGTATCGCCTCGACGCATTCGCCGAGGCGACGGGCTACCCGTTCTTCCCGGAGCAGGCCAACATGAGTGTCTCTGCTGCAGGCGTTGTCCGCGGTCTTCACTTCGCCGACGTCAGCACCGCTCCAGACGGTCATCCCGGTCAGGCGAAGCTGGTCACCTGTCCCGCGGGCCACATCCTCGACATTGCGGTTGACCTGCGTCGCGGCTCGGATACCTTCGGCAAGGTTGAGGTCTTCGAGCTCGACAGCAAGACCCGCCGAGTGGTCTATCTGCCCAACGGCATCGGACATGGTTTCGTCTCGCTTGCCGACGACTCCGTGCTCACCTACCTCACTTCCACCGGCTACAACCCGGAGGCTGAACGCGCTGTTAGCATCCAGGACCCGACGCTGGGAATCGACTTGGCTGCGTTGCTGGCCAAGGGTGGTCTCACCGAAGCGGACATGATTCTCTCCGAGCGCGATCAGAAGGCCGCGACGATCGAGCAGTTCGAGGCCGAAGGCAATAAGCTCCCCAGTGAGTTCGACTGCAAGGATCTTGAGAACATGGCTCGCGACGAGTGGGCGATTGCCAACGAAGCAGCCGGGCAGTAAGGCAGAAAGGCGCGAGCACTATGAAGGGAATCATCCTCGCAGGTGGCACGGGCTCTCGGCTGTTTCCAATCACGCTTGGTGTCAGCAAGCAGCTGGTTCCCGTCTATGACAAGCCGATGATTTATTACCCGCTGAGCACGCTGATGCTCGCGGGAATCAGGGACATCCTCGTCATCACCACGCCACATGATGCCCCGCAGTTTGAGCGCCTGCTTGGCGACGGCTCGCAGTGGGGCCTCAACCTCACCTTTGCCACCCAAGACGAGCCCCGCGGCCTTGCCGAAGCGTTCATCATCGGCGCGGACCACATCGGCGATGACTCCGTTGCGCTCATCCTCGGCGACAACATCTTTTACGGCGCCGGCCTGGGCACGCAGCTGCGTCGCTTCCATGACATCGATGGCGGAGCAATCTTCGCCTACTGGGTCGCAGATCCCACCGCCTATGGAGTCGTGGACTTCGACCAAAGCGGCAAGGCCGTGGCGATTCAGGAGAAACCTAAGAAACCACGCAGCCATTTCGCGGTGCCTGGTTTGTACTTTTATGACGCCGAGGTTGTTGAGATAGCTCGCTCGCTGCAACCGTCGTCACGCGGCGAATTGGAAATCACGGATGTTAACCGCGCCTACTTGGAGCGCGGAAAACTGCAGGTAGAGGTGCTGCCGCGTGGGACAGCCTGGCTGGATACCGGCACGGTGGACAATCTGATGGCAGCGGGCGATTTCGTGCGCACGATTGAGCAGCGCCAGGGTTTAAAGATTGGTTCGCCGGAAGAGGTGGCGTGGCGCATGGGATTCATCGACGATGCAGCGCTTAGCATGCGTGCCGACGCCCTCAGCGCCAGCGGCTATGGGGAATATCTGCAGCAGTTGTTGCTGCGAGGCAAAGACGTCTAATCGGTTTCGCCGAGATTATCAGGGCTATTGGGCCTATTTGGTTTATCGCCCTGGTTATCCCGGTCGCGAGGCTCCCGTTCGCGCCGTTCCTGTAGCTCCTGCTCACGCTTGCGGCGATCGAATTCGGCCTTCTTGAGCTTCCAGAGGAACTCCGGATCATCGTCGGGAGCAAGCGGGCGGGGCTCCGGTTGCGGAGCAGAAATACGCCGCATGGCGTTGCCGCGACTGCCGGGGCCAAATGCCTTCCACAGCATGACTACGACAAGGATGATGAACAGCAGCAGAATGAGCCGACCCATGTAATAGCTAACCTCCTGGATTTACCGACTACAATACGCAACGAGTCCCGTAGTGCCCACGAGGGGTATTTGCAACGCAGGCGGTACGGTGTACAGAGTTCGTTAGGGTACAAAGGAACGTTGGACACGAACAGCCATGGGGCGCTAACAACGCCCGGGCGCAGCACAGGCGTAACACGTAGAGGTGAGGGTTTAATGACCAATCCAGCAGAGCAGGACAAGTTGGCTTCCGAGACTGAAGCGGAAGCGGCTCCGGCTCCGGCGGCTCCAGCAGCCCCGAAACAGTCAGCTCCTAGCTCCAAGAATGCTGGTCGCGGCAATGCCATGAAGGGGCTGTTCTGGTACGGCCTTGCGCGTCTGCTGCTGTTCCTGGTGCTGTTCTTCATCCTGCTCGTGATTATCTACCTTGTTGGCGTGCGGATTCCGGCCGCAATTACGGCTGTGTTTGCGCTGATTATTGCGATGCCACTGTCGGTGTTTGTGTTCCCGAAGCTGCGTGTTCAGGCCAATGAGTCGGTTGCCGTGTGGTCGGAGAACCGCCGTGCGCACAAGGAATACATCGCGCAGCAGATTAAGGACCGCGAGGAAAACTAGGGCACTAGTCAGCTATCGTTGCCGCTCTAGCTGCTTTCCTGGACCTTCTCCAGCACCCGCTCGATTGCCCGGTTCACCGCCTCCGGTGCTTCCAGCGGCAACATGTGGCCGGCACCGTCGACTTCCACCAGTTCGGCGTCCGGCCACTTTTCCATAATCAGGTCCGCTTGCTTGCGGGGAGTGACATCGTCCTTCGTGCCCACCAGCACCGCTCCTGGCAAGCCTGCCAAGTAAGGTCCGGCTGCGAACTCGTCGTGATCCTGCAGGTCATCGAGGTAGCCTACGAAAGTTTCCAGTGGAGTTTCATTAATCATGGCCGCATGGAATTCGATGATCTCGTAGTCTGTACGCCGGGCGAACACCGCCACCGCCAACGACGGAGCCATCAGTGCCGCGATTGCCTCTCGGAACTTGCGAATTTCCTTCGGCGAGGACTCAATCGCATTGCGCGCAGCTTCCGCCACCGGGGACGCGAGGATCTGCGGCACGCCCTGAGCGGCCAGTTTGTCGATAGACGTGGAAATCAACACCACGCCCGCTATTCGACGGCGAATGCTTTCCTCGGCAGCGCGCACCATGTGCAGTGCGATCAAACCGCCCAGTGAATGCCCAACCACGATGAGTTTTCCGGTCGCGGCTCGCTCCGCAATCACGGCCAGCGCATCGGCCGCAGCACCTTCGACCGTGCAGAGTGAAGCCGGAACCGCGCCGGTCTGGCCGTGGCCGCGTAAATCCATAGTGAGCAGGCGTGCTTCCGGGTGTGACTTCCGCAGCGCGTTGAACTGCCGATACCAGGACTCGCCAGCCAGGGTGAAGCCGTGGATAAAGACGATGGTCACGGGTTCATTGGGAGGGTCCTTCGGTGCGACTTCGTACCAGTGCACCGGAATATCGGTGGTGACAGTATCCGGTTTGTCGCTGGCCTTTCGCTCGTCATCCTTGGCCGCAATGTCGGCTGTGACCGGTGTGGTCTTGATATCTACTACACCGGTGGCCGTAAGATCAGTCAGGCCCGGTTCACGGGTCTGTGAATGCAGCGCGCCGTGCTCCAGTGCCAGTCGTCGACGTCCCGAACTGGTCAAACGCAGAGCAGCGCTGCGGACGAAAGCTGGAGCCTTGGCTGCTGTGTCACCGATTCGGGTTGTGGCCTTCTGGACGTCGTCAAGCGTCTTGTGCGTCAGTGCGCGGAAGTCCATCGGTACCCCTTAGCTGAGTGCGAGTGCGAGTGCCGTGATGACGGACCAGGCAAGCATCATCTTGCCGGTAAGCCCCAGTACCGGGATGAGCTCCTTGCCCTTCTTATGCATGCGGATTGGCTCGGAGGCCTTCACCCACAGCGGCACGATGAGCAGACCCACCAACGCCCATGGGTGCCAGAAAGCGATAAAGATACTGGCCAGGGCAGGCATGATGGAGAGAATCTGCCAGACGATGCGGGTGCGGAAGTCGCCCAGGCGAACTGCCAGGGTGATCTTGCCGGTGGCAGCATCGGTGGGGATGTCGCGCAAGTTGTTCGCCAGGTTTACGGCAGAGGACACCGAACCGATACCAATTGCGCAGGCCAGGCCGACCCAGGACAGGGAGCCGGTCTGGGTGAACTCTGTACCGAGCACCGCGACGAGACCGAAGAAGACGAAGACCGAGACCTCGCCAAGGCCGCGATAACCGTAGGGATTCTTGCCACCGGTGTAGAACCACGCCGCCGCGATGCACAGCGCGCCGACCAGAATGAGCCACCATGCGCTCATCAGGGACAGCGCCACACCGGCAAGACCCGCGACACCAAAGGCGCCGAACGCCGCGTACTTCACGACCTTCGGCTCCACCAGCCCAGAACCAGTCAGGCGCAGCGGGCCCGAGCGGTCATCGTCCGTACCGCGGATGCCATCGGAGTAATCGTTGGCGAAGTTCACGCCCACAATCAGCGCCCACGCGACGGCCAGCGCGAGAACCGCACGTCCCCAGATAATCGGCGCGTGCGTCGATGCCGCTCCGACACCGACGATGACCGGCGCAAACGCATTCGCCCAGGTATGGGGGCGCGCGCCTTCCAGCCAATCGCTTAACGACGCCGTTGCAGGACTCTTTGGTGCTTCAGACATGAATTAATAATAAGACGTGACGCTACGTGCCTTGAACTAATGCGGGTTCGAGTGGCTTGAAGGCTGGAAGGCAGAAGGCTAAAAGAGCGCCGCGACTTTCTTCCGGTCGACCTTGCCCGGACCAATCAGTGGCAGGGCCTCCACGCGACGCAGGTCCTTCGGAATCATCCAGTGATTGATTCGCCCGGTGTCTTCAGCATCGCCGAGCCCGTCCATAATATCGCCGAGCTCAGCGGTGCCTTCATACGCTGCGACGATAGCGTGGCCGAGCCGTGGGTGTGGCACGCCGACCACGCAGGCTCCCGTAACGCCGTCGATGGCGAGCAGTTCACGCTCGAGGACTTCGGGGTGCAGTTTCAGCCCGCCGGAGTCAATGATGGTGTCCAAGCGTCCCGTAATGACGAGCCGACCGTCGCGGATCTCGCCCGCATCGGAGGTGGCGAACCAACCTGGTTTATGGAAAGCCTCGTGACCGGGCGCATTGCGGTAACCGTGTGCAATCATCGGCCCGCCCAGCCAGACGCGACCATTTTCGATGGCGACCTGTGCACTTTCGATGGGCTGGCCGTCATAGACGCAGCCGCCGGCTGTCTCGGAGGAGCCATAGGTGGTCACGACGTTAATGCCGAGCTCTTCCGCGCGTGCTGCCACCTGCGGATTCAAGGCCGCGCCGCCGACGAGGATGGCGTCGAAGAGACGCAGGGCTGCCACGCCAAAGGGTTCTTCCATGGCCTTCGCCAGCTGCATGGGAGCCAGCGAAGTGTAGGCGCGGTCGCCGGCACCGGCACCAGTGAGGGCCTCGGCGCCGTCGGCGAATGCGGCTACATCAAAACCGTCTGTCACATCCACGCAGACCGGGTCCGTGCCCGCGAGCAGCGAACGAATGAGAACCTGCAGGCCAGCGATATGGTAGGCCGGCATCGCCAGCAGCCACTGTCCTTCACCGCCGAGCCACTGATGTGTAGCTGTCGCGGAGGAGATCAAGTTATCCACCGTCAGCTGCGCACCTTTTGGTGTGCCGGTGGAACCGGAAGTGCCGACAACAAGTGCGATGGACTCATCAATCGGCTCACCTGCGCGTTGCGAGTTCCGCAAGATTGAGGTGCGCGTGCCGTCGTGAAGCGGAACGGGAAGCAAAGAGACCTCGCCGTCCAGCGCGGCACGGAGGTCGGGCAGGATAGCGGTCGGGTCGTGGGGATTGACGGAAAGCAGGCTGAGCGTACGCACAACCCAAACCATAGCCCGTGTTGTGCCGTAGTTTCTGGTGACGAGGCGTGTGAAACGTGAGTGTGGCGGTGGTGACAGGGGCGGAACAATCGTCGCCTCGGGCGCGTTGCGCAGAGCATAGGCAGTCGTAGATAGAAATGTAGATAGAAAGGCATCGAAGATGGGTTGGATTTTTGGTAGGTCAGCGGAGCTGGTGCCGGAAGGTGAGGCGCTAAAGGGCGGCTCGCACCCGGTATTGGAGAATCCGAAGCCGCATGCGGTGCTCGGCACGCCGATTACCGGCCCGTGGGAGGATGGCCAGGAGGTCGTCTACATCGGTATCGGCTGCTACTGGGGTGCTGAGAAGCTGTTTTGGGAAACACCGGGTGTGCTCAGCACGTCGGTCGGGTTCGCCGGTGGCGTGACGCCGAATCCCACTTACCGTGAGTCCTGCACCGGCCGGACCAACCACACTGAGATTGTGGAGGTCGTCTACGACCCGGAGCAGATTAGCTTCGACCAGCTGATTGCCAAGGCCTTCGAGGCCCACGATCCCACGCAGGGTTACCGCCAGGGTAATGACGTCGGCACGCAATACCGTTCCGCGATTTACACGACGACGCCCGAGCAGGCGCGCCGGGCGCAGGAAATCGCCGATGCGTACGCGCCGAAGCTTGCCGACGCTGGCCTGGGCCCCATCACCACCGAGATTAAGCCACTCGCGGAGACTCCGGCAGGGGAGTACTACCGAGCCGAGGACGAGCACCAGCAGTACTTGTTTAAGAATCCGAACGGCTACTGCCCGGTGCATTCGACCGGCGTGGCCTGCGGGATTTAAAGGCGAAATTTCGTAGAACGCTTAATCGCGATTAGTAAAACTCACTGAGAAAAGTAAGGTGGTTATATCAATCCGATAGTTGAATAGGAGTGAACCCTTGTGGTGAAGCAAGTACTGCGCGTTGCATTTGCTTTCGTCGGCGTGGTCGTCGGCGCGGGCTTTGCGACGGGTCAGGAAATCATGCAATACTTCGTCGCCTTTGGCATCGATGGTGTCTGGGGTGCCGTTCTCTCAGCGGTGATTATGAGCCTGATGGCGATGATCATTTTGCAGCTGGGAAGCTACTTCCAGGCCAGCGAGCACGGTGAAGTATTCCGACGCGTATCGCATCCCATCTTTTCGCGCGTACTGGACATCGGCGTGATTATCACGCTCTTCGCCACGGGGTTCGTCATGTTCGCCGGTGCCGGTGCCAACATGGAGCAGCAGTGGGGCATCCCTGTTTGGATCGGTGCCGTGATTATGGTGCTAGTGACCATCGCAGCCGGTTTCCTCGATGTGGACCGCGTGACCACTGTGATCGGTTCCATCACGCCGTTTATCGTCGGCTTTATTCTGCTGGCCAGTATTTATACGCTGGCGTTCACCGATGCCACCCCGGCCGCGGAGCAGGCAGCTGCCGTTGCGGAAGTTCCGACCACTCTGCCGAACTGGGTTGTCGCCGCAGTGAATTATGTCGGTTTTAACCTGATGGTTGCGGTCTCCATGGCGATTGTTATTGGCGGCAGCCTGTTCAACCCTCGCGCTGCAGGAGCCGGTGGCTTTGTCGGCGGTTTGGTGTACTCCGCAATGCTGCTGATTACCACCATCACACTGTTCCACACCGTTGGTACCGTCGCCACTGATGCCGTGCCGATGCTCACCGTCATCAACCGCCTGCACCCGTGGCTTGGTCAGGCAATGGCCGTGGTTATCCTCGGCATGATTTTCAACACAGCGCTTGGCATGTTTTACGCGCTGGGCCGTCGCGTCACCGCTAAGCACCCGGAAAAGTTCAAGATTGTCTACGTCGCTCTGGTTCTGCTCGGTTTCGCCTTGAGCTTTATGGGCTTCCAGAACCTAATCGGTTGGGTGTACCCAATCCTGGGCTACATCGGGTTGCTGCTCATTACCGTCATGCTCGTTGCTTGGCTGCGCGGTCGTGAGCGTATCAGCGAAGAGACTTCCCGCCGTAAGCGCATCTTCCGCCTTGTTCGCCGTGGTCGGAAGAAGGAAGCTCGCGAGGAAATCGCAGACTCCAACCTCAGCGTCGAAGAGGTCCGCGAAGCTATCGAGGAGTAGGTGGGCTGGCGCGTGGCTGCAGTCAGCGTCGCTGTCAGCTCAGGAATCGGATGGCTTTCAGCGACGTTGCCCGCGCCCAGGCCACGAATGCCCCGGTCACAATGGCGGATGCCAGAACCATCAACGGCCACCGCTCGGGGTAATCACGGACTACCCAGGTCCATCCCCATTCTGAGGTCCACCACAGCGGTGAGGCGCTGAGGACATCACCGCCAACCATCACCGCCCAACCGCCGAGCGCGACCGAGACAAAGATTGCGGCCGCCACACTGCGACGCGCAATCAAACCGGTCACGGCCACAATCATCGCGGCCACAAGAGGCGCGATAACCGCCTGGTACGGCCAGGGGTTGATGTCGGTCTCGCTGCTGGCTTCGCCGCCTGCGCCGCTGATAATCGCCGCAATCACGAGCACTGGCGCGAGAAATGCCATATCCAAGGCAAACAAGCGAAGTGTGATGCTCCCGCGCGAGCGCCGATACATCAGCGCTGGCCAGGCATCAGCTTGCGAGGTCCACGTCATGATGGCGACCACGGTTGCGGCCGTCGGCACGCAGACGAAACTCAGCAATCCCAGCGCATACTCCGGGTCCCACACCACACGCACGACCGCAAGCCCAGCAAGCATCAGCGCCGCGAGACTCCACCAGGTGCGCCAGGGCAGGGTCGCGCTCATGCCATGGCTTAACGACGAAGTGCTGCGTTCCCGGCCCGTCGGTAAGCTGAGAGATTCTCCGTGCGCAGCCAATCCGATGGCAAAGAAGCCTAGTCCGAGGAGTAAATGCAGCAGCGCGGGCGGCAGGATGGCGATGTCCCAGATTTCGCTGTCTGCGGGAGCCGTGATGGAATTAGCCTGCACACCGTGAATAGGTAACGTTGGGCGGATTGCCCAGGTCCACGGGAGAACTTGCCAGTTTGGGCTCATGGCATTCAGTGTTCCTGCGATGGCCCAAGCGATGGCAGTCAGCGGAGCAAGGAAGAGAGCTGCGCGTGGCACAAGGCGCCATAGGGCAAGGCCGAATGCCCAGAACACGAAGAATGACAACGTGTTGAAGATCGTGAATTGCAATGCGGTGCTCACGCTCCGGGCAAGGAGAGTGGCCATCAGTGCGTGGCCGAGGGCCGTGGAGGCGATGACAGTGGCTGCGCGTGCCAGGAGTACCCGAATGCTCGAAATATTGCGCCAGATTAGGCCACCTTGGCGGAGCTTTTCTTCACGTTTTTGGCCAATGACGGACGTAATAGCAGCCAGGGGAGGAAGCAGGATAAGCGAGTAGATGTGGGCGCTCGCCATGGAGGTGGCATCAACGCCTGTAGAAAAGACCATGCTGACCAGAGCGATTGCCACCATGATGATGGGCAGGAACATGGTGAGCGACCACTTCGCCCGCAGTAGTTCGGCGCGGAAGTAGTGGTGTGTAGGAACAGCGCGCGTGTTAAGAGTGCGTGTGTGCAGTTGAGCGCTCATCGGGCAACACCTACTGCGGCAAAGAAAGCCTGCTCGAGGGATTGACCAGCAGCCGCAAAGTCCGTCAGCGGGCCTTCGTAGACCAGCCGGCCACCAGCGAGAACACCCAGGTGGTCAACACTCTTTTCGACCTCACCGAGCTGATGCGAAGACACCACAACCGCTTTGCCGCTATCGGCGAGATTCCGCAACAAGGTGCGCAGGCTCACGATAGCTTCGGGGTCGAGGCCGTTAGTGGGTTCGTCGAGAAGCACAATGTTGGGATCGGTGAGTAGCGCCATCGCTAGCGAAAGACGAACCTTCATGCCAGTGGAGAATGCGCGGGCGCGCTTGTTACCAGCATGAAGCCCGACCAAGTCGAGGACTTCGGCGATACGGCTCTTGTCCGTGCCGGTCAGATGTGCGTGCACTTTGAGGTTGTCGGTGGCCGAGAGCTGTGGGTAGAACGCCGGGCCATTGATGGAGGCGCCGATGCGGTCCAGGTCTTCAATTGACCACGGGTGTCCCGCGATGCTGATTTCACCGGAGTAGGGAATTAGCCCAAGCACCGTGCTCATCAGCGTGGACTTACCCGCGCCGTTGAGTCCCAATAGTCCGTAGACCTCACCGGCGCGAACGCTCATGTCGAGACCGTTCAGGACCGGTTCGTTCTTGCCGTAGGAGACAGTGATGCCGCGCAGCTGAAGAAGGGGAGCGGCGGCATCTGCGGAATGGCCTGAGGTAGGAGTTGGTGCGTTCATGCCTTAAGTAATAGGCATGGCCGGTTCGGTTCGCGCCCTCCCTGAGGATGAGATGGCGGAAATATCCTCCCCAGGGAGGAGGCGCTAGCGAGGGTGACGGCACCAGCGAGGAGAATCTAAAGCATCCCGTTTTTCGCAGCCCAAATGACAAGATCCACACGACTGCGTGAGCCCGTCTTGGTCAACAGGGCTTTCACATGGGTTTTCACGGTCGTCGTGGCGACCACCAACCTGCGAGCGATCTCATCATTGGAAAGCCCTTGGCAGACGAGGTCCAAAATCTCCTGTTCGCGGGGTGTGAACTGAAGCGCTGAATGGATGGCATCTGAGCTAGAGCCACTGGCCGAGGATGCCCTCGCTGGCTGCCCTGAGTGCGGTGCGCGCGGTGAAATATGCCGCAACACCATCGGTGTCACCTTCGGATCAATGACACCTTCACCACGGTGGATGCGCATAATGGCCGAAAGCAGCTCACGGGGATTGGAGTCTTTGAGTAAAAAGCCTGCGGCTCCAGCCTCTAAAGCTCCGAGCACCAGGTTTTCTTCGCGGAAGGTGGTCAGTACCAGAACTTTCGGAGCGGATGCGTGGGTCGCGCCTCCGGACGATGCCCCTCGCACGATTTGCCGCGTGGCCTCGATACCGTCCATCACGGGCATACGAATGTCCATGACGACCACATCCGCACCAGAGGCAAGACGCACAGCCTCGGCGCCGTCGCCCACGGCACCAATGACTTTCATCTGCGGGTGGGCATCAATAAGCTGCGCGAAAGACTGCCGAATCAGAGCCTGATCTTCAGCCACTAATACTCGAATTACATTCATTGCTCGTCTTTCTCGACAGGATCGACAGTCAGCCCTGCTTCGGTTGAACCGCTTACAGGCGGATACTGACGCGGAACATGCCGTCGCTTTCACCATAAGTCATCTCGCCACCGAGCTGCGCCACGCGTTCATCCAGACCAATCAGGCCAGCACCAGCTCGCTTCCTGGGGTCCAAAGTTTCGCTCTCAGCCCGGTTTGCGGTGATCAAATGAACCCGTGCCGGGCTGTCATCAGCGTCGGCAGGTGGATCGATTACCAGTGCCAGCTCACCAGCGCCCGATGAGTGCTTGGCCATATTCGCGGCCAACTCCGTCACTGCCCGCACCAGAGTCAGTCGCTTCGCGAGTGGCCAATCCGCCAGCGCCTCATAAGACTCCGGCAGAGTCACCGAAACATCGCGACCCGGCGGACAAACAGCCGCAACCAGACGTGGAATCTCATTCGGATCAGCGCTAATCTCGCCGCCTTCACGTAGTGCATCGACAAGCGCATGCACATCTCGCAACGATTGTGCTGCGGTCTCGGCAATACCTTCTAGCGTGGTCTTTTCAGCAGCGCTTTCGGCTCGTGAGTCATTCATCTCCGCCAGGTACAGCGCTGTTTGGGCCTGAACCTTAATAGAGGTGAGTCCGTGCCCCACGACGTCGTGAAGCTCCCTGGACAACTCCAGCTTGTTGAGCGCCACGACGTTCTCCAACTCTGCGGCATGTTCCTCGGCGTTGATTCGGAGCCACAGCGGCACTGCGTACGCGCTCGCCGTGATGAGCACCGCAGGCAGACCGAAGACCAACAGTCGTTCCGGAGTAAAACCGAAGGCTGGAACCGCTGGGTTGAGGAAACTGCCAATCAACCCTAAAAAGAGCCCAACTATGCCCCAGGTGCGATTCTGTTCCCACCTGGTCACAGCCCATAGTGATAGTGGGGCGGCAACAATAATAGGGTCTACCCCAAGGTTCACCGGGGATAGCCACACAAGCAAGGCGAGACCCGCTAGGGCACTGTACGTAATCACAAACGATGCACGCACTGCTTTACGACGAAACGCTGCGGCGCCGGCAATCATCGCGGACAGAACCACATTGGTGACATAAGTGAAGCTCGGGCCATAAGTAAGTAGCGGCGTCATGCTCAACCAACAGCACAGCAGGAAGGTAGCCGCAATAGCGAGGTCGGCAGCTGGAAACGAGCCGACAAAGAAACGCACCCGGCTGCGCCAGTCGAGTGGGGCAGGAGTCTGCGTGGTTGCAGACTGCGCGGATGTAGGGGCAATGGTTGTTAGCGGCCTAAGCCCTGTCGGCATGTTCTGCATGTTCCAAAGGTAGCGAGAAAAAGTGTGACTTCGTGTGTTTGTGGAGGAGTTTCAAGTCATCGTCGGGAATCGCAATTGTGTCTATGTGAAGTAATCGAATTTGGACCGACTTTAATCTGTCATCAAATCCTCCAAACCTTCAATTGATGTTAGATTAGAGGCGTCTATTCAAACATTATGCAGGTGGGATTCGGTGTGGGTATAGCGAGCGCATGGGGAGATGGTCGGCGGGTCAAGCTTCAGCAGGAGGTGGAAGTAATTCTAAGTTCTGCTGCGCATGGCCGGATTTTTAAGGTAAAGGAATCGCAGGGGATTGATTTCAAGGAAGAAGCTGGTCGCCGAAATGGGCCAAATATTGAGCCTGGTAAGCCACAGAATCCGGAGGCCGCAACCAAACTTGCTGATGAAGTTGCGTGCATGGCCAACTCTCCAGCAGGAGGGGGATTAATCGTCGGTGTCGAAGACGCTACTGGAAAGATCATCGGCACGGAGTTAGATGAAGACTGGCTTCGGCAGCGGATTTATGAGGGAGTAGACGTAGCTCCGGACATTGTTGCTAAGCGTGTAGAGGGGCAAAGAATCCTTGTTATTTATGTAGCTCCAGCTCCGGAGCCAGTGGAGGATACGAGTGGGAAGCTGAGATGGCGTGTTGGCGATTCCTGTCGGCCGGTAGATCGATCTGAATGGTGGGAGAGGAGGCGTGCTCAGCAAGCGTTCGATGAGATGGCTCAGCAAACCGATAAGACCGTATTGGATGTGCGGTCTGGAGCTATGGAAATTGTAAGTCGCACGTTGCCGGCTGCAGTAAATCAAACTGATGAGGAGACGCTGCGAAGCTTGGGGGCTTTGGGAGCGGAAGGCAATCTTACGGTTGCGGGAGAATTGCTTTTCACCTCGCATTCGGTTTCGGTTATTGAGCTATCTGTTTTTGATGTCTTTGGCGGAAAAATTACCAACCGCATCCACGGTGAGCCTGGAAAATCCGTGCTTGAGCAACTTGATGCAATTGAACAGGCACTACGCGTGGTGAATAAAAATAACACCGTTGTGGAGGGGTTCGTCCATACTCCGATTCCAGAGATTCCATATAGTGCTGTCCGCGAAGCTTTACTAAATGCGATGATTCATCGCGACTGGAATCGTAGCGAACCAATCGATGTGCGTTGGGTTGAGCTTGATAGCACTCTAATCGTGAGAAGCCCTGGTGGTTTTCCTCCTGCAATTACGTCTGCAAATGTGCTTAGTAATCGTGCAGCGCGCTATCCTGCGCTTGCCGATTTGTATCGAGCGATTGGTCTCGTTGATAAGCAGGGGGTGGGGGTGGATCGTATGTATCAGTCGATGATCGCGCTTGGGCATCGTCCGCCAACTATCGAAGAAATTGCGGGCCCATTCGTGGAGACAACGCTGGTTGGTGGTGAGCCAGTACTCCCAGTTTTGGAGTTGATGTCGCGAATAGTGCCTGAGCCTAGACAGCGAGACTATCGAATCGCAATCATTCTCTACCTATTGTTTGCGCGAGCTTTTGTCACGGAGAATAGCGTGGCAGGTGGCCTGCAGTCCGGGCTGGAGTCTGCGCTCAATGCACTGGAATCGGCTCAGCAAACAACTGTGGATGGTGAGCCTCTGGTTGAGGAGTATGGGGAGGTTTGGAAACTAGGAACTTCTGCACGGAAAATCCTTGCACAGGGGGGTCGGTTGCCATATCTTTCTACGAATGTCTCTGACATGGAAAAAGTTGCAGTGTCCTGGTTGCGAGAAGTTGGCGATTTGACGACTAGCACACTTGTGGATTTATGCAGCGTTTCCCGAGGTACGGCAAACAAATGCATCGAAAAGTTGATTGCTGATGGGGCCGTCGAAAGAATCGGAGGTGGACGTTCCACGAGGTATCGGCTTCTCTAATCTGTCATCAAATCCTCCAAACCTTCAATTGATGTTAGATTAGAGGCATCTATTCAAACATCGCGCAGGTGGGACTGTATTTTTTGGAGCTAGGGACTCCAGGGTTGAACTGGCAGAAGACTTGAGCGGGACAAATAAGGTTTTAGTCAAGATCGTCAAGGGGGCGTGGGCTTTGCTAACCGTCACCTCTCCACCTGCCGAAAAGTGATATTGATGCGGCCCTCTTTAAGCCCGCACCCCTCCGGCAAAGTGCCCGGACGAGTCTTGGGCACACCGTGAAACGCAAGCCGCTTGGGACCACCAAACACAATCACATCCCCGCTGGCGAGAGTCACGTCATCCCAGGGCTTGTTGCGGTTTTCACTCCCGCCAATGCGGAACAGGGCCTCGTCGCCGATAGAGAGCGACACAATTGGGGCAGGGGAATTTTCGTTGCGATCCTGGTGCATCCCCATGGTGGCCCCGGGTGGGTAGTAGTTGACCAACGCCATGTCGGGACGAAAAGCGGAGGGCCACTGGTTCAGGGATTCGTCGTAAAGCGCGGCAGCGCCGAGTGCTTCGGTGGCGAGCTGCAGCAGATTGTTAGGCACGGGCGGGACGCGAACGCCGCCTGCGTGCGTGACGTAGCGGTACGGATTCGTGGCCCACATGCGGCCGAGATGGAGCATGAAGACCTGCATCTGACCACTTTTGAGCTGCGGGCGAGTCATGGCCAGGGGAGTGCCGGCAACGTCGCGGGCGATGTCGCGAAGTTGCGTGATGATGCCCGCCTGTCGCTCCGATGGAAGCCACCCCGGAAGATGAACAACTCCCGGCGTGATGCGGGCATCGTCGCGCGGGAGCTGGTCGAAGAGCATAGGTCTAGTTTGCCTCTTAACCCGCGATGATTGCGTTAACCGGGCGGGACAGGAACTGCGGGCCAATCTTGCCCAGGTAGCGCAGGATAAAGTCCGCTGCCGACACCGAGTAGAAGTGACGTTGGCGCTCAATGAAGTTCTGCGGATGCGTTGCCTTCCACACGGCATCAGCGACCTGGTCCGGCGTGATGCGCACGCCCAGACGACGGGTCGAACCAGCGGAAACGTCCGCCAGCTTGGTCTTCGCCCACAGCGGCATGATTGCGACTACGCGGATCTTGTCCTTGCGCCATTCCAGATCCAGAGCCTGCGTCAGACCTGAGACGTAGAACTTCGACGCGGAGTACGGCGCGATGTGTGGCTGGCCGTAGATACCAGAGGCCGAACCCATGTTGACCAGGTGAGATCCCTTGGTGCGCTTCAGGTACGGGTGCGCCGCCTTCGCGCCCAGTGTCAGGCCGGTGCAGTTGATGTCGACCTGCGCGCGAATAATCTCCGGCGACTGGTCAGTGATATCGCCATCGCCAATGATGCCCGCGTTATTGTCCAGCACCGTCAGCTTGCCGCCGGTGTGGGAGGTGAAGTCCGCAAGCGCGTCCTCCCACTGCTTAAAGTCCGTCACGTCCAGCTTGCCGACGATTACCTCCGGGCGCTCAGCCTTAAGCTTCGCCAGGGCATCCTCATTGATGTCGTAGACACCTACGGTCCAGCCTGCGGCCAGGAACTTCTCGGCCACCGCGCGGCCAATACCCTGCGCGCCGCCGGAGATGAAAATGGACGGGGAATCAGAAGCGGCCATGGTGTCTCAATCCTGCCTTTTCTTGCTGTTTTTATAAGTGTCGAGTGTTATTCGACAGCTTAGGTGAGTATTTGTTGTTTAACAGCGGATTGCGGGAAACGAGACCCGAGCGCAAACGAGTCCCGATTACACTGGCCACCATGAAACCCCTGAACATCCCACCAGGTCCCGGCATCCCAAAGGGCCTCGTCATCCCCGCAGCGGAGCTCACTGAACGCTTCGCACGCTCCGGAGGGCCGGGCGGTCAGGGTGTTAACACCACCGACTCCAAGGTGCAGCTATCGGTGGATATCGCCGAGCTCACCGTGCTTTCCGACGTCCACCGCCGCCGCGCTCTCCAGAACCTCAGCCACCGACTCGACGGCACCACACTGACCGTGTCGGTCACTACGCAGCGCTCCCAAGTGCGCAACCGCGCGGAAGCTCGGCGTCGCCTGGCGGATCTCATTCGGGAAGCCGTGCAGCCACCGCCTCCGAAGCGCCGGCGGACTCGACCGAGTCGGGCCTCGATTGCCCGTCGTAAAGCGCAGAAGCAACGCCGCTCTGAGCTCAAAGCCAGCAGGCGCCGACCCAGCTCCTACTAGGGGAATATGGGATTTTCGCGCATTCGTTGCAATATAGAGGAATGAGCGAAAATCAGGCCCCTACCGAAAAGGCAGCTGAAGCCGTCGCGGAGTTCAACCGCGTGCCCTCGATCCTGTCCATCCAGTCGCATGTGAGCTACGGCCATGTGGGTAACTCCGCTGCCGTTTTCCCGCTGCAGCGCGCAGGTTTTGAAGTGTGGCCGGTCCACACCGTCGATTTCTCCAATCACACCGGCTACGGCCAGTGGCGCGGCCCGATGATTCCGGCCCCGGATGTGCGCGAGGTTATCAAGGGTATCGATGAGCTGGGCAAGCTTGACGACGTCGATGCGATTATCTCTGGCTACCAGGGCGGTAGCGATATTGCGGATGCCATCATCGAGGCCGTGGCGCTGGCCAAGGAGCGCAACCCGAAGGCCATTTACTCGTGTGACCCGGTGATGGGAAATGCCAAGAGTGGCTGCCACGTCTCGGATGACATTCCGCCGCTGCTGCGCGACAAGGTTGTGCCGGTGGCAGACGTGATTACGCCGAACCAGTTTGAGCTGGGATACCTGACGGGCCGCGAGGTCAGTGACTTAGAGTCCACCATTGCGGCAGCCCATGCTGCTCGTGAGATGGGCCCGGAGGCCGTGCTGGTCACCAGCGTGCTGCGTCCGGAGCGCAAGGAGGGCGAGATTGAGATGCTCGCCGTCAACGGCTCGGGCGCATGGCTGGTGGCGACACCGTACTTGCCGCTGAAGCGCAATGGCTCCGGCGATGTCGCGGCTGCGCTGTTTGCGGGCAACCTGCTGCGTGGTCGCGGTATTGACGGTGACCTCTCGGTCGCGCTGGGCAACACCGCGGCCAGTATCTTTGAGCTGCTCAAGGTGACGCACGAGTCCGGCTCTGGCGAGCTGGAGCTCGTTCGTGCGCAGGAGGCCTACGTCCACCCGGAGCAGCGGTTTGAGGTAACGAAGGTGGCGTAAGGCTGGGCAGTAGGGCTGGGGCAGTAGTGCTGGGTTCAGCCCCCGTGCCTAGTAATAGAACGGGAACTCGTCCCAGTTCGGGTCTCGCTTTTCCAGGAACGCTTCCTTGCCCTCGACGGCCTCGTCGGTCATGTACGCCAGGCGAGTGGCCTCGCCCGCGAAGACCTGCTGACCCATCAGGCCGTCATCGGTCAGGTTGAAGGCGAACTTCAGCATGCGCTGCGCCGTTGGGGACTTGCCGTTGATCATGCGGCCCCACTCGACCGCGACATCTTCCAGCTCAGCGTGGTCGGCGACTTCGTTGACGGCGCCCATGCGGTGCATGGTCTCAGCGTCGTAGGAGCGGCCGAGGAAGAAAATCTCGCGGGCAAACTTCTGACCAACCTGCTTCGCCAGGTAGGCCGAGCCATAGCCGGCATCGAAGGATCCCACGTCAGCGTCGGTCTGCTTAAAGCGGGCCTCCTGGCGGGATGCCAGTGTCAGGTCACACACCACGTGCAGGGAGTGTCCGCCACCTGCGGCCCAACCGTTGACCACGGCAATGACAACCTTCGGCATAGTGCGAATCAGACGCTGCACCTCCAGGATGTGCAGGCGACCTCCCTCGACCTTGGCGCGCGCGGTATCGATGGTGGAGGCGTCCGCGGTAGCGTCGTCATGCTCGTGAGATGTTGCGTACTGGTAGCCGGAACGACCGCGAATGCGCTGGTCACCACCCGAACAGAATGCCCAGCCACCGTCCTTGGTGCTCGGACCGTTACCGGTCAGCAGCACAACGCCGACATCCGGGGTGCGGCGCGCGTGGTCGAGTGCGCGGTAGAGCTCATCGACGGTATGCGGGCGGAACGCGTTACGGACCTCCGGGCGATCAAACGCAATACGCACAATGCCGTTCTCGCGGCCCTCGCCGACGTGGCGGTGGTAGGTGATGTCGGTCAAATCCTCAAAACCAGCAACCGTCTTCCACTGCTCAGGGCGGAAGGGGTTATCGGTCGAGTACTTCGCGGTATCAGTCATGGCTTCCAGCATAAAGGTCTCTAGCATGAGGGGTATGTCTGTGTCCGCTGCGCCCAACATCCAGCTTCCGCCAATCGATGACATTCTCGACCGCGCCCACGTCGTGGTGCTTCCCATGGCGGTGAAATTCCGCGGCGTCACCACCCGCGAGGCACTCCTCATCGACGGCCCCGTCACCTGGGGCGAGTTCGCGCCCTTCCTGGAGTACGAGGCGCCCGAGGCCGCCGCGTGGCTGCGCTCGGCCATCGAGTGCGCATACGTCGGCCTGCCCACCCCGAAGCGCGAGTTTGTCGAGGTCAACGCCACCATCCCCGCCGTCACGCCCGAGCAGGTGCCGGAGGTCGTGGGGCGTTACCCCGGGTGCCGCACGTTCAAGGTCAAGGTCGCAGAGAGCGGCCAATCGCTTAACGACGACATCGAGCGCGTAGCCGCCGTCCGCACCGCGGTGGCCGAAGCTTATGGCTATGAACCTGTGGTGCGGGTGGATGCGAACCGTGGCTGGTCGGTGGAGCAGGCCATCCGCGCCGCTCATGAGTTGGGCCCGCTGGAGTATATGGAACAGCCCGTTGCGACTGTCGCCGAGCTCCGCGAGGTCCGCGACGCAGTAGGGGAGTTTTGCCCGATTGCTGCTGATGAGTCGATCCGCAAGGCCGAGGATCCGTATTTGGTTGCGCGCGAACAGGCGGCGGACGTGGGCGTAATGAAGGTCGCGCCACTTGGTGGGCCACGCCGTTTGCTTCGGTTGGCCGAGGAGCTGGAGATGAAGGTGACCGTCGCCAGCGCCTTGGACACCGGCGTTGGCATGGCTGCCGGCTTGTTCACGGCGGCGGCCCTGCCTGCTACCGAGCTGCAGCCGGAGCCGAACGCGGCGGGTTTGGCCACGTCGTCGCTGTTTATCGAGGACGTCATCGAGCCCCGGCCACTTATCGATGGCCGTTTGCCCGTCACCAATCCCGCGCCCGACCCTTCCCGCCTGGCTGAGCTCGCCGCGCCGGGACCCCGCCGCGATTGGTGGTTTGACCGCCTCCGCGCGGCCTATGCACACCTGTAGCGGCGAAGTGTATACGCGCACCTGTAGTGGCGCAGCGCGGTGGCGGCTCACGATCTGCTCCAACTCTCGGAGCACCCAGAGATACTGACCCCGTTTATGGCACTTTGAGTTCGAAAAACGGCTCCAAACTGTCATAAACGGGGTCAGTAACTCCCAACGAGCCCGGTATCCGACCTGACAAGTAGCCTATTGAGTGTGAACGACAACCAGGACACCTCCCAGACTTCGCACGCTCAGGGCGCCAACATCACCAATGCCGCCGCCACCGATGCTGGCACCCCAGCCTCGGCAACCGACGCCACGCCCCACACCTCCGCAGCCCAAGCAGCCCCCGAAGCCTCCGCAGCCCCATCCGCAGTGGTAGCGGGCCTCATCGTCGATGAGCTGCTGCGCCTCGGCATGGTCGATGCCGTGGTGTGCCCGGGTTCCCGGTCCGCCCCGCTGGCCCGCGCTCTGGTCCAGGCCGCCGATGCGGCGAAGGTTCGCCTCCATGTACGCATCGATGAACGCTCCGCCGCCTTCCTCGCCCTCGGCCTGGCCTCGCGCACCCGCAAGGTGACCCCGGTAATTACAACGTCCGGCACAGCCGTCGCAAACCTCGTGCCCGCCATGGTCGAAGCCACCGCGTCGGGTATTCCGCTGCTGGCACTGACCGCCGATCGCCCCGCGCATTATCGCGGCACCGGCGCGAACCAGACCATCGTCCAGGACCGCCTGTTCGCCGATGCCTCCGTAGTCGAGTTCGATCTGGACGGCACCGCCCCGGTCACGAAGGCCACTGCCGCACAGATTCGCGCCCGCATTGATCGCGTTGTTGCCGCCCTGGCATCCGGGGCCGGCCACCTCAACGTCCGTTTTGTCGAACCGCTCGTGCCTGACGACGACTCCGTCGCCGACATCCCCGAGGGCCGCGCAGACGGCGGCCCCTGGACCACGATTGCGCCTACCAACAGCAACAACGTCGGCGCAGCCGCCATCGCAGCCCACTCAGCCAACTCGGCTAGCACAGCCACAATTGACATCAGCCGCCGCACACTCGTGATTGCGGGCTCGAATGCCCCGCATCTGCCAGAGTTGGAGGATTTGCCAACCATCGCTGAGCCGAATGCATATGCGCCGGCGCACCCGGTTCACCCGCTTGCGGCGGGTACTTTTGCGCAGATTCCGCCGGAGCAGATTGTGTTGGTCGGCAGGCCGACGCTGCACCGAGGGATCTCTAAGCTGCTGGCCAATCCTGATATCGAGTTGACGGTTGTCTCGGATGCGGAAAACCACGGCTTTGGGGTGGAGTTTCCGGATGTGACGGCGAACGCAAGGGCCGTCGTAAAGCATGTGCAGACTGTGGGGGAGCAGGACCCGCAGTGGACGAAAATCTGTGAGGCTGCCAGCGAATTGGCGGTAAAGTCCGTGCGAGAGACGCTTACGGAGTCGATTGAAGCGGAGGAGCCGCTGACCGGATTCCATGTGGCGGCGGCGCTGACGGATAGTCTGCGCACGGGTGACAATGTGGTGTTAGGCGCGTCGAACCCGGTGCGCGATGCGTCGTACACGGGCCTGCCTTTCCCGGGTGTGAACACGTATGCGGGACGAGGTGCTGCGGGCATCGACGGCACGGTGGCGACGGCGATTGGTATTGCGCTGGCGTCCGACCGCGAGCATGCCGACGAGATCCGCCCGCCGCGGACGATTGCGCTCATGGGTGACCTGACGTTCCAGCACGACTCCGCAGCGCTGGCGATCGGGCCTCTGGAGCCGAGGCCGGAAAACCTCACCATCGTGGTGGCCAACGATGCCGGTGGCGGTATTTTCGAGACGCTGGAGGCGGGCAGCCCGGCTCTGCGGGGAAGCTTCGAGCGCATCTTCGGCACACCGCAGGACGTGGACTTTGAGGGCATTTGTCAGGCCTACGGGGTCGAGCACGTGCATGTTGACCGCCTCCCAGATCTGCTCGCGCAGCTGCACCCGGATACCGACGTCGATGGCATCCGCGTCATCGAGGTGGCGACCACGCGCGCGACGCGTAGACAGTTGCATCACAAGCTGGCATACAATGCGGAGATTGGGGTGCTGGACAAGCACTAGCTGAACAAGGCTTGCTGAATAAGGACTAGCTGGCCGGCAGCATCAAATCAGAGCTGGAAACAATCAGGGACAGAAAAATAGGGAGGTCGCGACCACCATGCAGTGGAAAACTGCCCTGGCCAATTGGCCGCGCTTCCTTCGTCAGGTGTTGCTGTTTGTAATGATCTGCCTATTGCTGTCGTGCCTGGCCATGGTGGTGGGCTGCTTCATTAATGACCGCAATATCGAGTCGAACATGGGGCAGTCCGTAGCTAATGTGCGCTCGGTCGAGGTCCTTCGCACCACGGTCGATTTCGTCGACGAGAATGGTGGGTTTCAGTCGCCACCAACCGGTTTGCTCTATCCCGTTGGTCTGGAAGAGGGGCAGCGCGTCCGCGTCGAATACGACCGCACTGACCCCAATGTCGTCCGCGTCGCCGGACGCACTTGGACGCTGTCACTTCTCCCGGCGGCCAGCATCGCTGTGGTTGCGTTTATCGTCGTCGCGCCGTTGTGGTGGTTGTCGTTGCGTGCAACCCGTCGTTTACAAAGAGATCCCCAAAAGGTAAACAGGGGGTCACTTTCGCTTTCCGACGAGATGGAAAACTAGCACCATGCGCGTTGCCATCATTGCTGAAAGCTTCTTGCCCAACATCAATGGAGTGACAAACTCCGTGTTGCGGGTGTTGGAACACTTACGCCGTGAGGGGCACGAGGCGCTGGTGATTGCGCCGGGTGCTCGGGACTGGCAGGAAGAGGCAGAGTTCTACTGCGACTACCGCATTGAGCGTGTACCCACTGTGATGGTGCCGTTGATTGATTCACTACCGATCGGTGTGCCGAACCGCAGGGTAGCGTCGGCGCTGACGCAGTTTAAGCCGGATGTTGTCCACTTGGCTTCGCCATTTGTGCTCGGTGGTGCGGGCGCTTTGACTGCTAAGGCGCTGGGCATCCCGGCTGTGGCTATCTATCAGACGGACGTTGCGGGTTTTGCCAAGAACTACAAGTTGGCGGGGCTCTCCACGGCCGCGTGGTTGTGGACGCGCGTGATTCATAACTCCTGTGCCCGAACGCTGGCGCCGTCGTCGCCGACTATTGAGGACCTGCAGAATCACAAGATTCGTGACGTCTACCGCTGGGGTCGTGGTGTTGATGCGGTTCGCTTTACTCCGACAAAGCGTAGCGAGGAGCTCAGGAAGCAGTGGAGCCCGGAGGACAAGCCAATTGTTGGTTATGTCGGCAGGCTGGCGGCGGAGAAGTCCGTGGAGCGTCTGGCGGCGCTGAACGGCCGCGATGATATCCAGGTGGTCATTGTTGGTAATGGCCCGGAGCTGCCGAAGCTGAAGAAGCTGATGCCGAATGCCGTCTTTACCGGGCAGCTCACCGGCGATAAGTTGGCAGCGGCATTCGCCAGCCTGGACGTGTTCGTTCACACCGGTGACTTTGAAACCTTCTGCCAGGCCGTACAGGAAGCCCACGCTTCCGGTGTTCCGGCCATCGCTCCGAACGCAGGCGGCCCGCGCGACCTGATTACTAACGATGTCAACGGCTATCTGCTGGAGCCCAAGACTTTCACCCGCGATCTGTCTGAGGCGGTCGACAAGCTGCTGCTCGTCGACGATGAGCTGGCTCGCAAGCAGCTGCGCAACCGCTGCCGCGACACCGTGACCGAACGTACCTGGGAAGCACTGTGTGCAGACCTTGTTCGCCACTACGAGGAGGTTTCTGGGGTCTCCGCGGCCGAGACGTCAAGCAAGGTCGCAGCAGATACGATTGACGCTTCCCGTACAGGTGCTGCTACGCGTCAGAAATCGGTCGCGTAATCTGGACATCGTGTCTAGGGCTGATTTAACGAAAAATCCCAGCGAAGTCGCTTCGATGTTCGACGGCGTGGGGAAGAATTACGACATCACTAATACCGTGCTCACCGGTGGTATTGACCACTACTGGCGCGTACGCACGGCAAAGCGCCTGAACCTGCAGCCTGGCCAGAAGGTTCTCGACCTGGCCGCCGGTACGGCTGTTTCCTCAGTGGAGTTGGCAAAGTCTGGCGCATACGTCGTTGCCTGTGACTTCTCCCGAGGCATGCTCAAGGCCGGTGCACACCGCGATGTTCCCAAGGTCTGCGGTGACGGCATGAAGCTGCCATTCCCGGACAACACCTTCGACGCGGTGACCATCAGCTTCGGTCTGCGCAACATCGTGGACTACAAGGCGGGCCTCGCCGAACTAGCCCGCGTGACCAAGCCCGGAGGCCAGCTGACAGTCTGTGAGTTCTCCACCCCTGTGGTGCCAGTGTTCAGCACCTTCTACAAGGAGTACTTGATGCGGGCACTGCCGCAGATTGCCAAGGTCGTCTCCTCGAACCCGGAGGCCTACGTGTACTTGGCGGAGTCGATTCGCGCCTGGCCAAACCAGTCGCAGCTTGCCCGCGACATCAATGCCTCTGGCTGGGAGGATGCTGGTTGGCAGAATCTCACCTTTGGCATCGCGGCGCTGCACTCGGCAACCAAGCCCGCGCAGTAGGTCGCGAGCTCGCAATCGGGCTGGGTCGCGGGGACCGTCGTAAAGCGATTTTTACTGCCAGGGCTGGCGTCCAAACCACTTATCGGAGGCCAGCACCGCCTGCCCCGAAGCGCGCCAGAGCCGCGCCACCACATCGCGGTCGTGTTCCGTGACCAGGTTTCCCATCAGTCGTGCCGCGACGCCCATGAGCTGGCTGCCCCACGGGGCGCCGATGGTCAGCGGGCCGACGGTCGGCAGGAAGCTCGGGTACGTCAACGTCAGCGCCAACTTGCGAGCCAGCGAGAAGCCGGTGCCGTAGTGCTCGCGAAGCAGGGCGGGCCAGGAGTGAGTCAGCCCATCGCGACCCGCACCAATCGAACTAATCAGCTCCACCGCCAGTCGCGCCGACTCCATGCCGTAGTCAATGCCCTCGCCGTTGAGCGGGTTGACCAGGCACGCAGCATCACCGAGCAACGCCCAGTTCGGCCCCGCCACATTCGACACGGCACCACCCATCGGCAACAGCGCCGACGTCACGTGCTCCGGTTCGCTCATCTGCCACTGCGCACGCACCTGCCCGTGGTACTCGCGTAGCAACTTCTTCACGTTCGTGCGCGCCGGGCGTGCCGACGTCGCCAGCGCCCCACACCCCACATTCGCCTGGCCTGCTCCCAGCGGGAAAATCCAGCCATAGCCCGGGTGCGTCTGCCCCTCGGAGTCGCGCAGTTCCAGGTGCGAGTGAATCCAGTCATTCGCTACGTCCGCGCTGTCGAAGCTGACGTATGACCGCGCGGCCACGCCAAAGACGCTGTCCCGATGCCACGCACGCCCCAGCTGCTTGCCGACGGTACTTCGGACCCCATCGGCCACGAGCAGCCAGCGGGCCGAGATGGTGTGTGGCTTGCCTTCGCGGTCGGAAAGTTCCACCTCGCGCACACCGTGGCCCCGCGTGCCACCACTGCTCAACGCTCCGAGAACCACCTTCCGCGCAGCGACCCCATCAAAGACCTGTGCACCGGCATCAGCGGCGGCATTGAGCAAGAAAGTGTCGAGCTCAACACGCGACATCGCGGATCCGACAGCGGGAAAAGTGCCCGAGGCATCATCTGGCCAAGGTGCGGTGATGGAGCCGCCGAAGCCGTGCAGCTTGAGTCCGCGGTTGCGGTTGCGGCGCAGGAGCTCGTCGTCAAGCCCTAGGCGACGTAGCTCAGCGATAGCGCGAGGAGTGAGTCCGTCGCCACAAGTCTTGTCGCGCGGGAAGCGCTGCGAGTCGACCACAGTGACCGAAAAACCGGCGCGAGCGGCGTGAATTGCGGCTGCGGAGCCGGTGGGGCCAGCGCCAACAATGAGCACGTCAGTGCTGCTGGGTAGAGCGACGGCGCCGTCGAACGTGGGGGAAACTCGCGAAATCGGGCTTGAGGTCATTGCCCCAGCGTATAACGACGTTGAAACAAATATGGGAACTGGTCTGCTAGCCACTATGCTCGTAGGGTAGTTTATTTAGCAGTTTCTTATCTTTTATCGTCAGTTAGGCAGGTCTCGAATGCGTACTGGAGACTACTCCGGGCTTAGTTCCGGAAGTGCTCAGGGCACTGGTGAGCACACCGCCACTAGTTCTCACTTCGTTGATGAGGCGCTGGAAGCAACAATCACCGAGGGAATGCGCAAGAGCGAGGACCTCTTGATTACTGAGCTGGGGCGCGGCGAGGACTTCCTAGCCGAGCGGGTTTCCCACCTAGCTCAGGCTGGTGGTAAGCGCTTCCGCCCAATGTTTACCATGCTGTCCGCGCAGTTCGGTGAGACCCCGGAGAGCGATAAGGTCATCACCGCCGCGACGGTGCTGGAGCTGACGCATCTGGCGACGCTCTACCACGACGATGTCATGGATGAAGCGGATAAGCGCCGCGGTGTGCCCTCCGCAAACTCGCGCTGGGATAACACCGTCGCCATTCTGGCCGGTGACTACCTCTTCGCTGTTGCATCCCGACTGCTGGCGGAGCTCGGCTCCGAGAGCGTAGCCCACTTCGCCGAGACCTTCGGTGTTCTTGTCACAGGTCAGATGCGCGAGTGCCTCAACGACTTGGACCTGCCGATTGAAGAGCGCATCGAGCGCTACCTGAAGGTCATTGCCGAAAAGACCGGTGTGCTCATCGCATCGGCTGGTTATCTCGGCGCCTATCACGCCGGTGCGTCCGCCGATATTTCCAATGCGCTGCGCCGCTATGGCGAACTAATCGGTATCGTTTTCCAGATCGTCGACGACATCATCGACATTTCCTCCAACACAGATCAGTCCGGCAAGACTCCGGGCACTGACTTGCGCGAGGGCGTCTTCACGCTGCCGGTTCTCTACGCGCTACAGGAGGACACTCCAGCCGCTGACCGCCTCCGCGAGATTCTCGTCGGCCCCGTCTCCGACGATGCGCTTGTCGACGAGGCCCTCGAGCTCCTGGCTCAGACCAACGGTGTGGCTCGCGCGATGGAGAAGGTCAATGAACTGCTGGATGAGTCCGACCGCGTCATCGCTGACCTTCCCGACTGTGCGGCAAAGGAGGCTCTGCGCCACGTTGCTCGCTACACCGTGGAGCGCGTGGGGTAGTGGATTGAGATCCACTGGCGAGATGAACCTAGGGGCGAGCTCTGCTCTGGGGTGATTTCTGCTGAGAGTTGAGCTCCGCTGAGGGGCGAGCTCTGCTGAGGGGGAATCCAAGTAGGAAAATATCCTCCTTACCTGCCGATTTGTGTAAATGACAGAGTAGTGGGTAGCATTCCATTCGCACCGTTTAAGAGTGCACGCCAGATTGCCCGAGCGGCCAAAGGGAGCGGATTGTAAATCCGTCGGCATTGCCTTCGTTGGTTCGAATCCATCATCTGGCACAGTGAAATCACCGCGAGAATTTTCTCGCGGTGATTTTTTTGTAGGGGCTGTTGGTGGGGATGTGGGGGGGGCAGGGGTTCGAGTTAGGGGTTCGAGTTAGGGGTCGGGTTAGGGGCGGCCACCCATCGATGAGCTATTCACTTATGGTTCCGCTGGGGCTCATCGATAAGTGAATAGATTATCCATAAGTGCGCGCGAAAATGTCAGCAAACGTGACAAGAAATACCGCTGCCTACCTGCTGATTTGTGCTTAGTGGTGATTTCGGGTTAATCTTTGCAAGGCTTCACGGAGAGCACAGAGCGAAGCGAAGCGGTCAACAATTGGCCACGGAGTTACGTGCTGAGTTCAATGGATGCTGATGCCCCCTTAGCTCAGTCGGCAGAGCGTTTCCATGGTAAGGAAAAGGTCGACAGTTCGATTCTGTCAGGGGGCTCTGTTCTTTTATACGGACTTATGTCCGATAGAGAATAGGGGCGATGTAGCTCAGATGGTGAGAGCGCACGACTCATAATCGTGAGGTCGGGGGTTCGATCCCCCCCATCGCTACTACGGACAGTGATGTTCGTCGAACCCCGCCTTGATTATGCAGCAATGCAGTAAGGTGGGACATTGTCAGCTAAGGACTGGAAAGTTCTTTTGCTGGTGGTGAAGGGGCGTGGCTCAATTGGTAGAGCAGCGGTCTCCAAAACCGCAGGTTGCAGGTTCGAGTCCTGTCGCCCCTGCAAGTACCCGTCATCCAGGGCGTATGAAAATGCGTCTGGGTGGCGGGTTTTTCGTTTATATTCGGCGGCGGTGGGTCAATGCGAGTTACTGACTGCGTTTATGTCAAAAAATGGCTCGAAAAATGGCTGGTAGGGTCATAAACTCGCACAGTTTCACATTTGCAGCCCGTAGTCTGTTGGGTCGTCATTTTTGCAGCCCGAGCCAGCAGACCGAGCGAGCAACCCAAGCTTGCAGCCCGAGCGAGCAACCCAAGCTTGCAACCCAAGCTAGGGCGAAGCAGTAGTGAAGTGGCCGTCAGTGAGTATCGTCGCAAGGCCAGCAGTGGAATCGAATCTCGAAGCCTGCGGTTCCCATGAAGGGCATTTCTTCGATAGTGTGGATAATCGGCTAGAATTTACGCACTGAACCAGACTTGCTCTGCACAGTGGGGGCTCGGCTCCGGAGAACACCCCTGGAGTTTGCCCTTGAAGAATTCACGCTTGAGTTTCACTGTGCAGTATCTTTAGTTCTCATATGCACGAAGTAGCGAAGGAGCATCGTGGCTGAGGAAAAAAGGAGCATCGTGGCTGAGGAAAACCAGACTTTCCAGGCGGCGGCTCGCCCGTCCGGTAAGCGCCAGGCGACGGGCGCGCAGACCACCGTGGCGAAGAAGCCTGCGCGTGAGAAGGAGACCGACGAGCTTTCGACTCGTAACCCTTTGGTTTTCATCAAGCAGGTTGTTGACGAGCTGCGCAAGGTGATTTGGCCGACCGGCCGCCAGATGGTCACCTACAGCATCATCGTGATCCTGTTCCTGATTGCCATGATCGCTCTCGTGTGGGGTGTGGACACGCTGGCCGGTCTGGGTGTCCGATCGGTGTTGGGCAAGTAATCGGTTATACTGTTTCGCAGTGATGCTTTTCATCCCGCCTCCGAGTTCCGGACGGCGGGATTATTCGTTAGCGCAGCTGGTGTCTGGCTGTGCGAAGTGATTGCGGATGGCATATTGGCTCTTAAGACTCTTTGAGCGAAGATGCCAATGTCGCGAACCGTTGATGTAGATACAAGAGGGGTTAGCACGACATGAACGATGGTCAGAATATTTTCTCCGACGCCCAGCCTGACGCCCAGTCCGCGGACGCTGCCGCAACTGAGCAGGATGTGCAGGACGCACAGGCTCAGGTAGAGACTCCGGTCGAGGACGCGGCCGCAGCTGACACTGCCGCAGCCGACGCAGCTGACACTGCTGCAGCCGACGCAGCGCCGGCAGAGGAGACCGCCGCTGACGCTGAGGCGCAAGCAGCTGCTGACGCAGACGCCGAGTACCGGAAGCGCCTGCGCGAGTTCCAGCGTGAGCTCAAGCGTCGTCCGGGCGACTGGTACATCATCCAGTGCTACTCCGGCTACGAGAACAAGGTGAAGACCAACCTGGAAATGCGCGCCCAGACCATGGGGGTCGATGAGCAGATCCACGAGGTCATCGTTCCGGTTGAGGAAGTCGAAGAGCGCAAGGACGACGGCAAGAAGAAGATTGTTAAGCGCAAGCTGCTGCCGGGCTACGTTCTGGTCCGCATGAGCCTGGATGACCCGTCCTGGTCCGTTGTCCGCGACACCCCGGGTGTTACTTCCTTCGTCGGTAGCGAGGGCCAGCCGTCCAAGGTCAAGATTCGCGAGGTCGCTAAGTTCCTCATGCCGAAGGAGACCATCACCGCGGACGCCGCTGAGGAAGCTGCAAATGCCGACGGTGAGCTGGCTGTCGCAGCGGCTCCGCAGGCAGAGAAGAAGGCCGTAGCCATCGACTACGAGGTCGGCGAGTCTGTCACCATCCTGTCCGGCCCGTTCGCATCTGTGGCGGCGACCATCTCCGAGATCGACCCGGACACCGGCCGCATGAAGGCTCTGGTTTCCATCTTCGGCCGTGAGACCCCGGTCGAGCTGGGCATCGATGAGGTCGAGAAGCTGAACTAGGCCTCGCACTAAGCCGGACCCCGTACTAAGCCGAGTAGCACGCCAAGCGCCGAGCAAAGGCGCCAGCTAGCTATCTCGAGCAACCAATCCGGTAACGGATTTTGATGCACGCCATACGCTGCGGTAACGTAGCCAGGCGTGCATTTTTGTGCCTTGAGCACAGATGCGCCAAGTAATTCGTATCCCCGGTGGCTGGCACCAACTCGATGACCAGCGCTAGCGGCCATGATGGTCGTGGGCGCAAGGGTCGTCGTAAAGCGTCGGCATCCGGACGGGGTGAGTCGCCTTTTCATCGGGGCGGCATGCCCCGGTAACTAGGAAGTAGGTTAATCCGATGGCTCCGAAGAAGAAGCTTTCTGCGATTATTAAGCTGCAGATCCAGGCTGGTCAGGCTAACCCGGCTCCGCCGGTTGGTCCGGCACTGGGTGCCCATGGTGTCAACATCATGGAGTTCTGCAAGGCTTACAACGCAGCAACTGAGAACCAGCGTGGCAACGTTGTCCCGGTTGAAATCTCCGTCTACGAAGACCGCTCCTTCACCTTCGTTCTGAAGACCCCGCCGGCAGCTAAGCTGCTGCTGAAGGCCGCTGGCATCAAGAAGGGCTCTGGCGTTCCGCACACCAACAAGGTCGGTTCCGTGACCTGGGAGCAGTGCAAGGAAATCGCCGAGCTGAAGAAGCCGGACCTGAACGCTAACGACATCGAGATGGGCGCACGCATCATCGCCGGTACCGCTCGCTCCATGGGCATCACCGTCGAGGGCGCTAAGTAAACCGTCAGCGTTTAGCTGCACCTTCATCAAGTGGTAGGGCCAGCTTCGGCCCGCTAAACACCACAATCCAACCATTTCACTTAATTGAGATTGGACTTTTCATGAGCAAGAACTCTAAGGCATACCGCGCCGCCGCCGAGAAGATCGACGCCGGCCGCATCTACTCTCCGCTCGAGGCCGCTAACCTGGCCAAGGAGACCTCCTCCAAGAACTACGACGCCACCATCGACGTTGCGATTCGCCTGGGCGTTGACCCGCGCAAGGCCGACCAGCTGGTTCGCGGCACTGTCTCCCTGCCGAACGGCACCGGTAAGACCGTCCGCGTTGTTGTTTTCGCCGCTGGCGAGAACGCTACCAAGGCTGAAGAGGCCGGCGCTGACTTCGTCGGTTCCGAGGAACTGATCGAAAAGATTCAGGGCGGCTGGACCGACTTCGATGCTGCGATCGCGACCCCGGACCAGATGGCCAAGGTTGGTCGCGTGGCCCGTATCCTCGGCCCGCGTGGTCTGATGCCGAACCCGAAGACCGGCACCGTTACCCCGGATGTCGCTAAGGCTGTCACCGAGATTAAGGGCGGTAAGATTTCCTTCCGCGTTGACAAGGCTGCAAACCTGCAGGCTGTTATCGGTAAGGCTTCCTTCGACGCTGAGAAGCTGGCCGAGAACTACGGTGCGCTTATCGACGAGCTGATGCGTCTCAAGCCGTCCGCTGCTAAGGGTAAGTACCTGAAGAAGATCACCGTCTCCGCCACCAATGGCCCGGGCATCCCGGTTGACACCAACGTGATCAAGGACTACACCGCCTAAACCAGCATGAGCCGATAGGCGAGTGAGCTCTTCGCAAGTCGCTTGAGAGTGACTCAGAGCAAAGCTCTTGAAAACCGCCGCCTCGCGCACTTTCCCGAGTGTGTGAGGCGGCGGTTTTGCATTCTCATAAGGGATATCGATAGCGCGGTGGGGGTTTGGGCGCGGTAGACGTCGTAAAGCGAATTGCTAATCCAAACAACTAATCGAGCCGAAACGGACTCACGGCCAAAGTTTGTTGCTTAAAATCGCGACTATGACGTTGATTTTGGAACCCGAAGAAGGGCTGGAGGCGCTTGGCGAGATTAATCGCCTGGCGCAGCTCGACGACGGTTCCGGAATTATTGAACCGCAGCTCATCTCGTATCTCGACTCGTTGGGCGACGACGCCTATGACATGCCCTGCTTGCGTATCGCGGGGCAGACTCTGCTGGGCGAGGTGCTGACGGGGCTAGGGGAGGACGAGCGCGTAGCTGAGGTCCTTCGCCGCAATATCCAGGATTCTGTGGTGCTTCCGGGGATGAGCGAGGAGGAAGCTCTGCAAGCTCGGGCGGCGCAGGTCGTGGTCGTGCGGTTGCTGCGCATCATTGCGCGGATGGAGGCCGTGGAGCTTCGCAACGCCGTGGCGCAGCAGTGCCTGGCATCGCAGATCCCGCCGGTCGTGCGTGTGGCACTGACACTCACCGTGGATATTCTCGATGCCGCCAGATTGGATGCACATCCCGACGACATGGTGCGAGTGGTACTCGACTACGCCGACCAAGTGCTCTGGCTTGCCGACGACGACCTGAATGCGTACTTTGCCGAGCTTGAGATGATTGTGCAGCAACGTGAGAAGGACCTGGAGTTCGGTCGCTTTGGAGAGCCTGGTGCAGCGCGGTTTGGATAGGCGATTTGGTTAATTGCCTGGGTCTGGTATAGAGTTCTTTCACGAAGTTTGACCGGCTTCCAATCGGTACCAACATCGAGTTGGGAAGATGGAGGTTGGTACTCAAGTTTCACCGAAGACCGTCGGTCATTCGCTTTGAAAGAAGCGGATTGAAGGTTTCATTGTAGGAATACAGTGGGCGGCCCACGCAGGAGGACTTGGAAGCGCTAGCGCAGTTTGACTTTACCTGCTGACCTTGGAGTCGGCGATGTCGAAGTGGAACATGCCAAAGAATTGTGCGCCCCATCCTTGTGCGAGGATTGGGGCGTTTGTTGTATTTGCGCAAAAGAATCCTTCACTTGGCCGAGCGGAAAATTGCAAAGACCAGGAAGGAGGCGAGAGTACACATGGCAGCAAATGCTGAGAAGATTGCAGCTGTTGCAGCGCTGAAGCAGGACGTCGAAGAGTCCAACGCTATCGTGCTGACTGAGTACCGCGGCCTGTCCGTTGCGGAAATCACGGAACTGCGTCGCGCCCTCGGTGCTGATGTTAAGTACTCCGTCGCCAAGAACACCATGATCAAGATCGCTGCCGACGAGGCAGGGATTGAGGGTCTTGATGAGCACCTGAACGGCCCGACTGCAGTCGCCTTCATCAAGGGCGAGGCTGTGGATGCGGCTAAGGCGATTAAGAAGTTCGCCGGTGACAACAAGAACCTCGTGATCAAGGGCGGCTACATGGACGGTGCTGCAATCGATGCAGCACAGTTCGAGGCTCTTGCGGATATGGATAACCGTGAGACCACGCTGGCAAAGCTGGCTGGTGCCTTCAACGGCGTTCTGGCGAACGTCGCTGGCCTGCTCGATGCTCCGACCTCCTCGGTTGCCCGCCTTGCTGCGGCACTCGAGGAAAAGAAGTAATCCCGAGCGGCTCGCGAACTACGCGAACTAAATCACGCGAAAAACTTTTAAATATCACTTTGACGGCTTCGACCCCAGGGATCTCTGAGGGGAGCGGCCGCACCACACTCATAGGAGAATATCCATGGCTAAGTACACCACTGAGGAACTGCTCGAGGCTTTCAAGGAAATGACCCTCGTTGAGCTCACCGAGTTCAAGAAGGCTTTCGAGGAAGAGTTCGACGTCACCGCTGCTGCTCCGGTCGCAGTTGCTGCTGCAGGCGCTGCTGGCGGCGACGCTGCTGCTGAGGAGAAGGACGAGTTCGACGTCATCCTCGAGGACGCTGGCGCTAAGAAGATCGGCGTTATTAAGGCTGTCCGCGAGATCGTCTCCGGCCTGGGCCTGAAGGAGGCTAAGGAGATGGTTGAGTCCGCTCCGAAGGCTATCCTGGAGGGTGCTTCCAAGGACGACGCTGAGGCTGCTAAGGCTAAGCTGGAAGAGGCTGGCGCAAAGGTTGCCCTCAAGTAATTCAATTACTTGCTTCGGCCCCGGTAGTGGCCTAAAGCTACCAATTCTGACCGCCAATTCTGGGATTTTTACCCGGGGTTGGCGGTTCTTTTGTTTCTGGGGCCTTTGCTAACCCACCTGACCCCGGGCAAAACCTCACTAATCTCAGCCGTCACAGGGAGTTGGGGCAAAAACCAGCCCACTCATTGTCTTGATTGCCCCTATTGGCCTGTAAAGTATCTAACATGCTCTCACGGCCGAGAATTTTGTCTATCCTTCTATTGGGTCTAGGCACTGCACTGCTTGCTGCTGGCATCTTGCTGCCCAAAGTGCTCAATGTTGATCCCAAAATGCCACTTGACCTGCCGCCGGTGTCGTACACCCTGCGGGCGGAAGACGGCGTATCCACCAGGATTAACGAAGAAGGCAAGCGGGAAGAAGTGCACTCGCCGCTGCAGCGACAGCTTCACGGCGTGCTTATCGAACCCGCCGATGCGGACAAGGTTTCGCTTCGTGTCGGTGTAACTGAAATGCGTGAGCTTCCCCCTGAGGTTATGGGCACCGACCCGCTGACGGAGCTTATCGAGGCCAATATCTGGACAGTGACCATTGATCGACTCACCGGCGAGGCGCTGGCTCCTGCGACGCTCGTCGATCGCATGGCCGGCGTTCCGCGATCGGTGGATTTCGAGGGGAATTGGGTGAAGCTCCCGGCCGACACGGAGGAAAAAGAATACCTGATCTTTGATGATTTCCTCCACGATTCCTTGCCGGCAAAGTTTGTCGGGGAAGGGGAGCGCGGTGGCAACCGCATTCTGCATTTCCGTCAGGATATTGAGAAGACGAATCTCGCCCAGAAGTACCGTTCTTACGTCTCTCAACTAACTCAGGATGACAAATCCGGCTTCCTCCAGTACCAGGGCACCCGTGATTTGTGGGTTGAGCCGAAGTCTGGCTCGGTCATCGATATGGCCGAGGACATCCACCTTTGGTGGGAGACTCGCGACGGCGAGCCGATCATGGACTACCTGCGCTTCAACGGAAAGATGGACGAAGGCCTTTCCAATCAGCTTCTCTTCGGCGCAATACAGAATTTCCAGCGCCCAGCTCTAGAGCCGTGGTCAATCGGTCTCATTACGTCCGGTTCGATTCTGGTATTCATCGCAATCGTGGGCATCGTGCGTCCTTCGACCCGTCGTAAAGCAGAGTAACGCTTTACGACGGCCCGAGTGCCCAGGCCTCACCGTTTATATCGGTGACGGGTGAATGCGACACGCCCGATTTGTCAAGTTGTACTAGACAACTGCCAGTTTTTGATATAGGCTAAATCGTTGCGCTGGAATTAGTGTATCTGTCGCCAGCTCTTTTATAGTTTGCGCTCGGGGCTCGGGGCTATTATGTAGCACCGTTTTTCGTGCATCTAGCTGTTAAAGGAGTTGCCGCGGCGCCGCCGTTAGGGCTCGGGGGCTCGCCTTTTAAAGGCTGGTCTTGGAGGCCAAGTGGCGGGGGAATCACTTTCGTGTGTGACCAAAGGTTAGACGCAAAGTATCCCGGTGCGCAACAGAAATAATTCCTGCAACTTGAATCGCGTATAAACCAAGCGGGCGGAGCGCACCACCGGTTGCCGGTGTGCTCCACCGCGTGAGGTGCTGGAAGGACGCATCTTGGCAGTCTCCCGCCAGACCAAGGCAGTAACCGGTATTCCCGGAGCTTCGAAGAGGTACTCGTTTGCAAAGATTCAGGAGCCGATCGCGGTTCCTGGTCTGCTCGACCTGCAGCGTGAGTCTTTCGCATGGCTCATTGGCACGCCTGAGTGGCGCGCTCGTCGCCAGGAGGAGCTCGGAGAAGACGCTCGGGTTACCAGCGGTCTCGAAGATATTCTAGAAGAGCTCTCTCCGATCGAGGACTACTCCCAGAAGATGTCCCTGACGCTGTCGGACCCATGGTTCGACTCCGTCAAGAACACCGTGGATGAGTCCAAAGATAAGGACATCAACTACTCGGCTCCCCTCTACGTCACCGCGGAGTTCACCAACCGCGAGACCGGTGAGATCAAGAGCCAGACTGTCTTCATCGGTGACTTCCCGATGATGACGGACAAGGGTACGTTCATCGTCAACGGAACTGAGCGTGTCGTTGTTTCTCAGCTGGTGCGCTCTCCGGGCGTCTACTTCGATGAGACCATCGACAAGTCCACCGAGCGCCCGCTGCACTCGGTGAAGATTATTCCGTCGCGCGGTGCGTGGCTGGAGTTCGACGTCGACAAGCGGGACACCGTCGGCGTTCGTATTGACCGTAAGCGTCGCCAGCCGGTCACGGTTCTGCTGAAGGCTTTCGGCTGGACCACTGAGGAAATCAAGGAGCGCTTCGGCTTCTCTGAGATCATGATGGCCACCCTGGAGAAGGACGGTGTTGCAAACACCGACGAGGCTCTGCTGGAGATTTACCGCAAGCAGCGCCCGGGTGAGCCGCCGACGCGCGAGTCCGCGCTGGCTCTGCTGGAGAACAACTTCTTCAAGCCGAAGCGCTACGACCTGGCCAAGGTCGGTCGCTACAAGGTCAACCGCAAGCTGGGCCTGGGTACTGAGGTCTCTGGCGAGATGGTCCTGACCGAACAGGATATCGCTACCACCATTGAATACCTCGTGCGCCTGCACGACGGCGAGAATGTTATGACCTCGCCGGAAGGGGTCGAGATCCCGGTTGAGACCGACGATATCGACCACTTCGGTAACCGTCGTCTGCGTACCGTAGGCGAGCTGATTCAGAACCAGGTTCGCGTGGGTCTGTCCCGCATGGAACGCGTGGTTCGTGAGCGCATGACCACTCAGGACGTGGAGTCGATCCAGCCGACCACTCTGATTAACGTGCGCCCGGTCTCCGCGGCTATCCGTGAGTTCTTCGGTACTTCCCAGCTGTCCCAGTTCATGGACCAGAACAACTCGCTGTCGGGTCTGACCCACAAGCGTCGTCTGTCCGCACTGGGTCCGGGTGGTCTGACCCGTGACCGTGCTGGTCTCGAGGTCCGAGACGTTCACCCGTCCCACTACGGCCGTATGTGTCCAATTGAGACCCCAGAGGGGCCGAACATTGGCCTGATTGGTTCGCTGTCCTGCTACGCACGCGTGAACCCGTTCGGTTTCATTGAGACTCCGTACCGTCGCGTCCGCGATGGTGTCATCACCGACGAGGTCGACTACCTCACCGCTGATGAGGAAGACCGCTACGTCGTCGCGCAGGCTAACACCCCGATTGACGAGAACGGCCGCTTCGTTCAGGAGACCCTGTCTGTTCGTAAGAAGGGTGGTGACGTCGAGTCCGTCCGCGCCGATGAGGTCGACTACCTCGATGTTTCCCCGCGTCAGATGGTCTCCGTGGCTACTGCCATGATTCCGTTCCTCGAGCACGACGACGCTAACCGTGCCCTGATGGGTGCGAACATGCAGCGCCAGGCTGTGCCGCTACTGCGTTCGGAGGCTCCGTTCGTCGGTACCGGTATGGAGCAGCGTGCTGCTTACGACGCGGGCGATGTCATTGTCGCTTCGGCCGCCGGTGTGGTCGAGACCGTGTCGGCAGACTTCATCACCATCATGGACGATGAGGGCCAGCGCCACACCTACCTGCTGCGCAAGTTCGAGCGCACTAACCAGGGCACTTGCTACAACCAGAAGCCACTGGTTGACGAGGGCCAGCGTGTTGAGACCGGCCAGGTCATCGCTGACGGTCCGGGTACCGACAACGGTGAGATGGCACTTGGTAAGAACCTGCTCGTGGCATTCATGCCGTGGGAAGGTCACAACTACGAGGACGCCATCATCCTGAACCAGCGCATGGTTGAGGAGGACATCCTGACCTCGATTCACATCGAGGAGCACGAGATTGACGCTCGCGACACCAAGCTGGGTCCGGAGGAAATCACCCGTGATATCCCGAACGCGTCCGAGGAGATGCTGAAGGATCTGGATGACCGCGGTATCGTCCGCATCGGTGCCGACGTTCGCGACGGTGACATCCTGGTCGCTAAGACCACGCCGAAGGGCGAGACTGAGCTGACTCCGGAGGAGCGCCTGCTGCGCGCTATCTTCGGCGAGAAGTCCCGCGAGGTCCGTGACACTTCCATGCGTGTTCCGCACGGTGAGTCCGGCAAGGTCATCGGCGTCCGCGTCTTCTCCCGTGAAGACGATGACGACCTGGCACCGGGTGTCAACGAGATGGTCCGCGTCTACGTTGCGCAGAAGCGCAAGATCCAGGACGGCGACAAGATGGCAGGTCGTCACGGTAACAAGGGCGTTATCGGCAAGATCCTGCCGCAGGAGGACATGCCGTTCCTGCCGGACGGCACCCCGGTCGACATCATTCTGAACACCCACGGTGTTCCGCGTCGTATGAACATCGGCCAGGTCCTCGAGGTTCACCTCGGCTGGCTGGCGAAGGCCGGCTGGAGCATTGAGGGCGACCCGGATTGGGCTAAGCGTCTTCCGGCCGACCTGCACGATGTTCCGTCCGACTCCTTGGTTGCAACCCCAGTGTTCGACGGTGCTGAGAACGAGGAGCTCGCTGGTCTGCTCGCGTCGTCCCGCCCGAACCGTGACGGCGAGGTGCTGGTCAACGCTGACGGTAAGGCCACGCTGTTCGACGGCCGCTCTGGCGAGAAGTTCCCGTTCCCGGTTTCGGTGGGCTACATGTACATGCTGAAGCTGCACCACCTGGTCGACGAGAAGATTCACGCTCGTTCCACCGGTCCGTACTCCATGATTACCCAGCAGCCGCTGGGTGGTAAGGCTCAGTTCGGTGGTCAGCGCTTCGGTGAGATGGAGGTGTGGGCAATGCAGGCATACGGCGCTGCTTACACCCTGCAGGAGCTGCTCACCATCAAGTCCGATGACGTGGTTGGCCGCGTCAAGGTCTACGAGGCAATCGTGAAGGGCGACAACATTCCGGATCCGGGTATTCCGGAGTCGTTCAAGGTGCTTCTGAAGGAACTGCAGTCGCTCTGCCTGAACGTTGAGGTCCTTTCGGCCGACGGCGTTCCGGTTGAGTTGGGCTCCTCCGACGATGAGGAACTCGACCACGCGACCGCTTCCCTCGGCATTAACCTGTCCCGCGATGAGCGTTCCGACGCTGACTCCGCATAGTTTCTCGCTTAACGACGAAACATTGCGTGAGTATCAGGGTCGGGAAGCCCTAACTCGCGAATAACCCAACACAGACGACAACGTACAAAAACCTCCGCAGAGAATTTGGTTTCCGCATTACTTCGATGCGGAGGGAAAGGGAAAACAGGTGCTCGACGTCAACAACTTTGACGAGCTCCGGATTGGGCTCGCTACCGCCGACGACATCCGCCGCTGGTCTCGCGGTGAGGTCAAGAAGCCCGAGACGATTAACTACCGTACGCTGAAGCCGGAAAAGGATGGCCTTTTCTGTGAGCGTATCTTCGGCCCGACCCGCGACTGGGAGTGTGCTTGTGGTAAGTACAAGCGCGTTCGCTTCAAGGGCATCATCTGTGAACGCTGTGGCGTTGAGGTGACCAAGTCGAAGGTTCGCCGTGAGCGCATGGGCCACATTGAGCTGGCCGCTCCGGTCACTCACATCTGGTACTTCAAGGGTGTGCCGTCCCGCCTCGGCTACCTGCTCGACCTGGCTCCGAAGGATCTGGAAAAGATCATCTACTTCGCTGCCAACATCATCACCTCCGTGGATGAAGAGGCTCGCCACAACGACCAGGAAACCCTCGAAGCAGACATGCTCGTGGACAAGAAGCTGGTTGAGGACGACCGCGACCAGGAGTTGGCCGAGCGCGCCCAGACTCTGGAAGAGGATCTGGCTGAACTCGAGGCAGCGGGTGCCAAGGCTGATGCCCGCAAGAAGGTTCAGTCTGCAGCCGAGCGCGAGATGCGCCACATCCGTGAGCGCGCCCAGCGCGAGCTGGATCGTCTCGACGAGATTTGGAACACCTTCATCAAGCTCGAGCCGAAGCAGATGATTATCGACGAGGGCATTTACACCGAGCTCGTCGACCGCTACGAGGATTACTTCACCGGTGGTATGGGTGCTGAGGCTATTCAGACCCTAATCCGCAACTTCGACCTGGCCAAGGAGGCCGAGGAGCTGCGCGAGATTATTCGCGACGGCAAGGGACAGAAGAAGATGCGCGCCCTCAAGCGCCTGAAGGTTGTCACTGCATTCCTGCAGTCCGGCAACGACCCGGCCGCTATGGTGCTCGACTGCATCCCGGTGATTCCGCCGGAGCTGCGCCCGATGGTTCAGCTCGACGGTGGCCGCTTTGCGACCTCGGACTTGAACGACCTCTACCGTCGTGTCATCAACCGCAACAACCGCCTGAAGCGCATGATTGACCTCGGCGCTCCGGAGATCATCGTCAACAACGAGAAGCGCATGCTTCAGGAATCCGTTGACGCACTGTTCGACAACGGACGTCGTGGCCGCCCGGTCACTGGTCCGGGTAACCGCCCGCTGAAGTCCCTGAGCGACCTGCTCAAGGGTAAGCAGGGTCGTTTCCGTCAGAACCTGCTGGGTAAGCGTGTTGACTACTCCGGCCGTTCGGTTATTATCGTCGGCCCGCAGCTGAAGCTGCACCAGTGTGGTCTGCCGAAGCTGATGGCTCTGGAGCTGTTCAAGCCGTTCGTTATGAAGGAGCTCGTGGCCAAGAGCTACGCGCAGAACATCAAGAGCGCGAAGCGCATGGTTGAGCGTCAGCGCCCAGAGGTGTGGGACGTCCTCGAAGATGTCATTACCGGACACCCGGTCCTGCTGAACCGTGCACCTACGCTGCACCGCCTGGGTATTCAGGCGTTCGAGCCGGTCCTGGTTGAGGGTAAGGCAATTCAGCTGCACCCATTGGCATGTGAGGCTTTCAACGCCGACTTCGACGGTGACCAGATGGCAGTTCACCTGCCGCTGTCCGCTGAAGCACAGGCCGAGGCTCGCGTCCTGATGCTGTCCTCGAACAACATTCTGTCGCCGGCTTCCGGTAAGCCGCTGGCTATGCCGCGTCTGGATATGGTCACTGGCCTGTACTTCCTGACACTGGAGAAGCCGGAGCTGCCGGGTGGCCACCAGGATGCCACCGAGGACGCACCGGAGCAGGGTATTTACACCAGCCCGGCCGAGGCCATCATGGCTTACGACCGCGGTGCAATTGGCCTGCAGAGCCCAATTAAGGTTCGCATCAGCCACCTGCGTCCGCCGGCCGAGATTGAGTCCGAGCAGTTCCCAGATGGTTGGAACAAGGGCGATACCTGGCTGGCTTCCACCACGCTGGGCCGCGTTATGTTCAACGACCTGCTGCCGTGGAACTACCCCTACGTCGAAGGCGTTATGGCTAAGAAGCCGCAGGCTGCGATCATCAACGACTTGGCTGCCAAGTACCCGATGATCACGGTCGCTCAGACCGTCGACAAGCTCAAGGATGCTGGTTTCTACTGGGCTACCCGTTCTGGTGTCACCATTGCTATGTCTGACGTGCTGGTTCTCCCGAACAAGCGTGAGATCCTGAACGGCTACGAAGAGAAGGCCGCCACGGTGGAGAAGAAGTTCCGCCGCGGTAAGCTCTCGGCTGCTGAGCGTCACGAGTCGCTGGTTAACCTGTGGAAGGCCGCGACGGCTGAGGTCGGTGAAAAGGTCGAGGCTCTGTACCCGGATGACAACCCGATTCCGATGATCGTGAAGTCGGGTGCTGCCGGTAACATGGGCCAGATTCACTCGCTGGCCGGCATGAAGGGCATGGTTACGAACCCGCGTGGTGAATACATCACCCGCCCGATTAAGACCTCCTTCCGCGAAGGCCTGTCGGTTCTCGAGTACTTCAACAACTCGCACGGTTCCCGTAAGGGTCTGGCCGATACCGCGCTTCGTACCGCTGACTCGGGTTACCTGACCCGTCGTCTGGTCGACGTTGCGCAGGACGTCATCGTTCGCGAAGAGGACTGTGGCACCCACGACGGTGTCGTTGTCGAGATTGGCGAGGATGTTCTGGACGCAACCGGCAATCCGACCGGTGAGATTCGTCGTGCGAAGTACGTCGAAACCGCTGCAATCGCTCGTGTGCTGGCAGCCGATGTCACCGACGCTGAGGGCAATGTCCTTATCGAGGCTGACACCGACCTGAACGACGACCACATCACCCTGGCTCTCAGCCACGGTGTCAAGGAAGTCAAGGTCCGCTCGGTTCTGACCTGTTCCACCGCAACCGGTGTCTGTGCCAAGTGCTACGGTCGCTCGATGGCAACCGGCAAGCTGGTCGACATCGGAGAGGCTGTCGGTATTGTCGCTGCGCAGTCGATTGGTGAGCCGGGTACCCAGCTGACCATGCGTACGTTCCACCAGGGTGGTGTCGGTGGCGACATTACCGGTGGTCTGCCGCGTGTCCAGGAGCTGTTCGAGGCCCGAGTGCCGAAGAACAAGGCTCCACTGGTTCGCGAAAACGGTCGCGTGCGCCTGGAGGAGGACGAGCACTTCTACACGCTCACCCTCATCCCGGATGCCAACAGCGAGGACGAGGTCGTCTACGACAAGCTGTCCAAGCGTCAGGGTCTGGCTGAAATCACCGTCGATGGCCGTCGTCGCGCCATCCGCGATGGTGACCATGTGGTTAAGGGGCAGCAGCTGCTCAAGGGCGCTGCCGATCCGCACGAGGTCCTCGAGGTCCTGGGTCGCCGAGGCGTCCAGCGTCACCTCATTGAGGAAGTCCAGTCGGTCTACCGTGACCAGGGTGTGGCCATTCACGACAAGCACATCGAGGTTATTGTCAGCCAGATGCTGCGCCGCGTGATCGTGTCCAAGCCGGGTGACTCCGACCTGCTGCCAGGCGCATTGGTCGAGCGCTCCACGGTCATGGCTAAGAACCGCGAGATTGTTGCCTCCGGTGGCAGCGTTATCGAGGGCCGTCGCGTGCTGATGGGTATTACCAAGGCATCGCTGGCCACCGAGTCCTGGCTGTCCGCCGCCTCCTTCCAGGAGACGACGCGCGTGCTTACCGACGCCGCTATCAACAAGCGCTCGGATAAGCTCATCGGCCTGAAGGAGAACGTGATCATCGGTAAGCTAATCCCGGCTGGTACGGGTATCTCGCGCTACCGCAACATCACGGTTGAGCCGACTGAGGAAGCTGCCCGCCAGGCAGCTGCCCCGTTCGCTTCCTTCGGTGAGGGCTTCTACGGTGCCGAGGACACCTACGGCATCGACCAGGTCGGTTCCGCAGTTCCGCTGGATGACATCGGAACCTTCGAGTAAAAATCAATAGCTTTGCGGTCGCGGCTGGGGAGCGGGAGAATTCCCCGGCTGCTGTCGGACAAAGCACCACGCCTGGCAGTTGGGGCTTAGTGCGCTAGCTGTCAGGTGGCAACCGGAAAAATCCTCCGGCACAGTAGTGGCTTACTAGCAGCTTGCTAGTTCGTCACGGTCGTGCCGGAGGATTTTTCTTTGTCGAGGCAACTCAACTGGAAAACTCAGCTGGAGGCTGAAAAAAGCGATAGGAACAGAGGCAGGGGCAGGGGAGGGAGGGGCTAGGGGTTCCGTCCCCGGCTTCCTTCCTCTACTCCTTGAGAGCCTCTGCAATCGGGGTGTTGCCCTCGTTGAAGTTAATCATGCGACCAACGGTAGTTTCGTTGAACACGGTCTGCGAGATGACATTGGCAACGGTCGCACGAGCGACCTCGCCTGCCTTGTCCGCCGTGGTGTCGATGGAATCCTGGCCTTTGTCGAGCGTGAGCGCACTCGGGCCGAGAATGGTCCACTCAAGGTTTGAAGCGCGCAGCGCTTCGTCGGCTGCAGCCTTGGACTCGGCATAGGCAAAGAAGCTGTGATTCTCTGGAACGCCATGGTCGTGGCCCGCACCAAAGTAGGAGACCATGACGTAGCGCTTAACGCCAGCCTGCTCGGCCGCGGCAATCGAAGTAATAGCTGCGTCGCGGTCGATCGCGTAAGTCCGTTCTGCTGAACCTCCACCAGCGCCGGCGGACCAAATCACGGCATCATGCCCGCTGAGAAGGTCCGCAAACTGCTCTGTCGAGAGACTGGTGATGTCGTAAACGGCTGGTGTGGCGCCGAGAGCCTCGATATCCGGGACCTGGTCGGGGTTGCGAATAACAGACGTGACCTCGCAGCCATCGTCGATAAGTAGGGGAGTAGCGATTTGGGCCACCTTGCCGTGGCCGCCAATGACAATAACCTTCTTAGACATGTCCCCACCTATACGCTGGCCATGTGGTCTAGGCAATGGGGCAGCGTTCGCTAGCAGTAAACATTCGCCAGCAGTAAACACAGTGAGCTATTGTTCCGGACCTCATTCGGTCGCCACCCTTTTGTAGGGTAAGACGACGGGGAACTAAAACTACCCGAAGCAAGTTATAGATATAGATGCAAATAGCCTTTTCAGGCGCTGAATTGCTCTCCGTAGGTAATGCGAAGTTCGGTCGTTTCCCACCCAGTCTGCGGGGAAATATCGGTCACCATGCATAGAAGTCACCCAAGACCTGCGGTTACGGTAGCTTTCATGGCTCATCAACAGATTCCTAGTGTTGGCGCTGTCCCTCGTCTAGCCGGAAAGCTCACTGCAGCGGCAGCGAAGCTGGCGCCGGGGCGAGGAATTGACCAGGTCTGTGTTGAACAGGTGGGCTGGTATGCGCATGAGCAAGGGATACAGAAACTCCTGGAGAGTTTTCAATCTATTCCCGTCGATAAGCGAGTGCGGTTGGCGAAGCGGACATCGAACCTTTTTCGGACCCGCAGTGAAACCGATATCCCTGGCCTTGATGTCAGTGGTCTCGGCGGGGTAGTAGCTGTTGACCCTGTTGCAAAGACTGCTGATGTGCAGGGAATGTGCACGTACGAAGACTTGGTGGATGCCACCTTGCCCTATGGGCTCATGCCCTTTGTAATCCCTGAACTGAAGACAATTACGCTCGGCGGAGCTGTCACAGGCATGGGCGTAGAGTCCACAGCGTTTCGCAATGGTCTGCCGCATGAGTCGGTGCTGGAAATGGATATTCTGACCGGCACTGGCGAGATTGTGACCTGCTCTCGCACTGAGAATGTGGACCTGTTCCGTGGCTTTCCTAATTCCTATGGGTCGCTCGGGTACGTCGTGAGACTGAAGATCGAGCTGGAGGAAGTACTGCCGTACGTTGAACTCCGGCATGTGCGTTGCCACTCCACAACAGAGGCGGCTGAAAAGCTCGCTGCCGTTGTCGTCACGAAGGAATACCAAGGCGAACCCGTTGATTTTCTTGATGGTGTGGCGTTCTCGCCGGAAGAAATCTACCTTGTGCTCGGTCGTAAGACGGAGGAAGAAGGTCCTGTCTCGGACTACACCCGGGACAAGGTTTACTACCGCTCGCTCCAGCATCCATCGGGAATTACCCGAGATCGTCTCACCATTCGCGATTACATCTGGCGCTGGGATGTTGACTGGTTCTGGTGCTCTCGAGCTTTTGGGACCCAGAATCCGACAGTGCGGGCTGTGTGGCCGCGAGAGCTCAAGCGTTCGTCTTTCTATTGGAAGCTGGTTGGCCTCGATAAGAAATATGCCCTTGAGAACAAGATGAAGGCTCGGAAGGGGCTTCCAGCTAACGAGCGCGTCGTTCAGGATATCGAAGTCACTGTCGACCGACTGGCTGAGTTTTTGGATTGGTTCTTCGAAGCTTGCGATATCCAGCCAGTGTGGATGTGCCCAATCCACCTTCGGGAAGGTTCAGAGAATCTTATTGGTAGCGGTGACAAATTGGCCGATAGCGACAGCCCGTGGCCCCTCTATCCGCTTGATCCCGAGACCACCTGGGTCAACGTGGGGTTCTGGTCAGCAGTGCCAATCAATTTGGTGCCCGGCGATTCGCGTCCCGGTGCCTTTAACCGGGTCATCGAGGAAAAGGTCAGTGAATTGGGTGGTCATAAGTCTCTGTATTCCGAGGCTTTCTACTCGCCGGAGCAGTTTGAAGAGCTCTATGGAGGCGGTCTGCCCGACGATCTCAAGGAGATCTACGATCCGAACTCGCGGTTCCCGCGCCTTTATGACAAGACCGTTGCTGGCGCTTAACTCAATCGCAGTGCTGAGTGTTTAACCCTGCGCTGACGTCTAAATCAAAAACAGATCACTTAGCCGCATCTTTCACAGATAAGGACTCATCATGGCGTTTACTCCAATGACTGTTGCAGAGATCTTCGAGGCCTTCATCGATACTTCGGAAAAGCCACTGCCGCTGCGTTTGACGGCTTTCGACGGTTCGGCTGCAGGGCCGGAGGATGCGAAAGTTGGCATCAATGTACGCTCGCGCGACGCTTTGAATCACATCGTGACCCATCTGCGCGACGATGTCGGCTTTGGACGCGCATTCGTTACCGGTGAACTGGAACTGACCCGCGTGAGCCTCGGGCACCCCATCGAGGCCTTCGGGGCGTTGATGGACTTGCATGATCAATTCGAGGTTCCACCTGCTGCAACTTTGGCAAAGGTCGTCCGCTCGCTACGGGCGATGGGGCTGCCATATGTTCCTGAAATCCCGGAGATCGAGCGCACCGCATGGTGGAAGAAGCGCCTGCACAACGGTTTGGCTCGCCATTCTAAGGAACGCGACGCAGCGTCAATCTCTTCGCATTACGACGTGAGTAATGAATTCTATGAGTTACTACTCGGCGCCTCGATGACGTACACCTGTGCGTACTATCCGAATGAAGACTCCACGCTTGAAGAGGCTCAAGAGAACAAGTACCGCCTGGTGTTCGATAAGTTGCGTCTAAAGGAAGGCGACCGGCTTCTCGACGTTGGCTGCGGTTGGGGTGGCATGGTTCTCTATGCAGCTAGGCGTGGAGTGAAGGCGATTGGCGTGACTCTCTCTGAACAGCAGGCAGAGTGGGCACAGGCGAAAATCAAGGAAGAAGGTCTCGAGGATCTGGCTGAGGTGCGCTTTCAGGATTACCGAGATGTCTCCAAACAGAACTTCGATGCCATCTCTGCGATTGGCATCCTGGAGCATATTGGCGTTAAGAACTACCCGAGCTTCTTTGGTTTCCTTTACGGAAAGCTGAAGGAGGGCGGTTTGATGCTCAACCATTGCATTACTTACTGGGATAATCACCGCACCCGCAAGGGCACCTTCATTGATCGCTACATCTTCCCGGACGGCGAGCTCACAGGCGTTGGCACAATCATGCATGCCATGCAGGACCAGGGATTCGAGATGGTCGATCAGCAGAACCTTCGCTTTGACTATGCCCGCACTCTCAACGACTGGTGCGAAAATCTGGAGAACGACTGGGATAAGGCAGTTGAGCTCGTCGGGGAACAGACGGCGAAGTTGTGGGGCATGTACATGGCCGGCTCGGAATACAATTTCCGTCATAACGCCATCCAGCTGCACCAGGTGCTAGGAGTTAAGTTGCTTCCTGACGGCTCCCGCGGCGATGTCCCCGAGCGACAGTGGTGGGAGGATTAGAGACTCCAGTGGCGCAAGAGGTTGTGGGGTGAGGCGCGCCGCGCTTTACGACGAAAATTTGGTCCCAAACCGGAGTTGCACTCAAAGTGGCTGAAATTTTTGCGCTGTTACCAGGGTGTTTGGACTAAACCCGCAGCTCGCGTACTGTTATACAACGATCCCAGAAAAGAATTGGGAACTTGAGACATTACCCAGTAGGCCAGCGAGAGCGGCTGACTGGGTTTCGCACGTTCAAAATCCCTCCATTTCTTGCGTTCAACCGATGGGCTCACCACTGGATGAGTAATAACTTTTCTTTTGATGTATTCACACGGAAGGTGGTTACTCCGCTGCGGTTGGCATCGGGCGTGAGAATGTCCAGCGAGGATTGAAAACAGAAAGAGGCTTCATGCCCACTATTCAGCAGCTGGTCCGCAAGGGCCGCCATGACAAGAAGGCTAAGGTTGCAACCGCAGCTCTGAAGGGTTCCCCTCAGCGCCGCGGCGTTTGCACCCGTGTTTACACCACCACCCCGAAGAAGCCGAACTCGGCTCTTCGTAAGGTCGCTCGTGTTCGCCTGACCTCCGGTATCGAGGTTTCGGCTTACATTCCGGGTGAGGGCCACAACCTGCAGGAGCACTCCATGGTGCTCGTTCGCGGTGGTCGTGTTAAGGACCTCCCGGGTGTCCGCTACAAGATCGTCCGTGGTTCCCTCGACACCCAGGGTGTTAAGGACCGCAAGCAGGCTCGTTCCCGCTACGGCGCAAAGAAGGAGAAGTAAGCCATGCCACGTAAGGGCCCAGTACAGAAGCGTCCTGTCGTCAACGACCCGGTCTACGGCTCCCCTCTGGTGTCGCAGCTGGTCAACAAGGTTCTGCTCGACGGTAAGAAGTCGACCGCAGAGCGTATCGTCTACGGTGCACTTGAGCTGTGCGAAGAGAAGACCGGTACTGACCCGGTGCTGACTCTGAAGCGCGCAATCGAGAACGTCAAGCCGGCTCTTGAGGTTCGTTCCCGCCGTGTTGGTGGCGCCACCTACCAGGTTCCGGTCGAGGTTCGTCCGGGCCGTGGCACCACGCTGGCACTGCGCTGGCTGCTGATGTTCTCCCGTCAGCGCCGTGAGAACACCATGACCGAGCGTCTCGCTAACGAGATCCTCGATGCATCCAACGGCCTGGGTGCATCCGTCAAGCGTCGTGAGGACACTCACAAGATGGCGGAGGCAAACCGCGCATTCGCTCACTACCGCTGGTAATCGCTTATCGACGGAGGCCGCGAATGGTCATCGTCGTAAAGCAGCTGCCGGTATGTCAACGGCGCGCGTCGGTCGCGGTCCACAGATCTTTAAGGTCACTCAATAGGGGCCAGCCCGGCGCTTACACCCGATGTCTTGCGTAGAATTTACGCAATAGGTGTACGTCACGGCGCGACTTCGCGCCAAGACGGTGGCATTATAGATAAAGCAAACCCGACCGACGGCGGATTTGACGGCCGATTGCAATCCCGTAATTGAGCCTCACCGCCAAACCGATTTGAAACGAGTGGGGAATCAAGTGGCTGAAGGTGCACTTCCCGTTAAGAAGGACCTCCACAAGGTCCGCAACATCGGCATCATGGCGCACATCGATGCTGGTAAGACGACTACGACCGAGCGCATCCTGTACTACACGGGTATTAACCGCAAGGTCGGTGAGACTCACGATGGTGCGTCCACCACCGACTGGATGGAGCAGGAGAAGGAGCGCGGTATTACCATTACCTCCGCTGCTGTGACCTGTTTCTGGAACGACAACCAGATCAACATCATCGATACCCCGGGCCACGTCGACTTCACCGTTGAGGTTGAGCGTTCCCTGCGTGTGCTCGACGGTGCCGTCGCAGTCTTCGACGGTAAGGAAGGTGTCGAGCCGCAGTCTGAGCAGGTTTGGCGTCAGGCTCAGAAGTACGATGTCCCGCGTATTTGCTTCGTCAACAAGATGGACAAGCTGGGCGCTGACTTCTACTACACCGTTGGCACCATCGTTGACCGCCTGGGTGCAAAGCCGTTGGTTATGCAGCTGCCGATTGGCGCTGAGGATGACTTCGACGGTGTTGTTGACCTGCTGGAGATGAAGGCTCTCATGTGGCCGGGCAAGGTCGAGATCGGTACTCCTGCGCAGGTCGAGGAGATTCCGGCTGACATGGTCGACAAGGCTAACGAGTACCGTGAGAAGCTCATTGAGACCGTCGCTGAGTCCGACGAGGAGCTCATGGAGAAGTACTTCGGTGGCGAAGAGCTGACCATGGACGAGATCAAGGGTGCCATCCGCAAGTTGGTTCTGAACTCTGAGATCTACCCGGTCTACTGTGGTACCGCGTACAAGAACAAGGGTGTTGAGCCGCTGCTCGACGCCGTCATTGACTTCCTGCCGAATCCGCTGGACATCGGTGAGGTTCACGGCCACCAGATGGGCGACGAGGACGTCGATATGGTCCGTAAGCCGTCTAAGGATGAGCCGTTCTCCGCTCTCGCATTCAAGATTGCTGCTCACCCGTTCTTCGGCAAGCTGACCTTCGTCCGCGTTTACTCCGGTCGCGTGGAGCCGGGCCAGCAGGTCTTGAACTCCACCAAGGACAAGAAGGAGCGCGTCGGTAAGCTGTTCCAGATGCACGCCAACAAGGAGAACCCTGTTGACGAGGCAGTGGCAGGTAACATCTACGCCTTCATCGGTCTGAAGGACACCACCACCGGTGACACCCTGTGTGCACAGGATGCTCCAATCGTTCTGGAGTCCATGTCCTTCCCGGATCCGGTTATCTCCGTTGCTATTGAGCCGAAGTCCAAGGCTGATCAGGAGAAGCTGAGTACTGCTATTCAGCGTCTGGCTGAAGAGGACCCGACCTTCACCGTCAAGTTGGACGAGGAGACCGGCCAGACCGTTATCGGCGGTATGGGCGAGCTCCACCTCGACGTCCTGGTTGACCGCATGAAGCGCGAGTTCAAGGTCGAAGCAAACATCGGTAACCCGCAGGTTGCTTACCGCGAGACCATCCGCAAGCCTGTCGAGAAGTTCGAGTACACCCACAAGAAGCAGACCGGTGGTTCGGGTCAGTTCGCCCGCGTCATCATTGCTCTGGAGCCGTACGCTCCGTCTGCTGACGAGGTTGAAGAGGACGAGTCCACCGCTTACAAGTTCGTCAACGAGGTCACCGGTGGTCGTGTTCCGAAGGAATACATCCCGTCTGTCGACGCTGGTATTCAGGACGCAATGCAGTACGGTACCCTCGCCGGCTACCCGCTGGTGAACATCAAGGCAACCCTGCTCGACGGTGCTTACCACGAGGTTGACTCCTCTGAAATGGCCTTCAAGATCGCTGGTCAGCAGGCTCTGAAGGAAGCTGTTCAGAAGGCTAAGCCAGTCCTGCTCGAGCCGATGATGGCCGTTGAGGTCATTACTCCGGAAGAGTACATGGGCGAGGTCATCGGTGACATCAACTCCCGTCGTGGCCAGGTCAACTCCATGGAGGACCGCACCGGCGTCAAGGCTGTCAAGGCTCTGGTTCCGCTGTCCGAGATGTTCGGCTACGTTGGCGACCTGCGTTCCAAGACCCAGGGTCGCGCTAACTACACCATGATCTTCGACTCCTACGCTGAGGTTCCGTCCTCCGTGGCTGAGGAGATTATCGCAGCTCGTACTGGCGCTTAAATCGTGTCGGTAGGGTGGGGTGCTCAATCAGAGCTGACCCCATCCCTGCACGTACTGCACTGTCACTCTTTTAAGTGGACGCAGTGCGAGGGTCTGCAGCTTTGATAGATTCCCTTTAGCTTTGCCTGTGCTGAGACATCGTCAGACTGTTGGCGTGTGTTAGCACAGACAAGCTCTAGGGGGTAGCTGCTCGCAATTCATATCGTTGGTCGATTTTAAATCGCTGTTCAAATATCTAGCATTTATGCTGGTAAATGACGATGTGAGTTGCTGGCCGTTACCCACCCTTAACTAGGGGGTTGGTCTGGTTTGGAAAACTCCAGTATCCTGCCCTAGTATCGAGTAACTGGCACAGTGAAAGAATAGTGCTCTTTTGCGCGCGCACGTTCCGAAGTCGTAAGCGAACAGCTTGAAGGCTTCTGATGTTGTGAAGGCGGATAGAGTGACCACAAAATTGTGGCTGCGAGAGTCGTGGCCACCTAGACCTCCAGGAGGACTAAAAGTGGCAAAGGCGAAGTTCGAGCGTACGAAGCCGCACGTCAACATCGGTACCATTGGTCACGTTGACCACGGTAAGACCACCACTACCGCCGCTATCACCAAGGTTCTGGCTGACAAGTTCCCGGACCTGAACGAGTCGTTCGCTTACGATGCCATCGATAAGGCACCGGAAGAGAAGGAACGTGGCATTACCATCAACGTTTCCCACGTTGAGTACCAGACGGAGAAGCGCCACTACGCTCACGTCGATGCCCCGGGCCACGCCGACTACATCAAGAACATGATCACCGGTGCTGCTCAGATGGACGGCGCAATCCTGGTTGTTGCTGCTACTGACGGCCCGATGCCGCAGACCCGCGAGCACGTTCTGCTGGCTCGCCAGGTTGGCGTTCCGTACATCCTCGTTGCACTGAACAAGTGCGACATGGTCGACGACGAAGAGATTATCGAGCTCGTCGAGATGGAGGTCCGCGAGCTGCTGGCTGAGCAGGACTACGACGAGGAAGCTCCGATCGTTCACATCTCCGCTCTGAAGGCTCTTGAGGGCGAAGAGAAGTGGGTCAACTCCATCCTCGAGCTGATGGAAGCCTGCGACGAGAACATCCCGGATCCGGTCCGCGAGACCGACAAGCCGTTCCTGATGCCGATTGAGGACATCTTCACCATTACCGGTCGCGGCACCGTTGCTACCGGTCGTGTTGAGCGCGGCGTTCTGAACGTCAACGACGAGGTCGAGATTCTGGGCATCAAGGAGAAGTCCCAGAAGACCACCGTTACCGGTATCGAGATGTTCCGCAAGCTGCTGGATTCCGCTGAGGCTGGCGACAACTGTGGTCTGCTGCTCCGCGGTACCAAGCGTGAGGACATCGAGCGCGGTCAGATCGTTGCTAAGCCGGGCGCTTACACCCCGCACACCGAGTTCGAGGGTTCCGTCTACATCCTGTCCAAGGATGAGGGTGGCCGTCACACCCCGTTCTTCAACAACTACCGTCCGCAGTTCTACTTCCGCACCACCGACGTCACCGGCGTCGTTTCCCTGCCGGAAGGTGTCGAGATGGTCATGCCGGGCGACAACGTTGACATGTCTGTCAAGCTGATCCAGCCGGTCGCAATGGACGAGGGCCTGCGCTTCGCTATCCGCGAGGGTGGCCGCACCGTCGGCGCTGGCCGCGTTACCAAGATCATTAAGTAAGTGTTCTCCCCAAAGGGGAAATGCTTTAACTAGGTCTTAGAAGAATCCCGACTCCGCGTAAGCGGAAGTCGGGATTTTTGTATCTGTACATAGCCGACACTAAACGGGATGGGGGCGGCGCTATAGCCGTCGTTAAGCAGACTGTGCCGTAATGGGTGTGATGTACGTTGCACTTTGGAATCGTGATTTTACATTCGCAGTGCGGACGTGCTTTAATACGGGGGTTGCTTTAACAAAGGCGTTCGCGCCAATTGTCGTATCAGGCCCAGCTGGGAACCAGTACGAAATTGGACTTAGCGCCTATGGTAAGGCGAGCATGACCACGTAGGGAAGGTTCTTCCCAATCGTGCCTCACGGAGAATGCGGGCGACACGCCCGACCGCGGGGGTCGGAGGTGGCATGGCAAATTAACAGCGGCAGTAGGCAAAATGAAGAGCCCCACGAGGGGGACTTGTTTTCCACTGGGATTTGAGTGCAAGGCGTTATTCGTCCGCTCGGGTCATGGCCAAAAGTTAATTTGCCATGACGATCGAAGACGAAATCGCTTTGAAGTAATGCACAACCCAGTTTTAATTTCTGGCGCTGGCCATAGTTGCTGACGGCGTCGAGAAACATTGACAGGGTCGACGCCCCTTTAATTGGGGCGCGCCGACCGAGGAGAGGACAAGCGTGGCCGGACAGAAGATCCGCATCAGGCTCAAGGCCTACGACCACGAGGCTATCGACGCTTCTGCGCGAAAGATCGTGGAGACCGTTACCCGTACCGGTGCCCGTGTAGTTGGCCCGGTGCCGTTGCCAACTGAAAAGAACGTGTACTGCGTTATCCGTTCGCCGCACAAGTACAAGGACTCTCGCGAGCACTTCGAGATGCGCACTCACAAGCGTCTGATCGACATTCTCGATCCAACGCCGAAGACCGTCGATGCACTTATGCGCATTGACCTTCCGGCAAGTGTCGATGTGAACATTCAGTGATCCTGGACTTTTGGTAGCGGAGACAAGATAAATGAGTGAAAACGAGATCAAGGGCATCCTGGGCACGAAGCTCGGTATGACTCAGATCTTCGACGAGGAAAACCGCGTTGTTCCGGTTACCGTCGTTGAGGCTGGGCCGTGCGTAGTGACTCAGGTGCGCACTAAGGAAACCGACGGCTACGACGCCGTCCAGATTGCATACGGCGAAATTGACCCGCGTAAGGTCAACAAGCCGGAGGCCGGCCACTTCAAGAAGGCCGGTGTGACCCCGCGTCGCCACAGCGTCGAGATTCGCACCCCGGACGCTTCCTCTTACGAGGTCGGCCAGTCCGTTGGTGTCGACATCTTTGGCGAAATTGAGTACGTCGACGTCACTGGTACCTCCAAGGGCCATGGCTTCGCCGGTGGTATGAAGCGCCACGGCTTTGCCGGCCAGGGTGCTGCTCACGGTAACCAGGCTGCTCACCGTCGTGTTGGTGGCATTGGCGCCTGCGCCACGCCAGGACGCGTCTTCAAGGGCAAGCGCATGGCAGGCCGCATGGGTAACGACCGGGTCACAACCCAGAACCTGAAGATCCAGAAGGTTGACGCTGACGCGAACCTGCTGCTCATCAAGGGCGCAGTTCCGGGTGCACGCGGCGGCCTGCTGGTTGTTAAGACTGCCACGAAGGGTGGTGCTCACGCATGACCAACCTCAAGCTAGACGTACACACCGCTGAAGGCGGCGTGAACGGTTCGGTTGAGCTTCCTGCTTCCGTGTTCGACGCGGAGGTGTCCATCGCCCTGATGCACCAGGTTGTTGTCGCACAGCGTGCAGCAGCTCGCCAGGGCACCCACAAGGTCAAGACCCGCGGTGAGGTTCGCGGCGGTGGCCGCAAGCCGTGGCGCCAGAAGGGTACCGGTCGCGCTCGTCAGGGTTCGATCCGTGCTCCGCACTGGACCGGCGGTGGCATTGTTCACGGCCCGGTGCCACGCGACTACAGCCAGCGCACCCCGAAGAAGATGATTGCAGCTGCTCTGCGCGGCGCACTCTCTGACCGTGCTCGCCACGACCGCATCCACGTTGTCGAGGAACTGGTCCCAGGCCAGACCCCGTCCACGAAGGCAGCTCGTACTTTCGTCGAGCGTCTGACTGAGCGCCACAACGTGCTCGTCGTTCTGCCACGCGAGGACGTCAACTCGTGGAAGTCGGTTCGTAACCTGCCAGGTGTCCACATCCTGTCTGAGGATCAGCTGAACACCTACGACGTTCTGAAGGCCGATGACGTCATCTTCGCCGTTCAGGCACTTAATGACTTCATCACTCGCACCGCCGGTAAGGAGGAGAAGTAATGGCTACCATCGCAGATCCCCGCGACATCATTGTTGCACCGGTAGTGTCTGAGAAGTCCTACGGACTCATGGAGCAGGGCGTTTACACGTTCCTGGTTCACACCGACGCTAACAAGACCCAGATCAAGATCGCGGTCCAGGAGATTTTCGGTGCCAAGGTCGCTTCCGTCAACACCCTCAACCGTGAGGGCAAGCGCAAGCGTTCCCGCACCGGCTACGGCAAGCGCAAGAACACCAAGCGCGCCTACGTGACTCTCGCGGCCGGCAGCGATCCCATCGACATCTTCGGCGGTTCGGCAGCCTAGCCGCTAGCCGACGAGGAAGTTAAGGAAGAGCAAAAGTATGGCTATTCGTAAGTACAAGCCGACTACGCCGGGTCGCCGCCAGAGCTCCGTCTCCGAGTTCAGCGAGGTTACTCGCTCGACTCCTGAGAAGTCTCTGCTGCGCCCGCTGTCGAAGACTGGTGGCCGTAACGTACACGGTCACATCACCACTCGCCACAAGGGTGGCGGACACAAGCGCCAGTACCGTGTCATCGACTTCCGTCGTAATGACAAGGACGGCATTCCGGCAAAGGTCGCTCACATCGAGTACGACCCGAACCGTACCGCCAACATCGCACTGCTGCACTACGCAGACGGTGAGAAGCGCTACATCATCGCTCCGAAGAACCTGAAGCAGGGTGCCATCGTTGAGTCCGGCGCTAATGCCGACATCAAGGTTGGTAATAACCTGCCGCTGCGTAACATCCCGACCGGTTCCACCATTCACTGCGTGGAGCTCAAGCCGGGTGCCGGTGCACAGCTGGCACGTTCTGCTGGTGCTTCTATTCAGCTTCTCGGTAAGGAAGGCAAGTACGCAGTTCTGCGTATGCCGTCCTCTGAGATCCGTCGCGTCGACGCTCGTTGCCGTGCAACCGTCGGTGAGGTCGGAAACCAGGATCAGATCAACATTCGTTGGGGCAAGGCCGGCCGTATGCGCTGGAAGGGCTGGCGCCCGACTGTCCGCGGTGTTGTCATGAACCCGGTCGACCACCCGCACGGTGGTGGTGAGGGTAAGACCTCCGGTGGTCGCCACCCGGTTTCCCCGTGGGGCCAGAAGGAAGGCCGCACCCGTAAGCCGAACCGCCCGAGCGACCAGCTGATCGTTCGTCGCCGTCGTACCAACAAGAATAAGAAGCGCTAAGGAGGGAACTGAGAATGCCACGCAGCCTTAAGAAGGGCCCGTTCGTCGATGAGCACCTCCTCGCGAAGGTCGATGCACAGAACGAGAAGGGCACCAAGCAGGTCATCAAGACCTGGTCTCGCCGCTCCACGATTCTCCCCGATTTCATCGGCCACACCTTCGCCGTTCACGACGGTCGCAAGCACGTGCCGGTGTTCGTGGATGACTCTATGGTCGGCCACAAGCTGGGCGAATTCGCCCCGACCAAGACCTTCAAGGGTCACGTCAAGGATGACAAGAAGGGACGTCGATAAGCCATGAGCAACGACATTACTTCTGCACGCGCAACTGCGCGCTTCGTCCGCGTTACTCCGATGAAGGCACGTCGCGTCCTGGACACCGTTCGCGGTAAGTCCGTCGACGAGGCACTGAACATCCTGGAGTACGCACCGCAGGGTGCTGCTGATCCAGTTGCCAAGGTTGTTGCGTCTGCAGCTGCAAACGCTGAGAACAACTTCGGCCTGGACCGTCGTACTCTGGTCATCTCCGAGGCTTACGCCAACGAGGGACCGACCATGAAGCGCTTCCGCCCGCGTGCGCAGGGCCGTGCTTTCCACGTCCGCAAGCGCACCAGCCACATCACCGTGGTCGTCGAGAGCCAGAAGGAAGGTGACCGATAGTGGGACAGAAGATCCATCCACACGGTCTTCGCCTCGGTATTTCCAGCGACTGGAAGTCCCGCTGGTACGCCGACAAGCAGTACGCTGACTACCTGGCCGAGGACATCAAGATCCGCGATCTGCTGTCCACCGGTCTTGAGCGCGCCGGCATCTCCGATGTCGTTATCGAGCGCACCCGTGACCGCGTGCGTGTGGACATCCACACCGCTCGCCCGGGCATCGTTATCGGTCGTCGTGGCTCCGAGGCTGACCGCATTCGCGGCCAGCTCGAGAAGCTCACCGGCAAGCAGGTTCAGCTGAACATCCTCGAGGTCAAGAACATTGACGCGGATGCGAAGCTGGTTGCTCAGTCCATCGCTGAGCAGCTCGCCAACCGTGTCGCTTTCCGTCGTGCAATGCGCAAGGCTATCCAGTCTGCAATGCGTCAGCCGCACGTCAAGGGCATCAAGGTTGTCTGCTCCGGTCGTCTCGGCGGTGCCGAGATGGGCCGCACCGAGCGCTACCACGAGGGTCGCGTTCCGCTGCACACCCTGCGTGCGGAGATCGACTACGGCACCCACGAAGCTCACACCACCTTCGGTCGCATTGGCGTCAAGGTGTGGATCTACAAGGGTGACGTGATCGGTGGCCGTCGCGAGTCCGAGATCAACGCCGGCAACGCCCGCCAGCGTCGCGGCAACGACCGTCCGCGTCGCGGTGGCAAGCGTCGTCAGCGTGCATCTGAGAAGAAGGAGGGCTAATTCATGCTCATCCCGAAGCGCGTTAAGTTCCGTCGTCAGCACCGCCCGACCCGTTCTGGTATGTCCAAGGGCGGCAACAAGGTGACTTTCGGTGAATACGGTCTCCAGGCTCTCGAGCCGGCCTACATCACCAACCGTCAGATTGAGGCAGCGCGTATTGCCATCAACCGCCACGTCAAGCGTGGTGGTAAGGTCTGGATCCAGATTTTCCCGGACCGCCCGCTGACCCAGAAGCCACTGGGTGTTCGTATGGGTTCCGGTAAGGGCCCGGTCGAAAAGTGGGTTGCAAACGTCAAGCCGGGTCGCATCATGTTCGAGATGTCCTACCCGGACGAGGCAGTTGCTATCGAGGCACTGAAGCGCGCAGGCGCTAAGCTGCCGATTAAGACCCGAATCGTTCGGAAGGAGGATCAGTACTGATGTCGAACGGCATTCCCGCCCACGAGCTTCGCTCGCTGGATAACGATGACCTGGTTGCCAAGCTCAAGGAGTCTAAGGAGGAGCTGTTCAACCTCCGTTTCCAGAGCGCTACCGGTCAGCTGACCAACAACCGCCGTCTCCGCACTGTCCGCAAGGATATTGCTCGCATTTACACCGTTATGCGTGAGCGCGAGCTCGGCCTGTCTGCTGCACCAACCGATGGTGATGCAGCATGAGTGAGGAAAACATGAACACCACCGAGGCTGGCGCACGTAAGGTGCGCACCGGTTACGTCGTGTCCGACAAGATGCAGAAGACCATCGTTGTCGAGCTCGAGGACCGCAAGCAGCACGCCCTGTACGGCAAGATCATGCGCACGAACTCCAAGGTCAAGGCGCACGACGAGAACGAAGAGGCTGGCGTGGGCGACCGCGTCCGCATCGAAGAGTGCCGTCCGCTCTCCAAGGACAAGCACTACCGCCTGATCGAGATCGTCGAGAAGGCTAAGTAAGACCCGTCAGCTGAGCAATCAGCTAAGGCTTTACGACGAGAACCCCGCCGCGGGAAACACGCAAGTGTTTTCTGTGGCGGGGTTTTCTGTTTGTGCCTGATGCAGATGGCTTTCGGGAATTTGGTGCGCCTTATTCGGAACTTTTCCACCGTGCAAGCCCTCTAATACGTGAACACCGGCTATTAGAGACGTGCTTCAATGCGATTGGAAGCGATATTTGGTCCGTCGGTGGTTGATTATCACGTTGACCAGGAGGCACAGTGGAAAGCCAGTTACCGCTCAAGAACGATTTCATCGATTTGCTGCTCAAGCAAACCGCTGAGGACGAGGGACTTACCTTAGAAGAGTATATCTTTAGGCATATTCGGCAATACGAGGATCAAACTGGTGAAGAACTTCAAGATCTGTTCGTAGCCGGGGAATTGGATAATGAAGAACTAGAAGAGCTGTTATTGACCAGCCATTTGGCGACTCATGAAGTAAACGAGGTGACCGAACTGTACTACTACGAACTCCGAAAGGGAATGACTATCGGGGTTATATCCGTTGTATCTCTCGTGGTCGGCATAATCTTTGGGGTTATCGCCGTAGTGTGCGCTTACAACGACGCTTATGGGGCAGGTCTGACCTGCGGAGCAATTGGTGTGATTTTGGCTTGTGTGCGTCTTGGGACGATTATATGGGCGAGTACGGATTAGCTGTCTTCTACTTGGTGTCTCGGTTATATGAGAAGCTCTACAGCTAAGTGCTGTGCCTGTGCGAGATGGAGTGTGAACGGCCTGGCCGCTGATTCGGAGTCAAGTGGTGAAGGCGTTCGACAACATCACGTTCTGCGAATAACCCACGAGTTTTGCCGCTAAGGCTCTTTCCCGAAAAGACTGAAAAATTTCGTATGAGCAGGGAACTTTTTGGTTGCGCGCGGACTCTAACAAGCATGATGAGTCCAATTCCCGGTAGAAAGCCCCAACGGCTGGTGATAAGCAGCGATTCCATATCGTCCTTGGAGGATCGCCCACGCGCTCAGGCGTCTGAAGATCGCCCACGTCCTGACAACCAGATTGGAAACAAACAGGTTTCGGAGAGATCGCGATCTAAGAAAGCGGCTTTGAATAAGCGTCGTATAGCTGTTCTTTTGGTCTGCACCGGAATGCTCCTTGGTTCAGTTGTATTTGCTTATTCGAAAGTGTCCGAGGCGAAGAACTATGTATATACACCGCCTGGGATGCCACATACCTTGGCCGAGAAGTTGCCTCCGCTTTTGCGAGCTATTAGCTACGTTGATGAAGAATATGGTGGAGGGCGAACTGCGAGACTTGGAGATGAGAACGTCGAAGGGTTCTCATATGAGATTGATTTATCCGGTCCGTGCCTAATCCCATCCTATTCAATTGTGTCCGACCAAAACGCAATCAAGAGGCATCTATCAGGTGCCGATTCTCTTGACGGTTACAATGAATTGTCGATACCTGGGTATAACGCATTTTCATATTTAAGTGAACCGTTTGCGGGAGCGGATTGGGACTATCGTCGAACTGTTCTTTATCCTGATAATGAATCATATTTAATAGAAATTAATTGCCCACAGGACGAAGATATATTCTCTATGGAAGATTTTGAAGAGTGGCATGAACGCCTTTATGCCCTTTTGTCCGAGGATGGGGGCTTTTAAATGGAAAAGTCGATAAAGATTCCTACAAAGATCAAAGACGGCATCAAAGGATTCGGCGTAATTGACATCAGCCTAGTTGGTGTTTCTATACTGTTAACTGCTTGTTTATTCGGTGGCGGTATTTGGTATGCAAACCAGGTTGCGTCCGGCGATCGAGGTGATGTTCGGTTGTATGAAGGCCCAAGTATCGAAGGCGTGAGCCCCGCGTTGACCTCTAAATCACCACGATTGATTCCCGCTACTTCAACGGAGTGTTCTCAGGACGTGCTTTGGGGGGTCCAGAATACTGAGATGCCCCAAGTATCTGCACAAGTTTGTGACAGCTATGTTTATGTCGGCGTGGAGTCGTGGATTGAACGAGCCTATGCACATCGGGAATCCTGGCCGAATTATAAAGAATATGAATTGCCTGGATTTACGGCGTTCGAATTTGGGTATGGTGGTCAAGCAATGATTATAAATGATGATCGTGATTTGGCAGTTTATATCCGTCAAACTGGCCATTTTGAAGATAATAGACTATTGAAAGATAGCTTCGAAGATGGCGGTAGTTTCGAGCGATTTGTACAGAGGATGCGGGTCTAGGACAATCTTTACGGTTGTTCCTTGCCTGCGGCTGGCCTGGTTTGTCCAGAACTTGGAACCGCAACATACCGGTCAGCTTCGTGCTCTGTGGGGTTAAACCTCCTGCTTGCCGGTATGGTCTAAAGAGGTCGGTACAGCCGGTACCAAGTCCGAGTAGCGGGAGGCATGCTGGATCATGCGCAACGCCAGAACCCTTCATGATCGAGATCTCGAGTCCGCACTTCGCTCACATGATGTGGCGACCCTGTCGCGGCTTTTAGCTGATATTGAGCCCAAGGCCGCAGCCCGAAAGATGCGCCGTCTCAGCCATGAGCACCGTGCGCTGTTCTACCGCACGCTACCGAAAGACACCGCGGTTGAGACCTTCGATGAGCTGGACTCCGCTCTGCAGGCACACCTAATTGAAAGCCTCCGCGACCCTGAAGTCACCGCAGTCTTTGCAGAGATGGAACCGGACGATCGAGCAGAGCTTCTCGATGAGTTACCTGCCTCGGTTGCTTCAAAGCTGCTGGCAGATCTGCCGGATGACGAACGCGAGCTCACCAACATCGTCCTCGGCTACCCCGACGGTTCCATTGGCCGTCGCATGAGCCCGGAGCTGGTATCGCTTCACGATGACATGACGGTGGGGAAGGCTCTCGAGACCGTCTACAAGCACCTGGATGATGCGGAATCTATCTACACCTTGCCGGTATCGAACCGGAATCGCCGACTGGTGGGCGTGGTAAGTCTTCGTGATTTGATGCGCGCCGACCGTGATATCCATGTATCGGCAATCTTGAGGAAGGCCGACTATGCAGAGGCCACCGAGTCCGAAGAGAAGGTGGCTCGCATGTGTGCTGAGCGTAAGCGCCTAGCTCTACCGATTGTCGACAGCGAGCAGCGTGTTATCGGTCTGCTCACAGTGGACGACGCACTCCGGATCCTGGAGGAAGCAGACTCCGAGGACCAAGCTCGTATTTCCGGTTCTGAGCCACTGCGCTTGCCGTACCTTGCTACGCCAATCTTTGAGATCGTTCGCTCCCGCGTGGTGTGGTTGCTCGTGCTGGCAATCGGTGCAACATTGACCGTGCAAGTCTTGGAAACCTTTGAAGAGACTCTGTCTCAGATGGTCGTTCTCTCCGTGTTCGTACCGCTGCTGATTGGTACTGGTGGCAATACCGGTAACCAGGCTGCAACTACTATCACCCGTGCTCTGGCGCTAGGGGATGTTCAACCTCGCGATATATTTAAGGTCATTCTTCGAGAGGTGAGAGTCGGTGCATTCCTAGGCCTGTTGCTCGGTTCTCTCGGTCTGCTATTGGCTGGGTTGTTCTACGGTTGGGACATCGGACTCGTTATCGGCCTGACACTGCTGGGTATTTGTACCCTCGCGGCAACCGTCGGTGGCATCATGCCGCTGATTGGTAAGAAGTTCGGTATTGACCCGGCGGTCTTCGCTAACCCGTTCATTACCACGCTTGTTGATGCCTCCGGCCTGATCATCTACTTCCTGATTGCTAAGTCGGTTTTGGGAATCTAGGCATTCACTCGATTCTTGCGGGGGCGGGGATTTCTGGAGAGACAACCAGTCGAGGCTTAATTGCTAATTGGGCAAAGTCGGGAACATTTCTGTGCTCGGCCTCCTCTAATACATGAACCCCATGAGTATTTGTGTGCGGCAAACGTTGCCGTGACTAGAAGAGGAGGCCTTCCCAAATGAGCGGGATTGATTTATATGCAGTTTTTGCGGTGGATCCTAGCCAGTCCGGAGCTGTTGTAGCTAACAAAATTCAACAGCAGATTAACGGTACCAACTCTCAAAGTTGGGATGCTGAAAAGAAAGAACTTGCAGGTTATGCAGTTGCAATTTTCGCAGATGAGAGCAAAAAACAGCGCTATGACCAGGCATTGCAGAGTCCCTTCTCGCCGCCGGAAGTAACGATGGATTTCTTAGCGGATTTGGCGACAACGAGAAGCTCTCAGGGTCGAGCTGCTTTAGGGCAGGGAGGTGTTGATGCTCCGCGTGGTCGCAGTGCTGTCGGTGACATGACTCCGACCGTGTCTTCGGAATCCCACAACAGCGTAATTATGCGGACAGTCACCACGACGTTTGCCCCGGTGCAACCACTAGCGCCGGAAGCAACGCTTAAAGACGCGTGGGTACGTACACCAAAGACTATTCAGGCCGCTATCGCGACGTTGGCTGGATTAGCAGTTTTCTTGATCGGTGAGGGAGTCTTTACCTTTGTTCAAAGTCTCGAGTATTCTGAATCGCCCTGGGTCGGGTTCATGTACCTGGTAACAAATTCGTTTTCTCTGGTAGCAATTCTGGGAACAATTGCTCTGACCTTGGTGAGTGGATTCACAGTCGCTGGAATGTATCGTCGACTTAAAGTTTCCCTTTTGATGGCAGCAGCACTGGTACCCGGTCTTAATCTGATTAACGACATCGTGCACTTTGTCAGAAACGAGTTTACCTGGGTTGGCTGCTACTTCCACCTCAATTACTGGTGGGAATTCACTTGTTATCTCGTTTTGTCAATCATTGCTCTTGTCCTATGCCTGCTTCCACAATCGCTGGCGTGGTATCGCGGCATGACGCTGGTTAAGACAACATCTCAGGGCTCCTAGCCTCAAACAATCCCGTCTTTGGTTAAAGGCGGGATTCGTCGTTTCTCCGCCCCTTCTAACATCGCCAACGTGCAGCGACAACGCATGTGGGCCAGTTTCACCCTTTTTGCGTCTGGCTTTGAAATCCAGAGCAGAAAAAGTTTTTAGCGTTCGTCAGGAACATTTTGACCCGCGGCGTCCTCTAAGGAGTGAAAGTCGCAAGGAATTGAGGAATCAACAAGGGCAAGGATTGTTTCCAAGTTCACTTCTCTTGTCTTCTTCCGCGACTTAGATCCTTACGTCACCCCCTCCCAAGGAAAGAGAACCTCTAATGAATCAGCAGAATCCCAATAACCCGGTTCGCCGCACTGTTCAGCCACGCAGAGCCGGAGGCCAGGCAGGAGTTTCCGGTGGCCAGCCACAGGCCAACACACAGTTTGGTTTCGGGGCTCCTCAACAGCAGCAACCTCAGCTGTCGCAGCAGCCCCTGTACGGCCAGGAAAACCCGTACATTATGCCCACGCAGCCTGTCGCGGATCAGCAGCAGCCGTACCAGTCCGTAGCCGCTGCTGGTCAACTATCTGAACAGCCCCATCATTTTCAGCAGTCGGTGGTACAGCCGGGCATGGCTCAGGTTGCTCCAGTAACACTGCACGAACAGCAGTGGGCAGATCCGACTTATACAAATGCCTCCCTGGGACAAAGGGCTGGTGCCTACCTCATCGATGCGCTAATCATCGGTCTCATTCAGTTCGTGATTTACGTGATTTTTGTAGGCGGAGGCAGTGCCGCGGGCAGTGATGAGGCAGTAATTGGAGGCATGATTATTAGTGCAATTCTTATGTTCATCCTTGGCTTCGCCTACAAAGTTTGTCTAGAGGGCGCCATGGGGCAGACTCTCGGAAAGAAAATCCTTGGCCTACGTTTGATCACTACGGATGGTCGACCAATGGGATTTGGCCACGCGGTAAAGCGCAACATCAACCTTTTCTATTCTTTGGTGCCATTTATCGGAAGCTTTGCAGCGGGCATTGCGTACGTTGTGCGCTTCTTCTCCGTGATGAATTCGCCGTACAACCAGGGCTACCACGACCGCTGGGGAAATACTCGCCTGATTAAGGAGCACTAAAGCGAATCGGCAGTCATATTCGTAACGATTTCGAGTTCTCCCATGATGTCTTTTGTTTCGCCAACTTCAGCAGAGTTGGCCCAGAAAATTAGTGACGGTGTCACGCGTAATTATCAATCGCAGGTGTCTAAATTTGAGGCTGAGATCGGCAAAGCGAAAACTCAGGTCTCGAATTATCAATCTCATATCGGAGCTCTCTGCGATCAGCGTGATGAAGTTTCTTCGGAGCTGCAGGGGTTCCATGATGAATTGGATGCTGTTGCTTCTAAGCGCGTCTCCTACTCCGGTCGGCTAGCAGCAGCACGTCGTCAAGCTGAAGATGCGCGGGACCGGGTATCGTCTGCGCGATTGGCCAAGCAGCAAGCCGAATACGAGTTTCACCAGGCTGAAACCCGACTGCACTCTTTGCAAAAGCCGGTTGATGATGGTCGATTCAAATTGGAGATGCAGCGCTGGGAAAGCCGGATCGATGATATCGACGGGCAGATTCAAGATGCGACGCGAAAGCTTAAAGACGCGCAACAGTATTCCGAGGACCTCGATCGGCAGATTCGTGACTATGACGGCAATGACTACTTTGAGCGACAGCGGTTAGCTGATGCTCACCGCCAATCAGTCGAAGATGAATATCGCCATCAACAGCGAATCGACAGCCTTGAAGATTCCAAACTGCAGTTTCCCAAACCGATTGATGATGGTCGCTTTGACCGTGAAACAGCGCAATACAATGCTGATAAAGATCAATGCGAAAGAGCACGCAAGCAAGCGAAAGCGCTGCTTTCCGACGCTGAGAGTACTTTACAGTCAGCTGAGTCTGACTTTCGTCTTGCCAACAGCGATGTAGATGAGTTGCTGGCAGAACCAGCGCAGTTGGATGCAGAAGAGGCGCGTTTACCAGACCTTATTGATGGAAAGGAATACGAGCTCAGCGAGGTTAACTCTGACATCACAAGCGCACAGCAACAGTTGAGCGCTTGGAACCAGACGCTTCAACAGACGACAACGAAAAAGGCTCAGATTGAGTCTGCTCGCGATTCGGAGGCTAGGGCAAAAGCAAAGGCTTTCAAGCAATCTAGGCATGGCCAAGTTGTAAGTTCCTGGCGCCGCATTACAGATAATTATGCGCAGAATAGGCAAGTTTGGGAGAAGTGCGTCAGCAATGTGGCGCAAGCCGAGGACAAAAAATGGGAAAATTTGGCGTTACCTGAATACGTAAAAGCGCACAATGACCTCAAGGCTCAGAAAACGACTAATGAGAGTTTTCGCGCGCGTGCGCACGGCGACGTGCAGTCTCAGCAGCGTCAAATCGCAGATGTTGTCGCGGCACACTTAGCAGGTGATCGACGGAACCGCTGGGCGCTGTATTCGTCCGATACAGGCCGGCATACCGTGTTTAATCAGGCGCAATCGCAAGCTGAAATTGAGAACTACATCGCAGGTTTCGGGTCGAATCCCTCTTGGGGAAACGTTCAACTAGTTTCTGTTCGTACCAAACCCTTCACGACCTTTTGGGTTCTGCTAGCAATCACGGTGTTGAGTGTTCTCACCCGACTGCTTGTAGGTGATGTGCTCGGCCTTACGACGATGACAGTGTGGATCTGCGGCCTGGCTGCATTTGGAAACCTAATTTACCGAGGAATCACAAAATCTCAGGGAAAAAATGTGGAATGGGTTGGCGAGCAAAAGGACTGGTCTGTTATTGCAGCGGGGCTGCATAGAGCAATTAGTTCAGCTAACCAGTTTGATCAACGAGCGGCTCAGATTACCGCGAAATCCCGGCAGATTATTCAAAGCAATAAACAAGCTGTGGCTCGTAAACGAGCACAGATTACGGTTGCAGATGTTGAACCGCATGTTCACCGTGCAGTACCGCAGTTTTCTGTCTTTCCGCGCAGGGACAGCGATGCGATAGCGAATTATTGCAGTCAGCTGGTCAAAGACTTCGTTGCTCAGGGAAATTCGAATGCTCAGCTAAACCTGCAGACCTCGAAGTATCCACTTCCGCCGAAGGTGAACTACTCCGGAAATGATCAGTACGTGCAAGCCGCGATTAGCCAGTACGACTCACAAAAAATACGGTAAAGGAGACCAAAACAATGGATCCAATGAAATCTCAACCGCCCCGGCGAAAAGGTTCTTCCGAAGGCGGTGGCTTTAATTCCAACAACGGCGGCAATCCTGTGCGTCGGACACAGAAGCCCCGTCGTCAGCAGAGTGCCATGAATGAGCCGATAGGCTCAGAGACCCCACGCGAATCAGGAACGGAATCCTCTCCACAGACAGGTCAAGTGCCGGCATGGGGGGAAATTCTCGATTCTGAGAACTCAACGCAAGACTTTGGTTCTTCGTTTGAGGAAACGACGCAATTTCCTCCTGGGAACTCAGCGAGTTTTGAGGATGCGCCGAGGGAGCGGTATGACGCTAGCCCAAATATTCCCAATGCGCCAAAAAAGAATTCATCGGCATCGGCGGTTATTTTGAGCATTGTGGCGGTGCTGGTGCTTTTCGGTGTCATCGTTGGCGGTTGGGCCGCCTGGAACAACAAGCAAGAAGACAATCGGGCTGAAGAAACTACGGCTTCGGCTTCCACCTCGCCTAGTTCCACCTCAACGCGGACAAGCGACTATTACACTCCTACGTCGACCTATACGACAACAGAAACCAGTACGACCGTTGAAAGCACTACGACAACCGAGGAATCGGGTGATTCGGATTACAGCTCCGGGTCGAACTACGCCGAACCCGAAGAACAGTTTCCGTCTCCTCCGTACTCACCGCCGTCGAACTACACTTGGATTCTCAACGGTCCATATGGAACCGGCACGTCGTCCAACTGCATCCAGATCGCAGACAGTGAATACCAAAGTGGTGGCTCGGATGACTACACGGAGTGCTTCGAGATGAGCGATGGCTGGTACTACTACTCCCTGCGAGGTGCCGGTTAATTGATATCAATTGCCCAATGTGTGAGTCGCAGGATGGCAACGTGGAGCCTAACCTGGAATGCTAAAATGCGACTAGTCCGACCAAAATAAGGAGTAGCTTTCGTGAGCGCTACTGATGGAGCTGATAGTCCCAAACCCTGGGATAATGAGGCTGTCGAGCCTGTGCTGCCAGATTTGCTGGGAGACACGCAAAACGTGCTTTCCGACGACGTTTTTGAACAAATCCTGGCCGCTGCCATGGAACCTAACTCCGACTTGGCGGATGAGTCCCTAATCCCAGCCGATGATGATCCTGAGTTGACCGAAGATGGTCATTTCGTCAACCCAGAAGAGGCTGAGCTGTTTCTTGACGATGCAGCGGATGCTGAGGACGACGATGAAGAAGCCGAAATGGAAGTCGAAGATGATGACGACGATCATCGTGATGCCTCCGATGACGATGGCGATGACGACCATGATTTCGATTTCGATGACCTGTACTCCGGTGATGACAACTCGGACGATGATTTCGGCGGGGTGCTGTCATAATGGAAACAAAGGTTTTGGAACGGGAGTTAGTTCAGCGTGCCCAGAGCGGCGATCAAGCAGCCTTCGCTGAACTCATCAGGCTGTATAAGGACAGCGTTTTTAGTGTCTGCTTGCGTATGTGCAGCAATTACCACGACGCCGAAGATGCCTTTAGCGTCGCTGTAGCATCTGCATATAAATATTTGGATAGGTTTCGGGGCAATTCCTCTTTTAAAACTTGGTTCACCAAGATCGCGCTGAATGCCTGCAAGAAACAGGGGCAAAAGATTCAGAAGCGCACGGAGATGATGCAGCTCGATTCCGAAGCGGGCGCGAACATGCGTTCTGCCGGGAGCGATATTGATACCCGGGTAGCAGTAGTTGACCAAGTTCAAACTGCATTGGATCAACTGAAGCCAAACTTCCGCGAAGTCTTAATCCTCCGTGAATTGGCTGGCTACACCTATGAGGAAATCGCGGCCAAACAGCGTATCCCGCTTGCGACGGTCAAGAGCCGATTAAACAGGGCGCGAAAGCAAATGCTCGAGTTGCTCAAAGAAGAGTAAGGCAGATTTTATGACGCCGGCCACTTCTAATACGAGCTCAAGTTCAGGTGTCGGTATCAGCGAGGATGCCACTTTAATTCGTAAAGCGGCTGAATACTTTGATGCCGTCGGCAAGCGAGAAGAAGCCCGACTCCTCGAAGCCCCGCTACAGGCGAGAAGAGAAGCGACGGTAGTCGCCGTTATCGGTGAGGTCGGATGCGGCAAGACGATGCTGGTAGATGCGCTTTCTGGAAGTGCTTCCATCAGTCTTTCCGCATGTGAAACGGGTTTCAGTTTTGGTCCCGATGCGGAGGAGATTTCCGGTCAGGGAAACTTTGGGCTAGGGGAGGGGGCAATCCGAGGCGGAGAGTCGTTGACAGATGACAGTTTCATAGATTGCCCTGGTTTTAATGGCGCTGATTCGGAAATCTCGAAAGCTGCGATTGCGCTCACTCGTAATGCCGGTGTTGTGGTGTTTGTGCTTGAGGCAACGACTACGATTACCGAACCGGAACTTGCCACGCTGAAAGAAATCGCTGCAAGCACACCAGGACTTGCGGTGGCAATAACCAAGAAAGACAAAAACCTGTTGGGTTGGCGAGAGATTGAAAGAGTTACTCGTCAGCAGATTCAGCAGCATTTGGGAGAATTAGTTTCCGAAGTACCTATAGTCAGTGTCTCTCCGCTGCGGTACCTTTCTGCCCTCAATGGCAATCCTTTTCTAGCCGACGAGGTTATCAATGACTCGGGGATTCCCCGGTTACAAGAGGCGATTGTTGAGGCGCGCGGCCGGCTGCAGAAAAATGCGTATACCCCAGTTATGCGGCAAGCGTTGGTTCTGCTGAATAGTGAATATGCCGAGCTCGAGAGCGAGATTTCAGCAGATAGCACGGCCATGCTGAGCCGATTGGAAGAGAAGAAGGTGGAACTTGAGCACCTCACTTCCGACCGGCGTCGAGGACAACAGCTACTTACGTCAGGGCTGTCTCAGGCCAGAAGTGAAGCCGTAAGTATGGCTGAAACACAGTTGGTGGAGATTCGAGAGAAGTGGCACTCGTACTTCGCGTCGACGCCGCCACGTTATATTCGAGCCCATCGGGATGCAGTTTTCTTTCAAATCGAATCCGAACTGTCCGAATTGTTCGAGGACTCAATCCGCTACTTTATGGCTCGGTCCCGCGAGGTCTATGTAGGTGTCACAGATGGCGTTGCAGATTGGCACTGCGTGATTGATGCCCTTAACGAAGTTGCCACGGGTATTTCCGTTTCTAACAAACCTGAGAGCGAGAATTCCGTAGCCAAAGTCGTGGATCCGTCCCTGGTGTCACTGACGATTGCTGGTGGCTTCGGGCTTACCCACGTTTTAGGTTTTGTACCGGGGATTGGTGCGGCGATTATTGGTAGCGGCGGTACTGTCCTGCCATTCGTTGCAATGGCTGGTCTGTGGCTCGGTGTGAATGTCTATCATCGATCGTCTAAAACTGGCCGCGTTGAACTATCAAAATGGCTAGATCAAGTGATTTTGCAGGTGCGCAGACAGCTCAATCAGGGAATCGAGACTGTTTACAACGAGTTGCGCCCGTTACTAATCAACCAGTTCAATGACAATCTTGAACTGCGTATTCGGCGAACTAAACACCAAATTCAGCAGATGAAACAGGATTGTCAGTCGGCGCTTGGGGACAGGCAAGTCGCTCGGCAGGAAGCTAAGAAGAAGTCTGCTTATGTTGCCAGACTTCGTGGTGAATTACTGAGTCGGGTGGATGCCAATGCAGAGTAATGCATATGTCGATTCTGCAGCTAAACAGTTGATTGCCGCCGTCGATTCTATGCTTCGTGAGCTGATTGATCGTGCTGGTGAATATGGCGATGAGCAGCAGAGAATTACCACTGTTGCCAATGAGTGTCGTCAGCTAATGCAGACTCCGCCAACGATTCTGGTGAGTGGACGAATGAAGGCTGGAAAATCGACACTCATTAATGCTTTAGTGCGCCAGAAAATTGCCGAAACTGCAATCCTCGAGTGTACGAATGCCGTCACCGTGTACACCAAGGGAGCGCCGGAGCGAATCGAGAATGTTTCGTTAGCCAGTCGAGGCGCCCTCCATAGTGCGCAGAGTGCCCAAAGTGTGGCCGATTTGGATGGGCGCGTGAAAGTTCACTATCTCCCATCACAGGCATTGTCGCAGCTAAACTTCGTCGATACGCCCGGTCTTGGAACGGTTGATGCGGCAAATTATCAAATTGTCGATGGACTGCGCGAGTTGACCCGTGTGCCGTGGAACCAACATGGCACCGCCATTGATGGGTTGATTTATGTGTTCGATTCCACCTTGCGTGACGACGAGATTGCGCATATCCGCTCCCTAGGTTTTACCACTCTGTCATCGGTGGGAGTGCTTTCGCGCGCAGATGATTTCGGTGCCGGCGCCTTTGGGCCAAGTGATCCAATCGAAGCAGCTAGGAACAGAGCCACTGAACTGTCGAACGACTACTCTCGCTATTTTTCTTCGGTATTAGCAGTTTCCGGTCTGATGGCGGAAAGCGCGGAGACAGGTGCAATCACCGAGCCGCTGGCTCGAGTACTCAACAGCCTTGACACGGTGGCTCGTGACACATTGATGCATGAGTTAGAGACTGATTTTCCCAATTGTGTCAGTGCTAATAGCCGCAATAAACTGCTGGAAGTGCTGGGCTCTTATGGGGTTCTAGAGGGACGAAATAGTGCCAGCGGTGGCGCCGTACAGTTGCAGAGATTCTTACGTCAGGCCTCGGGAATCGATTCCTTAGCAGGTCATCTGGGCGAGAGTATTACTTTTGCAACGGTGCTGAGTCGCTGTAGCTATGTGCAGGAAAAACTAAAAGACCTGGCATTTTCTTGCGATGCCGCCGAGGTACTCGACTATTGGGAAGAGCATTTGACTGCCCAGCAACGGCTAGCGGTAACCATTTACCACTTGCTGAGTCAGAGTCCCGGTAGTCGCGTATCTACGGAAGGAGTATCTCTGGCGGAAGAGACACTCCAGATGGGAGCAGTGGAGGATGCTTCACGTGCTGCTGAGATACATGCCCTGGCCAGCAGGAAGCTTCTGGGGTTGGTTTCGCCTTTGGAGGAAAAGCTCCTAGGAGCAGTGTGCTCATTCACTGAGCTCATTGCTCCGTAGGATATCTTCGGCGGTTGTTCGTACTTGAGCGATGTTTTCAGCTACAACGTCCTCTGGAAGTCCAAAAAGGATGGACAGTTCAGAGTTGCTCAGAGGAGAATACTGCTCCAGCGCTAGCAGGGTAAGATCTTCTGGTTCCATATAAGCACGCAGGGCATTTACTCGGCACAGAGGATCGCGGCCGCTCGGCGAAAAACCACCTTGTGCTCTTGCTTCTTTCGCAGTAAGAACTCCTAAACCCGTCTGTGCAAGCGCAAAGTAGATTTCACGGCGCACCAGGGCGTCATGGGAGGCTCCTGCTTTCTCTGCTAAAGCGGAGACAGATTTCCACGCATTGCCGAGCCCATGAGTGAGAATGGTTTGAGCAAGATGGCGGCTTCCTCCGAACACAAGCGCAATTGACCACAGGTGATCTTTTTCGGCTAGGGCACTTCTTTGGAATCGTCTCGCGACAAGTTGTCTGTTGAATTCATAACGGGCAGTCATTTTGAGTCCCCACTGAAGTTGCTTTCCGATGAGTGACCTAAATCAGCTGCGAGAGTTGCAGAATTGAGTCGACTTTCACCAGAAATTGGTGGCAGGGAACCGGACTGATCCACGACGTCCATTCCAAAAATTGTCAGCATAATGTCATCGACGAGGTTTTCCGGGTCCGCTTCACCATCAATTTCCGCCATTAGCGATGCGATAGCTGTGTTCTCTTTTTCAGTGCTCATGTACTACTCCTTCCCTTTTTCTGGAGAAATTGGGTGTGAAATTTCTGAGAAGTGGTTTTCAAGTGATGGGTCTATTCCAAAGGCTCTGGATAAGGCGATATTCAGTACTTCCTCAGTGCAAGGAGTTATCGGGAGTACTTCCTGTTTTGCTTCCCACGCCACATCCGCCATTGACAGTGGGAAGCGATGTTCTGTTTCGCGCCTGAGACCGACCAGCTCAAGGTATTTCAATGACCTCATTGTGAACTGTCCTTAGACTCGTCCATGCGAACCAAGAGCCAGCAGAGGTTCGTGATAAACACGATGAGCATGAAGAAGCCGGAACCCGGATGACCCCCGACAAAGTTCAAAAGACACATCAGACCTGCCAAAATGGTCCAGGTGATTGGCCATCCAAGACCCTTCTTTTCTGTTGAGTTGGTGTCGCCATTAGCCGGTTGGGCGGCGGTTGGAGAAGTGGCAATTGTTGATGCCGCAGCCGTGGTTTGTGCGGTTGCTGGAGTATTACTAACGGCATTTGTCGAGATAGCCGAAGGCACAGGGCTTCCCTGCTTACGTCGTGAAATGGTCTTCGTCGCTGTAGAAGTGCCAGCCGAGTTCTTTGTCGACGCAGCTTGTGTTTTGGTGGACGCGACTTCTGCTACCTCGGTAGATGCCTTTTCCTTCCCCTCGCTAATCGCGCCGAGCCAATCACGGGGAGTAGGCCTGCTTGAGCTGGAAGCGGTGAGCGCACGCTGAGTGAGAGATCGAACGGAGCTTACAGTTCCCGCGGGTAGGTCATTCGGGTTGCGGGTGGACTGATCGGAAGCCAGCAGACGCAGTGCAAGCAGGCCAAACTTGTATGCATCGCTCGCTTTAGTCTGCGGTTTTTCCCCATTCGGCACGTCCCAACCAGGTGTCTGCACATCGGGTCCCTCGGACGGGCCAATACTCATAGAGTCGCAGTCCAGCAAGTACACATGTGGGCCGGGGGAGTTGTGGCAGAAGAGCAGGTTCTTAACCGAAATGTCTCCGACGCGAACTTCAGCGCCATGAAGAACGCGAAGTAGGTTCGCAAAATCTTCCAGAAATTCGTAGCGCTGACGTTCGCTTACCTTCAGCCCGATGCTCTGCTCAAATTCAGGGCCATTCAGCAGATACTGCAATTCCGCTGCACGTTTCGTGGTGCTTGTCGACGTTGGAGAAAGAAGCTGGAAGAAACGATCCGGAATTAACGGCATGATTATGCCGACGGTCTTTCCATCATCACGCACTAAATGAGTTGGCCATGCCGCTTGATTGAGCAGCCACTCTTTGCGATCTGGGGCGACCTCTCCGAGTTTGTTAATGAACTTGACCAGTTTCTCCAGATGGGCCTCGTTGACCTTGTCAGGTGACTTGTACTTTTTAAAAGCACAGGGACGAGATGAGAATCGCGTAGAACCGAGCTTGTAGACGACTCCTTCGCCACCAGATCCGAGCTTTTCTAGGTCGGAAGGCAGTTCACTCAGTTCAACTACAGGAGTAGTAGTCGCTTCGGGTGCACTCATTAAAAGGGTTCCTTTGAAAAGTGTGGTGTAACAATCTGACTGGGGCTAGAGGAGGCTAGCTGTCTGGAACTCCGATGTGAGCTGGCCAAATCGCAACCAGGGTGCGGTCGTCGTCAAAGCCGGCCTTGGAGAAGTCCACTAGGTGACAAAATTCAGTAATCGATGGCACACGCTTGTAAAGGCGTTTGACAAAGAGGTCAGACAACGGGCCACCACCGCCGCCGAGGGGGTCACCAATGCCGTCGGTTCCGAAGAGCACCGTTTCGTCACCAGTGGTTTCGAAATAGACGGCATCCAAGTTTTCTGGCACTAGCGGCAGTGGGTTCACGGCTGATGAGCTAATTGCAGAATCGCTTTCTTCCTTGCCGCCTTCAATCAACTCCACACCATTAGCGGTGACTGTCCACGAACCGGAGTCGCCGATTGACAGGACATGCCCGCGGAGCCCGTTGTCACACTTGGAAATAGCAGCGCAGACCAGTGTGGAAGCGAAGTCCATTGGATCTTCGCCAGCTTCTTTTGCAGCAGTCTGAATGCTGTAGGAAGCTCCCTTCGCCAGCGAAATCCATTCCTGTTGGCTCAGGTTGTCCTTGTACATCTTCTTCAGCCATCCGATGGCGTAGCGCGCTGCGATTGCAGAGCCTCGGTGGCTTTGTGGGGCAGCTGAGACTCCATCGGCGACTGCTACGAAGAGGGTGTTGCCATCGTCGGAAAGCAGAGTATGCACGGAGTCCTGGCGAGGTGCGCCGTTGTATCGGTGCATGCGTCCGCGCAAGCTGACAGAGCGCATCGCAAACTGCTTAGAGCGCCAGCCATCGATGACGGTGTCGGGGACTTGGCGGCCAGTACCGAATTTTGTGTCAACGATGATGGGATCGACTTCGGCGCCGGCATCACCGACAACCAGCGGCGCGAGACCATCGTCATGCGAAGTGGCGGTGATTTCCGTGCTGAAGGCGCGGTTTGTTGCCGATGTGGGCTTTGGCTTGGGGCTGGGTGCTGGATTGGAGGCGTTAGACGGAGCTCCGGAGTTTTCGGCTGCCGATTGAGGTAGCCGGGAGGAACTAGCAGGGCCAGCGTGGTAATCCGAGTAACCGCGTTCCGGCATGATGCGCGTGTCGAGGTCGGGAGTTTCGTAATTGTGGGGGACGCCAGTGTGGAAGTCTCGGCGCGGAGAACTGGGATTCGAATAGGGTGCGGCAGTGGAAGGTCGGCTGTCGAGGCGACGCGAGGAGGGGTAGTCCCTGCTCTGACCGGTATTCAAGTCTTCGACCGCACGCGGATCGTTAAAGGGATGGAGTAAATCTCTCGGACGGACGCGAACGAGTTCTCCGAGGACACGTGAGGCCAGGCTCTTCTGAGGTGGATTGTGAAGGTAACGCTCGTGCTGGGAGTAGTTTGTCATCGCAGTTTTCCTTACAGCTCGTCCATGTCGATCTTGACGAAGTCATCGGGAATATCAGTAATAATTTCCGGTGAACCATTGGCGACGGACGTGCCAGAGCTGATGACAGACTGAGTTAGCGAAGACATGAACTCAGACAACATGGCACCGGTGTCTGCGCCCTGCGCTGCCTGGAATGCCCAGCCGTTCTTGCTGGCCATTTGTCCGATAATCTGCGCATCCGATTCGCCGATTCCGAATGCCAAGATATTCGGGTGGTGTGGCGCATTCTGGAGATCACTCAGCGCCTCCCGCCAGAGATCATCGGACATGGGGTAGCCGTCGGTAAGCAGGAAGACTGCGGGGCGGTTGACGCGGTAACCTTCGGCCTTGAGCTGCGCCACATCGTCTGGGATTTGGGCGTTGAGCAGGTCAAACGCAGTAGAGAAGTATGTTGCGAAGCGTGCGGAAAGCGTTGGCATCTGCTCAACATGGCGCAAGTCAGCGTTGCTGAGGTACAGGCGTGCCTCGTTGTCGAAGCCAATCACAGAGAAACGAACATTTGCGGCGGCAAAAGGCGCCATTCGAATCTCGTTGAGCAGGGATTGGAGGCCGGAGTTGAGCTCAGCGATATCGGGCCCCATTGAGCCAGATTCGTCAGCGACGAAATAAATCGGCAGGATATTTCCGCGGGGTTCCATGTTCATTCCGGTAGTCATGAGAAGTCCTTTCCGTAGTGGAGCGAGTGGCAGATAAGTAATGGAGGGAATTGGAGAGAAGGAAAGCCCCGCTTTTACTCGGAGGTTTTCTCGGAGTTTGAATTGGGCTTTAGCTTGTTCTTTGTCGACTGTGACGATTGCGATTCAGACTCCGACGTCGAAGTCGTCGACTGGCTTTGCTCTTGGTTTGTCTCCGAATCTTGCTGGTACGAGGAGTCTTGCTCGTAGGAGCCGCCATTTACGTCATCGCTCGACGGCTGCTCGTTCACGTCATAGCCTGTTTCGTCCGAATTCGATGAGGGCGAGTCTGTGGTTTCAGAGTCATCTTCTGCCGGGTTCTTACTGGTGCCTGTAGGAACTGGCGTAGACGAAGTCTGGGATGGCGTAGTGGGGTTCTGATCTTCATCGGCTGAGCCTGATAGTGAAGAAAAGATGTTGATGAGCAGCACCAACACGATCACGATGCCAATAAGCCATGCAATAAATACGGCAATGGTGCGAGCTTGCGGGTCTTGCGTTGGGCCTCGGCCACGCGGGGGTGTGAGGTTCGGGGACGTGCGAACCATGCGGTTGCCTCCTGAAATAGGGTCAGCGTTTTAAAGTGTCTGACCTATAGAGGAGGGAGAAGGCCAAAAAGTTCCCGGCTTCGTCAAAAAATTTCAGTTTAGAAAAATTTCGGGCCATGAGGATAGGCATGCGAAGCTAAGCATATGAGTGTTGCGCGACGACGGGGCCAATGGGAGGCTGTCGGTGGCACATAGAGCTTAAAAAGACGACTGGAAACCGTCATTCGGTGCCAGATTTGATCAGCGCGGGAGTAAAACTAGTTTTCTCATTCTAGTCGTTGAAGGCAATGCGGTCGATATTTCGTGCAAGCTGCGAAAGTGTAGGTAATGCATCTGGGTAGAGTGGCCCATGTATTGGGGCAGATAGGATGAGGCAGTTTCCTTCGGCTGCTTTTGTTCTCTTTTCAAGTTTTTTGGATTTCGAATCGCAGCGGTAAAGGTTGATTGACGGATATTTAGAATTTTCGAACGTCAGTCGAGAGTCTCCTGCAGAAAGTGCCTGGCTGTCGCCAGGGATATAATAAAAGAACTCCCAATTTGGAAGGTGCTCATATTTTAGACCGGCGGCATCGACAAAATTGGATGAGGGGAGATTAAAATCGCTGTCGGGGCTTGTTGTAATTAAACTAATTGGAATCGCGTCGTGCAGATCTGGAGGGAGAAAACTATTCTTGAGGCTTTCTCCAGATTCGAACTTTAGCCAACAAGTGACGCTCTTCTTATCAGATTCGACGCGGTAAAGTGGAGTTTCTGTGGGTAAAGATAGTGGTTTCAGTATATCAATGGGAATACGTTCAAAGTTACCGACTAGGCCAATTTCTTCCTGCTGGACAATTGAGGTGCTAAGAATATAGGAACGGCAGTCCAGTGTATTTCTGTTACGAAATGTCGGTTGAGGAGTAGTAAGGGTATTTGTGAGAGCAGGTTCTTTGTTATTGAGATACTTCTTCTCTGCTTCTATAGACACGCCTAATGGGTGTGCGATTGCGTTAACAAAGTTCTTCAGGAACTTTATTGAAATTTGTTCCTGGATAGGGGATACGTCTTCTTGGGGGAATCGTATGATGGCAGTCAAGCATCCCATTTGAGGATCTATAAGGCGGGCGGCGAACGCCATTGACAACGGGTCGCCGTAAGCCCGCTTAAATATTTGCCATTCTTGCCCGGGTAGAGGGGAAAATTCGTCCAGAATTGTTTTATCAGTTGACCGGATATTCGGGTCGTGTGGTGGGCATGAACGTAATGTGCTGATGCCAAATGAGCGGTAATCTAAAGGTAACTCAAGGGATCTAAGTGAATTTCTGTCGATGGTAGCATCTTCTCGTGTGCTGTGATCCAGTCCGGCGATATCTCCGGTTGAAATATGAGATACAAAGCAATAGGAGTTACCGTCAGGGTCTCTGGTCGGTTTAAATGCGTCTACCGACGATTCGTGAGAGATTATTCCAGGAATATTCTGCATAATCCGCAAGGGTACGGAATCACGTAAAGTGGAGCAGTCGAACTTTCCGTTCCGGACGAGAAAAGGGAAACTATCTGAATGCGCGTCTCTAGCAGGATTAGCAGGGTCGAAGGAATTTTCCTCGTTAGACTTATTGGGTAGTGATGTATAAATTACAACGACGACAATGATGCATATTATGGCGAAGGAAAAGACTGCCCTAAATCGATGAGGGGGATGGTATCCTTTGTTGTTTTTAACAAGTATTTTCAATGAAAAACTCTTAATTGCTACGAGGTAGTTTATTGGAAGGACTAAGGTCGCTGAAGCTGTAATTCCTCGTCAAGAGCAGCTGCGACATCTTGAAGAACATTTTTATCAATTATCTCTTCAGAAGCCGACTCGACGATAAGCCAGCCGAAGTCACGTACATAGACAAAAACCTGAGCAGGTTCGAGGTAGTCAATGTCGCCCTTTTCTTTTTCGTACCAATTCTCGATTCGGGAATCAGCAGAAGGATTGACAGTAGACACGTACATCGAGGTCCCGGCTGGGGTGAACGTCCGAATAGAAAGCGAACCGTCTGGTGTGCTGTCCTCGCCGCTGAATCGACATTCGGACGTGCCTGCAAAACCGGAAATATCAGGGGTCGCCTGCGGGAACCCCTTGATGCCGTCCAATTCATCTTTCACTGCATCAATCATTGGTTCACAGGAGAAATAGCCATCTTTGAAAGCCGGCGCATCTGGCTTTAACTCAGTCGCTTTGAGATCGCCGATGGACACATTGGGATACGTGTGAAGCGCTGCAGAAGTATCGCTTTGCGACGGCTCGGCGGGAGGTGCGGCCTGCTCGGCGGATTCATCAGAACCATTACCGACAAAGTAGAACATGCCGGCGGCTATCACGAGGCCTGCCACCACTGCCCCAATGCGTGTGGCTGCCTTTTGCGAGAGTGCTCGTTTTTTGGGGCTGGCGTTGTCAGCGTTTCCAGCGGGCTGAGGCAGTGCGCTTCCACTGGCAGATTTGTTCGTCTGCGCAAGCAGATTTTTTCCGTATTCTGCCGCTCCTAGAGCTACCGCCGTAATGGGCTCTTCAATGGGCAGAACCTCCATCGACTGCTGCACAACCCGGGAGATAGCGGGGGTTCGAACCGTACCACCCACGAGCAGGCCGCTGAGCATTCCTGGCGCTTCACCGAGCAAACTGGTCTTGTCAGTAATCAGGGAGCGAACCCGCTCAATGTCGTCCGCAATAGCCTCTTCGAACTCGTCACGGGTAATGAGAAGCTCTTCGCCGTCGACAGTGAAGCTGGCATCAGGGGATTCCGAGAGCGCCTCACGAACTTTCTTCGCCTGAGATTGGAACTCTAGCTGCCCCTCGGCTGAGTCAAGTTCCTCGGGCAGCTCCCCAAACTCATCGATAGTCCGGGCTTCCATGAGACCGATCATGGCGAGGTCGAAGTTGTTTCCGCCGACTGTGTTCTCGCCGCCGTCGGCAAGCACTCGTGGTGATGCGGTATCCATATCTACGACCGCAACATCACAGGTGCCACCACCGACATCGAGGACGAAAAGCTTGCCCGTGCGGTGTCGTTGCGAGACAGAGTGAGCGGCAGCAATTGGCTCGGAGACCAACTCAATCGTGTCTTCGTCGAAGCCAGCGGACTTGGCCGCGTCAATAAGTACTGTGCGTGCCGACGAAGGCCACGCTGCAGGGTGAGTAAGGATGAGCTTCGTTGGGTAATCGGGGAGAGAAGAATCCCTATTTCCCAGATACATCAGTGCGGAACGACGGACCTTCTCGATGATTGTGGCGAAGAGTTCCACAGCGCGCTGGTTATCTGAGCCCACGAAGCGCTTCGGGGAGTGTGCGAAAGCACTCGGCGCATTGGCTGCGTGATCAATTGCCTGCTGACCGGTGTAAACCGTATTGCTAGTGAGGAACACCGCTGCAGGCATCCAGGATTTGGCATCATTGCCCGTGCCATAGCCGAGGGGGACGATACTTGCGGGGCCGCCATCGATGGCTGCTGCAGCGACAACGCTGGAATTACCGATATCGAGAGCGAGTAGCCAAGACATAAAGGACGTAACTTTCACATAAGTAGGACTGACAAACTGGGAAGGTGCAACACTTAGTTAGCGGCGAGCGTTATTAGTTTGCTGCGAGTAGCGGGTCAACGCGCTCAGCAAGCTGTATGAGATTCGAGATTGTGGCGTTGCTGAGGGAATTCGGGGTTAGCTTCGAATAAAACCTTTGCTCCTCGGCTAGGGCTTCGGGGTCAGGCCCGTTTTGGCGCACCTCTTCGGGGTCCTGTTCTTCCGGCGGATTGTCGAGGTAAAAGGTGGCGATATCAAAAGGCGTCAGATAGTTAGTGGGAATCGACATGATCAGGCAGGCAGAGCTTTCGTTGTTTGCCCCCTCGGTACCGTTTTCGGCGTCTTTGCCGTCACTGGTGTCGTTCCCATTCGATTGGCAACGGTAGACATTCAGCGTTGGAGTCTCGGCTTTTTCCAGCTCTAGCGTTGGCTGAGGATTCTCCTCGCTGCCGGAAACCGATGCGCTTTCACCTGGAATGTAGACGAAGTAGTGCCAATCAGCCAGAGTATCGCCTGAATCGGGAGCAACATCCTTCAACGACATCGAGTTTGGTAGACGGAGCTTGCTGTTGGCGCTAGTTGTGGTGACAGTAACCGGGACAGAGCCATAGGTTTCAAATTCCACCGGCGAGAATGTGTTCATGCCCCCGAGATTGGAATTGAACCAGCAGGTAACACTCTGCTTGTCAGCAGCGACTTTGAACAGCGGAGTATCGCCTCCAGCTTCAGGGCTGGAATTGTAATCTCCGGGAATGCGATGGAAGTCGGAAACAAGACCAGTTTCGTGCTGATGGGTCAGAGAGGAATTGAGTACGTACTGACGGCAGTCGAGGCCGTGGTTCGTTACGAAAGTTGACCGCTCGATTGCAAGATTCTGATTCTTAGAGGCCTGTTTCCCGGGGCCCTTAGCCGCCGCAATCGAGGTAGAAAGCGGTTCAGCCGCAGCATCGACAAACTTAGCCAGAAGATCGCGGGAAGACTTCACCTGGTCCGGTGAAATGGTTCCTTCCGGGAACAATACCTTGGCAGTTAGGCATCCAAGCTGCGGGTCCGACAGTCGTGCAGCGACGGCTGCAATGCCGGCCTCATCTGGGGCAAGGTTGAGGACTTCCCACTTCTGATCGGATTGCGGCGTGAGCGACTCAGTCAGTTCGGAGCTTTGCTCGGTCTCTGGCGGAGCGCATGTAGAGCTGGACTCAATGACAAAGGACCGATAGTCCATCGGTAATTCGAGGTACAGCAACATGTCGTGGGTGCTGGTTGCGGCCTCGGTACTGGTGTCGTTAATTCCCCCGACATCACCCGTGGCTACGAATGTCATTGGGCAGACGGTCGTGCCATCATCTCGCCTTTCGACGGCTAGTTGACGTTGCCCCTGTGCCTTGCCCAGTGTGCCGGGAATTTGTTGGCGCACGCTAATCGGGATTGTTTCGTCCAAAGTCGTGCAGTCGAATTTTCCGTCGCGGACGAGGAAGCTTGTCGGCTTTGTGTCGACATCGGAAGCTGCGCCGGCAGAGGTATCGGCAGGGGCACCGGCTTCTGATTCTTGAGATTCTGAGCGCTGCCACCAGAAAATAGCTGTTGCTACGAGGGCGACAAGCACCACGGCAGCCGTAATAACCAGAGCCTTCTTCTTTGACGCTGACTCACTCGGTTTACTCGATTGCTGCTCTGCGGTGGTGCTGGTTTGCTGACTGTCAGGAGTGTTCATTACTTCTGTTCCTTGACATTCGTAGCGGGCTGATCAAGGGACTTCTCCAGAGCAGAAAGCGACCCAGCAACTGGTGAAATCTTTGCTAGTACTTTCTGCAAATCGGGCAGATTGCCCTGGTCACTGTAAGACCGAACAACAATGCAGCCCTTAGCTTCATCCTTGTGCAACAGATTCAGAGAGGTCTCACCCTGGTGCTTACCGTCCGAGGCGTACTGTGCTGGTCGTGGGTCAACGAAGTACGACCACTCCGGCAGCTTTTTCAATGCGACCCCGCTGTTCGCGGTGCAGACAGAATGTTCTGGGTCGGCCACGGTAATGATGTCTACCTCGTCGAAGTTATGCGAGAAGCCGCATAGCTCAGCGCCGGGCAGGGAGGACTCACCACTGCCAGCGTCCTGGGGTGAGCTCATTCCAGCCTTAGCTCCTGGCAGCCTGGGGATTTCCAGGCCGATCTCTTTAGCCGCTTTCACCGTCGCAGTATCCATAAATGCCCGACAGCTGTAGTGGCCATCACGGTAGAAGGTGAGGGACGGCTTTTGAGAAGTGTTCGCGGATTTCTTGGCGTCTGCAGTTTTGTTTGCAGTCTTTGCCTTCACACTGCGATCCAGAATGGGAGCAATCTTTTCGGCAACGTCCTTGGCTTTGTTCGCCGCCACGGCATCCGCTTCCGGAGTCGTGCCCGCCGCCACATGGATATCTCGCATAGCAGCTACGAGAAGAAAACCGCGCTCCTCGTCGCTGTAAAAAGAACCATAGCCCTGAATTTCCCCATTGTCGTTCTTGATGGGAATCTCGTGAACCCAGCCGAACGCATCGGGTTCTGCATCTTCCGGTTTTCCGCCCCACGGAGTGGCTTTAGACATGATGAAGTAGGTGAACTGCACGCCGTCTTCTACCGAAACAGCACGTTCACAAATTATTCGTCCGTCTGCACCCGTTGAAACGGACTTATCAGTGAGTCGATTGAATCCCGGAATATACGCAATTCCCGACTCGACCAACTGCGTTAAAGATGCCTGGTCAAAAATAGTAGAACAGTCGAACTTTCCATCACGAATCATGAAGGCTGAATCAGCGATGGCTGGTGGTTCCACAACGGGAGAGGCCGGACCGCTCTCATCGACGTCGTTAGGCGTGACGTGCATAACTTGCATCACGACGACGGCCGCGACCATGCAGACAGCGAGAATTAATGAAGACTCGGCCAGTGTTCGCCGAGCAAAACGGCTACTCAGTTGAGATTTTGATGACTGTGCCATTTCGTGCTCTCGTACAAAATTCCTATTTCGTAGTTACGGAGTGCGGTAACTAAGATTTTCTCACTTTATTATGGCATTTACTCGCTGATAAATGTTTTTCAACCACTGCGGGAACTTTTTCCCTTCTGCAGGCCTCTAATGGGGTGAAACACTATGCAGCGGGTTCTTGTGATGATCCGCTGCCACTAGCTCTCGCCAGCAGTTTAGGAACTGACTGCGGTGTATATGGAGGAGGAAAGTTGCAGAACAATGAGCCGGTGCGCAGGCAGGGGCCGCGTCGTAAAGCAGGCTCTGAGGGGATTCCCGAAGAGCAAGAACGGTCACCACGTAATGAGCAGACCGCGGCGCCAGCTGTGGACGCTGATGCGGTGAAACGCGATGCGCCGAGGAAGAAGACCGACGGTGCCGGTGATGTGGCTAGTGTTGATTCGAAATCGTCGAACTCAAAGGTCATTCTTGGTGCGTTTATTGTTCTTCCTCTTGTCGTAGTTCTTGCTGTGGCGATAGTAGCGGGGCTGAACAGGGATGACGGCAACGAAGTGGTCGAGGCTGACGACGCCTCTATTAGCACTTCGTCGACCCCGACAGTCGAACCGATTGATTATGACGATGCAGATTTTTCGGCGGGTCTCTATTGCTACGATGCACCGGTTACTAAATATGAGGAAGATTGGCGAGATATCCATGACACGTGTGTCCAGCTGGTGCTGGAGGAAATCCGAGACGATGAGGAGGGCTTCCGTAACGCAGCATTAAGTGGAGATTTCGGTCGAATAGATGTAGACGCAATCGAAGAAGTGCTCGGCGATCCCGAAGACTTCTTAGAGACCCACGGCTACACCACCACAACGTCGACCACAACAACAACCAAGTCGTCGACCTATACGCCTAGCCCCACTTATCAGGAGCCGGAACCGACCTATGAGGAGCCCTCAAACTCGGGCGGAAACGCAGACGCAGGGGTTGGCGGTGGCGGACGCCAGCTCGCGTGGCGAACCGTCGGCCCCTTCGGCGGGCTGCAAGGCTGTGAGAGTATGGCCAGCCAAGAGCCACTTTATGCCTCCGAGTGCTACGTAGGTTCCGACAATCTGTACTACTACGACTCTAAGGTGCAAGCCGGTTAACACATCCTGCCTCTGACCAGTCGTTGTCCAGCTGCGCCATAATGGTGGCCATGAGCAATGGCACCCACAATCACCGCACTTGGAAAGAAATTATTGCCGCCGATCCGCAGCATTCCCGTCGCTACGCCAACCGGTGGCGGGGATTCGTGCGCGAGGGCCGCGATATTGACGGTGAGGCGCGGTTGGTGGATGCGATGGCGCCGCGGCACGCTCGGATTCTGGATGCCGGTTGTGGGCAGGGGCGCGTCGGCGGTTACCTGGTGAAGGCTGGACACCAGGTCGTTGGTGTTGACGTTGATGCCTACCTCATCGATGAGGCGAAGCGCCAGTTCCCGGACGCGACGTGGCTGGTAGGGGACTTGGCGCAATTGTCGCACGTGCTTGACGACGGCCTGGAGAGCACACCCCACGATGACACGGAAGCTGCCTTCGATGTCATCATTTGCCCTGGCAACGTACTGGCTTTCGTAGCGCCAGAAGACCGCGAGAAGGTGTTGCAAGGCTTCGCAGCGGCACTGAATCCGGAGGGCGGTCGTGCCATCATCGGCTTCGGTGCCGGCCGTGGCTGGGACTTTGCGGATTTTGAAACCACTGCGCAGGAGGCGGAGCTCACAGTGATTCAGCGTTATTCGACGTGGGATCTTCGTCCGTTTGAGGATGAGTCTCAGTTCCTGGTCGCTGTGCTTGAACGGGGGTAGGGTGCTGTGATCGTCGTAAAGCGGTTGCGATTCCGTGCCGGCCTGTCGTTATTCTTTTATGCGAATAACTGCAATTGACGGCACGCAGGGAAAGGCTTCGGCGGTGACGCTATACGAAACGCTGGATACGGCTGGCGACAAGAAACAGGACCTGCTGACGCAGGACTACGGACGTTTTGCCGTGCGAGCGGTCCTGGCGGGTATGTATCTGACGTTGGGAACGGCCTTTGCAGCGGTGGCTGGGCAAGTTGCAGAGGGCATCGCGCCGGGGACCGGGGGACTGGTTTTTGCGTGCCTGTTCGGGCTTGGGCTGTTCGCCATTGTGGTGCTCGGTGCAGAGCTGGCGACCGGCAGCATGATGTTTGTGTCCTGGTCCGCCGCGCGCGGTCGCATGTCGTGGGGAGTGGCCCTTCGGATGGTGGCCGTCGCCACGTTCTACAACTTCATCGGTGCCGCGATTGTGGCGCTGGTGCTCAGTCAGAGCGCCAAGCTCGGTGGGATTGATGACACACATCTGATTTCCACCCTGGTGGAAGGGAAGCTGGCTAAGCCGTTCTTCGGCGCTTTCGTAGAGGCAATGGGCGCCAACTTTGTGGTCAATATGGCTGTGGTGGGTGCGCTGAAGGCCAAGGAAATCATTTCAAAGTTCGTTGTGATTCTGCCGATCATTGCGGTGTTCGTTGGGCTCGGGCTTGAGCACGTGATTGCGAACTTCTCTCTGTTTTCCCTGGCCTTTTTCGCAGACCCGCAGCCCGTGGGCTTCGATGGCCTGCACATTACAGGCAACTGGGTGGCAGTGTGGTTGGGCAACTTCGTAGGCGGTGGCCTGGGAATCGGCGCGGTCTACGCCTGGTTGAACCAGACGAAGACTAGCTATGTTGATTAGCTTTTGACCTTTGCCGGAGCCTATCCGACGACCTTTCTCAAGGGCTATCCGACAGCCTGCCCGAAGAGCAGACCGACAAGGTAGGACGCAATTAAGCCGAGCGCGCCACCGATGACCAGACGCAGCGCAGCCTTGCCGGAGTGTGTAGAGCTGAGCTTGGCGCTGATGTAGCCGGTCAAGGCCAACGTCACGATGGTGACAACGGTGACCGCAATCGCGCCGGAGGTGGGGCCGGTGAACACCAGCGCCGCAATCATCGGCAGGATGGCGCCGAGTAGGAACGACAGTGCCGAAGAACCAGCAGCCGCCCAGGGGTTGGTAAGTTCCTCGCCGTCAATGCCCAATTCCAGCTTAAGGTGGGCTGCCAGCGGATCATTTTGTGCGATGCCGTGGGCAGCATCTTCGGCGATATGTTTTGGGATGCCGTAGCCAGAGAGAATCCCCACGAGCTCCTTATGCTCTTCATCTGGAAAGTCCTTGAGCTCGGCCTTTTCTTTGGCAATCAGTGCTCGCTCAGTATCGCGCTGGGTTGAAACCGAGACGTATTCACCCAGAGCCATCGAGATAGCACCAGCGATAACGGCCGCGGCACCAGCAGTCAGAATGGCCTCGCGAGAGGAACCTGCTGCAATCACGCTGAGCAAGATTAGAGCAGTGGAGACGATGCCGTCGTTGGCTCCGAGGACTCCGGCGCGAAGCCAGTTGAGCTTCGAAGTTTCGGAGGCCTTGTGCGGCTCATGCGGATGTGCGTGCGTGGTCATGGCAGGACCTTTCTCCTATGTCAGCCTCACGCCTACGGGTGGTACGAGGCCTCACCATCGATATAATGCCGATTCGGGCACATTCTCAACCAGCGAAGTGAAACGAGGGTAGTCCTCTCATATGTAGTTTTATGCCAGCTTATGTGGGTGTTTGCGGAGGCCGTCGCGCGTCAATGTCAATACCGCGATTAGCGCAATCAGCGCGCAGGTCAACATTGATATAGCCATTGATAAGGGCAGATTGGAACCAAGCCCCACCAACGGGGAAACCGTGGCGGCCGCGAGGAATTGTGTGAAGCCCATGAGACCGGAACCTGAGCCAATTCCGATATCTCGAACCTCCTCAATTCCGAGCGCCGTGGCATTGGCGAAAATTAGCGGCATCATCGGCACCGTAATGAACAGCAACAGCCAAGTAGTGAAGAAGGTAATCCCGACGATGGCATTAATAATCAGGCCTACCGACGTCACGAGCATGACCGTAAGAGCAACTAAAATGCCCTTGCGGGGATGAAGCCGGTTGATCATCTTGCCGTTGAGGATTGACACAAATGTCAACATCGCTGCATTGGATGCGAACACGAGAGAGAACTGAGTAGGGGTGAGCCCCAGCAGCTCCTGGAAGATAAAGGGTGACGCAGCGATATAGGAGAACATCACCGAGAAGCCACCAGCGAAAGCTAACAAGTAGCCGACAAATACGGGCCGCTGTAGCAGCCTGCCGATATTGGGCAGGAGATTGCGCAGAGAGCCTGTGGAGCGTCGCTCTGGCGGCAGAGTTTCCGGAACCATCAGAATCACAATCGCGACCATCGCGACGTTGATGGCTGCGAGAAACCAGAACACGCTGCGCCAGCCGAATGCGGGGCCCAGAAAGCCCCCCACAAGGGGAGCGATTGCCGGGGCGATGGAGGAAATGCCCATCAGCGTGGAGAAAGCTCTCGCTGATGCCTTGCCCGTCAAGAGGTCTGGGACTACAGCACGAGCCAGAACCACTGTGGAGCCACCAGCTAACCCCTGGAACAGGCGCATTGCAATCAGCGTGCCAATATTCGGTGCTATTGCACAGAGGATTGACGAGCCCAAGAACACCAAAGTCGCAATGAGAAGCAACTTCCTACGGCCCAAACTATCGGAGAGAGCGCCAATGACGAGCTGCCCTGCAGCCATGCCAATCATGAAGGTTGTCAGCGTGAGCTGAACCATTGACTCGGTCGTGGAGAACTCCTTGGCTATCTCCACGAAGGAGGCCAGGTAAGTATCGGCACCGAACGGGGCGGCGGCGGATAATAAGGCTAACCCAGCAATAAGCGATAGCGGCAGCGTCTGCGCTGGCTGTGTCTGAGCGTTCCTGGAATGTTGATTTGTCACTGTCTCAGTATACGGTTGCCGCGGAATAGGGTTGCTGCGGAGGACATAAGCCATGTTGGGGCATGAAACTAAGGGATTTTGTTGTCCCGCACGAACGTGCCATAATACACAGGTTGCGCGAAGTGGCTGCGTGCTGCTCTCAACGGTCTATGGCCGTAGTTAGCACGAGGTCAAAGCGATATGGAAGCTGCCTCTAGCAGGTACTTTCGTCGTAAAGCGTAAACGCAAGACATAAAGACCGCGTGCGTTTAGGACGGAAATCTGACGCACAATGCAACCAGGTCAGGAGAAACGCAGTGATTCAGCAGGAATCCCGTCTGCGCGTTGCCGACAACACTGGTGCACGTGAAATCCAGTGCATCCGCGTTCTCGGCGGCTCGACCCGACGCTTCGCTGGCATTGGCGACACCATCGTCGCAACTGTCAAGGAAGCTACACCGGGCGGCAACGTCAAGGCAGGCGAAATTGTTAAGGCAGTCATCGTCCGTGCGAAGAAGGAGACCCGTCGTCCGGACGGCTCCTACATCTCGTTCGACGAGAATGCAGCTGTCATCATCAAGGCCGACGGTGAGCCAAAGGGCACCCGTATTTTCGGCCCGGTCGCGCGTGAGCTGCGTGACAAGAAGTTCATGAAGATTGTCTCGCTCGCACCGGAGGTGATTTAAGTGAAGATCCGTAAGGGCGATACCGTGCTGGTTATCTCCGGTCCGGACAAGGGTGCTCAGGGCAAGGTCATCGAGGCCTACCCGAAGCGCGACAAGGTCCTGGTCGAGGGCGTTAACCGTATCAAGAAGCACGTTGCAAACTCCGCTGCGGAGCGCGGTGCATCCTCGGGTGGCATTGTCACTCAGGAAGCTCCGATTCACGTGTCGAACGTCATGCTGGTCGACGAAGATGGTACCCCGACTCGCGTTGGTTACCGCTTCGATGAGGACGGCAAGAAGGTTCGCATCTCCCGCCGTACCGGGAAGGACATCTAAGCATGAGCGAAAATTACACCCCTCGTCTGAAGGCCCGTTACCGCGATGAGATTCGCGGCAAGATGCAGGAAGAGTTCTCCTACGAGAACGTCATGCAGATTCCGGGCGTTACCAAGGTCGTCGTCAACATGGGCGTCGGCGCTGCTGCTCAGGACAAGAAGCAGATCAACGGTGCTATCAACGACCTGACTCTGATTACCGGCCAGAAGCCGGAGACCCGTCGTGCTCGCAAGTCGATCGCTAACTTCAAGCTTCGTGAAGGCGACGCCATCGGCGCTCGCGTCACCCTGCGTGGCGACCGTATGTGGGAGTTCCTGGATCGTCTGCTGACCGTGGCTCTGCCGCGAATCCGCGACTTCCGCGGTCTGTCTGATCAGCAGTTCGATGGTCACGGTAACTACACCTTCGGCCTGTCTGAGCAGACCATGTTCTACGAGATCGACGTTGACAAGATCGACCGCCCGCGCGGTATGGACATCACCGTCGTGACCACCGCTACCAACAATGAGGAAGGCCGCGCGCTGCTGCGCGAGCTGGGCTTCCCGTTCAAGAAGTAGTTTTGCCTCTTCGGTAGCTTCTGTCTGAAGCCCCGGATGCCGCTTGGCCTCCGGGGCTTTTTGCTGCTCTGTTAACTGCTTATGTTCGTGGGGGAGTGAGGTCACTGTGCGGGGCCTGCGTAAAAGTTACCAGTGTTGCCGGTGTGAAAGTTGACCCTTTTTGGGGGTTGAAAATTAGTAAAGCCACAAACTTTCTCAGTTGAAAGCTAGGCGTTCGTGATGATTTCGTTGTAAACTGCCATTCGTCATAGTGACGGCCGCCAAAATGCATTGTGGTCGTTATCAATTTGGGCAAGACTTAAGTGACTTCAGCTTCTGTGTGGTTGAGCCAGTGGTTCTCCGCAGAGCGGTCCTTAAGTTAAAACGCAAAGGGATTAACTACATGAAGAACTTCTCCGTGGCCGTCCGCTCGGCTGCTATTGCAACTGTTGCGGCTCTGGGCCTGAGCTTGGGCGCAGGTGCTGCCAACGCACAGCCGGCACTGCCGGAAATGCCGAACATTCCGATTCCGGGTATCGGCGACACCGGCCCGAAGGGCGTCAAGCAGATCGTCACCTTCGGTGACTCCTTCACCGCTAATGCCGGTAAGGGTGGCCCGCGTGGCCTGGCGCCGGGGCAGAACGTGCTGGTCGCTAACTGTGCCACCGACATGGAAAACTGGCCGAAGATTGCAGCTTCGAAGCTGAACAAGTCCTTGGGTGACTGGTCCTGTAACGGTCTTGGTGGCTTCCCGGGTCAGCTCCTCGCATACCTGGAAGCTTCCATCCAGTACGGCGACATCGGAGAGGGCACTGAGAAGGTTGTCCTGATGTACGGCGGCATGGACTGGGTCCAGTGGGTTGACGTGGCAGGCGAGCTGGTCGCAAAGCCGGACCCCAAGGCTCCTTCTGCGTTCAAGCAGACGTTGCGTCAGTTCACTGACCGCGTCCACCAGGTTGCTCCGGGTGCTCAGGTCGTCCTGGCTTCGTACCCTGAGTACGCTACTGATGACCAGCTGTGCCTGGTGAACGCCCCGAACCAGACCTTCCCGATCCCGGCACCGGGCGCCAGCGAGATTCAGGGGGCATTCCGCGACAGCATTCGCTCCGCGTCTCAGCACGTAGGTGCCGGCTTCATCGACGTCTACGAGGCCACCCTCGGCCACGGTACCTGCAACCCAAACCCGGATGAGCGCTTCGTCGCCGGTTTCGCAGATCCGGTGATGGGCCCGATGACCAATCACCCGACGGTGGCTGGCGAAAAGGCTATGGGTAACATCATCGCCGACCAGCTCTACTAATTTTCTCCAGCCGGCACCATGTCGGCTAGGAATTGAGTTCCACTGCTAATTGGTGGGGCTTCACGCCGCGAGCGGACTAACGTCCGTCCGTGGCGTTTTTGCATTTCGGCCGGTATTTGTTAGTATCACCAGGTCTGCCCTCTGTAAGAGGTGCGGCAGTAAAAATGTAAGAACTTTGCTGTAGGCCCCTCGCCTCGCATCGTCTCTGGCGTCACCTGGGTGGCGAGCTGACTCGGCTATTGAACCGAGTTGGCGAACAGTAGCCCTTAAATCGCCGGAATCACGATATTGGTAATCGCTCCATCTTAAGCTTTTGCCGTGTGACAGTTGCTGTTTGCGCGGTCATTGGAGTTAGCCACGAGGTGGGAAGGAACCGCAGCGAGAAAGGAAGCGGTCACTAACCATGACCATGACTGACCCAATCGCCGACATGCTGTCGCGCGTGCGCAACGCTAACAACGCGTACCACGACTCTGTCTCGATGCCGTCGTCCAAGCTGAAGGCTAACATCGCCGAGATCCTCAAGTCTGAGGGTTACATTGCGGACTACGCAGTCGAGGATGCCAAGGTCGGCAAGACCCTGACCCTGAACCTGAAGTACGGCCCGTCCCGCGAGCGTTCGATCGCTGGCGTGCGTCGCGTCTCCAAGCCGGGTCTGCGTGTTTACGCAAAGTCCACTAACCTGCCGAAGGTCCTCGGTGGCCTGGGCGTGGCTATCATCTCCACGTCTCAGGGCCTGCTGACTGACCGCCAGGCTTACGAGAAGAAGGTTGGCGGGGAAGTCCTCGCTTACGTCTGGTAAAGGGGGAACTACACAATGTCTCGTATTGGTAAGAACCCTGTCGTTGTCCCGGCAAACGTTACTGCCCAGGTCAACGGCCAGGACGTTTCCGTCAAGGGCCCGAAGGGCGAGCTGTCTGTCTCTATCCCGGCTCCAATTACCGTTGAGCTGAAGGACAATGAGATTGTGGTCAACCGCCCGGATGACCACCGCAAGAGCCGCTCCCTGCACGGCCTGTCCCGTTCGCTGATTAACAATATGGTTGTCGGTGTGACCGAGGGCTACACCATCAAGATGGAAATCTTCGGTGTCGGTTACCGTGTCGCCAAGAAGGGCAAGGACCTCGAGTTCTCCCTGGGCTACTCGCACCCAGTCCTGATCGAAGCACCGGAAGGTATCACCTTCGATGTCGACGGCACCACCAAGCTGTCGATCACAGGTATTGATAAGCAGCAGGTCGGACAGCTCGCAGCTAACATCCGTCGTCTGCGTAAGGATGATCCTTACAAGGGCAAGGGCATTCGTTACGATGGCGAGCAGATCCGTCGCAAGATCGGAAAGACGGGTAAGTAATGAGCAACACCAACGAAAAGCGCCTCCCGGTAGGCAAGGACATCTCGACTCGTCGTCGTGTCGCCCGTGCCCGCCGTCACGCACGCTTGCGCAAGAACGTCCGCGGCACCTCCGAGGCACCGCGCCTCGTCGTGCACCGCTCTTCCCGCCACATCACCGCTCAGGTTATCGACGACTCCATCGGTCGTACCCTGGCCGCTGCTTCCACTCTGGACGCAGATCTCCGTGGCTTCGAGGGCGACAAGAAGGCAAAGAGCGCCAAGGTCGGCGAGTTGATTGCTGCTCGCGCTAAGGATGCTGGCATCGAGAAGGTTGTTTTCGACCGCGGTGGCTACCAGTACCACGGCCGCGTTGCTGCTCTGGCCGAGGCTGCCCGTGAAGGTGGTCTGAAGTTCTAATGCGCACTTACAAGTCCAACGGAAGGAATGCGTGATGTCGGAACGCGATAAGCGCGAAGGCGGACGTAACTCCGCTGACAACAAGAACAACAACCGTCGTGGTGGCCGCGGTAACGACCGTCGCCAGCAGGACGAGCGTTCGCAGTACATCGAGCGCGTAGTAACTATCAACCGAGTTTCCAAGGTCGTCAAGGGTGGTCGTCGCTTCAGCTTCACCGCTCTGGTCATCGTCGGTGACGGCGAGGGTATGGTCGGCGTCGGCTACGGCAAGGCCAAGGAAGTACCGGCAGCTATCCAGAAGGGTGCTGAAGAGGCTCGTAAGAACTTCTTCCGCGTCCCGATGATTGCTGGCACCATCACCCACCCGGTTCAGGGCGAGACCGCTGCTGGCATCGTGCTGCTGCGCCCGGCTGCTCCGGGTACCGGTCTGATTGCCGGCGGCGCTGTCCGCCCGGTTCTCGAGTGCGCCGGTGTTCAGGATGTTCTGTCCAAGTCGCTGGGTACCAACAACTCCATCAACGTTGTTCACGCAACCGTTGATGCTCTCAAGCAGCTGGTTCGCCCTGAAGAGGTCGCCGCACGTCGTGGCAAGTCCCTCGAAGAGGTCACCCCAGCACGTATGCTGCGCGCACGCGCAGGTCAGGGAGCGTGATTTCCATGGCACTGAAGATTACCCAGGTCCGTGGTACCGCTGGTACCAAGCAGAACCAGAAGGATTCGCTGCGCACCCTCGGCCTGAAGCGCATCAACGATTCCGCCGTTCGCCCGGATACTCCGGCTGTGCGCGGTCTCGTGAACGTTGTGCGTCACCTGGTCGAGGTTGAAGAAGTAGCGGGGGAGTAGGTAAACCATGAGCGAACCAATTAAGCTCCACGACTTGGCCCCGGCTCCGGGTGCTAAGAAGAAGAAGACTCGCGTCGGCCGTGGTGAGGCTTCCAAGGGTAAGACCGCTGGTCGCGGCACCAAGGGCACCAAGGCCCGCAAGCAGGTTTCGGCAGCATTCGAGGGTGGCCAGATGCCACTTCACATGCGTCTGCCGAAGTTGAAGGGCTTCAAGAACCCGGCGAAGGTCACCTTCCAGGTGGTCAACGTTTCGGATCTGGAGCGTCTGTTCCCGAACGGTGGCGACGTTACCATCGCCGACCTGGTTGCAAAGGGCGCTGTCCGCGCTAACCAGCCGGTGAAGGTCCTCGGCGACGGCGACATCAACGTCTCCGTCAACGTCACCGCAACCAAGTTCTCGGGCTCCGCAAAGTCCAAGATCGAGGCTGCAGGCGGCTCTGTCACTGAGGCCTAAAGCATTCAAGCTTTAACAAGAGAGCTCTTAACCCATGTGGTTAGGAGCTCTCTTTGTATTAAGAGGGGAAGGGGAGAGAGCAGCGCGAACCGCTGGCTTACAGCAGGCCGGTGTTGCGCAGAGCCCGCTCCAGTTGGTCGATGTCAGCGTCCGTATGGAGCGCGGTAATGGTCAATCGCAACATTGCGTCACCACGGGGAACCGTCGGATAGCGAATTGCAGGTATGAACACGCCTAGCTCCGCTAACCGGGCTGAGGTGTCCATCGCTTCGGTCTCGTCCCCGACGGGCAGCGGGATGATTGCAGATGCGGGGTCTGACTGCGCGCCAACCAGGGAGCGGACGCGCGCAATATTACGCTGCAATCGCTTGACGACGTCCCCAACCTCCAACTGCTTTAACGCTGCGCGGATAGCTGCGACAGAACCGGGATTCATCGACGTTGAGTAAACAAAACTGCGGGCTTGATTGCGTAGCAGTTCGCCAACTGGTGCCGAGCAGAGAACGTATCCTCCTTCGACACCGATAGCCTTGCTTGCGGTGCCGACCACAATGTCCGGGCGAATGCCCAGGTGCGCTGCAGTGCCACGACCTTGTTCTCCGATAACGCCGACGCCGTGGGCGTCGTCAAGCATCAGCCATGCGTTGCGACGGCGACATGTGCGCTCGAGTGCCGGGCCGTCGATGACCTCGCCTGACATAGAGAACACGGAGTCGGAGATGACAAGCTTGTGGCGGGCGCTAGATGCTGCGAGGAGACGGTCGAGTGTCTGGTAGTCAGCGTGCGGAAAGACCGTGACTTTAGCCCGGGCATTGCGGCATCCGTCAATGATCGAGGCGTGGTTGGCGGCGTCGGAGAAGATTTCAACGTCGGCGGTGGCGATGGCAGCGATGGTTGAGTGGTTCGCCTGGTAGCCAGTAGCAAAGAGAACGGCATCGTCGAAACCGAAGAACTGCGCGAGTTCACCTTCAAGTGCGCTGTGGATGCTAGTGCCGGTGGTCAGGCGAGAGCCGCCGGACCCGGTGCCGAAATGCCCAATTGCCTCGGTGGCAGCTGAGACGAGTTCAGGGTGCGTGGACAGGCCGAGGTAGTCCGAAGAAGAAAACAATAGATAGTCGGCTCCGTCGATTCGGCTGTGCGGTAGTTGTGCGGTTTCGAAAGTGCGCAGTGTGCGGGCAAGTCCTGCACCGGCCCAGGCCGTGTTTCTTTGGGCGGCGATTGCTGAGAGGTCGCTGCTGAGGCCGGTAGTGTCCGTCGAGGAACTGGCGTCAGGTGGGAGCTCGATATAGACCGGCGTGTTCTCCAGGTAATCGATTAGCTCGGGGATATCGGTGCCGGGTTCAACGATGAAAATGCGAGTACCAAGAGTGCTGCCGTGGTCCTTGATATTTGGGATACGGTGGAAGATTCCGTCCAGTGCGAGATAGCCACGCGTGTAAAAAGGATCGTCGGAGAGGCAGATTTCTGCGACGATGCCCGGGGCGCTGTGAACCTTGGATGCGAGTATGAGCGCCTCGTGAAAATGGTCCTTGGCGCAGTCCTTGCTGGGGTGTGAGATGGCATCAAAAGTGGAAACCCGTACACCGCGGGCTGGGTTTGGGTCGAGCCGCTCACCGGAGGAGCTATCGATAAGAGCGGCACCGCGAAGACCCGTGAGTGAATAGGCCATCTCGACGGCGATATCGGCGGCCTGTATACCTGCAGCGTGTAGGCGTTGAGCAATGAGCTTGCGGGCGTTCCCAGGGCTGGAGTTCGACTCTAGAAAGGGGACTAACGCCGGCACGGTGCTGATAGTCGACTCTTCGATCTTGTCCACAGTGATGTGAATTGTGTCGGGACGACCCTTGTCGTGGTGCAGTGCACGGCTAGTCATAGCAGAAGCCAGCTGAGGTAGTTCGGTGGCCGGTGCAAGACGCTCAGCGCCAGAGATATGGCAGCCATCGGCGCTGGAGCGCATGCGAATGCTGTAGGTACTCACAGAGCAAAACTTTAACACTGTTCAAGTTTTGTTTGAGAAAGTTGGGTGGAGCGCATGAAGGGGCGTGGGCTCAGAGGGGATGAGCGCTGGAATCGTCGTCAAGCGAAAAGAGGTGATTGGCGGGGCGCTGTACTAACGGTGATATAGAGGCGTATTGCGACGATATGGAGAAACGCTGGTAGACTCACTACGTCAAATACTGTCAATTAAAGGTTTGAGGAATACGTCATCCGCGTTGCTTAACTAAAACGGAAGACTACTGGCGGATAAGCGGGTAGGTCTTTCGGGAAAAGCGTGGGAGAAGCGGATTTCCTGACCTCGGGAGGATGCACGTGGCTTCCGGTCTCATTGCGGCGTTGCGCGATCCCGATTTGCGTAAGAAGATCTTCTTCACTCTGACGATGATCATTCTGTACCGAATCGGCTCGCAGATTCCAACCCCTGGTATCGACTACCAGTTGGTCAACGCGCAGCTCGAGCAGATTTCGAAAGATCAGTCCAGCGTTTACTCGCTGATCAACCTGTTCTCAGGTGGCGCTCTGCTGCAGATGGCGATTTTCGGCATCGGCATTATGCCGTACATTACGGCCTCGATTATCGTCCAGCTGCTCACGGTGGTGATTCCACACTTCGAGCAGTTGAAGAAGGAAGGGCAGTCGGGTCAGACAAAGATGACCCAGTACACCCGCTACCTCACAGTGGCGTTGGCGTTGCTGCAGTCTGCGGGCATTGTGGCCATGGCAGACCGTGGCGCCCTGCTGGGCGGCTCGCAGTCGCTGCTGGTTAAGGATGCGGGTGTCTTTGACCTCGTGGTGATGGTCGTTGTGATGACCGCCGGTGCCGTGCTGGTCATGTGGATGGGTGAGCTCATCACTGACCGAGGGGTCGGCAACGGTATGTCGCTGCTGATTTTCGCTGGTATCGCCGCTGGTATGCCGGCTCAGGGAGCGAACATTTTGCGCTCCACTACCGGTGTCGTGTTCGCCACCGTGATTGTTGCGGTGCTGATTCTCATCATTGGCGTTATTTTCATCGAGCAGGGGCAGCGCCGTATTCCGGTGCAGTACGCGAAGCGCATGGTTGGTCGTCGCCAGTACGGCGGATCTTCCACCTACCTGCCGCTGAAGGTGAACCAGGCCGGTGTTATCCCGGTCATCTTCGCGTCGTCGCTGATTTACGTGCCGGTTCTAATCACCCAGATCGTTCAGTCCGGTCAGTCGAATCCGAACATGGACAACTGGTGGCAGCGCAATGTCATTCAGTACCTGCTGGCGCCGTCCAGTTGGCAGTACATTCTGCTGTTCTTCCTGATGATCATCTTCTTCTCCTTCTTCTACACCTCCGTGCAGTACGACCCGCACGAGCAGGCGGAGAACATGAAGAAGTACGGCGGATTCATTCCGGGCTTCCGCCCAGGGCGTCCGACTGCTGAATACCTGTCCTACGTCCTGATTCGCCTGCTGACTGTCGGCTCGCTGTACCTGGCGCTGATTGCTGTTCTGCCAAATGTCGCTCTTGATATGGGGCTTGGCGACGCGAACGCCGGTACAGGCGGTATGTTTGGAGGTACAGCCCTGCTGATTCTGGTCAGTGTTGCGCTGACGACGGTCAAGCAGGTTGAAAGCCAAATGATGCAACGTAACTACGAAGGGTTCTTGAAGTAATGCGACTCGTACTTGTAGGTCCTCCCGGTGCAGGCAAGGGCACTCAGGCAGCTATCCTGTCGGAAAAGCTCGGTGTCCCACACATCTCCACCGGTGACCTGTTTCGCGCAAACATCGGTGAAGGCACTCCGCTCGGCATTGAGGCGAAGTCCTACATCGACGCCGGCAACCTTGTTCCGGACGACGTGACTGTGCGTATGGTCGAGTCCCGTCTGAACGAGGACGACGCTGCCAAGGGGTTCCTGTTGGATGGCTTCCCGCGCACTGTTGGTCAGGCGGAAGAGCTGAAGCGTCTGCTGTCCAACCTCGGTACTGAGCTGGATGCGGTCGTACAGTTCGACGTTTCTGAGGATGTCGTAGTCGAGCGCATGCTGGCCCGTGGTCGCGCAGACGACACTGAAGAGGTCATCCGCAACCGCATGCATGTGTACACCAATGAGACCGCTCCTTTGCTGGATTACTACTCGGAGAAGATCATCAAGATTGCCGCTGAGGGATCCGTTGAGGAGATTAACGAGCGCACGATGGCCGAGCTGGAGAAGCTGAACTAAGCTCCTGGCGTGCCGGTAATTGGTGCTCTGGCATCTTTCCGTTGGTCGGGCCGATGGGTTTGACCTGTAGTAGATGGTTATTGAAGCCGTCCTTTCGAACCGTTGAGGTTTGGAAGGGCGGCTTTCGTGTTGAGTGGGCTCGGGAAGGGGGGCTAGTTGGCTTGAATGGTGTGGAGCTAAAAGGGAAAAGAAATACGAAGAATAGTATTGACGTACTCGAATGGGTGTGCGATATTTGTATGTAGTAGGGGATAGTTAGGGAAGTAAAAGCGAAAGCGATTTCTAGGGGATTCGAGGGGAGGGGAATGATGCGACCTAATCAACCGCAAGGTCAGGAGCCGTCAAAGGGGCTGAATCAAGCACTGTCGGTGTCGCAGATATTAGACTTGATAACTCAATTCGAAGCTCTGTCTCGGTTAGTTGTGGATTGCTTCGGTGATTTATCACCAGTTCATATGCGAGACGCCTATGCATTGATTGAGAGGGCTCGGAAGCGCCTAGCCATAGTTGACGCGGAGTACTTGGCGGCGCTTGCGCCGGAGATACCTTCATCGAATCACCGGAAAGTTGCCTGGCTGGCGGAAGAGTCTCATATTTCCCGTGCGGAGGCTCGTCAGCGAATTAGTTGTTTAGGGCGGCTCCGGAAGGAAGCGGAGCCTTTTTCGTCGAAAAGCGATGATGAAAGAATGCCTGCTCTGCGGGACAAGGTATCCGAAGGGGTCGTAGGGGCGGATGCGGTTCAAAAGATTGATAAAGCTGTCAAAGATCTCCCGAAGTCAGAACATGCGCGGGTGGCGCAGGCCTTGGATGAGCATGCCAGTGAGGTTGTGACACAGGTGCGTGTCGACGACTTGGGTGCGCTGTCACATCGACTGCGGGCGATGTTGGGATTGGATGACCCATATACGGATGAGGACAGACAGCGGCTGCGGGGAGTGAAGGTCGGACCACAACGAGCCGACGGTATGAGTCGGTTGACGGGGCTGATTACGCCGCACTTCGCGGCGATGCTGAAGAGGTTGCAGGCTGACTACGGACGGCCGGGTGGACTCTTGGAGGAAGGCGCTAAGGATGAGCGCGCTCCAGAGCAGCGGTTTCATGATGCACTTGAGGCTGCGGTCGATGCCGGTTTTGGGATAGGTGCGACCTTAAAGCCGGTGCGGGGCACCACGTCGGTTGTCACTGTCGCCCATATTTCGGATATCGCGAAAATAGCGGGCGTAAAGCTGCAGGGCACGGATGGTTGGAAGCTGCCGGGGGCGGGGAAAGCAATCAGCGATGGTGGCGTGCGAATGTCAATCGCTGAGGCGATAGAGAAGGTTGCGGCCGGAAATTCGTTCTTGCAGGTTTTGGGAGACAAGGGGCAGAGTCTGTTTCTTGGCCGATCGCAGAGACTAGGGACGATGGCCCAGTACCTTGCGCTGTGCGGCGAGGAAGGCGGATCTTCCGCACCGGGCAAAGCTACGCCTCCGGCTATGTGCGATATGCATCATATTGAATCCTGGGCGAGGGGCGGGGGAACGGACATTTCAAATCTGACATTTGTTGACCCCGGTACGCATCGAAAGATTGATGACAATCGGTCGAATGACAAATCCTGGTGGACGTTGCGGCCGGATGAGTGTGAAGGGGAGCCTGTCGAGTCGGAACGGGTGGTGTGGATTGAGCCAGGAAAAGACCGAAAGACGAATGATTCATCGGAAGAGAAAAACAGGAACTCGAATCAAGATTCAAACGCTTTTGATAACCCAGGACGTTGGTTGCGGCGAATACTTCGGCAAAAAGGGGTGAAGCGTAACCAAGGCGATAAGGATGACGCTGACCCCGGCGGTGCAGGCGGGTGCGGTGCGGACGTGGATGACGAAGGGGGCGGGCGATAACGAGGCGCAGGGGTAACGCTGGCGGGAGGTGAAGACTCTTTTGGAGCGAGTGCAGCAGAAGTGCTCCGGCCGTAGCGAAATCAGAGCGTTACTGCAGCGGAGAGTTGATGCTGGGTGAGTTCCCTGGATTGAACTGCAGGTTAGGGCTACTGGAAGTCCTGAATGATTTCGTCGATAAGCGGTTGTGCGGCATCGGCATCAATATTCGCGAAAACAAACTCCTGGTAGATGCGGTTATCCTCGTCGATGACCATAACGAAAGGGGAGCCCTTGTTGACGCCGCTAAATGCGTGCTTGCCGGGTAGCTCGTATGGCACGTAGTTCTCGACGGACTCAGCCTTTTCATTAATCCGGCTGACAGTGGCCGGGTCCTCGGCCGTACTGAGCATCGCAGTGCCACCGTCGCCAACAGCCATCACACAGGTGAAGCCATGTACGCTCTCACTGCCAAAAATGATGGGTTTAGAATCATCCGACTCGACGCAGCTGCCAACCGCTTCCTTAACTGCATCAGGAGTGAAATTCTGGATTGACTCAGGCAGTGCAGAGGTGCCCATGAAACCCGCGGTGCTCCCAGTGGTGCCCGACGATTCTTCGGAGGGAGCAGCCGACGGAGCAGTCGGTGCTGACGGCGGTTCGGGATTGCTTGAGCATGCGCCAACCAGGAAAAGTGAGCTCGCAGCAATAACAGCGCCCGCAGTTTTTGCGGACTTCAACAGTGAATGCATGCCAGTTATCGTAGGGCAGCTCTTGTTAGGGTGTAAACTACGCCAAAATTCAAGCAAGTCGATTGCGGATCAACTGTCACGAATGAACTTCCATAAAAATTCCCATGCAACGCCATGCAGAAATACATGAAGCAGAGTGCTGCCTTGGGGTAGCGGTGCCTTCGTAGGTGGTGGGATGCGGCTAGCCGGTGGTGCCCTTCTGAGTCAGAGTAGACTCAACCAACGTGATGAGTTTTCGACGCCGCCGCAAAGTAGTTCCCGCCCGCACCGAGGGGGAGTTGGACGCAATGCAAGCGGCCGGCGAGATTGTCGGTCGTGCGTTGCTGGCCTGCCGAGATGCTGCTAAGCCAGGGGTGACCACGGCGGATCTCAATGAGATTGCGCATCAGGTCATTACCGATGCGGGTGCAACGCCATCTTTCCTTGGTTATGAAGGTTTCCCGGCGTCTATCTGTGCATCCGTGAATGAAGTTATCGTCCATGGCATTCCGTCCTCGGCCACAGTTCTATCCGAAGGTGACCTGGTCTCGATTGACTGTGGCGCAATTCTGGACGGTTGGCACGGCGATTCGGCACTGACATTCGGCGTCGGAAAGCTGAGTGAAAGTGTCGAAAAACTAAACATCGCGACGTCGGAGGTCCTCTCCGAAGGTATTAAGGCGATGGTGCCGGGTGCTCGCCTCACCGATATTTCATATGCGCTTGAAATGGCCACCCGTGAGGCTGAACTGCGCCACGATATTGAACTCGGCATCGTCGATGGCTACGGCGGGCACGGCATCGGGCGCGAGATGCACATGGATCCCTTCCTCCCCAACGAAGGCAAAGCAGGCAAGGGCCCCCGCATCGTCGAAGGCTCCGTGTTGGCCATCGAACCGATGCTCATTCTCGGCGGCGAGTGGGGTAGCGATGAGCTCGACGACGGCTGGACGGTCGTCAGCGCTGATCGAATGCCGGCGTCCCATTGGGAGCACACAGTTGCCGCCACAGCGGACGGCCCCCGTATTTTGACTCCTCGATATGAATAACTAGTACGTGAGGGGCCACGCGAAAGGTCAGAACAAAGGTCAGAATATTGCCACTTGAGACGCGATGGCCTCTGTCACCGTGGGGTGAATCCGCCTGCCGTCGCGTGCAGGCGGCCCCAGAGTGGTCGTATTTGGTAAAAACGCAGGTCGCGTGTAAAGTTGGGCGATGGTGTGGACGCAGTGTCGCTGCAGCGGTGATTATCCCTGCACGGAACTGCTAAAACGCCAGGCAGAGTAGAGATTTCCCAACTGGTGCCGGGATTGTCCCGGGTATCCGCCAGAGAGACGTGGAGGACATGGCTAAAAAGGAAGGCGCAATTGAGGTTGAGGGTCGCGTCGTCGAGCCCTTGCCGAACGCGATGTTCCGAGTGGAGCTGGACAACGGGCACAAGGTGCTCGCCCATATCAGTGGCAAGATGCGCCAGCACTACATCCGTATTCTCCCGGAAGACCGAGTCGTAGTGGAGCTTTCTCCGTACGATCTCGAGCGTGGGCGAATCGTCTACCGCTACAAGTAAATCGACCTGACCACTGTTGGTAGTGGTTATGGGCTCATTTACTAACTAGACAGAAACTCCACCGTCCTAGCTGCTTCTGGTGACGGCCGCGTGATGTTGAGGCCTGGTGCCTCAGCAGTTCGGCGCGGCGGTTCTTTATGAAAGCTTTTCCACAGAAGTAAGCGAGAATACCTCCGGCAACGGTGGCTGGAGCCTTTCTATAACACCTACGCGACTCGGCGTCCGACCGAGTAAGCCGGGTCTGGGAAGGATGGCAGTGGAGTAAACCACCGCATCAACCGGAAGGAAATTGCCGTATGGCACGCCTTGCTGGAGTTGACCTGCCACGCAACAAGCGTATGGAGGTCGCTCTTACCTACATCTATGGCATCGGCCCCGCCCGTGCTAATGAGCTGCTGGAGAAGACCGGCATCTCTCCGGATCTGCGCACCGACGCTCTCACTGATGAGCAGGTTGCTGCGCTGCGTGACGTGATTGAAGCTACCTGGAAGGTCGAGGGTGATCTCCGCCGCCAGGTTCAGGCTGATATCCGCCGCAAGATTGAGATTGGTTCCTACCAGGGTCTGCGCCACCGTCGTGGCCTGCCGGTCCGTGGTCAGCGCACCAAGACCAACGCACGTACGCGTAAGGGTCCGAAGAAGACGATCGCCGGAAAGAAGAAGTAAAACATGGCAGCTCCGAAGTCCGCACGCGGCCGTCGTACCGGCCGTCGCGTTGTAAAGAAGAACGTGGCTCAGGGCCACGCATACATCAAGTCCACCTTCAACAACACCATCGTGTCCATCACGGACCCGAAGGGCGCTGTTATCTCGTGGGCCTCCTCTGGTCACGTCGGTTTCAAGGGCTCTCGTAAGTCCACTCCGTTCGCTGCTCAGATGGCCGCCGAGAACGCTGCTCGTAAGGCCATGGATCACGGTATGAAGAAGGTTGACGTTTTCGTTAAGGGTCCGGGTTCGGGCCGCGAAACCGCCATCCGTTCCCTCCAGGCCGCTGGCCTTGAGGTGTCCTCGATCTCGGATGTGACCCCTCAGCCGCACAACGGCTGCCGTCCGCCGAAGCGTCGTCGCGTCTAGGAATAGGGTAAGGAGAGAACAGAAATGGCCCGTTATACCGGTCCCGCAACCCGTAAGTCCCGTCGTCTCCGCGTCGACCTCGTCGGTGGCGACATGAACTTTGAGCGTCGTCCCTACCCTCCGGGGCAGGCTGGCCGCGCTCGTATCAAGGAGTCGGAGTACCTGCTCCAGCTCCAGGAGAAGCAGAAGGCACGTTTCACCTACGGCGTGATGGAGAAGCAGTTCCGTCGCTACTACGCCGAGGCTCACCGTCGTCCGGGCAAGACTGGCGATAACCTCGTCGTCCTGCTGGAGTCGCGTCTCGACAACGTTGTCTACCGCGCTGGTCTGGCTCGTACCCGTCGCCAGGCTCGTCAGCTGGTTTCCCACGGCCACTTCACCGTTAACGGTAAGAAGATCAACGTGCCGTCCTTCCAGGTAAGCCAGTACGACATCATCGACGTGCGCCCGAAGTCGCAGAAGATGATTTGGTTCGAAGAGGCACAGGAGAACCTGGTCGACGCTGTCGTCCCGGCATGGCTTCAGGTTGTTCCTGAGTCCCTGCGCATCCTCGTGCACCAGACCCCGGAACGCGCACAGATCGACATTCCGCTTCAGGAACAGCTGATCGTCGAGTTCTACTCGAAGTAATAACCAACTTCGCTTGCATCCATTCATTCCCTATGGCGTCATATAGCGGTCGCCACCTGGAGGATTTTCGAAAATGCTCATTTCCCAGCGCCCAACGCTGACTGAGGACTACATTGATTCCTCTCGCTCCCGGTTCGTTATCGAGCCGCTGGAGCCGGGTTTCGGTTACACCCTCGGTAACTCTCTTCGTCGTACGTTGCTGTCGTCCATTCCGGGCGCTGCAGTCACCAGCATCCGCATCGACGGTGTGCTGCACGAGTTCACCACTATCCCGGGCGTGAAGGAAGATGTCTCCGACATCATCCTGAACATCAAGGGCCTGGTGCTCTCGAGCGAGTTCGACGAGCCGGCTACCGTTTACCTGCGTCGCGAAGGTGCAGGCGCGGTGACCGCTGCAGACATTGAGTGCCCAGCAGGTGTGGAGATTCATAACCCGGATCACCACATCGCTACTCTCAACGAATCCGGTCGCCTGGAAATTGAGATGATCGTTGAGCGTGGTCGTGGCTACGTGCCGGCGACCCCGAACTCCGGTGGCGAAATCGGCCGCATTCCGATGGACCAGATTTACTCGCCAGTTCTGAAGGTCAGCTACAAGGTGGAGGCTACTCGTGTTGAGCAGCGTACCGACTTCGACAAGCTGATCATCGATGTCGAGACCAAGAACTCGATCACCGCCCGCGACGCAATGGCGTCGGCAGGCAAGACTCTGGTTGAGCTGTTCGGTCTGGCACGTGAGCTGAACGAGGCTGCTGAGGGCATCGAGATTGGCCCGAGCCCGCGCGAGGCTGAGGATGTCGCTGCGTACCAGACTCCGATTGAGGATCTGGACTTCTCTATGCGCTCCTACAACTGCCTCAAGCGTGAGGAGATCCACACTGTCGGTGAGCTCGCTGCTCGTACCGAGTCGGATCTCCTGGATATCCGCAACTTCGGTGACAAGTCCATCAATGAGGTCAAGGAGAAGCTCGCTGAGCTTGGCCTGGCTCTGAAGGATTCCCCGAACAACTTCGACCCGGCTGCTGTCGCTGATTTGGACGCTGCCTCGGGCGATGACGCTGACTGGACTGATGGCGCAAGCGCTGGCTACGACGAGTAGTTCACCGACGCGACTTCATTAAAACGAGGAGATACCTATGCCTACCCCTAAGCAGGGTTCCCGTCTCGGCGGCTCCGCTTCGCACCAGAAGAAGATTCTGGCCAACCTCGCGAAGCAGCTCATCGAGCACGGCAAGATTAAGACCACCGACACCAAGGCCAAGCTGCTGCGTCCGTACGTTGAGAAGCTGATTACCAAGGCAAAGCGCGGCACTCTCGCAGATCGCCGCAACGTTGCCAAGCTGCTCAACGACAACTACGCAGTTAAGAAGCTGTTCGACGAGATCGGTCCGCAGTTCGCTAATCGCGACGGCGGCTACACCCGCATCATCAAGCTGGGTAACCGCAAGGGCGACAACGCCCCGATCTCTCTGATCGCTCTGGTTGAGGAAGAGACCGCAACTGCTGAGGCAACTCGCGCAACTCGCGCCGCTGCTTCCAAGCAGGCTGAAGAGGCAAAGGCCGAAGAGGCCGAGGCTGAGGCTACTGAGGCTGAGGCTGCAGAGGAGGAGTAATTCCCCTCGCCGACGGCTTTTGGCCGTCACAGCTTTGAACCCCCGTCGAGTAGTTCATATCTGAACGCTCTACCGGGGGTTCTTTGTGCTTGACGACGGCGCACAGCGCCCGACCCCAGTTCTGTCTCCGGTTACACCGAAGATTACGTACCAACATTGAGAGCTGTACGGAGGCCCTTCGGTGGAAAGCGGTGGTTTTCTAATCCGGGGTCGCGGCTACAATCTGTTAACCGTGACATCACTTACGCCAACGACTCCGGATACCCCGTGCGATTCTCCCAATCGTGCCGCTACGGGGAGTACCGCCTCCGACCTGGTTCGGTTGCGTTTTGACATTGCCTATGATGGGACAGATTTCCACGGTTGGGCTGCTCAGCGCGATAAGCCTACGGGAGAACCTGTGCGGACTGTGCAGGCGACGTTGGAATCCACTCTGGAGAAGGTGTTGCGCACTCCAGTGCAACTGACTGTGGCCGGTCGTACAGATGCCGGCGTTCATGCCTCCGGTCAGGTGGCTCACGCAGATGTTCCTGTCTCCTGTTTAGACACACGTTCTATCGCAGGGGACCCGGGTAATTTGGTTCGTCGTGTAGCGCGACTATTGCCCGCGGACGTGACGCTTCGGGGCGCCTCGTTTGCGCCCTCGGGCTTCGATGCCCGCTTTTCTGCGTTACGTCGGCATTATGTCTATCGTGTCACTAGTTGCGTCAGTGGCCCGCTTCCTACCCGTGCTCGCGATACGGCCCACTGGCGACGGTCAGTGGATATCGACCGCATGCAGGTGGCAGCTGATGCTCTACTGGGGCTCAATGACTTCGCCGCTTTTTGTCGACACAAGCCACATGCGACAACCACTAGAGATTTACAGCGGTTCCAGTGGTTCGACGTATCTACGAGGCAAGAGCCAGAGCTGTACGAGGCCCATGTGACTGCTGACGCGTTCTGCTGGTCTATGGTGCGCTCACTGGTTGGGGCCTGCCTTAGCGTCGGTGAAGGGCGGCGTGAGGTTGGATTCACTGAGCAGTTGTTGAGCGAAGAGAAGCGTTCCCCGTTGGTCCCGGTGGCAGAGGCACGTGGGCTCAGCCTGGTAGGTGTTGACTACCCCGGAGATGCGGAGCTGGCGGCCAGGGCGGAGCAGACTCGCGAACGTCGTGATGTCCGGAGAGATGTGGACGAGGCTTAAATGTACAAGCTCTCGGTAATATTCTCTGAAGAAAGTGACCGTAGGAGGAGTGTTCGGTAGTGGTGTGGGCAATTGTTAGCTTGGTTGCGCTGCTCGTAATCCCCGGCGCTGCTGTAGTGCGAGCCAGCGGCGTTCGTACACCGTGGGCGCTGGCCCTCGGTCCTGCGGTGACGTTTGGTATCGCAGGCACCGCAGGGTGGGCGCTCGGCGCTATCGATGTGCGCTTCACCTTGGTCAGTGCGTCTATCTGCTGGGCCGTGACACTACTTCTCGCGCTTTGCTGGAGTGGCGGCAGCGCTTTGATTCGGCGGCGTCGCGGTAGTGTTGATCGCTCGGTGTCGGCCGAGGCGCAGCCGCTCGCCGCAAGTCGATGGCGCGAGTTGGGCTATGCGCTAATCGCAGGTATCGGGGTCATCATCGCAGCGGCGGTTCTCACGTGGACCGCTATCGGCCGCATCGCTTCAATGTCCGAGGGGATGGCGACCATCCAGCAAGGCTGGGACACACTCTGGCATGCAAGTGTGCTCCGTTCGATTACGGAAGACGGCATGGCCTCGGCCACTAGGATGGGCGAGATCCAGAATGTGGAAACTCATGCGGTGTCCTACTATCCCGCCGCATGGCATGCGTTCGGTGCGCTTTGGGTACTGATTGTCCGTCTACCAATCACCGAGGCGGTCAATTACCTCGGCATTATCATTCCGGCCGTGACCATACCCACGGCTGCTGCGGCGCTGACCTGGCGAATTATTGATCGCCAAAAGCTGTCCACCGCCGTTGCTGCGGGGGTTGCGGCGCTTGTTTCCGCAGCGCTTCCGGTATTGATGCCCGTCGGGGTCTTCGTGGGGGCTTGGCCGTACCAGGTCTCGATTGCACTAGCGATTACCGTTTTTGCCTTTGTTACGTCGCTCCCACACACACCTCAGCGCATCTTGAGCGCCGCTTTTGCGATAATCGGTATCGGAGAGCTCCATCCGGCATCGGTGCCTACAGTTGTTATGCTCGGTGCAATCTGGTGGTTGTGCTACCGCCTGCCGCGTCCCGCGCATCCTGAATTGGGTGCGGTTCGCGCCAAGCTTTACGACGTCGCGGTGATTGCAGCCGCCTTTGTGCCAGCAGTGGCAGTTCTACTGCCGCAGTGGCTTACGGGAACTTCTCAGACCGAGGATGTGCGTGCGGTTAGCGCTGAAGTAGACGACCTCGATCGTTTCGATGCGTGGTATCGAGGCGCCACAATGCTGACTCGCCACACTGAGGAATTCCGGCCGTTCTGGCCAATTATCATCCTCGGTTTCATCGGGATGGCGGTTTTGGTTTTCGCAGGTACTTCGCGCCGACGGGTGTGGGTAGTACCGGCCTGGTTTGTTTCGGTGTTGATGACGACCCACGCGCTCAACCATTTTGGTGGCGTGCCGGGCGATATTCTCGCGCTGTATACGGATCTTCACTATTCGACGCCTCACCGGTTGGTGATGGTCACCGCGTATCTGTATTCCGCGTTTGCGGGTATCGCCGTGGCGTGGGGCTGCGCGTGGGCGGCTCGAATTAGTGAGTCAAAGGTGCCATCGACGGGGCGGGTTCTGGGGTTGAGCTTAGCGACGGTGAGCTCTGCTGTACTTGTGGTCTATGGAGTGGCGTCTAATGCTAGCGCTGCGGATTTCGCCTACAAGAGCCCTCGAGAATGGCAAATCATTTCCAATGCTGACTTGAAGGCATTTGATTGGTTGGCCGAGCAGCCGGAGGCACATAAGTACCGCACGTTTACGAATCCGCCGGAGGGGTCCAGCTGGATGTACGCTCGCAATGATCTGCCGGTAGTGTTCCCGCACTATGACTGGCCAGTGGCAAATAAGTGGACTGCCACCTCAATGCTGTATTGGCACGCTGATTACCTCGGTTTTCCAGACCCCGATCGGCCGGATGGGGTGAACGATGTCGATCGCTCAGCCCGAAAGCTGAACGTGGGATTCATCTATTTGTCACCCCCTGGTATTTGGGATTCCAAGGAGGATTTAGAGTTTCCTGGTGAAGGGCTCTGGGTCGCTCCAGGGGTAACCCCTGTTTATCGAGATAGGGAAGTAACCATCTTCGCTTTCAACGATGTGATTACGCCAGAACGGATCGACGAGATGCGAGCTAGTTCTCCGGAAGTAATTCCTCCCTCGGCTACTAGGGGATGGAGCGATGGTCGGGTAGGTTAGGACACCATGCGGATGAATAAATTTATGGCAACGATCGCAGCCGGTGTGATGATGACTTTCGCGCTGGCCGGATGTGGAGACGACGAGCCGACTAAGCCGGAAGTCTCGAATCGCTCCGTCAGTTCTTCCGCAAAGACTAAATCCTCGACTCCGCCGAAACCGACTGAGGAGTCGACGAAATCGACAGAGTCAGAGACACCGACGGAAACTCCTGCAATCACCCAGGTCAATGATGCGGATTACACTCCGGCGGACGGCCCAAATACTCGACTCTTTCAGTTGGAGGATGGCACGACACGTTGCTTCCTCAATGATTTGAGCGGTGACGCCTACTTGGCCTGTCAGGTGAATCTTGCCAATCCTCCGATGGTCGATGACGGCACGGGGAACAAGGTTCCCGCCAATGCTGTGTCCTGGAACCCGGGGGGAGTTACTTACGAGGTCCTTACTTTCCCGCCGGCGGGTGAGATGAAGACGCTGCCAGCGAATTCTCAGTTGAGCGCATTCGGATACAACTGCGCGGCCTATGGCCCGTCGACTCTGGAGTGCTCGGGACCAGCGGGCGCTGCCACTATCGACAATGGCAATGTCACCGGTGCACAGATGCCGAAGGAGGATGTGCCTCCTGCAGCAGGCGGTCAGCCGGATGGCCAAGAAAATGGCGCTCCGAATGACCCGGCGCAGCAGGGCGAGCCTGACGGCTCCCCGGCGCCGGACGGTCTGCCAGATTTGGGCGCGTTGATTCCGGGCCTGAACCGCTAGTTGCCCGCATAGCCAGTGGCTGCAATTCATCGGTAGTGCGGGCGGTAGATAGCGTCCAGGTGAATTCGCCCATCACCAGGCGAGGACACGAAGCTGGCATTTCCGATGCTGCTGCCGTGGGCGAACCTGCACGACTGACCGCGATGATTCTCGCGATTCCCGTACGCAGGTCGGGCTCATACTCTTCGACGACAACCACATCGACGGTGTCGTCTCCAGCTCGCGCGAGAAGTACTGCGCCCAGATCAAGAGCCACAGTAAAGAAATGTGGACGGGACGTGCGAATTCCTACTCGATAGCCGAGCGAGAGCATTCCGATGAGCAACTCGCAAATGTCCTGATTTCCGCAGTCGACTTCCAATCGGGGGAGGTTCGCCGGACACATTGTGATGGTTTGTCCACTGCTCCCGGCCCCTATGACCTGCGCCGGACCATTAGTGATAGCGATGTCACGTTGTCGGCTTAACCACAGGTGCGGTTTGCGCCCCAACGCCGCCACATGATGAGAGCGTCCAGTGCGGCGCAGCTGTACTACCTCCGCAGAGCTCTCAGTCAGAGCACACTCCTGTGCCGTTAATCGCCGTGCGCGAATGCCAAGGGTCCCCAGCCTGTGGATGAGGAAGCGTAGGGCTTTGTCAGTGGAGGCTTCCACCGGAAGAGTTGCCACCAGATGTGTCCAGGGCTCAGGGTTTGTGCCGGAGCGTTCGGCCGCTCGGAAGTAGCGGTGCGCATGCTCTCCGCGGATTTCCGGCGCAATGTGATAAAAACACAGCGCATCCAGGGTCACCGGGCTGTCGTCGGCAAGCGAGACGATATCCGCAGCGCTTAGCTGGCTACGCAGGCCTGGTGTGAGACGTAGTCCGATGAATTGTCCTGGTTCGGTGCGTCGCAGACGGTCGCGAAGGCTGCGTCCGCGCACAGGGACATGCGCGCCTGCAGTGATGATTATTGCTGTAATGAGCAGCCACAATGACAATGGCATGTGAAAATCCCCCCAATATGTTCCCCACTAAAATTCCCCTGGTCGCACAGTAGCGCGGCCTGGCTTACTCTGCAGGGTAGAGATTATTTGGGGGAATAGTTTTGGGGGAAACTCATGCCACGTACACCGACCACGCCTAGCCAGGTCAGCGGTCATCGATTCTTGATTCGTCGGATTGAGCATGCGCTTGTGCGTGCGGATTCGCGAATGCTGCACGACCCTCTGCGCACGCGAACCCGAGCACTGTTTATTGGCTGTGCGCTGGTGGTTTTACTGGCCGCCGGTACTGCGGTGCTGTCGTTGGTGCGACCGCAGGGCGGTTCTAGCTCCAATGAGCAGCTGATTGTCGTGTCGGGGTCGGAGGGCCTACATGTACGTGTCAATGGTCGATTGCATCCAGTCGCGAATCTCGCATCGGCGCGGTTAATTTTGGGCAATCCTGCTGAGCCGAAACGGGTGCGCAGTAGCGAGTTGGACAAAGAGGACATCAGTTTTGCTGTCGGGATTGAGGGCGCACCAGCAGTTCCGGCCGCGCCGGCAGGCTCTGGGGCCTCGGGAGCTGCCAAGAAGGGCAGCGCAGGCGCGCCGGAGCTGGCACTGTCTTTATGCGAGCGGACGGTGCAAGACCTCGGGCAACCGTGGATTGTTGCAGAGTCACTTGCGCGTCTTGAGGAAGTACGTGGGGAACCGCAGCAGCTTACCCGGACCCACTCGGACAGTGCCGTTGTTGCCGATGGCCAAAACCTCTGGCTGATTACGCAGGGCTACCGCTCGCGGTTGGATATCAACCACCCGGAGCACGCCGCTGTTTCTCGAGCGCTGGGGTTGGAGCGCTCCGCAGTCCGGCCTGTCAGCCCTGCATTGCTCAGAACGATTCCGGAAGTTCCGATTCTGGCCGCGCCAGCAATTCCAAACCGCGGCGCACCCACACACTTCGCCGCCCCATTCGACACAGTCGGCAATGTTGTCGAGGTCGGGCAGCGGCGCGTTATCGTGCTTGACGACGGTGCCGCGATTCTCTCCCCGGTGCTAGGAGAGCTATTAGCTGCGCATAGTCCAGTTCTGCAGGCCAGTGAAGGGCAGCTGGCGGCAGTTCCCGTAGCGAATGCGCCAGTAGTCCCGGGACTACCTGAAAAGCCGCTGACGTTTACCGATGCTGATGGCTGGTTGTGTACCGGCCGGATAGCAGGACGGCCGCAAGCTCTCGTGCAGTGGTCGCAGCATGCTCCGGAGGGGCGGCACGTGGATTACCCGCATGCCGACGGTTCGGGTGTGGCCGTCGACGGTTTCGTGGATGGTCGCAGCCGTGAGCGCAGCTCGATCGCAGTAAGCGTAAATGGGGCTGTACACGTCATTTCGCCAGAGGGGATGCGCTTTGCTGTGCACGATCGCACGACGTTGGCTGCCCTCGGGTTTAATGCATCAACCAATGCCGATAGCGGTGGCACGCGACCAGTGGACTGGGAAGTGCTGGCCGCGTTGCGCGGAGGCCCTGAGCTGAGTAAGCAGGCGGCGCTAGGGCCGCTGTCCGGGACGCGAGAGCAGCCAGGCACCTAGGCCGAGCGCGCATATCAGGAGCAAACCAGTCGCCCGGAGCGGTGCGTTGCGCTCCTGCGAAGAAAGCAGATCCGGCGGAGCCGGTGCGGTAGCGGGATTGGCGTCGTGCTGCGCAGCGGTGTCCACAGTGGTCCAAATCAGAGCGTCATACGGTGCAATGATGCCGCGACCAAGGCCGAGGTCGGAACTAATTGGGCTCGCGGAATTAAGGATGATATCGCGAACCTGTGCTGGGGAAAGCTCTGGGTTTCGTGCCAGCAGCAGGGCAGCCGTTCCCGACACGGCTGGCGTGGCAAAACTGGTGCCGGCGATTTGCTGAGCTCGGGTGTTATCCCCGGACCCGAACACGTGGCGGTCTATGAGGCCGGTAGGGGTGCGCGGATCGGGACCGAGTACGGGGCCGCCGGGAGCGGAGACATTGACCCATTGTCCCGTGACTGCATACTCCGCGGGTTGTGCTTGGCCAGCATCGTCGAACTGTACTGCTGATACTGCGATTACCTCCGGCAGGACTGCGGGCCACGCTACGGATCCGGCCTGACAACTATCGCCCTTATTTCCTGCCGCTGCGACCACTACTGCGCCTGAGACTTCCGCACGTGCGACGCTCTCGGCAACATCCGTTGCGCCTTGGGGCATTACACCTGCCGGGGCACACGATGTGAGCGAGATATTGATAACCCTCGCGCCCTCCGCGACGGCCCTGTCGATAGCTTGTGCCAGCGACTCCAAATTGCCTTCGCCATCGGCCGTTTGTCTTATCGACAACACGTGCGCGTCGGGCGCCAGTCCCGCGAAACCATCGGCACCGGGCCGGCCTGCAATAATGCCGGCTACTAGTGTTCCGTGACCGTCGCAGTCTACGAACCCGCTGTTGCCGTCGACAAAATCGCCACCGTCGAGAACCTCGCCCAGGCGCTCATTGGGTGAGACCCCGGTATCGATCACCGCCACCGTAATCCCCGCACCCGTCGTCAGTTGCCATGCTTGGCGAAACCGAAGAGTTTTTTCGATCACTGTCGGTTCACGCAGTGCGCTTTCCGACGACAGCATCGTGGCCACGCAGTCCTGGCTGTTCTGGGCAGCCGCTATTGGTGCGATGCCCGACGGTGCTACTGCGGTGGCCGCCGTCAACGTGGAGATAAGCACTGTGGAAAGTGCGGGCGTGGCGGTGAGACGGGGTTTTATGGCATTCATGAAAAGTGGGTTTTTCACTGGAAGAACCCACTTACGAACTCAGGGAGTTCGGCAATGATGGCCGCAATGGGCAGAATGACGGCGATGCTGCAGGCCTCGGTTAGCTCAGCTATGCGGCGCGTTGTAGGTGAGATGCGTGACGCTGGAAATGCGGCTAAGGCGGTGGCTGCAAGCATTGGGACGACAAGGCCAGCGGAAACTGGCCAATTGCCTTCGAACCACTGTTGAAAGGCGACAGCCACAATGACGGCAAGACCAGCTAAAGCAGTGCAGGTGGAAGCTACTTTCCGGGCTTGGCCACGGGAGTGAATTGCACAAAAGACTATGACAGCAGCAGCCATGCCCAGAGGCCACCACCTGTTCGTATAGGCTCCGGAGAAAAGTACCACCAGGGTGAAAATGCTGAGACTTCCGGTGCCACTGCAGAGGATGCCGTCGAGAATCCAACCCGCTCGCTTAGGTGCGGTGTGGGATATTTCGGGAGTTTCGCTGTCATCGAAGCTCTCTCCGGCGGCAGGGACTTTGGGTACGCGAATACCGGCAGCTTTGATAGCCAGGGAAGGCGCCAGCAGTATCAGGATGACTGCACTAGCAGCGGTGAGTGCTCCTGATTGAACCGAGTTCTGGAAAAGTGCGACAGCCGCAGCGTAAATACCGAAGGTAACTGCAGCGCTGAGACCCGCGGCGCCCAGGGTAACAGTGATGCGGTTGTCGCCGTCGTCGGTATTGGAAATGAGAAAAACCAAACCGGTGACGGCAAGCGCGACGCTAATCGCAACAGTCGGCGGCCAGTCGGTGAGTATGCGGTGTAGGTCGAGGCCAACGAAGCAGAGCCCCGAAGCGGTGCCCAGAATGAGCACTTGCAGCTCCAGGGACATGACAATCGCCGGTTTTGCGCTACGCAACAGAGCCAGGCGCAGTCCACCGGCTACTGCCAGCAGCGTGATGAAGCTGATTGCCGCGGCCAGTGTGGAATCGGTACTGCTCAAGCTCAGTGAGGCAGCTGCGATTGAAGCTGTGGCCACGAGGGCGGCGGTACAGCCAACAACCAAATCAGCCGTACCGATACCGTCGGTATAGGTGGTGTCGGTAATAGCATCGGCGGCATCGAAGAGCCGAGGTTTGGGCACGGGCCCTGGGTCGTTGATAACAACCAGGCGTTCGCCTGGCGCAATACCGGCATCGTTCAGGGTGTCGTCGGCAAGCAGTATCGTGCCAGCGGCGGTCCGTAGCTGCCACTGTGCCAGCGGGAAGTCCGCAATGTCGATATCGAAAATTTGCAGGATATCCGGTACGAGTGCGGCGATTGCGACGTTGGTCGGTAACGCAAGGTCTGCGTGTGCTCGGTTGGCGTCTTCGGGCATATGTGCGGCATCAATGCGCACGCGAATGAGTTCCCCCAGCATGTATTTCCCCCATGAATTCTGCATGCTTTAGTCCCTCTAGAGTGGCGTACAACTCGTTAGAGCGCTACTCGGGGTAGTAACTGCGCGTGCCCCCGCTATCAGTCTCGGTCATGCGCTGCGAGAATCCGGAGTGTGTTTTAAGCTATGCGTACACCGATTGGTCGGGGGATAGGCCGTCGAGTGAACACAAGGGGCGACACATAGCGGGGGGATTTTTGTGACTAGTGCACGGGCGGGGATTTCGGCTACCCGAAAAGCGGGGCCGCAGCCTATGACGGGCACAATCGCGCCGGATGCGCCACCGGAAGCGCCGGAGCCACAGCCGGTGCCGCTGATGCGTGCACTCATGCCGTTGATCATGGTCGTGGCGGTGGTTGGCATGGTGGTGTTGATGTTTGTCTCTGGGATGGGACGTAACCCGATGTCGTTTATGTTTCCGCTGATGATGGTGTTTTCCACTGTGGGCATGATGGTGTCGGGAGGGGCGGGAAATAAGGACATGGCACCGGCGCGGAAGGACTATCAGAGGCACTTGTCCAGTATTCGCCGGGCGGTGACGAAAGCAGCGAGGATGCAGCGTGAATCGGCGCAGTTTATCCACCCTCGGCCTGGAACTCTGTGGCAGCTGGGGGCGATGGGGCGGGCGTGCGAACGCCGAAAGGGGGACCCGGATTTCTTGCAGCTGCGCATCGGGGTGGCAACGCAGCAGCCCGCAACGCCTGTGACACCGCCGGCAATTCCGGCGCCCGAGAAACTGGATCCGGTTTCCGCCGTAGCACTGCGGGAAGTTATTCGATCGGCTCGTCAGGTTGAGGGAGTGCCCTTTGCCATAGATGTGTCGGCCTTTGAGATTATCGCCCTCACTGGAGATACCGCGGCGCAGGGGCTGGCTCGAGCGATGGTCGCCCAAGCCGCTGCACTGCATCATCCGGAGGATTGCCTGATTGCAGTTGTGGGAGATGGGTGGGAATGGCTGAAATGGACACCACACCACGGACACCCCGCAGTTACTGATGCCTGTGGCTCAGCGCGGTTGCGGGCAGCGACGTGTGCGCAGCTGACGGAGCTGCTCACGACTATCGACACACTGCCAGCTGCAGTGTTGATTGTGCTGGCGGATTCGAGCGGACAGCTCGATGTCACTGAACTGACACCGATTTTTGACGCGGCGGGGTCGGAGACCTCGGTAGTGCTGCTGACCGTCGTGGAAGCGCAGTCAACGTTGTGGGAGGCCGCGGTTAACCATGGCATCGCGCTGGTCGTTTCCACTACTGCTGTGCATGCGGAAACCGCGTCCGGAAGGGAGGAGATTGGTGTACCTGATCAGCTGAGTCCAGCAGAAGCGGAGGTTCTTGGGCGGAGCTTGGCGCGATTTGAAGTGCCAACAAGCGCAGATGATTCTGTTAAGACCTCGGAAGATCCGGTTATGGAGGAGCTCGGGTTGTATCCGCCTCCGACAACTCTGCGCTACCGACCGCGCTCTGGCAGTGCTCGTCTGCGTATTCCCGTTGGGGCTGATGACGGCGGCGCGCCGGTCTATCTGGATTTTAAGGAGAGCGCCGAGGGCGGCATGGGCCCACACGGTCTGTGCGTTGGTGCCACAGGATCGGGTAAGTCGGAATTCCTCCGAACGACCGTGGTAGGGCTCGCAGCCACGCACAGTCCGGATCAGTTGAACTTTGTGCTGGTGGACTTCAAAGGCGGTGCGACGTTTCTGGGACTGGATCAATTGCCTCATGTCTCGGCGGTGATTACCAACTTGGAGCAGGAGCTTATCCTGGTCAACCGCATGGAAGACGCACTGCGCGGTGAGATGACGCGGCGCCAAGAGCAGCTACGCGCTGCGGGGAATTTCGCCGGTGTCAGCGACTATGAACAGGCCCGGCGCGCTGGGCAGATAGATGCGCCACCTATGCCCGCGTTGTTGATTGTGGTGGATGAGTTTTCGGAGCTGCTCTCCGCACGCCCGGAGTTTGCTGAGCTCTTCGTTGCGATTGGTCGGTTGGGGCGCAGTTTGCACATGCATTTGCTGCTGGCCAGTCAGCGTCTGGAGGAAGGCCGCTTGCGCGGACTGGAAAGCCATCTTTCCTATCGCATTGGGTTGAAGACCTTTTCCGTCGCGGAGTCCCGCAGCGTGCTGGGGGTTCCGGATGCCTATCATCTGCCGGCCATCCCGGGCATTGGGTATATCAAATCTGCTGCCGCCGAGCCGGTGCGTTTTCGGTCGGCGTATGTTTCCGGCCCGGTGGTCCGTCCGCAGCCTGTTGACGGTGCGACGGCTGGGGCAGAGCAGGGGCTGCAGGGCCAGGTCGCAGCTGTCGCTGAGTTTACCGCTGAAAATTGGACGCGGGAGGCTTTCGGCGCGTCGTCAAGCGATGGTGGAATGGTGGATCCGCCTGCACAAACATCGGAGCAGACGGTGCTCGGTGCCGTGGTGGCAGCGGTGTCGCACGTACCGACACGTGCGCATCGCGTGTGGCTGCCACCATTACCGGAGGCCATCGAGCTTCAGCCCGACGAGCAGCTGCCGCGACAGCGATTGACCGGTGTGATTGGGCTGGTGGACAAGCCGCTGTTTCAGCGTCAAGACCCACTGCGTATTGACCTGCGCACGACCGGCGGGCACGTGGCAATCGTCGGAGCTCCGCGGTCAGGAAAGACCACTGCTGCACGCACAGCGGTCCTCGCGCTTTCCGACGGCATCAGCGCCCGTGACCTGCATTTTTATATCGTTGATTGTGGTGCGGGCGGTTTGAGCGACCTGGCTGAGTTGCCGCATGTCGCGTCGGTTGCACACCGCGGAGACGAGGAGCTTATTCGCCGTACGCTTGGTTTTTTGCGTCGTGAGGTAAGTCGTCGGGAACAGCTCTTTCGCACTAATGGATGGCTCTCGTCGGAAGCAGCACGGGCGGCAGGGCAGCCAGATTCGGTGTTGGTCATTGACGGCTGGGGTGCGTTCAAAACGGAGTTTCCGGCGCTGAGTGACGATGTGCAGGCGCTGGTTGCAGATGGATTGGCGGTGGGAATTCATGTCCTGCTCACAGCCCATCGGTGGACGGACATGAGACCTGCCGTTCGCGACCTGATTGGTACTCGGATTGAGCTGCGTCAGGCGGAGTCGATGGATTCAATGATTGATCGTAAGGCAGCGGAGCTGGTGCCGGAGAGCCCAGGACGTGGGGTCGCGCCGGGCGGGTTTGCGATGTTGGTAGCTCTCACCGGTGCTGCGGACACCAAGCGGATTGTAGAGATGGTGCCGCACGGTGAGCAGGCGCCCAAGCTCCAGTTGTTGCCGCGGCGGATTGATATTGCGCGTTTGCCGCGACCAGCGGCCGCGACGAGAGGTGCGATTGCAGTGGGTCTCGAAGAAGCCGGTCTGGGCGCGGTGATATTCCACCCCGAAAAGGATCGCCACCTACTGATATTCGGTTCGGCGGGCAGTGGCAGAACCGCCGCGCTGAGGGGCATCGTTCACCAGCTGCGGTACTCGCAGTCGGACTCGAAATTCGTCGTGATTGACTACCGCCGTGGGCTAATGGAGGCCGTGCCCCAAGAGCGGCTGGCCGGCTATGCGGGCTCGGCTGCGGTGGCGACGCCCATGCTGGCAGAGCTGGCAGAGGTACTGAAGGCTCGTCTCCCGCAACCGGATATCACCCCAGCGCAGTTGAAGGCCCGAAATTGGTGGAGTGGTCCAACCATCAATGTCATCGTGGATGACTATGACCTCGTGGCTGGCTCACGGGGTAACCCCTTGCAGCCGCTGGCAGAAGTCATCGCTCACGCCGCCGACATTGGGCTCAATATCTTTTTCGCCCGTCGAATCAGCGGGGCGTTGCGTTCTCTCCACGACCCGGTCATGGGTGCGGTTAAGGATCAGGGCGCCAGCGTCTTTGTCATGGACGGCACACGCGACGATGGCCCCATCCTCGGCGTAAAGCCCTGCGAACAGCCGCCGGGTCGTGGCTATTGGGTGGCGCACGGCCAGAGTCCGCAGGTTGTGCAGTTGGGTTGGTTGGATACTGCTGGTGACCAGGAGGGCAGTTGATGATTCGGGTCGAATCTCCTTACACCACGCAGACCCCGACGCTGCGCCACGGTACCTGGCACCTGTGGGGACTCGCGGCACCTGCAGACACAGCAGAACTGGCTGTGCATGGCCCGAGACCGCTTCTCGAGAGCATGCAAACAGTCATTGTGCCCAGCTATTGGGGTGCTGTGCGACAGTGCCGGCTGGCCTCCGCACTATTGGCTGCCGAACTCAATCCGTACATCCTGACGCTTGCCGACGCCGTTGTGGAACTCGATGAGGCAACTGTGTCTCATAGCGTGTTGGTGGAAGTAGAGGAAACGCGTGTCTGTGTCACTCGCCTGAGCGGTGGGCACATTGACAGTCGGATGACACATTTGGTCGGAGCGAACGACGGCGCACCGCTGGTGGAAACAGTTATTGCGCTGGCTTATCAGCTGACCATGTATCCGGATGTACCCCAGGGGATACCTGATGATGTGGAAGTTAGCGGTGGGCGCGGTATTACCGAGTATCCGCCCCGCTGGCAGGAGGATATTGAGTTCATCGTCGGCGAAGTTCCACCTGGGCTAGCAAACCCGCGGCGAGCTCTACTAGTCGATCGTCTGCGCGATCGTGGGTTTTTGGTCTTCGACTGCCCAGCCTCGCGGCTCGGGGAGTGCGTAAATCCGGCCTGGTTGAAAAGCATCGGCGACGCTGAAGCCGGTGAAGTGGAGCAATTGGAGGATTTCGCGGGGAGGCGTCCTGCAGCCAGGGAAAAAGCCAGTGCAGCGTCGAATCAAAGCGCAGTTGTGTCAGTAGTTGCCGTTGGTTTGTTGACGGTGGTGGTGCTGATTGTTGGGATTGCTGCATGGCTCGTTAGTGGCGGCATAGGCAGTGAGAACGAGGGGAGGCAGAAGCAGCGTGAGACATCGCACGCACAGGCTCCTCCTGTAACTACGCCATCGGTAACTACGCCACCGGTAACTACGCCTCCACCCGCATCGAAACCGGTTCCCGATTCTGCTCCAGTAGTCACGCTGGCCAATGCGGGCGTGGAAGCTCGGTTTCCCGGCGGGTGGGAGCTTGACTCGGCAAGTCCGTTCGACCGTCTGATTGCGGTGGATGGCGGAGATATGCGCGTATTGGTGCTCGCTAATCCGCTTTCGCAGGACATGACGCTTGAACATCTGGCCGCAGCTTTGAGCAGCTCCGTTGCCGGGGATGAGACAAAGTCCGCGCCGGAACGCAGGCAAGTACTGGGCACCGATGTCGTAGTCGTAGAAGAGCGGCTGCCGTCAGGTAATTCGATAGTGCTCTGGCATCACAAAGTGATGGACGGAACTCAAGTCAGTGTGGGGTGCCAGTTCAGAGGAAGGACTATTGCGCCGGTACGGCCCGTATGCGACCATGCAGTAGTAAGCGCTCGGCCGGTGCCGTAATACGCAAGGGGCGTAGAGAAGGTGACTGGGGCGAGGCGGGGGTAGGTAGGGGTAAAGGTCGGAAAACCAAAATGGAACCGAATCGGGGTTTTTCGCGCCAAACAATATGACGGGTTTTTTAACGCGGGAAGCTGGCTGGCTCGCGCGGGGAGGTAAAAATGCCGTCGTTAATCAGTCACTCAACACGAAAAAGGGGGAAACAGTGGCAAACCTATTTGCAGCCGAATCAGATCAAATGACCACTACCGCAGGGGACGTCGATGGCGTCAACTCGGAAGTACAGGGCGAGCTGGGGCGCATTCGAGGCGTCGTGGACGGTCTGGCGGGGGAATGGAAGGGCCAGGCTAAAGACAGCTTCGATGATCTGATGCTTCGTTGGGATGACGCAGCTATGCGTCTATCCAATGCGCTGACGGATATCGCGGATAACATCCGCGCAAATTCCAGCAGCTTCGATGCGGGCGAGGACGAGGGGGCGTCGTCGTTCAAGCAGGTGGCAGCAGCGGGTGCGTCGTTGCTGAACCTCTAAACGTTTTGTCGGATCGCACAATTACAACGCTGAATCACACAACACACATCACCTTTTGGGGAAAGGGTTCTTAATGCAACCAATTAGGTACAGCTTCGGCGGCATCGACGGTGCTGCGGATGACATTCGTTCCACTTCTGGCACTATCAACGGGCTGCTCGGAGATTTGAAGAAGCGCATCGCGCCGATGGTCTCTACGTGGGAGGGTGAGTCTTCGGATTCTTACCAGGAGGCTCAGCGTGAATGGGACACAGCAGCGGAGGAGCTCAATATGATTCTCACGACTATCGCGGATACTGTCAGCGCAGGTAGTCAGCGAATGGCGGATATTAACCGCCGTGCGGCAGCTAGCTGGGGATAGCTTGGATCCTGGTTGAGGCACTTTTGATTGAGCTATGTAACCGGGGGGAGGGGGAGGACATTTGCTCAATTGAGTTCCTCAATTAGGTATCTGCCTTTGAAGTATTCTTGCTAGCAGCACTCCGGGGGGGGATGAGGCCAGTCTCAGTAGTTTGCAGCTGAGACTGGCTTTGGCATTTTTGTTCTAGCGCCATCTCAAGGTAAAGTAGCCAAATTGTGTGCGCACACGTGAATGTTGCCTCGGGTCTCCACCGGCCGCCGGGGAATAACAACAGTGTGCACGGTGGCTGGCAAATCTACACGGACCCTAAAAGGAGTCATGTTGTCTACTTTCCATCCGAAGGACGGTGACATCGAGCGCAAGTGGTACGTCATCGACGCTACCGACGTTGTTCTCGGCCGTCTGGCTACTCACGCCGCAGACTTGCTGCGCGGTAAGGGCAAGGCTTACTTCGCCCCTAACGTCGACTGCGGTGACCACGTCATCATCATCAACGCCGATAAGGTGCACGTCTCCTCTAACAAGCGGGAACGTGAGATGCGCTACCGCCACTCGGGCTTCCCGGGCGGCCTGAAGTCGATGACCCTGGGTCGTTCCCTCGAGGTTCACCCGGAGCGCGTTATCGCTGAGGCTATTGAGGGCATGATGCCGCACAACAAGCTTTCGCGTGCGTCCATCAAGAAGCTGCACGTCTTCGCCGGCTCCGAGCACCCGTTCGCCGGTCAGAAGCCTGAAAACTACGAGATCAAGGCGGTGGCACAGTGACCAACCCACAGGACGTCAATGAGAACCAGAACGTAGAGGCCACCGAGGCTTCCTACGATGATGTTCAGGCTGCCGCTGCTGCTGCCACCGAAGAGTTCACCTCTTCCATCGGCGATGCAGTTGCTACTGAGACCGAGGCTGAGGCTGCTCCGGCTGCACCGCTGACCCTGGATCGTCCGATTCAGACGGTCGGTCGTCGTAAGCGCGCTGTCGCCCGCGTCGTTCTGACCGCTGGTTCCGGCAAGATTGTCTGCAACGGTCGCGAGCTCGAGGATTACTTCCCGAACAAGCTGCACCAGCAGGAAATCAAGGACCCGCTGGTCCTGGTCGAGCGCGAGAGCCAGTTCGACATCAAGGCCAACATCAACGGTGGTGGCCCGTCCGGTCAGGCCGGTGCTCTGCGCCTGGCTATCGCTCGTGCCCTGAACGAGTTCAACCCGGAGGAGCGCAGCGTTCTCAAGAAGGCTGGCTTCCTCACCCGCGACGCCCGTGCTGTCGAGCGCAAGAAGGCTGGTCTGCACAAGGCCCGTCGCGCACCGCAGTACTCCAAGCGTTAAGCTTTACTGCTTCGAAAAGCACCTCAGTTTGCGTATTACACGCAAGCCGGGGTGCTTTTTTTGGGTTAAAGTCCGCCGTGACCAGGCATGGCTGCATTTTCGGGACAAGCCCCGTACGTTAGACTTTTATCCGTTAAAAACTGCCACGAGAATCGTTTTTCGCGGTGCGATGGAAGTGCGATTGCAGTGCGATGGGAAGAAGGAAACCGTATGGCGGTGAGCACCACAGCCACCAAGACCTCCGACGCGAAGAGTTCCTCTAGCTCATCGTCGGTGGCGAAGCATCCCTTCCGCATTCGACGCGTACCAGGCATTGATGGGCTGCGCGGTCTGGCCGTTGCCACAGTGGTGATCTACCACTACTTCGATAATGTGCTGCCCGGTGGCTACATCGGCGTGGATATCTTCTTCGTGCTCTCCGGATTTCTTATCACCTCGCTGCTGGTGCGCGAACGCGCGGTCACTGGGCGCATCGATCTAAAGGACTTCTGGCTCCGTCGACTGCGACGCATCGCCCCGGCTGCGATGTTTGTGTTATTTATTTCCATCGCCGTCGCAGGTCTGGTTGGCGGTGATCCCGCTGTTGGCTTGTCGACGCAGTTTCTCGGCACGGTCTTTTTCGTCAATAACTGGACGCAGATTGCGGGCTCTCAGTCCTATTTCGCTGATTCTGGTGTGCAGCTGCTAGCCCACTACTGGTCACTGTCGGTGGAAGAGCAGTTCTACTTGCTCTGGCCGTTGATCTTTGTGGCTCTTCTCGCCCTGAAGCTGGCATCCCGCAAGCTTGCAGCAGTGGCTGGTATCGGGGCAGTTGCCTCTTTCGTGTGGATGGTGTCGCTCTACGATCCGGAGGTCGACCCCACGCGGGTCTACTACGGCACCGATACTCATGCTTTTGGCCTCCTGTTTGGCGCGGCTCTCGCGTTGTGGTTGACGTCGACGTCGTCACGCGCGGAAGCGGACTCCTGGCCACGCACAGAACCCTTGCTGCGGGATTTCTTTGGCAGTTCTGCCCAGGCTTTCGTAGTGGCCTCGCTGCCGCTGATTTTCCTTTCGTTGGTTTTGCTGATGATGTCGGATACCGCGTCGGCAACTTACCGCGGTGGGTTGGTGTTCGCCTCGTTGCTGTCGGCGGCGATTCTCTATCTTGTCGTTCGCGGTGTCTCACCCGTGCGTCAGATTTTTGAGTTCAAGCCACTGTGCTGGCTGGGAAAGATTTCTTTCTCGCTGTACCTGTGGCACTGGCCGGTCATTGTGCTCATCCGTGAACTGCTGGAACGCAATGAGGCCATGCAGTATGAGAACCTCGCTGCCTGCGCAGGTATTGCGCTATCGCTGCTTTTGGCGAATTGGTCGTACAAGAATGTGGAATCGCCAATTCGCCGGATGGGTTACCGCCGTTGGATGGCGCAGTTTTCGGGCACACAGTTTGCCGGTTCCTGGAAGCCGCGCGTTGCAGCAGGGCTGGCGCTGGTCGTCGTGGTTGGTGCAGTGGCAGGAATGGCCGCGGCGCCGAAGATGACGCGTTTGGAGGCACAGCTGCAGGAGGCAGCTGAGCGCCGAGCGCAGGCACAGAAGGCGGAGGAGGCCGAGTTGGCCAAGCGCGTTATGCCGCGTGGTGACCAGATCACTGCTATCGGCGACTCTGTGATGCTCGCCTCGGCGACCGCGTTGGAGGAGAAGCTGCCCGACATCTACATCGATGCGGCTGTTTCCCGTGGTTATCCGGCCGCGCCGGAGATTATCGCCAGTATGAAGGCGGCGGGCACGCTCGATCCATTCGTCGTGCTGGGTCTTGGTATCAACCAGTCGGCTGCGGCATCGGACGAACACCTGTTGGATGAGATCCTCGATTCGCTGGGTGAAGACCGCATCATTGTCCTGATTAACCCGTACGGTGATCGCGTGTGGATGCCTCAGTCGGAGAAGGAAGTCCTCGACGCGGCAAAGAAGCGCGACAATGTCTATGTGGCTGACTGGTGCCATGGTGTGCGTGATGATTTGTCCAAGCTGCGCGCGGACCTTATCCACCCGACCCCGGATGGCGCTGAGGTCTATGCCAATGCCGTGGTCGAAGCTTTCCAGCAGTATGCGAAGAACAAGAAACGCATTCCGGACACCTGCGGAATCTAATAAAAATCTAGTTAGTAGTGTTTCCACGGTAAAGTAAGTGGCTGTGGCCAAACAAAAGTCTTCCTCCAGTCACCGCGGATTAAAGATTTTCCTCGGCATCGTCCTCGGTATCTTCGCGCTCTTCGGTGTGTTTTACGCTGTCGATTACGTGCTGAATAAGGACCATGTCCCGCGCGGGTCTACCGTTGCGGGGATTGACATCAGCACGCTGAGCGCGAATCACGCTGAGGCGAAGCTCGAAGAGCAGCTCGGTGATCTTTCCACTCATCCAGTGGCGTTGCGTGCCGGCGAACGCACGGCGGAGGTTCTGCCCGAGGAGGCGGGGCTGAGCATCGACTGGGAGAAGACGGTCGCGCAGGCGGGCAAGCAGACGGCGAACCCAGTTACCTGGGTGCGTAGTTTCTTTACTACCCGTGAGCTGGATTTGGTCAGCGATATCGATAGCTCTAAGTTCGAGCCGCAGGTCGACCGTCTCGTCGGCGAACTGACTATTGCTCCCGTCGATGGTGAGGTCAAGCTTGTCGACGGCCGCGTGGAAACAACTCCACCGGTCATCGGCCAAGATGTCGACCGCAATGCGGTCAGCGGGGATTTAGCCGCCAAGTGGTTGTCGCCGGAGGGTATCGATGTGGAGACCACCGCGCACGACCCGGCTATCGGTGAGGATCAGGTTCGTGAGGCAGCTGAGGGAGAGGCCGCCGATGCGGTGTCGGGTCCCATTGTTGCCAAGGGCCGCGATGGCAAAGATGGTGTAATTCCTCCGGAGCGCATGGCTGAGATCATCAGCTTTGTGCCGCGCGACGGCGGATTGGCCGCCGATATCAATGTCGACCGTGCACGCGAGATCCTCGAGGAGGGGCTGGCTGCTTCCGAGGTTGATAAGCGCAATGCGTCGATACGCTTCAGCGGTGGTTCGCGTGAAGTGGTCCCCTCGGTTGATGGCGTAGCCGTGAAGTGGGATGAAACTATGAAGGACTTCGCCGAGCGTGTGACTTCGACGGATAAGCGCGAGTTCGATGCGGTCTACGAGGACCAGCCCGCCACCTACACCACCGAGCAAGCGGAAGGTGCCACCTTCGATGATGTCATTGGCGAGTTCACCACCGGTGGCTTCAGCTCGGCATCGGGAACAAACATTGCCCTGGTGTCTCAGATGGTCAACGGCGCATTCGTGGCGCCGGGCGATACATTCAGCCTGAACGGCTACACGGGTCCGCGCGGTACTGCGCAGGGCTTTGTCGAGTCGGGCATCATCCTCAACGGCCATGCGGATAAGGCTGTCGGTGGTGGCATTAGCCAGTTCGCCACTACTTTGTACAATGCTTCGTACTTTGCGGGCATGGAGGATGTCGCGCACACTCCGCACAGTTACTACATTTCGCGTTACCCGGCCGGCCGTGAGGCGACGGTGTACGAGGGCGCAATCGACCTAGCGTTTAAGAACAGCTCCGACACTCCGATTCTTATCGAGGCCGTTACTACTGGCTCCGACGTCACTGTGCGCATCAAGGGTGTGAAGAAGGTCAACGTCGAGTCCAGCAATGGTGGCCGTTGGGCATACACGCAACCGCAGCACATGCAGGTCAGTGGCAGCTCTTGCCAGCCGTCGTCGGGTGCGCAGGGCTTTACCACTTCCGACACACGCGTCATTCGGGACCTCTCTGGCGCGGAAATCTCGCGTGAAACTCAGACTACGGTTTATGACCCGCAGCCAATTGTGTCCTGTGGCTAGTCTGGATTCGCCTGCGCGACCGGCTAAAGTAATACAGCATTGACAATGCAACAGTCCGCGATACCAAAACTAATAAACCCCCAAGGAGTGGTCTAGCAACAATGGCACGTCTTTTCGGAACTGATGGCGTCCGCGGTTTGGCGAATAAGACTCTGACCGCACCGCTGGCAATGCGGCTGGGTGCTGCTGCGGCCACTGTGCTGACTAGCGGCACGAATCCGTCGGGGCGTCGTCCCCTGGCCATTGTTGGCCGCGATCCGCGTGTCTCCGGTGAGATGCTCGCCGCAGCGCTGTCTGCCGGCATGGCTTCCCAGGGCGTCGACGTTTTGCGTGTCGGTGTGCTGCCCACTCCGGCTGTCGCTTTCCTCACCGACGACTACGGTGCCGACATGGGTGTGATGATTTCGGCTTCTCACAACCCCATGCCGGACAACGGCATCAAGTTCTTCGCTGCGGGCGGCACCAAGCTTGACGACGCGGTGGAGAAGGAAATCGAACACGCTCTCCACAACCTGCCGGAGACCGGCCCCACGGGCACCGGAGTGGGTCGTGTCATCGAGGAGGCCCCAGACGGGCTCGACCGCTACCTGTTCCACCTCTCCCGTGCGGTCAGCACCAAGCTCGACGGCATTCGCGTCCTGGTGGATTGTGCAAATGGTGCTGCTTCGCAGGCCGCCCCGATGGCGTACGCGGCCGCCGGTGCCGACGTCGTCGCTATTCACGACAAGCCGAACTCTTACAACATCAACGACAACTGCGGTTCCACCCACATTGAGGTTTTGCGGGCGGCAGTGCTGGAGCACGGCGCGGATCTGGGCCTGGCTCACGATGGCGATGCCGACCGCTGCCTGGCTGTGGATTCGCAGGGCAACATCGTCGACGGTGATCAAATCATGGCCATTCTGGCCGTTGCCATGAAGGAAGAGGGGTTGCTGCACCACAACACGCTGGTGGCCACTGTGATGAGCAACCTCGGCCTCAAGCTGGCGATGGAGGAAAACGATATCGCCCTGCGCACCACCAAGGTCGGCGACCGCTATGTGCTGGCTGATTTGAACGCTGGCGGTTACTCGCTCGGCGGTGAGCAGTCGGGGCACGTGGTCATTCCGGATCACGCCACCACTGGTGACGGCACCCTCACCGGTCTGTACCTCATGGCGCGGATGGCTCGCACCGGTAAGTCTCTGGCTGAGCTGGCCTCCGTAATGAAGGTGCTGCCGCAGACTCTTATCAACGTGCCGGTGTCCAACAAGGCCGCAATTCTGGAGTCTGCTGAGGTCAAAGCCGCCATCGATGCAGCCGAGGAGAAGCTGGGCTCCACCGGTCGCGTGCTGCTGCGCCCGTCCGGCACCGAGGAGCTCTTCCGCGTCATGGTGGAGGCCGCCGATGCGGAATCGGCCCGCAAGATTGCCGGGGAGTTAGCTGCGGTTGTGGCCGCGGTCTAGAGTCAGGAGTGTGGAAATGAATGATGCGCCAGCGGACATTAAAGCCCGCTTTGCCCCGGGTGAAGCCGACATCCAGGTAGAGGTAGTCGATCGTGACGGTCGAGTTCTCGGTACCGTCGGCAAGCTTGAAGCACACGTTCCGCCGGGAATTTTGCACCGTGCTTTTTCTCTTTTCCTCTTCGATGAGCAGGGACACATGCTGCTGCAGCGCCGTGCGGAGTCGAAGTATCACTCACCACTGCTGCTGACGAATGCGACCTGCTCGCACCCACTGCCGGGGGAGCCGGTGGCCGATGCCGTTGAGCGTCGTGCGAAGGAAGAGCTCGGTGCGGATGTCTCCCAGTTGGAGGAAATCGGCATCGTTATCTACCAGGTCATCGATGATCGTTCGGGGCTGGCGGAGCACGAGTACAACCATGTGTACGCCGGCATCGTCGATCCGAAGTCGGTGGATATCAACCCCGATGAGGTCGATGAAGTGGTGTACGTGACCCCGCAGGAACTCGCCGAACGCCGCGCGAACGAACCGATGACGGAGTGGTTTAACCACGTCTGGGGTGTTGGTGCGGAGAAGTTCTCCAAGTACGGTTTCGACATTGCGGGTGTGCCGGGTGTCCATGGCCCCGCGGAGGCGCAGGCTGCCGCGCAGTCGGTTTCGGAAAGGGATGTGTAGCTTCGTGACCAGCGTAGAAAACGCCAGCGTCGACGACTTCGGCCTCGACAAGTCCGAGGAATTGGAGACCGGGGAGTTCTATGCCCTGGCCAATGAACAGGGTGCCGCATTCGGTGAAGGGCATGCCAAGTCGATTCTGTTGGGCGAGCACTCTGTCGTCTATGGCAAGCCGGCTATCGCGCTGCCGGTGACATCGCTGCGCACGATGGCGTGGATTGACCGTGTGGAGGATTCTCCCGTCCTGTTTTCCATAGACGGCGAGGTCATTGACATCGACGAGCTGCCGGAGCGCTTTGCCTCCATCGCCGCTGCACTCCGCGCTGGCCTGCGCACCTTCGGTATTCCCGAACGTGACCTGCTGATTCGTCTCCGCTCCGGTATCCCGCCCGCCGCAGGGCTGGGTGGTTCTGCCGCTGTGGCACATGCGCTTATCGACGCAGTGCGTGACCTCGCCGATGGCACTTTGACCGAACGTCAGCGCTTTGACCTGGTGCAGGAAGCTGAGCGTTTGGCGCACGGTAACCCCTCTGGCTTGGATGCCACGGTTGCCCGTGCGTCTCGTCCGGTCTACTTCAAGCAGGGGGAGTTCCATCCGCTGCAGGTAGCCAAGAAGATGTGGCTGGTGCTGGGGGATACCGGTGTGCGTGGCTCGACGTCGCTGGCCGTTGCCCGCGTGCGTGGTTTCGTCGATTCCCATCGAGTCCACGGCCAGGAATTGTTGGATCACTTGGGGCAGCTGACCGATGCCGCGGTGCACAACCTGGCCAAGGGCGATTTTGTCCGCCTGGGACATCGCATGGACTCGGCGCAGGAAGCGCTAGAGGAACTAGGTGTTGGGCATGAGTCCATCACTGATCTCGTCACTGCCGCACGTCTGGCAGGTGCCCACGGTGCAAAGCTCACTGGTGCCGGTTGCGGCGGCTGTGTGATGGCGCTGGCAGAATCCGCCGATCACGCGGAACTGATTAGCCATGCCATGATGGGCGCCAATGCCGTTGCTACTTGGACTGTGGAGGTAAATCCCTCGTGACCACGACCGCTACCGCCGTCGCTCATCCCAACATCGCCCTGATTAAATACTGGGGCAAGCGCGATGAGGCCGTGCAGCTGCCGGCCACAGGTTCGCTGTCCCTTACTCTGGGCATCGCTCCGACGACGACCACGGTGTCGCTTATCGACGATCCCAGCGTCACCGCCGACTTGGGCACCTTGAACGGCCAGGAGATGGTGGGCAAGGATCTGTCCCGTGTCCAGAAGTTTTTGGATTTGGTCCGCGAGCGTGCGGGCAGCACCAGCTTCGCAGAGGTGACCAGCACCAACGAGATTCCGACGGGCGCTGGACTGGCTTCGTCCGCGTCAGGTTTCGGTGCTCTCGCGCTGGCCGCGGCGAAGGCCTACGGCCTGGACTACACCCCGGAACAGCTCTCGGCTCTGGCCCGTCGCGGTTCGGGTTCGGCCTGTCGCTCTATTTTCGGCGGCCTCGTCGAGTGGCTGCCCGGCGATGACGATGCTTCCAGCCACGCAGTGGCTCTGCCGGATTCCGGCCTGGACCTCTCCCTGGTCGTGGCGGTTTTGGCTCCAGGCCGCAAGAAGATCGACAGCCGTGCCGCCATGCGTCGCACGGTCGAGACCTCACCGTTTTTCCCGGCGTGGGTGGAGCAGGTGCCCCGCGATATCGAGGACATGAAGGCCGCCATTGCCGCTGCGGACTTCACTGCGGTCGGCGAGCTTGCCGAGGCCAATGCCATGCGCATGCACGCCACTATGCTGGGGGCTCTTCCTCCGGTGCGTTACTGGAATCCGGATTCGGTGGCGGCTCTCGATCTCGTCGCTACGCTGCGCGACGAGGGCACCGAGTGCTACGCCACCATGGATGCCGGTCCGAACGTGAAGGTGCTGTGCCGCAGCGGCGATGCCGAGACCATCGCGGATCGTTTCCGCGCAGAGTTCGAGGATATCGACGTGCTGGTTTCCGGCTCCGGCCCCGGCGCATACCTGGTGTAGCTGGGGGAGTAGTTGAGTAGCGCTAAGGGCGAACCTCTCGAAGGCGAATCGATTGGCCGCGGCTGTGGCAAACTGTATCTCACCGGCGAATATGCGGTGATGGATGTTGATGGGCTGGCCGTCATCGCAGGAGTCAACCGCTATGTAACGGTTCGGTGCCACGATGCCGACCCATCGCAGCCGGTCTCTCGCGTGTACTCCAGCTATTACGGCCCGCAGGGGCGCGTCATTGATATCGATGCACCAAGTGACATCGCTACCCAGACGATTTCCCTGGTCTATCGCATTGCTGCGGGCGAGCTGGAAAACACCCCAGAGAGCCCCATCAATATCGTCATTGAATCGGACCTCGATGACGCCGACAGCGGTGCGAAGTATGGCCTGGGATCCTCCGGGGCTGTCGCTGTGGCAGTGACTCGTGCGCTGGGAGCGCACCTAGGCCTGGAGCTCAATTCGCAGGACGTGTACAAGATTGCGATGGTGGCCACGCTTCTGGCTGGTGCGGCTGGTTCCGGCGGCGATATCGCGTGCTCCGCGCACGGCGGGGTGGTGCTCTATCGCCGACCGAATCCGACGGCGCTCGCAGAACTCGTGGCGGCTGATCCTGTCGCTGCCGTGGCCGCACCGTGGCCGAATCTTCGCATTGACGCCCGTGCCGACCTCGGCGGGCTACAACTGTTGGTCGGCTGGACGGGCAGTCCGGTGAAGACGGACTCTCAGTTGAAGAAGGCCGGTGGCGCAGACCGTGATTTTGTACGCGGGGTCTCGTCGATAAGCGAAAAACTCTGGCAGGCGCTTGCCGACGGCGACCACACAGCGGCGTTTGCCTGCCTGCGCGAGAATCGGACGCTGCTGCAGGACTATGAGCGCGAGCGTGCTGTGTGCATCGAGACGGAGAAACTGAAAGCGCTCGCCGACATCGCCGATGGCGCGGGGGCCGCGGGCAAGAGCAGTGGCTCCGGTGGTGGTGACTGTGGAATCGCGCTGGTGGGAGTCTCAAATGGTGCCGATGTCGAGGCGACTGCCGCGGACATCACCGCGCGCTGGCAAGCAGCTGGCATTCGGCCGTTGCCGCTGAAGCTGGCCGCTCAACTTTGACCACAATTTTTTAGACCGTAGAATTTAAGACAGCTGGAATTTACAGAAGCTGGGAACCGAAGCTGCATGCAGCTAGAAAGGGTCGCTTAGGACAATGGCTGAAAAGAGCTCGCACGACCTGGAATATGCACACGTACCACTGAGCTGGATTGGCCCGGTACGCATTAGTGGCAACGTCATGAATGACGAGGTGAAGATTCCGCTGGCGACTTACGAGACCCCGCTGTGGCCGTCCTGCGGTCGCGGTGCGAAGGTCTCCCGCATGATTGAAGGTGGCATTACCTGCACTTTCGTCGGCGAGAAGATGACTCGCTCGGTGATTTTCACACTCGACTCGGCAGCTGATGCCGTCGTTGCGCGCGACAACATCCTGTCTCGTTATGACGAGCTGAAGAAGGTTGTGGAGTCCTCCTCCCGCTTTGCCAAGCTGGTCGACATCCACTTCCAGATCGCCTCGCGTCTGCTGTTTGTCCGCTTTGACTTCTTCTCCGGTGACGCCTCGGGCCACAACATGGCCACGCTGGCGTCTGAGCGTTTGATGTCCTACCTGATGGAGCAGATGCCAGAGTTGGGCTATGGCTCTATCTCGGGAAACTACTGCACCGATAAGAAGACCTCGGCCGTCAATGGCATTTTGGGTCGCGGTAAGTACGTGATTGCCGAAGCCGTCATTCCGGAGCCAGTTGTCCGCGAACGTCTGCGCACAACTGCCAAGCGTCTGGCCGAGCTCAACGAGCGCAAGAACCTCGTCGGCTCCATCATGGCCGGTTCGCTGCGCAGCGGTAATGCGCACTACGCCAATATGCTGCTGGGCTTTTACCTCGCTACCGGTCAGGACGCTGCGAACATCGTCGAAGGCTCGCAGGGGCTGACGCAGGTAGAGGCGCTTGACGACGGCTCCGTGCGCTTTAGCTGCACCCTGCCACATTTGATTGTCGGTTCCGTGGGCAACGGCAAGGGCTTGGACTTCGTGGAGAAGAATCTCACGGCGCTGGGCTGCAAGGAGGACCGTGAGCCGGGTGAGAATGCCCGTCGTCTAGCAGCGTGCTGCGCGGCAATCGTCTGGTGTGGTGAGCTTTCCCTGCTCGCGGCGCAGACGAACCCGGGTGAGCTGATGGAGGCGCACGTTTCTATCGAGCGTGCGAAGTAGTACTTTGCAACAATTCGCAAAACCTAAGACAAATCTCAGGTAAACGCGCTAGATTTCTGTAGTAGGCAATTAACATTTTGTGGGCAAAATATCCTGTGCTCTAGTGGCCGTTCTGATGGTCGTTCTGATGACTGTTCTGATGGCCGTTCTGATGACATGGGATGTTTCGTTGCCCGTTATTTCTTAAAATCTGTAGAGGTAGTGAAGGCACGGTTTTGATGACAACAAGCAATGTGACCCCGGTCGGTATTGATGACATCGCTTTTGCGACGGGTTCGTACTGCATTGACCTCGCCGATATTGCGCCCCGACTCGGAGCGGAACCGGCAAAATATCACAAGGGCCTGGGGCAGGAACGCTCCAGCGTGGTTGCCTCTGATGAAGATCCGGTGACGATGGCCGCGACTGCGGTGAAGAAGATTGTGGATCGCCACGGTATCGACGGCGTGCGCACCATCATGTTCGCCACTGAGACCGGTATCGACCAGTCGAAGGCCGCTGCCGTCTATGTCCACGAGTTGGTTGGTCTTGACCCGCACGCGCGCTCTGTTGAGCTGAAGCAGGCTTGCTACTCGGGTACCGCGGCGCTGCAGTTTGCGTGCGCTCTGGTGGCCCGCAATCCGGAGGAAAAGGTCATCGTTGTCGCCTCCGACATTGCCCGCTATGACCTGGACTCCGCTGCGGAGCCAACCCAGGGCGCAGGTGCTGTAGCCATGCTGGTGACCGCTAATCCGCGCATCCTGGCCATCGATGCGGCTTCGGGCGTCTTCACCCGCGAAGTTATGGACTTCTGGCGTCCGAACCACCGCAGTCAGGCGTTGGTGGAGGGCAAGCTCTCTATTGGCGCTTACATCGACGCTGTTCAGGGTGCTTACGAGGACTACCGTGCCCGCGGCGGTGTGGACTTCAGCGAGATTGACTACTTCAGCTACCACCAGCCGTTTACCAAGATGGCCTACAAGGCGCACCGGCAGCTGTCGGCCAATAACGGTGTGGAGCTCACCGCAGAGGACGAGGCCCGCCAGCTCGGCCCAACCACTGAGTACAACCGCATCATCGGTAACTCCTACACAGCATCGGCCTACTTCGGCCTACTCTCGCTGTTGGACACCGAGAAGGACCTGGCTGGTAAGAAGGTCGCTATTGTCTCCTATGGTTCCGGCTCAGTTGCTGAGTTCCTCACCGGCAATGTGGTCGAGGGCTACGAGTCCCAGCTGCGCGCCGCAGATAATGCTCGTGAATTGGAAGAGCGCGTAAAGCTCGATGATCCGACCTACTACCGCCACGCTCAGGTGACGCATGAAGATCCGGGTGAGTACTCAAACCTGGGAGACGACGCACTGATCGGCACCGGTCCTTTCAGCTTCACCGGTGTTGAGGGGTGTAAGCGTATCTACCGCGCTCGTTAGCCCGGGGGCACCCGCACTAGTACTTCAACGGAACCGAATCCCCTTTTTTCGCGCCTAACAGTAATAAGAACTGTTTTTCGCGGGGAAGGGGATTTTTCGTGTCCGCAAGTTTTACTGGAGGCCGTGGCGGAGGCTTGCTGCACTTTTCGGAAGATGCAGTGATAGCGGCTGCCCGAGAGATTGAGCAGCGCGGCCGTGACGGCCGTGAGCGGTGGGGAAGCGCTCCCGATATTTCCGCAGCAGACTGTGGCCAGGGTTTTGCCGCCCAGGGGCGTCGTCTGCAGCAGGCGGCGGTGCGGCTGCGTGAGCACGGGCAATCGATGTACGCGGGACTTGGCAACCATGCTCCGGCAGTGCGGGAACAGTGGCGTGTCTTTGCAAGCTGTGACAGCGACGGGAGTGCCGACCTCGGTGGAATTGAGGTAGTGGACTGATGCCATGGGTTGCTCGAATTCTTCCGATATTGGTGCGTGTTATTGGCCGTGGAAGCCGTATTGGAGCCAAGCGCGGGGCCGGCGGCATCGGCAAGAATCTGCCCAAAGTCTTGGATAAGGTGCGACGCGCTGACGGCTGGAAAGGCAGCGCCCTATCCAAGTTCTCCAACTCCGTGGGGTTGATAGCCTCCGCGATAACTATTGCTATGGCTTTCGATTGGGGCGGTTTGAAAGGCGATGCTGCCGACGCTGCCAAAGAGCGCTGCGATAAAGCCGCGCAGGACTGTGCGAATCAGGATGAGCAGTCCGCCGATGGCGCGCAGAGTGTCGGCGAGTGCGGCAAGAAAGTTGACGAGGTCCTCGAGGATTGCGAAAAGCAGGCCGAAGATATGGCTGAGCAAACCGACGGTGTCCTCTCTCAGTGCGAAGCGCTTGTCGACGATCCGGAGGTCGGCGCCGAAGCCGCACAAGTGGCCCAGCAGGTGTGCAACAGTCTCGTCGACTCCACTGGTCAGCTCTACGATGCGCGCAATGCCTGTATCGAGCAGTGTCTTGAGCAGGCAGCGTGTGACACTGAGGCCGCAGTGGTCGCCACCCCGCCGCAGCCTCCTACTGTCCCTGCCAGTTCGGGTGCTACCTCGGTGGCCTGTGCAGAGGTGGCTGAGTCTGTGAGTGGCGAAGAAGCTACTGTGACCGCTGGCAACGGTGCTATCGCTGGAGGAATTGGGGTTGTTGCCAACGTTGATATTGGGATTGAGGCAGGCGTTGATGCTGGGATATCCGCTGGAGGTGCCATTGGTGCTATAGGTGCGGCCAGTATCGCCGGAATTGCGGGGGCTGTCGGGGTTGCAGGCAGTGTCGCGTCCTCACTGCTCAACTTAGACATGTGCACGGAGACGGAAGAGCCAGTGTGCGAACAGGCACCTGCGCCAGCACCAGCTCCTGCGCCGGAGGACTGTGAGCCGGAACCTGAACGGGAACCTGAGGATTGCGAACCGGTCCCGGAACCCGAACCCGAGCCCGAGCCTGAACCTGAACCTGAACCTGAACCTGAACCAGAAGATGCGCCTGAACCAGAACCAGAAGATGCGCCTGAACCGCCTCCTCCAGCTGAGAAACTAAAGCACCTGGGAATCGAGCTGCCACAGGAGCCGCAAGCAGAACCGCAGCCAGAACCAGCTCAGGACTCGGCAGCATCAGTGCAGGAATCTGCTTCAGCTGTGCCCGAGCCCCCTGAGCAGCCCAACGCCCAGGAGCTTGTGGGCGCGGTCAATTCGCCAACGGCAGGTGAGTGGTAATGGGGAGTAAGCATGCCGCGAAATATGACCGGATCGGGCAGGCCTATTACGACGCTGCTGCAATGACCAGGCAGGAGTTCGAAACGGCGATACAGAGGGCACAGAAAGAATTGCAGGGTTTGGAAGAGCGTCGTAAAGCACGCGAAATTAAGGAGAGAGAGGTGGCGAAGGGCGTCGAGAAGCAGCAAAAAACCGCCCGATCGAAGGGAACTGTTACGCGGCTATTCGGGCGGGCGGGGAAAGGGACGCCGACGGTGAAGTCGATTCGGGGCGTGTCCTGAAGCGTGGCCTAGTGACTACTTGCCGGGAATCAGCGAGTGCTCCGGGTTTTCCGGCAGCTCCTTGATGAGCCACTCCATGTCGCGATTAGTTGTGCCCTTGATAGTGGCGGTCGGGTCCGCGAAATCCGAGTACTTCTTGTCGTCACCGACCGTGGCCAGCAGGAAGCCTGTGAGCGCGGCGCGCGCAACTTCCCGGTACTTCACCTTGGAAGAAGAAAAGCCCGCTAGACGACGGAGAAGAGTTGTCTCCGAGAAGCTGCCCTGGTCAGCTTTGTCTACTTCGCGGTAAACGACATCGCCCTTCCACTGAACAGCCAGGCGAGCCGGGTTGCCGCGATCGAGCCACTGATCCTCGCCAGGGGCCAGGACGAGGCCCGGAGCCGAGACATTGGTGGCAGCGGCGGTGGAGGAAGGTGCAGTGGTTGCGGGGAAGACGCAGCCAACTCCGGAAATGAGGTCGTGACCGGCAGCGGCGAGGACGGCTACGCCAGCGCCCATGCCGTGGCCGGCGACACCGAGTTTCTTCGGGTGGACGACGACCTTGCCCTCACCGAGGCGGACACCAGCGAGAATCTGGAGCGCTGTCTCCAAATCGTTGGCGAGACCTCGGTGGTCTGCCACAATGCCATTTTCGGTGTCCGGAGCAGCGACCGCGATGCCCCACGAAGCTAGGTGACGCAGCGTGGCGTGGTACTCCTCAATCGGTGTGCGCCAATCGTGTGCGAAGGCGATACCGGGGATGCCATTGCCCTCGGCAGGCGTGTAGACCTTTCCCGGCAGGCCAGTAAAAGCTAGGTCACCGACCATGACGCGGTGCGGTCCACGCTTGGAAAGATTAGATGTCAGAGTCTTCAAGTTGTCAGCCACAGTGAATAGCTTAACTATAAGGTGCATACCTTTGCTGAAAAAGTGCCAGGATGAGCGAGAATGTCTATTTCGTTATGACGATTTTCCGCTTCGCGGGTTATTCTGTAGGGCATGTGTGGAATCGTTGGATATGTGGGCCATCAGCCCGCCCTGGATATTGCTGTCGATGCGCTACGACGCATGGAATACCGTGGCTATGACTCCGCGGGTGTTGCCATTGTCGACAATCAGGGGCATATCACTGTAGAGAAGAAGGCCGGTAAACTCGCCAACCTCGAGGCTGCCCTTGACGCGGACGGGCGCGACAAAATCACTGGAACCACCGGAATTGGGCACACCCGTTGGGCTACCCACGGGCGCCCAATTGATGAGAATGCCCACCCACACCAGTCCTATGACGGCAAGGTGGCTATCGTCCACAACGGCATTATCGAGAACTTTGCTCCGCTACGTCAGGAGCTGGAGGATGCCGGCATTGAGCTGAAGTCCGAAACCGACTCCGAGGTCGCCGCGCACATGCTCGCACGTGCCCTGGACGGTTCCGACGGCGGATCTACCGCTGGTGATTTCGAGGCCTCTGCGCTGTCCGTGCTCAACCGCCTCGAGGGTGCTTTCACGCTGCTGTTTACTCATGCAGACCACCCGGATCGCATCATCGCTGCTCGTCGCTCCACTCCGCTGATTGTCGGAGTGGGCGAAAACGAAATGTTCCTCGGATCTGACGTTGCGGCTTTCATCGCGCACACCCGCGAGGCCGTGGAGCTGGGGCAGGACAACGTCGTCATCATCACCGCAGATGATTACCGCATCCTGGATTTCGCCGGCAACGAGCAGCAGGGCCGCCCATTCACCATCGACTGGGATCTCGCCGCAGCCGAAAAGGGTGGCTATGACTCCTTCATGATGAAGGAAATCCACGAGCAGGCTGCCGCCGTCCGCGATACGTTGGCCGGCCACCTCGTTGATGGCCGCATCGTTCTCGACGAGTCCCGCCTGAGTGACCAAGATCTGCGTGACATCGAGAAGGTCTTCGTCGTCGCTTGTGGTACCGCATACCACTCCGGTTTGTTGGCCAAGTACGCCATTGAGCACTGGGTTCGTATCCCGGTAGAGATTGAGGTCGCGTCCGAGTTTCGCTACCGCGATCCGGTGCTGGACCGCCAGACGCTGGTGGTCGCTATTTCGCAGTCGGGTGAGACTGCGGACACCCTCGAGGCCGTGCGGCACGCAAAGAGCCAGGGCGCCCGCGTGCTGGCTGTCTGTAATACCAACGGTGCACAGATTCCGCGTGAGTCTGACGCCGTGCTCTACACGCACGCTGGGCCGGAGATTGGTGTTGCTGCAACCAAGTCGTTCCTGGCGCAGGTAGCCGCAAATTACCTGGTCGGATTGGCTCTTGCCCAGGCACGCGGCACTAAGTACCCGGATGAGGTCACTCGCGAGTTTGAAGAGCTGGAGACCATCCCGGCACTGATTGACAAGGTCGTCGCTAAGGGCGATGAGTTCATCGACATGGCCAAGGAAATCGGTGCTATTCCGACGATGCTCTTCCTCGGCCGTCACGTTGGCTTCCCAGTCGCACTTGAGGGTGCGCTGAAGCTCAAGGAGCTTGCCTACATTCACGCAGAGGGGTTCCCGGCAGGTGAGCTCAAGCATGGCCCAATTGCACTCATCGAGGATGATCTTCCGGTCGTCGTTGTAGTGCCATCGCCGAAGGGACGCGCCGTGCTGCACTCCAAGATTGTCTCCAACATCCAGGAGATTCGTGCCCGTGGCGCCAAGACCATCGTGATTGCCGAAGAAGGGGATCAGTCGGTGGTTCCGTTTGCGAATTACCTGATTGAGATCCCGGAGACGTCCACGCTGCTCCAGCCGCTGTTGTCTACGATTCCGATGCAGTTCCTGGCAGCTGAGATCGCTCGCCAGTGCGGTAACGAGGACATCGATAAGCCGCGCAACCTGGCTAAGTCAGTCACCGTCGAGTAGTTCGTCCTGCTTTCGTCGGTACTGCTCAATCTCCGCATCGAGTTCTTCATCCGTGAGGGACTCGATGCGTTTTGCTTCTTCCTCGGATAGCTCCCAGACCTCATCGGATACGTGGCAAAATGACAACATCCAATCGAGGTTGCGTTTCTGAATCGTCTTCATCTTCCGCGTTACGCGCTGAGGAAAAGTTTGCTTGCCGACGTTCTTTAGCGGCCCAACCGGAACGCTAGTCGCGGTGTCTCCATCACGGGAAGTCCACACTTCCATTCCATCGGGGTACCTGTCGATGTCCCAGCCCTCGTGAGTTTTTAGGTTGTGGTGTCGGCGGCAGAGGCAGTGCAGATTCTCCGTGTCAGTTGGCCCGCCCTGCTCTGGATTGTCGTGGTTGTACGGCTGAATATGGTCCAGGTCGCACTTGGATGCCGGGACGTCGCAGCCGGGGAAGCGGCAGGTACCGTCGCGACCACGGACGCGAGCCACTTGGCTCTCGGTGGGGCGGTAGCCGTCGACCTTGCTGTCGGCGGAGATACGGATGTGAGTTGCGCGAGCAATCCATTCTTCGGTGGCTACCTCGCTCAGCCAGCCGACGCCATCAATCCATGCTGGCCCACCGCCGACCTCGCGGTAGACATTGATGACAATCTCGGCATTGGTCGAATTCTGTGCCAGCTGTAGTAGCGCTTCCGCCTGCGTGCACTGTTCACCACGATTGATTGCGGTGTTGCGAATCCCCTGGATCCTGGCCATGAGCTCGGTCGCGCGGTCGTTTTCAAGGATTGCTGTGACCTTTTTGTGCTTACCATCGCCCGTGTCGGCGAGTGTGACCGCTTCGCCTTCTGGAACCCGTTGGGTGCCGTCGTTGCGGGCGCAGTCGTTGTACTCAGAAACCAAGTCGCCGATTAGGCGAGACAGCGTGTAGACACCAATCATTGCTTGTCGAGGTCGCGTCGGAGTGAGCATTTCCAAAAGATGGGGCTCTACCGTGTCGAACTGGTCTGGTGACAGCCCGGCAACGCCATTGGCGATGGCGCGGAGATGGGCTAGAGAGAAACAGAAGGTGGATTCGATGAGAGCCCGGACTTTTGGTAGCCGCTCGAGCATCAGTGCAATTTCGCACAGCGTAGAGCACTTGCCGCGGCTAAGGCCGGTTCGGATGCTTATGCGGGCGAGATGGTGATTGACATCTACCGCGTCACCGGGAGCACAGATATCGATGAGCTGAAGGTCTGCGGCGTTGGTGGCACGGGCTGCGATGCTAATGGGGTCGTCGGATTGCTGGTTGGCCCATGAGGGCTTTTGACCTGGTGCTGGAAGTTCTATGGGCGGCGATGACATTGGTTATCCCCCTGATTACTACGTGTCCGCCGGAGAATTGAAGATTGAGTTCTGTAGTGGAGAGGAGCGTGGAGAGGCTCGTTCAACCAGCCCCCGCCAATCTCCGTGCACCGGACAAAGAACTTTTGCTTACAAATTTTCCCTACAACCTAAATCGTACACCTGTTTGAAAAAGTGTCAATAGGGTTTTAGAAATATGTTCTAAAAGTCCATGCTGAATTAGATCCGGCCGCGCCGCCCGAGTCTCCGTCCGAGCCTCCGCCGCCCGAGCCTCGTCGGCAGTGCGCCGTACATAGGCAGGACTCGCTGCCGTACATGGCGCGGCGTTTGCTTGTTGGTCGAAGAGTCCTCGGCGCCACGCTCCTCAGCGCGATCCAGCTCGTCTAGGAACTCGTGGATGAGTTCTAAGGTATTGGGGGAGTAGAGCAGCGCGAGGTGGTCAGACCAGTCGCCACCGCCGGTGGCGTTGTTGACGTTCGTAATGTGGTGACCCTCTTGTTCGGGCAAAAAGGCGCCCGTCCACGGGCGAACTACGGTGTCGAAAGGGGTGCCGATATTCAGGTAGTGCGGGCCGCGTCGGGTAATGCCACGCGCTGCGCGGTTCAGAGTCGCAATATAGTCAGAGTCCAGCAGCTGTTGAATACAGGCACGGCCGACAAGGCGGTCGACGAGTTTGTGCATCGGAAGGCCGCATCGCTCAAGGGCACTGAGCCTTCGGCGCATGCCCCACGCAGTAGTCCCGCGATGGTTTCCCGCAAGCGAGATGACTGCCCGCACGGGGCTGTTGTCGGAGGCGAACTGCTCGGCGTCTTCTTCGTTGAGGCCATGGTTGAGGACGTCGTCGTAAAGCGAATCGATGCTCGCGTTGGCGTAACTGCGACAGTGCAGACCGCCCTGGGAATGACCGATGAGGTCGACGCGGGGTAGGGAGAGTTGGGCTCGGAAGCGGTCGAGAAGGTCGGTGACTTCGGCGAGCGCATCGCTCAAATCGGTGGTGGCTTTGACGCTGCGGAGGCGGCTGACCAGCGCGGCGGGGTCGGAGCCGTAATCGAGTGAGAATACAGGGCGATTCCGGGCGAGGAACGGCCCCAACATGGCGAAGGAGTTGAACGAGTTCATCCAGGTGCCGTGAACCAGGACAATTGGTGTGCGGCCGTTGTATCCATCCAGGTCGGGAGTGACTTTGCCGTCGAGGATTTCGCGAACGTCCTGTACGCCGTGGGGGATCCATTCGGGATGACGCAACGAGCGCAGGTATGCCTGCGGAAAGGCGCGCAGTAGAGGGCCGAAAACTCGCGTGCTCGGGGAGTAGTCATCCATAGGGGCTAATCGTAGGCTGGGTTTATGACGTACTGCTACACAGCTGCCGAAATTCGCGCCGCGGAACAGCCCTATCTGAACGCACAAACGCGTGACGACGAACTCATGCGCCACGCAGCCGCCGCTGTGTCGGAGGTGGCGGAGCGGATGCTCGCTAAGGTGTCGCCGGAGCCTGGTCGCGGTCGTGTGCTGCTGTTGGTTGGGTCGGGAGGCAATGGTGGCGATGCGCTCTATGCCGGCCGGGACTTGTCTTCGGGCGGACATGGCGTGGATGCAGTTTTGCTGGGCACCAAGCCACATGAACGGGCGCTGAAAGCGTTTGAGCTCGCAGGCGGGCGGGTGCTGCCGTTGGGGTGTGACCGGGAGACGGATTTATCGAAAATTCTGTGGTCGATAAGTGAAGACTACGCACTGATTATCGACGGAATTGTGGGGCTCGGTGGGCATGGTGCGCTGCGCGAAGAGGCTGCGTGGCTGGTGCGCGAGGCAAACATAGGCGAGGTGCCTATTCTCTCGGTCGACGTGCCGAGTGGTGTGGAAGCCGATACCGGACGCACTTTTGATCCGCCCTCCCAGACCATCAACCCCGACCTCGACCTGGAAGAGGGGCAGGATCCGTACCTGCCATCCCACGTCGAGGCCACGATAACGGTGACCTTCGGCGGACTGCGCTACGCGCATGCGCTGTCGGAAGCCTGTGGTGAGGTCGAATTGCACGAAATTGCGCTCGATGCCTTCTCCCTCGAACTTCCAGGACTGGGGCAGACGCTCTATGAAAACGGTCACTACAATGCCGTCCACCACCAGACTCCGACCGTAGAGTTTTACGAAGCCCTAGGCGGGAGCTTTCCGGCGCCTTTTGGCGCGAAGACTCAGCTCGAACCCAGTGCTGCTGACCACAAGTACTCCACCGGAGTTACAGGTATCGCCGCCGGTAGCGAGGCGTATCCGGGCGCTGGTCAGCTGTGTGCCTCCGCTGCCGTGCACGCGACCAGTCCCGCGGTTATCTATGTCGGCGATGTGGACGCCCGCAACCGCATCACCGCAGCCTTGCCGACGGTCATTACGCAGCCGGACTCGGTGGATCGCAAAGAGGTACGCGTCGATGCCTGGGTTGCCGGCCCTGGCCGGGGCACTGATGAGCGCGCGGCCGAGGAACTGCGCGACATTCTGGCCACCGACAAACCAGTCGTCATCGACGCTGACGCACTGACGCTGCTCTCGAAGCATGAGGACATCCGACAGCTCGTCCGCGAGCGCGGCCAAGAGCGCAACCTGCGCACTGTTCTCACTCCGCACGCCGGCGAATTTGAGCGCCTTACCGGGCACGAGGTCACTAACGCCATCGCAGATGCCCGTGAACTTGCCGAGCAGTTCTCCTGTGAAGTGCTGCTCAAGGGACGCCGCACCGTGATTGCCAATCCGACAACGCAGCGCATAGTCGTGGTTGACGCGGGTAGCTCCTGGGCAGCCACGCCGGGCTCCGGCGATGTACTGTCCGGACTTCTCGGCGCCTGGGTAGCGCGTGGCGAATCCCTCTACGTACCAGTAATTATTCACGCTCGCGCCGCACTTTTGGCCGCGCAGACAGAGTTCGGACCAGCACCCTGCAGCGCCCAGGACATCGCTGAATCCATCCGAGATGCCACCGCATGGTTCACCAATGGAGGCAGCAGTGGCAAAATACGGCTATGACTTCCTCGGCACCAGCCATCCTGACCCATACCGTTAATCTCGACGCAATCACCCACAATGTGAAGACCGTCAAGGCCATCGCAGGGGTGTCGGAATTCATGGCCGTCGTCAAGGCGGACGGCTACTCGCAGGGTGCGCTGCAGACCGCGCGTGCCGCACTGGCCGGCGGCGCAACACAGCTCGGCGTCGCAACAATCGACGAGGCGCTCTCCCTCCGCGAGGAGCTCCGCACCACGCTTGACGACGGCCACACCATCCCCATCCTCGCCTGGATCTGGGACGCAGCAGCCACCTCGTTGGTGCTGCGTGCTGTGGCTGCAGATATTGACCTCGGCCTGCCGTCGATGGCTCATGCGCTGGCCGTGGCCAATGCCGGGCGGGTGCTATCGGTGACACCACGTGTGACGGTGATGGTCGATACGGGCTTGGGTCGCTCGGGATTCTCTATGGCCAATGGGGACTTTGAGAATGCGGTTGATCAGCTGGTCGAGCTGCACAAGACTGGTGCGTTGAACATCACCGGTGCTTTCACGCACTTTGCGTGCGCGGATGAGCCGGGCAACGAGAGCGTCGATAAGCAGGCGCAGAATTTCCGAACCGCCATTTCTGTCCTGCGCGAGGCGGGGCTGGACGAGATGATTAACCATGCGGCGAATTCGCCGGCATCGTTGTCGCGTCCTGACTTGGCCTTCGACATGGTGCGCCCAGGCCTGGCGATTTATGGGGGCGAGCCAATTGTGGGGTCCACCCATGGATTGCGTCCAGCGATGCGGTGGGAAGCGTCGGTCATCTTGGTCAAGAAGCTGCCGGCAGGGCAGTCGGTGTCCTACGGGCAGACGTGGACAGCTGACCGCGACACCACCATCGGCATCGTGCCCTGCGGCTATGCCGACGGCATGATGCGCTCGGCATCCGGGCGTTTCGAAGTCAGCATCAATGGCACACGCTATCCGCAGGTAGGACGCGTGTGCATGGATCAGTTCGTTGTCGACCTTGGTCCCGACAGTGATGTCGAGGCCGGCGACACTGCGGTCATCGTCGGTGATCCCACACTGGGGGAGCCCGGTCTCGATGACCTCGCGGAGGCATCCGGCACCATTAACTACGAAATCCTCACCGCGCCGAAGGGACGCAGCGAGCGAAAGTGGGTGCGCAGCCGCATCGCGCCAACCGCAGAGGACATGCGTGACCTCGGTGAGGAGATTGGCCGGGAGCTAGCCGCCGGGGATCTGGTGATTCTCGATGGCCCACTCGGCGCGGGTAAGACCACTCTCACGCAGGGCATCGCCCGCGGCATGAATGTGCGCGGTCGCGTGACGTCGCCGACGTTCACCATCGCCCGCGAGCACCGTCCGCTCGCAAAAGATGGCGTCACCCTCATCCACGTCGACGCCTATCGACTCTTCGGCGAAGAGGGACCCGGCTCCGATGGCGAGGCCTTCGATGCGCTGGACTCACTCGATCTGGACACCGACCTCGAGGACAGCGTCGTGGTCGCCGAGTGGGGAATGGGGCTCGCCGAGGTGCTCTCCGAGCGCTATCTGCAGGTGAGCATCGATCGTTCGCGTGACGACGATGCCCGCGTCGTCACCTGGAAGTGGAGCAAGTAGCTTCAAGTCGGTTCAAGTAGGTTACTGAGTATGAACATTTTGGCCGTTGACACATCGACTCCACAGGTCACCGCGGGAATTGTCCGCGATGGTGAAACCGTGGCCGAAAAGCTGCACCTGGATGCCCGCGCGCACAACGAGGTGCTGGTGCCGCTGATTCAGCAGTGCCTCACCGACAGTGGGGTGGCGGCAACCGAGCTAGATGCCGTGGTTGTCGGCTGTGGTCCGGGACCTTTTACGGGCTTGCGCGTTGGTATGGCCACCGCAGCCTCCTTCGCCGACGCTCTGGGAATTCCCTGCTACGGCATCTGCAGCCTGGATGCGCTCGCGGGTGGTGTTGGCGATGAACTGGTCGTCACCGATGCTCGCCGCCGCGAGGTGTACTTCGCGGCCTACCGCGATGGCCAGCGAGTTTTCGGTCCGGCAGTGGCCAAGCCAGCCGACGTCATGGAGCTGCTCAAAGAAGAACTCGCAGCAGAAGTCGCCGACTTCGCGCCGAGCCACGCCCGCGGCAGCCTCAGCCACATCGAGCAAATTGCCGGGCTTGAGGTTGCTGCAGAACAAGTCTTTCCCACTCCGAAAGCCATGGTTGAAACGGCCCACTTTGACTCCGCGCCGGGCCCACTGGTGCCGCTGTACTTGCGCCGTCCGGATGCCGTTGTCCCGAAGGCTATGAGATGAGCGTCGTCAAGCTAGTGCGTCTCGGACCTCCTGCAGCCAAGGCGTGTGCGGCGATTGAGGCGGAGCTATTTGCCGGCGATGATCCCTGGCCGGAATCGGCCTTTATGGCGGAGCTGGCCGCGCCGAACAACTTCTACGTCGGGCTGATTGCGGAGACAGATCAGTCAGACGGAGGCGAGGAGCTGTGCGGCTATGCGGGAATTACCAAGCTGGGGCCTGCGGGTGCCGCCGAGTACGAGATTCACACCATCGGTGTGGGGCAGAAGTGGCAGCGTCGAGGTTTTGGGACGCAGCTCATGGACGCGCTGATGGCAGCTGTGGCGGAGGATCCGGGCCCAGTGTTTTTAGAAGTGCGCACGGATAATGAACCCGCTATCGCCATGTATCGACGCTACGGCTTCGAAAAAATGGGGCTGCGAAAGAACTATTATCCGGGCTCTGGGGCGGACGCGTACACGATGTGTCGGCCTGTGCTCGCCGGCTAAATGTTGACGTAGCGACTATTCTGCGTTAAACCGGGCGCATGGCTAAAACCTTTGCAAAGCAGCTCGTAGAAACCCTAGAGAATCAAGGTGTCAAGCGAATTTTCGGCCTCGTCGGAGATAGCTTGAACCCCATTGTCGACGCGGTGCGTGAGTCCTCCATTGAGTGGGTGCACGTCCGCAACGAAGAGGCTGCCGCCTTCGCCGCCGGCGCGGAGTCCCTGGTCACCGGCGAATTAGCAGTGTGTGCGGCCTCTTGCGGTCCGGGTAACACCCACCTCATTCAGGGTCTTTATGACTCCCACCGCAACGGCGCAAAGGTGCTGGCGCTGGCATCGCACATTCCTTCTCGCCAGATTGGCTCGAACTTCTTCCAGGAGACCCATCCGGAGTTTATCTTCAACGAGTGCTCCGGTTACTGCGAGATGGTGAACTCCGCTGAGCAGGGTGGCGTCGTTTTGCATCATGCTATCCAGTCGACCATGACTGGCCACGGTGTTTCCGTGCTGGTTCTGCCGGGCGACATTACAACGCATGAAGTGGAAAATGATGAGTTCGTCACCTCCACTATCAGCAGCGGTCGCCCAGTCGTATTCCCTGACGCCGGTCAGGCCGCCGCGCTTGCCGACGCAATCAACGAGGCTAAAACCGTCACGCTTTTCTGTGGCGCAGGTGTGAAGGATGCCCGCGAACAGGTGCTCAAGCTTGCGGAGAAGATTAAGTCGCCGGTGGGGCATGCGCTGGGTGGCAAGATGTACATCCAGTACGACAACCCCTATGACGTCGGAATGTCCGGCCTGCTGGGCTACGGCGCCTGCCACGATGCCTCTAACGATGCTGATTTGTTGATTCTGCTCGGTACTGACTTCCCGTACAACGACTTCCTGCCGACTAAGAACGTCGCCCAGGTCGATATCGATGGTCGCGCCATCGGTCGTCGTACCACGGTGAAGTACCCAGTCGTCGGCGATGTGGCTGCAACGATCGAAACCATCCTGCCGTACCTGGAGGAAAAGACCGACCGCTCCTTCCTGGACAAGCAGCTGCGGAACCACGAGCGCCTGCTCAGCCACGTCATCGAGGCATACACCCATGACGTTGAGAACATGCGCCCGATTCACCCGGAGTATGTGGCCGACCTGATTGATAAGCACGCCGACGACGACGCAGTTTTCACCGTCGATACAGGTATGGGCAACGTCTGGGCCGCACGTTACATCACGCCAAATGGCAAACGAGAGCAGATTGGTTCCTTCCGTCACGGCACTATGGCCAATGCACTGTCGCAGGCCATTGGTGTGCAGGCTGCTGACCGGGACCGTCAGGTCATTACCTTCAACGGTGACGGTGGCCTGTCAATGCTGCTCGGTGAGCTCATCACCGTGAAGCAGGAGCAGCTGCCCATCAAGATGTTTGTGTTCAACAACTCCTCGCTCGGCATGGTCAAGCTGGAAATGCTGGTTCAGGGGCTGCCGGAGCATCAGACCGACCACGGGGCGGTCGACTACGCGGGAGTCGCGGAGTCGCTGGGTATCAAGGCCATCCGAATTGAAGATCCGGCCGATGCACCTCGCCTGATTCAAGAGGCGCTGGCCTACGACGGTCCGGTACTGGTGGACATGGTGACCGATCCGAACGCTCTGTCCATCCCGGCAAACATCACCTGGGACATGCTGATGGGATTCTCCAAGGCCGCTACGCGCACCGTCTTCGGCGGCGGCGTGGGCCAGATGATCAATATGGCACGGTCGAACCTCCGCAACATCCCGCGGCCATAGTGGGGGTAGCGCTCTCGAGATGCGGGAGCGGGTGCGGTGCGGTACCTCTGTTTCCATGATTAAAGGTTTTCTGGTGAACCCTGACCTGACGCATCGCATCGTCGAATTTGAGTTGGAGGCCGCTGCTACATTCCTCGGCGGAGTTTCCTCCGACCGTGTTTCGGTGGCGTTCCAGGAAGATGGCGTCGATTACGCCGCTCTCTACAACCCGACAGCCAAGGCTGAGGGCGCTGAACCGAACCCGGTCGCGTCCCTCGGCCGCAATGAGGCTGCTACGGGCAACTCGGCTTTCTTCACCGACCCCACCACCGCAATTTGCGGAACGGTCGTATTCGTCGACGCCGAGGGCGAGGATATCGGCGACGAGGAAATTGAGCGTATTAAGCACGGTATGCGCGCCGTTCGCCACTACCGCGATGACTACCCAGAGGAATACGCTCTCTGGCGTTCCGCTGTGAGGAACCTCGGCCGCCTCGAAATTTAAACTCGGTCGCTGGTAAGCGACCCGGTGGTGCGCTAGTACCATGACTGCTATGACCGAGTTGACCCTGCTGGCAATCGAGAGTTCCTGCGATGAGACTGGCGCTGCAGTGATGCGTGTGCGCTACGACGACACGGACACCAGCACCCCAGCCATTCCAGAGGTGGAAGTGCTTGCCGACGTCGTCGCATCCTCCATGGAACAGCACGCCCGCTTCGGCGGTGTGGTCCCGGAGATTGCTTCCCGCGCTCATTTGGAAGCCTTGCAGCCAGTGGTTTCCGAGGCGCGTGCGCAAGCAGCTGCCAAGCTCGGTATCGATACTTTTATCCCAGATGCCGTCGCCGCAACCGTGGGGCCTGGTCTCGCCGGTGCGCTGCTGGTTGGTTCGGCAGGCGCGAAGGCCTATGCCGCCGCCTGGGGTGTGCCTTTCTACGGCATTAACCACCTTGGTGGCCACGTTGCTGTCGGAGCTCTCGACGGCGCGGACCTGTCCAACGCCGTGGCGCTGCTAGTTTCCGGCGGGCACACGCAGCTGCTGCGTGTGCAGGGGGTTGGTCGTCCGATGGAGGAACTCGGATCTACGCTTGACGACGCGGCCGGAGAGGCATACGACAAGGTTTCTAGGTTGCTTGGGTTGGGTTACCCGGGCGGCCCGATTATCGATAAGTTGGCTAAGCAGGGAAACCGCAAGGCCATCGCTTTTCCTCGGGCCATGATGCGCCAGCAGGATGCGCGCCATGACTTCTCCTTCTCCGGCTTGAAGACAGCCGTGGCCCGCTATGTCGAGGCAGCGGAGAAGGAAGGTCGTGAATACTCCGTAGAGGACGTTTGTGCTTCCTTCCAGGAAGCGGTCTGCGATGTGTTGACGAAGAAGGCCGTTCGCGCCGCTCAGGATGTGGGGGCTACTACGCTGCTGCTCGGTGGTGGTGTAGCTGCGAACTCGAGGTTGCGTGAACTCGCAGCGGCGCGAGCTACCTCGGCGGGAATTACTCTGCACGTACCACCGATTAAGCTGTGTACTGATAATGGCGTCATGATTGGCGCAGCTGCTGCCTACTTAATTGCGGCGGGAGCTAAGCCTTCTGGTTACGCCTGCCCGACCGACCCATCCATGCCAGTGGAAGAACCTGTAATGCAATGAGCGGTAATTACGATCAGTGGGAGCTAAAACCCGAGCAGTCCGGGCAGTCGGGGCAGTCCGAGTGGGGAAATCAGTCCCAGGGGACGGAGACACAGCAGTTCGCGCCAGTATCTGGCGGTAGTGGTAGCAGCGCTCGCGGTGGCCTGGTCTGGGCACTTGTTGTAGTCGTAGCTATCGCGCTGGTTGCCGTGCTGGGAGTTGTCGTATGGGCAGTGAGCACCGAGCGGATAAGTGTGCCTTTTAGGGGTGAAACGCAAGCGTCGTCGTCAAGCGTGGCGGAAACGCCCGCGGAGGAAACGGCTACGAAGACAGCCACCGCGACCGTAACGGAAACGACAGTTACGGAGACACAGACCGAGACTCAGGTGCAGAGGGAAAGCTCTGGCATTATTTCGTCGGTGGAGACGTCTCGGGGAACCATCGTGCCGGCGAGCCTAGCGTGTGACGGCCACTATGTGCTGATTGTTCAGTCCGTGATGGGTGGCGACAATTCCTCGACGAGGCAGGAATTGGCGCGTGCGCTCGAGCAGGACTCGGACCTTCAGTACGCCACTCCTGGGCTGTGTCCGTCGTTGAGGTCGTCTTATGAGGGCAAGGATGTTTACGCTGTCTACTTTGATGCTGGTAGCGCGGAAGAAGCTTGCTCGTTGAAGAGTCAGTGGGGCGGAAACGTGCGCGCAATGAAAAATGCGGCCGATTACTATTCGGATCCGTGTTAAATTTCGTTAACTGACTTTGACTTGTTTCTCTGTCACGGATTGCAGGACGACTACAGGAAAGCGCTTGCCCAAAAATGAGTAAAGACTACAGCGAGTGGGAACTTCAGCCATCCGATAATTCCCAGGATCAGACTGAGCTGTTTCCGCCACAGCCACAGGCGCCGCAAACACCGCAAGTTGAAGACCAGCGCGGTCGTGGTCGGGGAGTGTTATGGGCGGTAGTTGCGTTGCTGCTCATTGTGATTGTCGCTGCGGCGGCGGTGCTTTACCTAGTTGTGAGTGGTCGAGGTGAGCAGTGGCTCGGTGCAGGCGCCAAGGATGAAGCAGCGCCGAAGCGTACTGTTACCGCGACTGCGACGGAGACCGTGAAGGTGAAGTCGTCGGAGAAAACCAATCCAGACAAAACCAAGAAGGATCGCTGTGCGGCATCGGCTTTCATCAATGATCCAAGTCGATTCGTTGTTCATTTTTGTGATGGCCAGTGGGCTGTGACTGGGGTTGAAGGCACCGGTGGTGTCGCGACGTGGCGCTGGGGCGGTTCGGGATGGGCTGAATACGAGCGCCACGGGACACAATGGCCCAGTGACTACGCTTGTTTCGACATGGACCGGCTGAAGCGAGAAGGTGCCCCGGCTGGCTTCCGGAATGCAGTGACAGCATGCGAGGAATCGGAGACTACGAAGACGACGACCAAGAAGAAGGAAACTACGAGTACGGCTACGCCGACTGCGGTTTCTATTGAGGAACGTTGCGCACCGAAGATGTTCGCGCCGAGCGGAGATACGCCGGAGTCGGGGCTTGGCAGCGTGGTAGGTAAGTACTGTGATGGGCAGGGGGCGTACGGGGGAGTCTATGGTGTCGGCGGTCTCGTGGTATCCAAGTGGAATGGCTCCGAGTGGAATGAGTACCAGCGTTTTACTGAGTCGATGAGTGACGCAGAGGCATGCGCGCAGATGGGCAAAGCAAGGTCTGACGGCATGCCAGAAGAACTTGTGTCCCAGCTGTGGACATGTGATGGCTAGCATTAGCGCTCACTATTGTTGAGTGTTAGCACTTGCAGGGGTAGAGTGCTAACGAAGGTTGTTTGACACACAGTTGTTCACCCGCGACGACGGCTGTGCACGGCAGACCAACCGGCACAAGAACATCACATCACCGCATGTATGGAGGAATTCATCGTGGCGAACGTCAACATCAAGCCGCTGGAGGATCGCGTCCTCGTCCAGATCAACGAAGCAGAGACCACCACGGCTTCTGGCCTGGTTATCCCGGACTCCGCTAAGGAGAAGCCGCAGGAGGCTACCGTTATCGCAGTTGGTCCGGGTCGTTGGGCCGATGACGATGACCGCATTCCTATGGACGTCAAGGAGGGCGACATCGTCATCTTCTCCAAGTACGGCGGCACTGAGCTGAAGTACCAGGGCGAGGAGTACCTGCTGCTGTCGCAGCGCGACATCCTGGCTGTTATCGAGAACTAAAGGGAGGACGTACCCACACATGGCGAAGCTTATTGCTTTTAACGAAGAGGCTCGCGAAGGCCTCAAGCGCGGTGTGGACACGCTTGCCGACGCAGTCAAGGTCACGCTTGGCCCGAAGGGTCGCAACGTTGTCCTGGACAAGGCCTTCGGCGGTCCGCTGGTCACCAATGACGGTGTGACCATCGCCCGCGACATCGACGTTGAGGATCCGTTTGAGAACCTCGGTGCGCAGTTGGTTAAGTCCGTTGCGGTCAAGACCAATGACGTTGCCGGTGACGGCACTACTACCGCAACGCTGCTGGCACAGGCGCTGGTCCACGAGGGTCTGCGCAACGTTGCAGCCGGCGCAAACCCGATTTCTCTGAATCGCGGTATTCACGCTGCATCCGACAAGGCGGTTGAGCTGCTGAAGCAGCGTGCCACCCCGGTCAGCAGCTCTGCTGCCATCGCGCAGGTGGCAACCGTTTCCTCGCGCGACACTGAAATCGGTGACCTGGTTGCAGGTGCCATGGACAAGGTTGGCAAGGACGGCGTCGTCTCTGTGGAGGAGTCGCAGTCGATTGCCACCGAGCTGTCCGTGACTGAGGGCGTGTCCTTCAACAAGGGCTTCCTCTCGCCGTACTTCATTACCGACGTTGAGGCTCAGCAGGCAATTCTCGACGGTGCACAGGTGCTGCTGGTCCGCGAGAAGATTTCCTCCCTGCCGGAGTTCCTGCCGATTCTGGAGAAGATTGCCGAGTCCGGCAAGCCGACTCTGATCATGGCTGAGGATATCGAGGGCGAGGCTCTGTCCGCGCTGGTTATCAACGCTATGCGCAAGACCTTGAAGGTTGCCGCAGTGAAGGCGCCGTATTTCGGTGACCGTCGTAAGGCGTTCATGGATGACCTGGCAGTTGTCACCGGTGCAACCGTCGTTACGGCTGACACTGGCATGCAGCTGAAGGACGTTGGACTTGAGGTGCTGGGTAACGCACGCCGCGTCACCATTACCAAGGACGAGACCGTCCTGGTTGACGGTGCCGGCACCGCTGAGGCCTTGGAAGAGCGTCGTAACCAGATCCGTGCCGAGATTGAGCGCACTGACTCTGACTGGGATCGCGAGAAGCTGGAAGAGCGTCTGGCGAAGCTCTCAGGCGGTGTGGCTGTTATTAAGGTTGGCGCTGCAACCGAGACCGAGGTCAACGAGCGCAAGCTGCGCGTCGAGGATGCCATTAACGCTGCTCGTGCAGCAGCTCAGGAAGGCGTCATCGCCGGTGGCGGTTCCGTACTGGTGCAGATTTCCCGTGAACTCGAGGCATTCGCTGACGAGTTCGAGGGTGACGAGGCAGTCGGCGTCCGCGCTGTTGCCAAGGCTCTGACTCGTCCGGCCTTCTGGATTGCTGAGAATGCTGGTAAGGATGGCGCAGTTGTCGTTTACCACATCGGTGAGCAGGAGAACGGCAACGGCTACAACGCTGCTACTGACACTTACGAGAACCTGATTGAGTCCGGTGTCATTGACCCGGTCAAGGTCACTCACTCCGCAGTCGTCAACGCAACCTCCGTGGCACGCATGCTGCTGACCACTGAGGCTTCCGTTGTGGACAAGCCGGAAGAGGAGCCGGAGCACGATCACGCTCACTAATTGCTAATGAGCTAGTGCGCTAGCTGCTAGTACGTGAAATGCTCCCCACCTTTCAATCTGAGGGTGGGGAGCATTTTGGTTTTATGTGAACTGGAACTGGCTGAAGTCCGAGAGAAGGGGAGGGACTACAAGGCAGTGACTAGAACGCGTTCAAGTTCGCGCTCACGTGCGGCCGGCTTAGCTCGAAGGATTTCATTTCGTTCAGATTCGCTGAGACCACCCCAGACGCCGTATGGCTCACCAACCTTGAGTGCGTGACTACGGCACTGCATAAGAACGGGGCAAGAACGGCAGATAGCCTTCGCACGGGCTTCGCGTAGGCTGCGTGCGCGTCCGCGCTCGCCTTCCGGGTGGAAGAAGGTCGCGGAGTCCTGCCCGCGGCAAGAGCCGTGCAGCTGCCAATCCCACAAATCCGCATTGGGCCCGGGCAAGTGGTCGATGTACGTCATCGGAATTGATGTCTCCTTCATTGAGCTTTCTTGAAGCAGTGAGCTCAAGTGTGGAGGCCAACAATGAACGGTTGGTAAACCTAAGGAGGCCAGCCGGGATACTACGCAAACAATTCCGTCAAACTCTTACCAAATTTTTAGAAACGGCCAGGTCGGCGAGAACGCAGACCGTCGACAAAGCTTGCGCAGTAGTCCCATGGGGCGTAACGGGAGGGGTCTGGATCGAATTGTGGCTCGTGAACCGGGGACGCCTGTCCAGACAGGAGCATCAGGTAGTGGTTTTCCAAAACTTCCCAGTTGTAAAAGTGCTCGTCACCGCAGTCCTCACACAACATGCAGACGCCCAGTAATCCCTCTGGGCTCAAAGCGGTGCGGAATAGGCGAACTGCGGCCAGATCTTCAAGAACCTCTCGGCGTTCCTGGTCTGTCAGCGGAGCAAACGGCTCATCCGGCTCGAGAAAGCTTGCCGGGTCATTGGGATCTCCTTCGAACGGATCCCGCGGCATGGATGAGAAAAAGTTGTGGTTCACAACCACTACCGTAACAGCTCTGTACGGCAATCCTGACGATTGGCAATCTGCTTAGTTGGGGTTTAGTTCACCTTGGTATAACCCTCAGCTAGCTTTTGGCTAACCCTTGTCGGGCACCTGTCGCTCCGCCTAATTGTCGCGTTCCATTACTTAAGGACTACCCTGTATATAACGTTTGGCAACCACGAAGCGATAGCGCCCCTGGCCGGATGTCGGCAAGGGTGGAGCAGGAGGAGTCCATGACCAACCCCACGGGAATTAGCCTCGGCGGAGACAATCCCAACAAGATTCCACTAGTCGGCCTTACATTCGATGACGTCCTGCTTCTGCCGGACGCTTCGGACGTTATCCCCTCCGGCGTTGATACTTCGACGCAGCTCACCCGTGAGCTGCGTCTGAACATTCCGATTGTGTCCGCTGCTATGGACACCGTCACCGAGGCTCGCATGGCTGTTGCCATGGCTCGCCAGGGCGGTATGGGTATCCTGCACCGCAACCTGTCCATCGAGGAGCAGGCTCAGCAGGTCGAGATTGTAAAGCGCTCTGAGGCTGGCATGGTGTCCGACCCGGTGACCTGTTCCCCGGATGACACCATCGCCGAGGTAGATGCCAAGTGCGCTCGTTACCGCATCTCGGGCCTGCCGGTCGTCGACAAGGACGGCAAGCTGGTCGGTATCTGCACCAACCGCGACATGCGTTTTGAGGCAGACCTGAACCGCAAGGTTTCCGAAATCATGACACCGATGCCGCTCGTCGTGGCTGAGCAGGGTGTGTCTGGCGATGCGGCGCTGAACCTGCTGCGCGCTCACAAGGTGGAGAAGCTGCCGATCGTCGATGGCGAAGGCCGTCTGACTGGTCTGATTACCGTCAAGGACTTCGTCAAGAAGGATCAGTACCCGAATGCTTCCAAGGATGGTTCCGGCCGTCTGCTGGTTGGTGCTGGCATCGGTACCGGCGAGGACTCCTGGAAGCGCGCACACGCATTGGCTGACGCAGGCGTAGACGTGCTCGTTGTTGATACCGCTCACGCCCACAACTCAGGTGTACTTGAGATGGTCTCCCGCGTTAAGAAGGAATTCGGCGAGAGCATCCAGATTATCGGCGGCAACCTGGCTACCCGTGGTGCTGCACAGGCCATGATTGATGCGGGTGCAGACGCCATCAAGGTCGGTATCGGCCCGGGCTCGATTTGCACCACTCGCGTTGTCGCAGGTGTAGGTGCCCCGCAGATTACCGCCATCATGGAAGCCTCTGTCGCAGCTAAGAAGGCTGGCGTTCCGATTATCGCCGATGGCGGTATGCAGTTCTCCGGCGACATCGCCAAGGCTCTGGCGGCCGGTGCATCCTCCGTCATGCTCGGTTCGATGCTGGCCGGTACCGCTGAGGCTCCGGGGGAGGTTACCTTCGTCAACGGCAAGCAGTACAAGATGTACCGCGGCATGGGCTCGCTGGGCGCCATGCAAGGCCGCGGCCTGACCGGTGAGAAGCGCTCCTACTCCAAGGATCGCTACTTCCAGGCTGACGTCAAGAGCGAAGAGAAGCTGGTTCCGGAAGGCATCGAGGGCCGTGTTCCGTTCCGCGGCAGCATCGACTCCATCGTTCACCAGCTGGTCGGTGGCCTGCGCGCAGCTATGGGCTACACCGGTTCCGCCACCGTCGAGCAGCTGCACGACGCACAGTTTGTCCAGATCACCGCTGCAGGCCTGCGCGAGTCGCACCCGCACGATATCCAGATGACTGTCGAAGCGCCGAACTACTACCAGCGCTAAACTGGCTTAGTCGAGTTAAATTCCACGGAAAGGGCATGTGAGGAAAGCTCATGCGCGACATCGTTGAAATCGGTATTGGCCGCGAGGCACGCCGGACCTACGAGTTGGACGATATTGCACTCGTTCCCACTCGTCGTACCCGGTCGTCCAAGGACGTCGATACCTCCTGGCGAATTGACGCCTACGATTTCGAACTCCCGATGATGATGCATCCGACAGATGCCATCGCCAGCCCGGAATCCGTCGCTGAGTTTGCTCGCCTGGGCGGCTTGGCGGTTCTCAACGCCGAGGGTATCTGGGCCCGTCATGCCGATGCGCAGGACAAGATCGCCGAGCTGGTGAAGTTGGCAAAGAATGCCGCCACCAAGCGCGAATCCGAGGCAGTGAACCGCAAGCTGCAGGAACTGCACTCTGCTCCGATTGATACGGAGCTGTTGGTTGAGCGCATCAAGGAAATCCGCGCAACCGGCGCGATCACTGCAGTTCGTGTCTCCCCGCAGCACGTCCGTGAGTTGGCGCCGCTGGCTATTAAAGCTGGCATTGACTTGTTGGTTATCCAGGGCACGCTGATTTCCGCAGAGCATGTCACTGCTCAGGGGGCGCCGCTGAATCTCAAGGACTTCATCGGCAGCCTGGACGTTCCGGTTATTGCCGGTGGCGTTGTCGACTACCAGACTGCGCTGCATCTGATGCGCTCAGGTGCCGCTGGTGTAATCGTCGGTACAGGCTTTACGACGTCCCCGGATGCGCTCGGCATCGATGTGCCAATGGCTACCGCTATTGCGGATGCTGCAGCTGCTCGCAAGGACTACCTCGATGAGACCGAGGGCCGCTACGTCCACATCATTGCCGACGGCGGCATTGATACGGTCGGTGATATTGCCAAGGCAATCGCCTGCGGTGCGGATGCTGTGGCGCTGTCCAGTGTGCTGGCAACCGTCAACGAAGCTCCGGGGCAGGGCTATGTCTGGCCGTCTGTTGCGGCACACCCGAAGTACCCGCGCGGTGCGGTGTGGCCGGTTGTCGACGATGAGAAGGAATTGGTCAGCCTGGAAGAGGCTCTGTTTGGCCCGTCCGCCTCGCCGTTCGGTGACCGCAATCTCGCCGGTGGCCTGCGTCGCGCAATGGCCAAGTGCGGCTTTACCAACCTGAAGTCCTTCCACCGCGTTGAGCTGTCGGTACGTCCAAAGGGTTTTTAATTAAAGTAATCGGATAGTTTTTTCGCAAAACTACCTTACTGAAAAGCCACCTCCGCTTAGGGTTAGGAACATGAGTTCCGCGCATTAGTGTTACGCCCTTAGAGAAGGTGGCTTTTCCCATGAGTAAACAACGCGATTTCGATGTTGTAATCGTCGGTTCCGGTTTCGGTGGCTCTGTTTCTGCTTTGCGGTTGACCGAAAAAGGCTACCGAGTGGCAGTTCTCGAAGCCGGTCGACGGTTCGAAGATAAAGACTTTGCCAAGACCAGCTGGCGGCTTCACAAGTACCTGTGGGCTCCCAAGCTGGGGCTCTTTGGCGTCCAGCGCGTGCACATGTTGAAAGACGTCATGATTCTCGCTGGTGCTGGAGTCGGCGGTGGTTCCCTTAACTACGCAAACACTCTGTATAAGCCGGGTACCGAGTACTTCCAGCACCGTCAGTGGGGGCACATTACCGACTGGGAGTCAGAACTTACCCCGCACTATGACAATGCATCTCGCATGCTCGGGGTGGTCACCAACCCAACCGACACGCCTGCCGACGTCGTCATGCGTGAGGTAGCTGAAGATATGGGTGTGGGCCATACTTTCCGCTCAACCCCGGTGGGCGTGTTCTTCGGTGCCAAGACCGGTGGACAGGGTGTGCCAGGGCAAACAGTTTCCGATCCCTACTTTGGTGGCGTTGGACCGGACCGCACCGCTTGTACGGAATGTGGTGAGTGCATGACTGGTTGCCGCCACAATGCCAAGAACACCCTGGTTAAGAACTATCTCTACTTGGCGGAGAAATTCGGTGCGCAGGTCTTTGACCGCACTACCGTTACCGGTCTGCATCCTCAGGCTGATGGCTCCTGGGTTATTGACACTGAGCGCAGTGGCCGTTGGGTAGCTAAGGGCAAGCAGCAGTTTAGCGCTAAGCGCGTCATTCTCGCCGCAGGTGCCTGGGGGACCCAGAATTTGCTGCACCGGCAGCAGGCCGATGGGCACTTGCCACTGCTGCCGAAGTCTTTGGGCAAGCTGACCCGCACCAACTCCGAGGCTATTTTGGGCGCGATGGGTACGAAGGTGGACCCGGAAAATGACTTCTCTAACGGTGTAGCTATCACTTCGTCATTCTTCCCGGACGAGGACACCCATATCGAGCCAGTGCGCTACGGCAAGGGCTCTAATGCCATCGCAATGCTGCAGATGATTATGACCGAAGGGGGCCGTGCAACTCCGCGTTGGCTACAGGCTGTTGGAATCGTCGTAAAGCACCCTAACTACCTGACACAGCTCGTGAATCTGCGTAAGTGGTCGCAGCGCACAGTGATTTCTTTGGTGATGCAGAATCGCGACAACTCGATTACGACGTACCTGCAAAAGATCGGGCCGGTGCGTTTCCTAATGAGTAAGCAGGGCGAGGGGGAGCCGAACCCGACGTGGATTCCGTCGGGTAACGAAGCTACGCAACGTGCGGCGGACAAGCTCAGTGCACGTGGTCGGAATGGTCGTGTGCTGGCTGGTGGCACTATCGGTGAGTTGGCAAATATTCCTTTGACAGCTCACTTCATTGGCGGCGCGACGATTTCGGATTCGCCCGAAAACGGCGTCGTTGATCCGTACCTGCGCGTGTGGGGCTACCCGACGCTCTCGATTCACGACGGCTCGGCGATGGCAGCCAACCCGGGAGTGAACCCGTCACTGTCGATTTCCGCGAATGCGGAGCGTGCAACGTCGCTGTGGCCGAATAAGGGTGAGGAAGATCAGCGCCCGGCGCAGGGTGAGTCCTACGTGCGACTGGAGCCGATTGCTCCGGTGAACCCGGCTGTGCCGGAAGATGCTCCGGCTGCACTGAACCTGGGTATGCCTGCAGTCCGGAAGTCTTGATAAGCTTTAGGGCGTGTCTGAACAGGTGACTAAGCCCGTCCTCGTCGTGGACTTCGGTGCGCAGTATGCGCAGCTCATCGCGCGACGTGTGCGCGAGGCAAAAATTTATTCCGAAGTGGTCTCGCATGATGCGACGACCGAAGAAATCAAGGCCAAGAACCCGGCCGCGCTGGTGCTGTCCGGCGGCCCGTCCAGTGCCTACGCCGAAGGTGCCCCGAAGCTCAACCCAGAGTGGCTTGAGCTGGGCATTCCGGTGTTTGGTATTTGCTACGGTTTCCAGGTGATGACTGAGGTGCTCGGCGGCACGATCGCTGCTACCGGTGACCGTGAGTACGGCCGCACGCAGCTAAACGTCGTCGACGGTGGCGGTGTCGCTCACGCTGGTGTGCCGGAGACGCACGAGGTGTGGATGAGCCACGGTGACGCGGTGTCTGAGGCACCGGAGGGCTTCACCGTTACGGCGTCCACCAAGGGTGCTCCGGTAGCCGCTTTCGAGTGCTTGGAAAAGCGCATGGCCGGTGTGCAGTACCACCCGGAGGTCAACCACTCGCCGTACGGCCAGCAGGTGCTGGAGCATTTCCTGTACGAGATTGCTGGCCTGGAGCCGGACTGGACTGCCGCTAATATCGCGGAAGAGCTGATTGAGCAGGTCCGTAATCAGGTCGGTGAGACCGGTCGCGCAATCTGCGGTCTGTCTGGCGGCGTTGACTCCGCAGTTGCCGCCGCACTGGTGCAGCGCGCTATTGGTGACCGTCTGACCTGTGTCTTCGTCGACCATGGGCTGCTGCGTCAGGGCGAGCGCGAGCAGGTTGAGAAGGATTTCGTTGCCGCAACTGGTGCGAAGCTGATCACCGTCGACGATTCCAAGATTTTCTTGGATGCCCTGGCTGGTATCACCGATCCGGAGACCAAGCGTAAGACTATCGGCCGTGAGTTCATCCGATCCTTCGAGCGCGCTGTCGCTCAGGCGCTGGAGGGCGCTCCGGAGGGCGAGACCGTGGACTTCCTGGTCCAGGGCACCCTGTACCCGGATGTGGTGGAGTCCGGTGGCGGTTCTGGTACTGCCAACATCAAGAGCCACCACAACGTCGGTGGTCTGCCGGATGACGTTGAGTTCACCCTCGTTGAGCCGCTACGCCTGCTGTTCAAGGACGAGGTCCGTGCGGTCGGCCGTGAGCTGGGTCTGCCGGAAGAAATCGTTGCTCGTCAGCCGTTCCCGGGTCCGGGGCTTGGTATCCGCATCATCGGCGCTGTCGATGAGGAGCGCCTGGATACCCTCCGCCGTGCCGACGCCATTGCGCGCGAGGAAATGACGGCCGCAGGTATGGACGAGGTTGTCTGGCAGTGCCCAGTCGTCCTGCTTGCCGACGTTCGCTCGGTCGGTGTTCAGGGCGATGGTCGTACTTATGGCCACCCAATTGTGCTGCGCCCGGTTTCCTCTGAGGATGCGATGACCGCTGACTGGACTCGTGTTCCCTACGACACTTTGGAGAAGATCTCCACCCGTATTACCAACGAAGTGCCAGAGGTCAACCGAGTGGTCCTGGATGTGACTTCCAAGCCGCCGGGAACCATTGAGTGGGAGTAAGCCACTAGTTGGCAAGGGCCGTGTCTGTGAGTTGTGCAAACTCGCGGGCGCGGCCCTTTTCCGTCAGAGCCGACGTGTTCTTGGTGATGGTGATGCGCTTATCGGCCACGAGCGTGTGGAGGGCTGCGTTCACGGCATCGTCGTCAAGCATTGCGAAATAGGGGAGCTGATCGACGAAAAAGACGTAGCCGTCGCGTAGACGCGAGATGAAGAGGACAGCGAGGATACGTGCTTCGGGGGAATCGGTGGGATAGGGGCAGCGCTGTGCGAAGTCATCGGGAAGCGGTGCGGCCAGCGGGAGGAATCCGAATTGCCGTGGCAGGATTGCGCAGGTAGCGGTGATGGCTGAAAGTGCGATGACTACGACAGTCGCGGCGAGGCTTGATGGGATGCGCTCGGCGACAGCAGCAATGATCCATGAGCCGGGGAAGATCAGCAGCACGCTTACGCTGGAGTTCCAAGAGATGTCGTTTGGGGACTCTCGCATTGGCTCGGCGAAATAGGAAGGCCGAGTTTCTTTGGTGGGTGTTTTTGCGTGGCGCGGGAAAATGGTGATGCCAATGAGTGCGAGTAGAAGCGTCAGGATCCACCAGCCAATGGCGCCGATGATATGGGCGTTAAGCAGTGCGAGCAGTGTAATCACTGCGGTGATGACGCCAAGCACCGTCCCCAGTCGCACGGGATTATTGATAAATTTTGTCGTGCGTTGAGCCGCGTCTTGGTAAGACCCTGAAGAGTGTTGGTGTCGGCTGCATTCAGTCATACTTCTTAAGTTTAGTAGCGGTGGAACTATAGATTGTTGAGAGTTGTGTGGCTAGTGTTATGACCATGAGCATTGTAAAAATTAACGCTATTACCGTTGCTGAGGGGGCGGGAGAAGAGCTCGAACGTCGCTTTTCCGCTAACTCTTCGAAAATGACCGATGTCCCGGGGTTTATTGGTTTCCAGCTGCTGCGTCCAACCGCAGGGGAGAGCCGCTACTTCGTCTTCACTGAGTGGGAGAGCGAGGAGGCCTACCAGGGGTGGCGTGAGGGCCGTGCCTTCAAGGCATCGCATGAGGGCGAAAAGCGCAAGCCGGTGTCGTCGTCGGCTGATTTGCTCGAATTCGATGTAGTCCTGGATGTGAAGGCGTAAGCATTACGCAATGTAGTGTTCGGCTGAGGTTAGAGCGTCGCGCGGTGGTGTGCGGCGCTTTTCTTCGCACATTAATATCGAACGTACGTGCTATTTAAGGTAGTGTTTAATCCGCTTGTTGGGAAAGAATATTCGAGCAGGGTTCGTGGTGAGTATGGCAGTGGCATGGCAGTGAGTCGACAGAGAGGCGACAGCGGGATAACAACGAAATGAGGTGGAACAAGAAGTGACAACGGCGGTCAATATTGCTGCGGGGCAGTCTAGGGAGCAGACTATTGCGGCATTGCGGCAGGCGATGGCAGCCCAGTCTGGTGGGATTGTAACTGGTGCAACCTTTGGGCTCGGTGAGGCGCTGCCGGTGCCGGTGGCGTTGGAAAATACGTTGGCGGGAGCAGTGCGAAAAGGGGCTGTCAGTGTCATTGAACAGCCCGGTGCGGTATTGGCAGGCCTAATCGCGGAAGTTACGAAGACAGGTCATGTTGCGCTAGTTGGGCTCTCCGAGCAGGGGTTGCTCTCCGTGGTGGAGTTGGGCGGGAAGCTATCGAACATTGTCTGTGTGCCAGATCCTGGAATGCAGCCACTTGAAGTAATTGGGCTGTTGGCGGACGGCTTTGACTTGGTGGTGGCTTCGTTGGCACGCACTCCGCCGCCGTCGCAGGCACGTCCGTTGCAGGCACGACTGCGCACGAGTGGTTGTGCTCTGGTTTTTGTCGGGCAGCAGTGGCGGGGCGCTGAGTCGGAAATTTCCAGCTCTGTTGCTGGTGTTTCCGGGATCGGTACTGGTTATGGCCGGATTCGGGCAGTGGATTACCAAGTCAGTGTGTCGGGGACGCGGTTTCCGCGGAGACAGTGCCGTTGGCGGGTGGGGGAACAGGTGGAACAGAACAATGTGGTCGCCTTTCCCACACAGAGGAGGTCCTAATGGCAGCGGCGGAATCGAGCCGTGTGGTGGCGCTATGGCTTCCTGATTGGCCAGTGCAGGCAGCGCATCTAGCATCTGTGACGTCGCAGGCTAATCCGCTCAGTCCAGTTGCAATTGTGGGTGATAGCGGAGTGGCTGCTTGTTCTCCAAGTGCGCGCCGTGCAGGGGTACGGCGCGGGCAAAGTCGTCGCCATGCGGAAGCGTTGTGCCCGGAACTGGAGGTTGTCGAGGAAAGTGCGGTGCGCGACGCTGCGGAATTCGAGTCCGTGCTGCAACGGTTGGAGGCGGTGGCAGCTGGTGTCGAAGCTCTACGGCCAGGCTTGGCGGTTGTGGCAGCGCGAGGGGTAATGCGTTATTACGGCGGACAGGATGTGGCCTTGGAAAAGCTGCTTGATGCCGCTGCAGTACCGGGCGTGGACTGCAGCTTGGGGCTCGCGGACGATATTGTGACAGCTATTTTGGCAGCGCGCCGGGGAGTGCTGGTAGCTCCCGGGGAGGATGAAGGCAAAAGATTTCGGCAGGGAATCTCTCTGGTGGAGCTTAGGGCGGAAAGTGCACTGGAGATGCCCGCAGAGCTTGCGAAGTCGTGGCAGGAACTCGGCCTGCGCACATTGGGAGATGTCGCTGCGTTGCCGAAGCGGGATATAGCCAACAGGTTTGGGGCGCAGGGGGCTAGATGGCATGATTTGGCCTGTCGTGGGGAAGTGCGGTTGGTGGCGCCGCGATCTTTGCCACCAGGATTGGTTGCGAGCTACCAGTCTTGGGAGAGTCCACTTCAGAGAGTGGACGAGGCCTCATTCGTGGCGCGTTTTCTAGCTGGACAACTGCATGAACAGCTTTTTAACCACGGGTATTCGTGTTACCGCTTAGCGGTGGCGGCGCAGTTTAGTGACGGCTTAGAGGTGCGCAGAGTATGGCGCTGCACTGAGCCACTGGCAGAACAGACTACGGCTGACAGAGTTCGGTGGCAGCTCGATGGCTGGCTGAATAACAGGAATCGGCAGCAGCCACGAGGGAACAGTGGCACTGTTGCTGGAGTTGTTGACGGCGCTGAGGAAAATGACGGAGATGATAGCCGCGGAATCGTAGAGCTGCAGTTAGAGCCACTGGATGTGGTCGCCGCCGGGACTGTAAAGCAGGATTTGTGGCACGGTAGTGATGATGCGCGAGCTAAAGCGCGCCGGGCTGCCGAGCGTGTGCAGGGGTTACTGGGGCCAGAGGCAGTACAGCAACCAATCATGCAAGGCGGGCGTGGCCCAGGAGAAAGAGTGGGATTTGTCGCTTTCGGAGAAAACCCCAAAAACACAAAAACCGCGGAAATTAATCAGCCATGGCCGGGAGCTGTTCTTGCCCCCAATCCGGCAATTATTCCCGCGACTGCGAATGCAGAGGTGGAAGTGCTCGACGCCGATGGACACACCGTGGGCGTAACTGGGCGAGCGACTATGATGGCGGAACCGTCCTTGGTGCGACATGGAGTAACAACGTATCGCGTGTCATCGTGGGCTGGGCCCTGGCCGATTGATGAGCGCTGGTGGGTACCCGATGAGGCTCGCCGAGCGGCAAGAATACAAATCCGTGCGGTAGCGAATGACGGTACCATCGCCGCCTGGTTGCTCATAGGGCATGCCGGCGCATGGAGAATCGAGGGTGCTTACGCGTAGAGACGCAGTGGAGGAGGGCGTCGGTGGGCAAACCGATTACTTCGATTGGAAGTCAATAACCAGGCGGTTCGGATTGCTCAACGAGAAAACCTTGAACGGGGTCTTATCTCCCTTGAGCCCGACGACATACTGAGTCTGCCCCTCGAAGGTTCCGGCACCGACGACTTCCTTAATAACGGAAGTCGATGTCGGCTTGACTGGGTCAGAGGGGAAGTCCTCCATCTGGAAATCAAAGGGGTAGCCCATGCCCCGCAAGTCGATTACCAGCTTGGCTGTACCGTCGACAGAAATCGGCTTGCCGGAGCCCTGCTGGGTTGGGACATCCTCGTAACGGACGAAGTATCCCGGTGTGCCCTCGCCGGTGAGTTCAAAGACAATGCGGTCATAGCCGTCGTGGGAACCGACGCGGACATCTTGAATACCCAAGTAAGCGCCATCGGAAGGAGCAGCTTCTGCGGAGGAACTAGTGAAATCGCCCTCCGGAGCAGCATCGTCATCCATGGTGGTCTGCGCCGCCGCAGACGAGCTAGTGGAGTTGCTAGAGCTGCTCGACAAATCGGAGGTGCCAGCGGTTGAGTCAGTTTTCATAGACAGTGCAGCAGCCGAGTCTGAGGAGGAGTCAGAGGAGCAGGCACCGAGAGCTAGAGCCAATGCGAGGCACAGGGATGCCGCGATACGGGTACGAGTGCGCGAAGCATCCAGCGATTTCGTATTCATACGTCCGACGGTATGTGCGCAGTTGTGGAATTTCAACAAGCTGAACTGTAAAAGCCGAGGTCAAAAGTATTTGTTGTCAAAGTGTTGCACAATAGTAATAAAACAGGGGTGAACGCTGCGACCTAAGACCCAATCGCAGAGGCGCTCAATTACGCTTAGGCGTATGAGCCAGGCCAAATTTGATACCACCTGTTCCGCTCAGATGGCTGAGCCGCTTCCCGGTACCGCAAAAGCCGGAAAGCTCTTTATTGCGTTGGAGCACCAACTCGGTTGGTCGCACGATATTTTTGACGGCGGGGTATGGGGAGCAGAGATCACCGGTCAGGTAGAAGCCTGGTTATCTGAGCGCGGTGGCGCGTTGCAGCTAATTCGCAAACCAGGCCGAATCGGCCAGCAGCCGTGTGATGGCGTTAACGTCTATATCGCGCATTGCGAGTCAGCGGATGGCTCTGAGGTTTTCCTTGAACATCGCATGGTTGCCGATGTTGAAGACCTGATGACTCTGGATATCCGGCTTGGGCAGCCCACCGAGGGGGCCACTCGTCTAGACCATCCACTGTTTCTCATCTGTACGCACGGTAAGCGCGATCGTTGCTGTGCAATTAAAGGTCGCCCGCTCGCTGCGGCGATGCACAACCTCTACCCAGAGGCCGTGTGGGAAACCTCGCACTCTAAGGGGCACCGCTTTGCGCCGGCTAGCGTACTGCTGCCATGGAATTACAGCTTTGGACGTCTGAGTGCGGTGGACGCCAAGGGGGTTATCGAAGACGCTCAGCGGGGCATCGTGCATGCAGAGGGCTGCCGCGGCCGTGGTATCTACACCCCGCAGGGGCAGGCAGCCGAGTTGGCTGTGCGTCGTCAAGCAGATGCGTGGGGCGTAGACGACGTCGCACGCGTTGATGTCGACGGTACGACTGCAGTCGTCGCGCTTTACGACGGCCCCAGCGACCGCAACAAGGTCGTGGAATATGAAGTGGCCCTGGAGAAAATCACCACGGAAGGCGTTGTGTCTTCCTGCGGTGATGCTCCAGGGCCAAAGAAGGGCTGGGCTGCGGTCGAGGTGACCCGCCGCTAGCTAGTGGCTAGCTAATGTGTGCGGCTACCTGCGCATAATCTTCTTGGAGAGCCAGTTGCCGAAGATCTGCGCCAACTGGACGATGAAGATGATGACCAGGGTCGTCACCAGGGTGACGTTCCAGTCGAATGCCTGGTAGCCGTAGGTGATTGCGAAGTTGCCTAGTCCGCCGCCGCCGATGTAGCCGGCCATAGCCGACATGTCGACCACGGCGATGAATGCGAAGGTGTAGCCAAGTACCAGTGGGCCCAGTGCCTCCGGCACGACGACCGTGCGGATGATGCGCCACGGACTTGCGCCCATCGCACGGGCGGCCTCAATCACGCCGGGGTCGATGGACATCAAGTTCTGCTCCACCAGGCGCGCGATGGCGAATGTGGCGGCAATCGACATGACGAACACCGCGGCTTCGGTGCCGATCGTGGTGCCGACCACGTTCTTTGTCAGTGGGCCGATGGCCGTGACCAAGATGATGAACGGGATTGGGCGGACAAAGTTAATCAGGACATTGAGGACCTGGTAGACAAACTTGTTGCGCAACACGCCACCGTCGCGGGTGGTGTAGAGCAGCACGCCGATTGCCAGACCTGCGACACCACCAATCAGCATGGCGACACAGACCATGTAGAGCGTCTGGCCGAATGCCTCGCCCAGCATTGGGCCGAGGCTATCCCAGTTGGTGTCCTTGCCACTCACCGATGGCAGAGAGTTTAAAAGACCGATCATGATGCAAGCTCCTCTACCTGTGTCAGTTCGGAAATAGCAGCAATGGCGGCATCGAAATCAGAGGAATCCGAGGCGGAATCACCTGTCAGCGGAGTCAACCGCAAAGTAAGGCGACCGTAGGACTTCGCCTGCACATTGGCGACTGCGCCGTGTGCCACCGAGGCGGCGACACCGTGGGTACTAGTGGCCTGTGCCAGGGCACCGAGGTCAACACCGTCATTGATAGTGATGGTGACCAGGCGAGCCGCTGCGCTCTCGGCAGACTGATTCACCGAATCGCGTTCACGGCCAATCGGAACATCGCGCAGCGCGGTGGTGGCGAAGCGGCGGCCAACCTCAGTCTTGGGATTGGCAAAAACCCCGTGGACCGTACCAGTTTCGACGATGTGCCCATTTTCCATGATGGCCATGCGGTCAGCGATACCGCGCACAACCGACATGTCATGGGTAATCAGCACGATAGTGACACCCATTTCGCGATTGATGCGGCGCAGCAGGTCCAGGACGCCGGAAGTAGTTTCCGGGTCGAGGGCCGAGGTGGCTTCGTCGGCAAGCAGGAGCGTCGGTTCGGTGGCGAGCGCACGGGCGATGCCGACACGCTGCTTCTGTCCACCCGAGAGCTGCTCTGGGAAGGACTCCGCCTTGTCGCCGAGGCCGACAAACTCCAACAGCTCCTGGGCGCGAGCGCGGCGCTTGGCCTTCGGCATCCCGGCCAGTTCCAGCGGATATTCAACGTTGCGAATCGCGTTGCGCGAATGGAAGAGGTTGAAGTGCTGGAAAATCATGCCGATATTGCGGCGCAAGCCCCGTAGCTGGCGCTCAGAGATGCCGACGATGTCGGTATCATCTAGCAAAACCTGCCCGGAGGTTGGCTTTTCCAGGCCGTTAATCATACGGATGAGCGTTGATTTACCAGCGCCGGAATAACCGATGACACCGAGGATTTCGCCGGGTTCAACGGTTAGGTTGATGTCGGCGAGCGCGGTGACGTCGCCGAATTGCTTGTTCAGCTCGCGGAATTCGAGCTTCGTTCCCCTGTTGGTCACGAATGAATCAGTGCCCCTTGGTCTGTGTTCCCTGGTGTTGGGCGGTACTTAAGTGGCAGTGGCGTTAGTTCTGCTCGCGCTGCTGCTCTTCGACGCGGTCCAAAATGTCCTGCAGCTCCTTAGCCGAACGGTCAACCGGAACCGAGGTGCCCTTGGAGTCCTCTGCGACTGCGTCCTGGACCTCCTTGGAGTGCCAGATCTTGGAGAGCTCCGCGTACTTCGGGTCGTCAGCATTTTCAGCCTTGGTGACAAAGACGTTGATGTACGGCTCTGCCTCCGTGGAGTTCGGGTCATCCTGGAAGATGGCGGTATTCGGGTCGATGCCGGCGCGGTCCAGGAAGGAGTTATTAATAATGGCAGGCTTGCCCTCGCCGTAAGCGGCCGGGGTCTGAGCGGCATCCACTGGCAGGACCGTGACTGTGGAAGCTTCCTTATCGATGTCGGCCGGGGACGGAGTCAGCAGGTCATCCTGCTTCAGCTTTAGCAGGCCAGCCTGAGCCAGCACGTTAATAGCGCGCCCCTGGTTGGAAGGGTCGTTCGGGATAACGACCTCGGTGCCCTTCTTCAGCTCATCAACCGACTTGTGGTCCTTCCAGAACAGAGCCAGCGGGACAATCTCGCTCGAACCAATCGGAGTCAGGTCCGACTTAGCGCCGACGTTGTACTCAGCCAGGAACTTGATGTGCTGGAAGAGGTTGACGTCGAGCTGGCCCTCATCGAGTGCGCGGTTCGGGGTCTGGTAGTCGGAGAAGTTCTGAACATCCAGATCAATGCCCTGTTCGGAAGCCTTCTGCTCGAAAACGGTCCAGGCCTTCTTGCCGGCATCCGTGGTGCCGATGCGAATGGCATCATCCGAGCTGCCACAGGCAGTAAGGCCGGTTGCGGCGAACGCGACAGTAAGTACACCGGCGGAAAAACGCTTGAGGTTCATCGAGGGGTCTCCTTATTTAATGGGATTTGTTAGCTGAAGTTTTAAGGCAGAACTAGACCAAGCTGTCTTTAATTCTGGGGTTAAGGCTAGCACTTGCCCAGGTAGTGCTGAAAATTCGGCTTCAGCCTAAACAGTCGAGCGTGGCTGAGATGTGACTTACGGATGCGTCCCGGGGGTGGCGTTTAATGTAGATGTCAGTCGAAAATACGTTTGAATGCAGTCCGTGGGATGGGTTAATGTTCGTGGCATGGAAAACATCTCGGGCGGGCAGTCGGAGCAGTCCGGTCGGCCACTGAGCTGGTCGCGGATTGAGCGTATTCTATCGGGCAAGTTTTCAGGAAAACTACAGCCTAATGGTAGCTTCAACGGCTGGCGGGGACAGCTGTCAGATTCCATCGTTGGGGCTTTTAAAGCTCCGGAAAACGGTGCTGGTGGCAGAGGTGGCATGTCATTTACGCCTGCGAATATTAAGGCGGAATTGCACTGCCGTTCGAGTTATTCGTTCCTGCATGGCGCATCGGATCCGGAAGAGTTAGTGTCCGAAGCTGTGCGTTTGGGGTTAAACGTGTTGGGGCTGGCAGATCGCGATGGTTTCTATGGCATCGCTCGTTTTGCCGAGGCTGCAGCGGAGGCTGGTATTGCCACAATCATCGGCGCGGAGCTGGGGCTTCCGCAGCGGCCCCTCACGGTGCTGGGGCGGGGTCCCGAGGGCTATCGGCGTCTGAGCCACGCGCTGTGTGATGCGCATATGTCGGCGGGGGAAAAGTCCGTCGTCCGCTATCCCTCGCTGCCAGAGTTGGGGAAGGCTGCAGGCGGTTTCTGGCAGGTGCTTGCCGACGTCAGCTGGGTCGGCGACTTGGAAGAGCTCATTGCGGCCTTCGGTGCGGAGAACGTGGCGCTCGAGCACCGCGTGAGCCCCACCGCGCAGGCGGCCGATGACGCGGAGGCGATTTCAGCCGCAGCTGTGAAGTATGGCCTGCGGGAGGTGGTTTCCTCTGCTGCGACGTCGGCTTCGCCTGCGACAAGCCGGTTGGCTGGGGCGAAGCAGGCCCTTGCTGTGCGGGAGGACTTAGACGGGTTCGAGTCACGACTGGAGCCGGCAGGCGGAGCTTGGTTGCGTTCGTGGGAGGAGCTAGCGGCGGCAACACGGTATCTGGGGGCGCAGGTGCTGCAGGCAACACAGGACATTGCAGGTGAGTGTGCTTTTACACTTGATCTCATTGCGCCTGAGTTGCCTCGCTGGGAAGTGCCAGAGGGCCACGATGAGGACTCCTGGCTGCGGGAAATTGCCCGTGCGGGGGCACGGCGACGGTATGGTCCGGTCGATGGAGCTGGGGACGGCTCCGTGCAAGCGCGGGCGTGGGCGCAGTTAGAACATGAGCTGAGTGTGATTCGAGAGCTGGGCTTTCCGGGCTACTTCCTCATCGTGCATGACCTCTGTGAGTTCTGTCGCCGGGCGGGAATTCTGGCGCAGGGGCGCGGTTCGGCCGCTAACTCGGTGGTGTGTTTTGCGCTGGGGATCACCAATGTTGACCCCATTAGTGCCGGGCTGTTGTTCGAGAGGTTTTTGTCGCCAGAACGGGATGGTCCGCCGGATATCGATGTAGACATCGAGTCTGGTCGTAGGGAAGAGGTTATCCAATACGTCTATGAAAAGTATGGTCGTGACAATGCCGCGCAGGTAGCCAATGTCATTACCTACCGGCGGCGCGGCGCATTGCGCGATGCGGCGCGGGTGTTGGGATACTCGCCGGGCGTTATCGATGCGTGGGTCAGAGACCGGGAAGCGTGTCCGCCGGAGCCGGTGCGGCAACTGGCGGAGCAGCTTCGTGGGCAGCCTCGTCATTTAGGCATTCACTCTGGCGGAATGGTGATTTGTGATCGGCCGATTGCGGATGTCGTGCCAGTGGAATGGGCACGCATGGAGGGGCGCTCAGTAGTGCAGTGGGATAAGGATGACTGTGCGGCAGCGGGACTGGTGAAGTTCGACCTGCTTGGCCTCGGAATGCTGGAGGCCATCCACCATTGCATTGACTTGGTCTATGAACAGCATGGGCGCCGAGTGAACCTGTGGGAAATAGATGTCGCTGAACCGGAGGTTTACGAGATGTTGGCACGCGCGGACGCGGTGGGCGTGTTTCAGGCGGAATCGCGCGCGCAGCTGGCCACCTTGCCCCGACTGAAGCCGAGGGAGTTCTTTGATCTGGTGGTGGAGGTGGCACTCATTCGCCCAGGCCCCATTCAAGGCGGTAGCGTGCACCCCTACATTCGCCGCCGAAATGGGCTCGAACCGGTGACCTATGAGCATCCGGTGTTGGAGAAGTCTCTCGGGAAGACACTGGGCATTCCGCTATTTCAAGAGCAGCTGATGCAAATGGCCGTCGATGCGGCGGGTTTCAGCGGGGCGGAAGCGGACTCGCTGCGCCGCGCTATGGGGTCGAAGCGCTCAGTGGCCAAAATGGAAACGCTCCATGCCCGTTTTCTGGCTGGGCTGGAGCGCACCAGTGGCATTGATGCGGATATTGGGGAACAACTGTGGAACAAGATAGTGGCCTTTGCCGCCTACGGTTTCCCTGAATCACACGCGCAGTCGTTTGCCTCCTTGGTGTATTTCTCGGCCTGGTTTAAGTACCACTATCCGGCGGAGTTCTGTGTAGCGTTGCTCCGTGCTCAGCCCATGGGGTTTTACTCTCCGCAGTCGTTGATTGCCGATGCCCGCCGGCACGGTATCGGCTGCGATGGTCCGGATATCGCAGTTTCAGGCGCGGAAGCCAGCGTCATCGATGGGCGCATTCGCTTAGGGCTCGGTGCCATCTCCGGTGTGGGCAATGACGTGGCGGAGCGCATTGTCGCAGCGCGGCCATTTGTCGACGCAGCAGATGTCGCCCGCAGAGCTCGGCTGGGTGTTGGGCACATGGAAGCACTGGCGCGCGCAGGGGCACTTGGGTCGCTGGGGATTGACCGTCGTCAAGCACTGTGGGCGGCGGGCGTGGCGGCAACGGAAAGTGAGGGCATGCTGCCGGGGCTCACGCTTGCCGACGCACCGGCGTTGCCCGGCATGACGGAGTTTGAGCTGGCAGCTGCCGATTTGATGGCAACGGGCGTGACCCCAGGACAGTACCCGGTGGCCGCGTTGCGGGCAGACCTGCAGGAACGTGGAGTGGTGCCTGCGGCGGAACTGAAAGCAGTGCCCGACGGAACACGGGTGGAGGTGGCGGGAGTCGTGACGCATAGACAACGTCCGGGGACCGCTGGCGGAGTGACATTTTTGGGCATGGAGGACGAAACTGGGCTGGTGAATGTGCTGTGCACGCCGGGGCTGTGGAATCGATTTCGGCCGGTAGCGGTGAATTCGCGGGCGATGGTGGTGCGCGGTATCGCGCAGACAGCCTCTAGTGCGGTGACAATCGTGGCCGATCGTCTGGTGGATATGTCCGAGGCTCTGGGGCGGCCGGTGGTAGCAGGTCGAAGTAGAGATTTTCGCTGACTATTAGAATGGATTGTCATGCGCCAGACCTATGAATCCTCGTTAGCGCCGGATGGGAGTGCGATTGCCTTCATTGTCCGCGATAGCGGCTACCCGCATGCAGTACAGCAGGAGATTACTCCGGAGGGGCTAGGGCAGGAACGCCCCGTGAAACTGCCGGTGGAAGGCCCGGTCACCAGGGTGCTGCACTCCCCGGATGGAAAGTGGATTGCCTGCGAGGTCTCTCCCTACGGCACGGAGCGACTGCAGACCTGGCTGGTATCCACCGATCCGGAGGTCGACGGTGCCCGACCCCTGCGCATGGATGCGGATATGCGCGCAACACTGGTGGAATGGGATAACGATCTGCTGGCGATGAACGCGGTCGATGCCCAGGGCATTAACTATGCACGTTTGGTCAACCCGACGAACTCAAAGTATGAGGTCATTGATAAACGCACTGACAGCCAACTGGTAGCGGCTGAAAGTGGGTTTGGCCTCGTGCGGGTGGGGCCGCGAGGCCACCGTGAACTACTGCTAGTCGGGCCGGGGCAGCAGTGGCAGCCGCTGTTGCCATCCGATCCTGGCTCCACCACGGATGCCGGTGTCTTATTGGCGCATCCGGGGCAGGAGAAGCTGACCGCATTCGTGCTCTCAGATCATGGCGCGGAACAGCGTCGCATCCTGCGCCTGGGTATTACTCCCGACAGCGGTATCAGCACCACTGAGCCGCGTACAGCGGAATCGACCGCAGCGGAGATTTTGGATATGAAGATCGGCATCGAAGTTGATGTCGAGGAGTTCATTGGCAATCCGGATCAAGACGTCGAAGAGTTCGTTATCAGTGAGGATTCCTCCACTGCGGCTGTGCTGTGGAATAGCGGTGGGGTCAGCACGCTCGAGGTGCTAACCCTTGGCCTTCACCCGCAGACTGACGACATGCGGGTGATGGTGCGCCGCAATGTGGAATTGCCGGGCATGGTTGCGCGCGAGCTGTCAATCTCCGGGGACGGTGAGCTGATCTCCCTGACAGTAGAAGGGCCAGGCCTTGCGCCAACGGTGGAGATTCTGCGCAATATCGGTGGTGTCATTGAGCCATTGGATATGGAACGCACCGAACGGATTTTGGCTCTGGAAGAGAAAAATCTGGAGACCATGCCGGCCCCAGAGCTGGTCTACTTTGTCTCCCGCGATGGGCTGGAACTGTCTGGCTGGCTCTACCTTCCGGAGTCGGTGCGCAATAGTTCTAATGACGTTTCCGGAAACGCACTACCACCGGCTTTCATCCACATCCACGGCGGCCCAGAACTGCAGGCGAAACCCATCCACCACGATGTTCTAGCCAGCATTGTGGAGGCGGGCTTCGTGGTGTTCACACCTAATGTGCGCGGTTCCTCGGGGTCCGGTAGGTCATTCGAGCACGCGGGCGACCGCTATGGACGCTTTGCCGCTATTGCGGATATCGCAGCGGCGCGTGCCTTCCTCGTTGATGCCGGGTTGGCGGACCCAGAACGCATTGCCCTGGGCGGGCGATCCTACGGTGGCTTCATGTCGCTGTTGGCCTCGGCATGGTATCCGGATCAGTTTGCTGCCATCGTGGATGCCTGCGGAATGACAAGTTTTGAAACCTACTACCAATCCACAGAACCCTGGTTGGCGCAGGCCGCGTTCCCTCGATACGGCTACCCGTACCAGGATGCTGAGCTCCTGCGCGACATCTCGCCACTGCACCGTGCGGAGGAAATGAAGGCTCCAACCCTATTCATCCACGGCGAGTGGGATACCAACGTGCCTCCGCGAGAGTCCGGTCAGATGCGCAACGCCATGGACGCCTATGGTGTGCCCACTGATTTTCTGGTGGTTGAGGGAGAGGGCCATAAGTTCTCGAAGCCGAGGAGCCGAGCGCTCATCGGTGAGACCATCATCGCGTTCTTCGCCGAGCACGGCGTGTGTGATGCGGTGCCCAGCGCGTCAACGGCAGTAGAAACTAACAACGATCAGTAATAGAAGCAGCGGAAAAGAACTGACAGAAGAAATGAATAGCGCCATGACCGAGCCGACGAACGCCGAGCCAACCAACTCCACAGACTGGATTAAGAGCCACACCTGCCACGTGCTTTTTGACCGGCCTGTCATCCCGCCGAACACCGGAAACGCTATCCGCATGTGTGCGGGCTCTGGAGCTATGCTGCATCTGGCCAAGCCACTGGGGTTCAACTTCGATGACAAGAATCTGCGTCGCGCCGGGCTGGATTACCATGACCTGGCCGATGTGCGTATTCACGATTCCATCGATCAAGCGTTGGAGACCTTTGCCAGCCAAGGGTGCCGCATCTTTGCCTTTACCGCACACGCTGACACTTGGCACACAGACATTGAGTACACGAACACCGATGTACTGCTCTTTGGCCCGGAGCCAACCGGGTTGGAACAGTCAGTGCTCGATGATTCGCGAATTACGCAATTAATCCGAATTCCCATGCTGCCCGCTCGTCGCAGCATGAATCTTTCCAACGCCGCTGCAGTGGCTGCTTATGAAGTCTGGCGTCAGCAGGGATTTATGGGCGGTAAATAGGGTCAAAGGCGAGGGCGGTTACAGGGCGTTTCTGGGCATTATTCGCTCCTGTGCCTAAGATAAATGCCATGGCAGCGACAAAGCTTGATGGCAAACTCTACCGAGACGAAATCTTTGAAGACCTGGAAAAGCGCGTTGAGCGTTTGAAGGAAGCCGGCTACACCCCGGGGCTGGCCACCGTGTTGGTTGGTGATGATCCAGGCAGCCACTCTTACGTCAAGATGAAGCATCGCGACTGTGAGCAGATTGGTATCGCCTCTATCCGCCGTGATCTCCCAGCTGACACCACGCAGGAAGAACTCGAGGCAGTAATCACCGAGCTGAACGAAAGCCCGGAGTGCACAGGCTACATTGTTCAGTTGCCACTGCCGAAGCACCTGGATGAAAACCGTATTCTGGGCCTCATCGACCCGGAGAAGGACGCCGATGGTCTCCACCCGGTAAACCTGGGCAAGCTGGTCCTCAACGAGCCAGCACCACTGCCGTGCACCCCGAACGGCTGCATCCACCTGCTGCGTCGCTTCGGTGTCGAGCTCAATGGTGCAAAGGTTGTTGTTATCGGCCGCGGTGTCACCGTCGGTCGCCCAATCGGGCTGATGCTCACTCGCCGCAGTGAGAACTCCACCGTGACGCTGTGTCACACCGGCACCAAGGACTTGGCCGCTGAAACCCGTCAGGCTGATGTCATCATCGCAGCCGCTGGTGTCGCCCATATGCTTACTGCAGACATGGTCAAGCCTGGCGCTGCTGTACTCGACGTGGGAGTTTCGCGTGTCGACGGCAAGCTGGCCGGTGACGTTGCTGATGACGTCTGGGACATTGCCGGTTACGTATCCCCGAACCCAGGTGGTGTCGGCCCACTGACTCGCGCTTTCCTCGTACGCAATGTCGTCGAGCGCGCTGAAAAGCTCGCTGGCCTGGCCTAGTCAGCCAGGAGGAACAAGTCATGTCGAAAAGGGAAATTGCGCAGCGTGCCCGGCGGGAAGATCTGCCGGATCCAATGCTGAACCCGCATAGCCCGAAGACCCCGCCGCCGGGGGCATCGTGGCCAATGTGGGTGCAGTATACGATTTACGGCGCGCTCTTTTTCGGCATGTCCGCCTTCGTCGTGTTCCTGGGGCTGGAGCGTTGGCGACGCGCCACATTCATGCTGGGAAGCACAATGGTGCTGCTCGGTGTGGCTAGGCAGTACCTGCCGGACAGCATTCTAGGTGTGTTCTCTGTACGCTCCCGGGCCTTTGACCTATGGTTTTGCTCCATAATCGGGATGGGGATTGTATTCCTCGCAGTCAGCGTGGATGCGCTGGGAAGCTAGCTGACATTAGCTGACATCGCGAGAGAGGAAATTACGCACAATCGAATCCACTCGCTCGAACTCCGTCAAGAATCCGTCGTGCCCCACGGCGGATTCAATCTTTTCTAGCCCCATGCAGTTGCCCAGATTGCGGGCGAGGTGCTCCTGCTGGTGGAAGGGGTAGAGAATGTCCGTGTCCACACCGGCAACCATGGTCGGCACGGTTGACGAGTGCAGCGCCTCGTTGAGGCCACCGCGATCACGGCCAATATTGTGTCGATTCAAGGTATCGGTGAGCACGACATACGACCCGGCATCGAAACGCTGAGCCAGCTTCTTCGCCTGATGATCCAAGTAGCTTTCTACCTGGAATCGGTCTTCCGTGCGCATCGCGCCCAGCGGATTCTCACCGGGCTGCGCTGCCGCACCAAAGCGGTCATCCATCTCCAGCTCGCCACGGTACGTCAAATGCGCGACCCTGCGTGCAAACCCCAGACCTCGGGTCGGGGTCACACCGCGGTCGTAGTAGTCGCCGCCATGCCAATCGGGATCGGACTCAATGAACTGAATTTGCGCAGACTGAATACCAATCTGCCAAGCAGACGCACGTGCGCCGACACACATCACCAATGCCTTGCCGACGAAATCAGGGTGCATCAGTGACCACTCAAGCGCGCGGGCCCCACCCAAGGAGCCGCCAATGACAGCTTGGAGGCGGGAAATTCCCAGTTCTTGCAGCGCAAGGTGCTCCACTGTCACCGTGTCGCGCACGGAGATAGCGGGGAAGCGAGAGCCCCAGGGCTTGCCGTCGTCCGGATGCGGACTGGAGGGGCCAGTTGTACCGCGACAGCCACCGATGACGTTGGTGCAGATGATGCAGTACTCGTCGGTATCCAGTGCGCGGGCAGAGCCAATCATACCGTTCCACCAACCCGCAGTCGGGTGGTACTCATCCGAGGGGCCGGAAGCGTGGGCATCGCCGGTTAGAGCGTGCTCGAGGAGGATGACATTCGAGCAGTCGTCGTTAAGCCGGCCCCAGCGTTCGAACTCGACGGTGACGTCGGGGATAACCGCGCCAGCCTCGGTGGTGACATCGCCGATAAAGACATGCCCCGGCTCGCCCTCGGGTGGGAGGACGGCCGGGGTGGATGGGGAAAAGCTCATGCTTTATAGACTACTTAGTCCGCAATATGTCTGTGTACAAACGGTCTACGCGAGTGCTGCGAAGCCGCCCTCGAGGTCAGCGATGATGTCATCGATGTTCTCGATACCGACGGAGAGACGCACGGTGGCCTGGGAAATGCCGGCGCGAGTCAGACCCTCCTCATCGGACTGGGAGTGAGTGGTGGTGGCCGGGTGGACAACCAGCGAGCGGACATCACCGATGTTGGCGACGTTGGAGTGCAGCTTCAGAGCGTCAATGAACTTCCAAGCCTTGGCGGTGTCGGCATCCTTCAAGTCGAAGGAGAGCACGCCGCTGGCGCCGGAGAGACCCAGTTTGTTCAGGGTCTCGTGCCACGGGGAGCTCGGCAGACCAGCGTAGTTAACCTTGGCGACCAGCGGGTGGTTCTCGAGGAACTCAGCGACGGCCTTGGCGTTTTCATTGTGGCGCTCGATGCGCAGAGCCAAGGTGTCGAGGCCCTGTGCCAGAACCCAAGCGTTGAACGGAGCCGGGGCAGCGCCGGTGTCGCGGAGAATGCCAGCGCGGGCGCGCAGTGCGAAGGCTGGGGCGCCCAGGTCGGCGAACTTCAGGCCGTGGTAAGCCTCGTCGGCCTCGGTGAAGTTCGGGAAGATAGAGCGGCCGTTGCGGGTCTGAGTCCAGTCGAAGTTGCCACCGTCGACGATGACACCGCCGAGGGAGGAACCGTTACCGGTCAGGAACTTGGTGGCGGAAGAAACCACGATGTCAGCACCGTGCTCGAGCGGGCGCAGCAGGGCAGGGGTCGGAACCGTGTTGTCGACAATCAGCGGAACGTTGTTGCGGTGTGCAACCTCGGAGATTGCTGGGATATCCAGGATGTCGATCTGCGGGTTGGCAATGGACTCGCCGTAAAAACCGACGGTGTTGTCCTGAACTGCTGCCTGCCAGGACTCCGGGTCATCCGGGTTCTCGACGAAAGTGCAGTCGATGCCAAGGCGCGGCAGGGTGACCTTGAACAGGGTCTCAGTACCACCGTAGAGGCGCGGCGAAACGACGAAGTGGTCGCCCGCACGAGCCAGGGTGAGAACAGCCGCGGTCTCAGCTGCCTGGCCGGAGGCGAACAGTACGGCTGCGACGCCACCCTCAAGGCTGGCGATGCGCTGCTCGACGGCATCCACAGTCGGGTTGGTCAGGCGGGAGTAAATCGGGCCTGCATCCGAGAGGTTGAAGCGGTTGGCAGCGTGCTCAGCCGAATCGAAGACGTAGGAGGAGGTGTTGTAAATCGGCAGGTTACGCGCGGAGGTCTGTGCGTCCGGAGCGAAGCCGGCGTGAATAGCGCGAGTGGACAGGCCCCAGTCGGCGGCGTTGCTGTTGTCGTACTTGGTGGTCATTTTAGATACTTCCTTGCGGTTTTTGAGGTTGTTCAAAACGTTGCTTACAAACAATAGTGAACCAAGCTGTCTATTGCAAAGTTTTAGAAAAACCCAAGGTAAGAGGGTGTGTGTATCTGTGTCGAGAGTGCTATAGCCCGCTTAGTACGGATTGTGTTGATTGGTCGTGGGGTGTGATTAGTTGTGGGGGTGTGGGGCCGGGGTATCGGGCGCTGAGGTGCCGAGTGTCGGGTTGAGCCAAGCTGGGGCTGAGTATGGGCGAAGAGTACCGGAGACCGCCGAAGAGCACTGGAAGTTGTCAAGGCCGTTATGGAGGTCAGGGCACAGAAAAAGCCCCACGCATCATGTGCATCAAATGCAACATGAGCGAGGGGCTATTGCCTGAAATCGGCGGGCAGCCTAGGTCAGCCAGGGCCAGCCTGGGGCAAGCAGGCCGGCCAGACCACCCAGGGGCAAGCAGTTAGTCCTACTTCTTCAGGCCGTCGATGATCTCGTTGAACTCAGCGGACGGACGCATAACTGCGGAGGTCTTCTCATCGTCCGGCAGGAAGTAGCCACCCAGATCAGCTGGGGAACCCTGAGCATCAATCAGGGTCTTGGTGATGGACTCTTCCTTCTCCGTGAGGGCCTTGGCAACCGGTGCGAAAGCTTCCTTCAGCTCGGAGTTCTCGTCCTGCTTGGCCAGCTCCTGTGCCCAGTAGAGAGCCAGGTAGAAGTGGGAGCCGCGGTTGTCAATCTCGCCAGCCTTGCGGGACGGCGACTTGCCCTCGTCGAGCAGGGTAGCGGTTGCCTTGTCCAGGGCCTCGGCTAGGACGCGCGGACGTGGGTCGTCGTCATCTTCGGCGGCGTAGCGCAGGGACTCAGCCAGTGCCAGGAACTCACCCAGGGAATCCCAGCGCAGGTGGTTTTCTTCCTGAACCTGCTGGACGTGCTTCGGGGCGGAACCGCCTGCACCGGTCTCGAACAGACCGCCGCCGGCCATCAGCGGCACGACCGACAGCATCTTAGCGGAGGTGCCCAGCTCCATGATCGGGAACAGGTCAGTGAGGTAGTCACGCAGAACGTTACCGGTTACGGAAATGGTGTTCTCGCCGCGGCGGATGCGCTCGAGGGAGAACTTGGTGGCGGACACCGGATCCATGATGCGGATATCCAGGCCCTCGGTGTCGTGATCTGCCAGGTACTCGTTGACCTTGCTGATCAGGTTGTTGTCGTGCGCACGCTGCGGGTCCAGCCAGAACACTGCAGGGTCACCAGTGATACGAGCGCGGTTAACGGCTAGCTTCACCCAGTCGCGGATTGGGGCGTCCTTGGTCTGGCAGGAGCGCCAGATGTCACCCTCGGCGACGTGGTGCTCAATCAGAACCTCGCCAGCGGAGTTGATGACCTGCAGGACACCGTCAACCGGAACCTGGAAAGTCTTGTCGTGGGAGCCGTATTCCTCAGCCTTCTGGGCCATCAGGCCGACGTTCGGGACAGAGCCCATGGTTGCCGGGTCGAAAGCGCCATTGGCGCGGCAGTCCTCGATAACAGCCTGGTAGACGCCGGCGTAGGAGGAGTCCGGGATAACCGCGAGAGTGTCGCACTCGTCGCCATCCGGGCCCCAGCCCTTACCGCCGTTGCGGATCAGCGCCGGCATGGAGGCGTCAACAATGACGTCGGACGGAACGTGAAGGTTGGTGATGCCCTTGTCGGAGTTCACCATGTAGAGGGCTGGGCCCTCCTTCAGGTCCTTTTCAATCGCGGACTTGACGGCTGCAGCGGTTGCGCCGTCCAGCTTGTGCAGGCCGTCGAGGATGGCAGCGATGCCGTAGTCCGGAGTCAGGTTGGCAGCAGCCAGCTTGGACTCGAACTTCGGGAAAACAGATGGCAGGAAGGCCTTGACAACCTCACCGAAAATCAGCGGGTCGGAGACCTTCATCATGGTGGCCTTCAGGTGGACGGAGAACAGGATGTTCTCGCGCTTTGCGCGACGGATCTGAGCGCGGAGGAAGTTGTCCAGGATGTGGACGTTCATGCCCGTGCCGTCAATAATCTCGCCCTTGAGGACCGGCATGTCCTTCTTCAGGGTGATGATCTGGCCGTCGTTGGACTCGAGCTGGTAAGTCAGCTTGTCGTCTTCCGGCATGACAATGGACTTCTCATTGTGGCGGAAGTCGTTGGAGGCCATGGTGGCGACGTTGGTCTTGGAGTCTGCGGACCAAGCGCCCATGCGGTGCGGGTGCTTGCGGGCGTAGTTCTTCACCGGCTCCGGAGCGCGGCGGTCGGAGTTGCCCTCACGCAGTACCGGGTTAACGGCAGAGCCCTTGACCTTGTCGAACTTTGCGCGGTCGGCGGTCTCTTCCTCGCCTTCCGGCTGCGACTTGTACTTCGGAATGTCGTAGCCCTTTTCCTGCAGCTCTGCGACAGCGCGCTTAATCTGCGGGACGGATGCAGAGATATTCGGCAGCTTGATGATGTTGGCGTCCGGCTCCTTGACCAGCTTGCCCAGGGCTGCCAGCGCATCCTCTACCTTCTGCTCGTCCGAAAGGCGCTCCGGGAACTGAGCCAGAATGCGGCCTGCGAGGGAGATGTCGCGGGTTTCAACATTGACACCAGCCTGGCTTGCAAATGCCTCCACGATTGGCTTCAGCGAGTAGCTCGCCAGCAGAGGGGCTTCGTCAGTACGGGTCCAAATAATTGTCGCCATAATTCATGTCTCCTATCTGTTTTGTTCCACGATAACCCAGTTTTGAATCTTGGGTTGTGTCGGGGCATAGCGCAAAAACAGTGATAGTGATATGAATAACGCAATTATGTGAGATAAGTCACGAAATGTGTAATTATTTGTCGCTTATTCGCCACTTTTCAGTCCATTTTTCGCTTTACGACGGTCCCTGCGCCCAGGCACCTCAAATACAAAAAACCGCGCTGGGTGTCGTGCACACCGGCGCGGTTGTTCAGGGCAGCTTAGTTAGTTCTGCGTATTGTTCGGAGGATTGTTCTGACCGAACTGGAAGCCCTGGTTGTTCTGGGCCTGGGGGTACTGCGGAGCATATCCCTGCCCCGGGGCTGACTGGGTAGTCCTGACCAGTTTCTGGCCGCGGAACCATGCGCGCATGTCCTTGAGGAACATAAGAACGCAAGCGGCAATCAGCATGGCCCCTGCAAGGAAGAGGACGACATCAACCCAGGAGTTCAAGAACATGATGGGGACGATAGCCATAGTCAACGCCAGCGGTGCAACGGTGACGCAGAAGAAGATTGGTGTCGTTGAGTCTTCACCGCGGAGGATGGAGTGAATCCAGTATGCGGTCAAGGTGACGAGCATCATTCCAAGCATTAGAAGAATTGGAACAAGAATGAGGGCGGCAGCAGCGCCCAACATGTAGCCGATGTCCTCCCAAGAATCACCCAACGATGACTCTAGGCTGTCGAGATCGTTGGCGCCCTGGATGCCGAGCTTGATCGCGTACAGAACTGTGATGATGCCAATCAGGGTTGAAAAACCGACCAGGCCGGTAGTGATTCGGGGAATGAGCGGCATGCGCTGCCACATGTTCTGCAGTGTGGCGTTTGCCGGCAGTGGCGGTACATCCGTGGTCACCGTGGTAGTTACCGTCGCAGGTCCGTTTTGAGTTGGGGCGGACCACTGTGCTTGTTGATTCTGTTGTGCCGATGACGGCTGCGACTGCGCTTGCTGGGCTTGCTGGGCTTGTGTCTGGAACGAGGATTCCTGCGCAGTGGGTACCGGACGACTTGCCAGCTCGCGCAGCGTCGCAATGGTGATGGTGGCGTTTTCATCGGCCAGCAAAGCGTCGTATTCGCGGCGACGTCCCCCATCACCAAGCACTTGCAGAGCAGTGAGCTTCTCCTGGAACTCGCCGGAGTACTCCGAGACACCAGCATCCCGCAGTTCGGAGAGCTGACTAGAAAGGTTTGCATGGAGCTCTTCGGTGCTGGCTGCGCTATCCAGCTTCAGAGACTCGTAGAGGTTATAGCGGTCGCCCATAGTGGATCAAGATCCTATCGGTATTGCAGTTCGAAATATCTTTTAAAACAATTTACCCGGTAGCTAGTACGGCAGCATCGAAGACCCGGAGCGCTCGATGGTAGGAAGTCCGTGGCGCTCGGAAGGAATTGGTAGTCCTTGGCAAACAATGCCGATTGCAAAATGTATTAGAAGAACGTGAGTGAGCGACTACCACTAATGGCCGTAGATGTTATTCCGCGCACAAATACGCGGGGAACAGGAGGATAGAATAGCGAACTTTTTGTGTTGCGGAGTAGAGTCTCACTTTTCCCTTTCGGCTCCCCTCGCGGTTTTGCGAGCCCGTCTTGGGTTGAAAATCGAGGGGAACTGAGAGTCCACCAACTGGCGTAAGAAGAGAAAAGGAGACGGTCGCAATGACGTCGTCAAGCGAAGTAACAACCCACAACGACGACCACAATCCGCGTGCGCGTCGTGCGGGAGCGTTTAGCTCGCATCGCCGTCCTGTTCCGGTGCAGGACGACATCTCTGATCTACGCCGAATCTTGGTGATTGTGGCTCTGTCGGTCGGTGCATTCGGCATCGGGGTTACCGAATTTGTGGCCATGGGTCTGCTGCCGTACATCGCTGACGCCTTCGGACGCGATGAGGACGCCGCGGGGCGCATGATTTCGATGTACGCCCTCGGTGTTGTCGTGGGCGCACCGGTGATTACCGTGCTGACCGGCTCGATTCCGCGCAGGCGCATGCTACTGCTGCTGATGGCGGCATTTACCATCGGCAATGGTGCCACGGTATGGGCAGGCACACTGGGGTCTTTCGAAGCTGTCATGGTCTCCCGCTTCATTGCCGGTTTGCCGCACGGTGCGTATTTCTCGGTGGCGGCTCTGGTGGCGGCCTCCCTGGCTAAGCCGGGGCAGCGTGGAAAGATGGTGGCCCTGTCGGGCGTGGGACTGTCGGTGGCGACTGTGATTGGTGTGCCGGCCGCGCAGGTGCTGGGACAGATGTACGGTTGGCGCAGCGCCTTCGCGTTTGTAGCGGTCATCGGCCTGATTGCACTTGTTTCGCTGTGGTTCGCCGTGCCGCATATGAACCGTATGCCGAAGACGCGGCCGATGGATGAGCTCTCGGCCCTGGTGACACCGCAGGTGCTGCTGACCGTCGCAATCGGCACCGTTGGTTTCGGCGGAATGTTCGCGGTCTACACCTATATCACTTGGACCATGACTCGCGAAGCGGGCATGAGCGAAGACCACATCTGGATTGTGCTGATGGCCTACGGCATCGGCATGGTAGTCGGTACCTACATTGGCGGATGGCTCTCCGACCGCATCGGGGAGTGGGGCATCATGGTTGCGCTGGTGCTGATGGTAGTCATGCTCAGCGCCTTCTACTTCACCTCGCAGAATGCTGTGCTGGGCACGATCAACTTCCTCCTTATCGGTCTGCTGGGATCGGTGTTGGTACCGAATCTGCAGACCCGTCTGATGGATGTCGCAGGTCGCGCACAGACGCTGGCGGCAGCTCTCAACCAGGCCGCATTGAACATGGCCAACGCATTCGGAGCGGCGCTCGGTGGTTGGGTCATCGCTTCCGGTTATGGCTACCGCGCACCGGCTTTGGGCGGAGCGACGTTGGCGATGTTGGCTATCTTCATCGCTCTGCCGACCATTGTTCTGTACCGCCGCTCACAGGCGAAGAAGGCCGAGCGCATCGAACTGCTCTAGGGGTCTACAAGGCGCGATGCACGCATAGGTAACGTATGAGGGTATGAGCCTTACAATCGCGACAATCAATGTCAACGGCATCCGCGCCGCCGTCAAGGAGCGCAGCGAAACCAACCTGGGATTGCTGGAGTGGCTGAAGCACACCAGTTCCGATGTCGTTTTGCTGCAGGAAGTCCGCGCCACCGACGACCAGGCACGCAAGGCCCTCGCGCCCGCTTTCGATGCCGGATGGCATTGGGTCGGCGCTGAAAACCTGGGTGCCAAGGGGCGCGCCGGGGTGGGCATTCTCTCGCGCTTTCCGCTTAACGACGTCCAGGTGGGCATCGGCTCGGAGGAGTTCGAAGAATCCGGTCGGTTTATCAGTGGGGTTGCCCCGGCAGCGGACACCGGCCTGGATGCGGATGTCCAGATTGCCAGCCTCTACCTGCCGTCCGGTGCCGCGCTTAGTGAGAAGCAGGATGAGAAGTACCGCTTCCTCGATGCTTTCTCTGATTACCTGGCGGAACTGGGGGCCAAGGGGCGCGACGGTCACCACGCAGTTATCGGCGGCGACTGGAACATCTGCCACCGCGAACAGGATTTGAAGAACTGGAAGACCAACCGCCGCAAGAGCGGTTTCCTGCCACAGGAGCGTGCCTGGATGGACTCGGTCTTCGGCTGCTGGCCCGATGAGGTTCCCCAGGATTCGCAGGTTCAGGCCAGCGAAAAGGAGCTGGAATCCGGTGCCTTCTCCGATGGTTCCGTGTGGGAGGCCCCGGCGCTCAATGCAGATCCGGTGTGGTTTGATGTCACTCGCCGTCTGCGCCCAGAGGCCGACGGCCCTTGGTCCTGGTGGACCTACCGCGGTAAGGCATTCGATACCGATGCCGGCTGGCGCATCGATTACCAGGCGGTAACCGAACCAATGCTCAAGCGTGCCGTCAGCTCGGTGGTGGACAAGCCTGCCGCCTACGATCTTCGCTGGACGGACCACGCACCGGTGATTGTGGAGTACGTCTAAACTCGGCACGCACCTAGGCCGCGGACTAGTGTGCTCCGAGGTCAGCGAATTCGGGGATTAACTCCGGCTCGGGAGCGGTTACGAGATGCCGATTCTGTCGCAACATGGAGGCAATGCCGTCAACGATGGCGTCGGCCCATTTGTCCTGCATAGCGGGGTTGGCCAAATCGTCGGTGAGCTTCGCGGTGCCCACCGCGCCCAGCGATAGCGCAACCGTCGGGGCATGCGGCCGCGAACTCGGGTTCACTGTCACCGCCGGTGCCAGACCGGTCCGGAACTCTGTCGGCACCCCGTTTGTGCTGAAGCTGCTATGCGGATTGAAACCTCGGAAGACCATTCCGTCACGTACACCTGCCGCCAGCTGCCAGTCAGCAGGGGCATCGTCCTTTGGCTCGAGGGACTCCACCACAGCGGATACCGAAAAACCACGATCGCCGATGTTATCCCCAGAAAGGGTCTGGCTCTCTGATGAGCGACCGACGATTACGGTGGCTGCGCTCTCCGTGCCGTCGGCAAGCGAATGCGCGCCAACGACTGCGCCGCGCTGGCGGAGCTTGTCGCTGGCGCGTTGCACGATGCGGTCGATGTGAGCGGAAGTGTTCCCACTCAAGCGCAGCGCGCGAGGCAGGTCAGCGTTGATAGCCTCGATGGCCTCGCGGCGAGAATCGACGGTGATGTGCGCGCCGGCGAGCGGATCGACAGCCTCGTCGGGGGAGGGGATGATCGGCTGGCGCGGAGGCATCCACAGCGGATTGGGGCGCGCCGGGCGGTGTGGGGAACTGTTGACAACAGCGTGCAACTCTTCAGGTGAAAACATCTGGTTGACCGCGAAAATCATCACAGAACTGTCGTGATACACAGGTGTTAGCCCCGGCGCGTGCCATGCCCAGGAACGCATCGACAGTGCCTCCGTGCCATCCGTGTTCACACCTGGCGGGGAACTAATGATGTAATGCACTCCCAGTTTTTTCGCCATGACATCGAATTCCGGATGTGAGCCCAACAAGTCAACGTTTGTCGGTAGCTTCTTGCTTGCCTCGGCAGTTTTGTCGGAGAAGGAGAAATGGCGGAACAGCGTCGGCAGCCCCGCGATGGCGTACATCCACGCAGAACCGTCACGACGGTCATTGAGGATATGCCCCTCAAACGCATGCGGCTGCTCGGACAGCCAATCAATAGCTTCCATGTCCGCAGCGGTCACAAACGTGCTTCCGTAACTTGCACGAATTGCATCGCGCTGAGCAGGCCCACTCACCCAGGTCGCAGGCACAATCGCCAGTGCCGCCACGAGCCCCATCGCCAGCGCGGGATTCCACGACTTGACCGGCTGATTTCGCTTTGCGACGATCCACTGCGCCGCAGCCGCAATCGCGACAACGGCAGCCGCGACTGCGTAGCCGACCAGCACTGCGCGCAGAGTTCCCATAACCGCCTGCATGCGATACGGCATGTCGTAGAAGAAAGTGCCAATAAACTTCAGATAGGTGCCGAACGGCTCAGCCCAACGGGACTGCGCACTATCGGACACCACAAAGAGCAGCCCGAAAACCAGTGCCGGCCACGGCGCCCATGGGCTGTCTGGCAGGCGAGAAATAAGCGCCACCACCAGGCCGATGAGTACAAGAACCAGAACGGTCCGGGAAAAGATGGGCTCGTCAACATAGCGGGAAAACCCGATCAGAGTTCGCCACAGTGATTCGGAGCGGGAAATCTCAATTTGGCCGGTAAAGCCCGCAACGGATTCGCCTTGCCCCCTCGCGGACAAAGCTGCCGGGAGAGTCATCACCAGGGCGAGAGCTCCGGTAATTAGCGTGCGAGCTAGGCCACTGACACTCGGCTGGGTGATCAACCACAAGCCAACAAAGAGCACGGCAGCAATTGCGCCGGCCGGGTGAGTGATAAACGTGCCGACCAGGGCAAGCGTAGCGGGGATAATATAGCCCCGCATGGTCAAAGCCGCAGCAATCGGCAAAGCGGCCACCGCCAGCAGATACGGCATGGAGGATGTGCGCCAAAGAGCCACCCAAATCTCCGGAAGCATCAGCGTCGCGACGGCAGCTGCGGGACCGGCATAGGCCGCCCACTTAGGGCCAACTGCGGTGCGGGCCAGCACCGCAGTTGCTGCGGGCAGAAGCAGCGCCGGCGCCAAGAACGCAAACACGTTGGAATCGAGGAAGACCGAGCCGGGCAGCAGCCCCGCCACAGCATGCCAGCCGGTGGGGTAAAACATTTCGGCTCCGGTCTCCTGATTCATCAGGTCACCGGCCGCGGTGGGCGAGGCTATTGCGTGTTCGTCAATGAACCGGAGGAAGTTGGTGTGCCAGAGCATGTCCCAGGCTTCGCGGATAGCGCCGGGGCCGCCGGGGACGTCGTTAAGCACGAGCATGGCGCGCATCGAGCCGACTACCGTGACCCCGGCGACAATCATCGCGGTGACAGCACCGGAATCGAAGCCGTCTTCTGGCGTTGCGCGGGGGATGAATCTGCGCACCAGATAGCCAATGGCACAGAACCATGCCCACATGCCGGCCACGAATAGCCAGGTGTATTCCAGCCCGAGCGCGTGGGACAACCATGCGGAAAAACCAGTCACGCCCAGCATTAATGGGCCGGCAGATGCCAACGCGAGCGTGGGGCGTAGCCCACTGACCCAACCGAGAACTGCGCCTGGGGCCAGCAAGATGAAGACAGCAACCGCAATGGCAGCGAGCATGGGACTCCTGACGGATAAGAGCATTGAATTAGTCCAATAATACCTGTGGGTTAGTTCGGCGCTTGGGACGTGAGCGCCTAAGATTTGAAGAAGGACTGATGGGACTTCAGCTGCTGTAAAGCCCAAGCGCGAATTTGCGCGAGACTTGAAGCGAGCTCGGTGCGGACCCGGAAAGGAGAGGACATTCACAGTGAAAAACGGCGAGAGAGATAACGAGCGGCACCAGATGGCCGATTTGGAAGCCATCGCACGGAGCCTGCAGAACGATCCTGGTACTGCTGTCAATGTCCCGGTGGTCGTGACTTCCGGTGTCATCGTTGCGTTTATCGTGCTGTCTTTTGCCTACGCGTGGCCGCTGTGGATTTCCCTCGGACTCATTGTTCTGCTGGGAGTCGTGATGGTCGTGTCCTACACCCGCAGGCCTCCCGTAGCGCCGCTGGAGTTGACCCAGGGGGAGCGCGAGCGTGTTCGACGTGTTCTCTCTGAACACGGCATCCGCCCGGCTGTCACGCTGGTGCGCGCACTGTACCCCGAGGAATCGCCAGCCGCTGCAGCGCGCACCGTTAAATTGCTATCCGATCGAATGGTTGTGGAGCAAGGGTACAAGGGCCGTCAGGACTAGTTTTTGGTAGTTGCTTTCCCGGTAGTCGACGTCGATCTAAAGACCGGATGTTAAGGATTGGCGTTCCTGTAAAGCCTGCGATGTCGTCGAAATGGGTACGTCGCCGACTCTCCACTATGAAGCTCGCGCTAGACTTATTGGCTATGAGTGAAAGCAAGGGGCCTGAAGCAACTAATCCTGCACCGAGTGCTCGTAAGCAGCGCGTTCTGTCCGGCATTCAGCCGACCGCAGATTCCTACCACCTGGGCAACTACCTGGGAGCATTGAAGAACTGGATTAATCTGCAGGATGACTTCGACGCTTACTACTTCATCCCAGACCTGCACGCCATCACTGTCGAGCAGAATCCGAAGGAGCTGCGTCAGCGCACTATCGCAGGTGCCGCACAGCTGATTGCACTTGGTATTGATCCGGAGAAGTCGGTGCTGTTCGTGCAGTCGCATGTGCCCGAGCACGCGGAGCTCGGATGGGTGCTGACCTGCTTGACTGGCTTTGGTGAAGCCAGCCGTATGACGCAGTTTAAGGACAAGTCCTCTCGTCAGGGCGCGGAACACACCTCCGCTGGTTTGTTTGCGTACCCGATGCTGATGGCTGCCGACATTCTGCTCTACCGCCCACAGCTGGTGCCGGTGGGCGAGGACCAACGCCAGCACCTCGAGCTGACGCGTAACCTGGCGCAGCGCTTCAACTCCCGCTACAAGAAAACCTTCGTGGTGCCGGATCCGCACATCATGGAAGGCTCCGCCAAGATCTATGACTTGCAGGATCCGACCTCGAAGATGAGCAAGTCGGGTGCAAACCCGAAGGGCATTATTAACCTCTTGGACGACCCAAAGGTCTCCGCCAAGCGCATTCGCTCGGCCGTTACCGACAATGATGGCGAAATTCGTTTCGACCGTGAGAACAAGCCGGGCGTTTCCAACCTGCTGGTCATTCAGTCGGCGTTGACCGACAAGCCTGTCGACGAGCTCGTTGCCGGCTACGAAGGCGCAGGCTACGGCCAGCTGAAGGCTGATACCGCAGATGCGCTGGAAGCATTCACCACGCCACTGCGTGCACGCTATGAGGAACTCATGGCTGATCGCGGTGAGTTGGAACGAATCCTGGCCGAAGGCGCTGACCGCGCACGTGAAGTTGCCGCCAAGACACTTGCAGATGTGTACGAGCGCGTCGGGTTCCTGAAGGCCGCCAACCGTTAATTCAGCTGTAGACTCTGCACTTCAGTCTCCGTACCGAAAGCGGGCACGTTAAGGTAGGGGACATGGCAACCTCTACTCAAAAAGATCCGAAGAGAACGGACCGCTATGGCATCGAGCGTGTACACGCCGATGAGCCGAGCGCAATCGACCGCCTCCGCGAAAAGTGGGCGTGGTTCGATCACGTTATGCGGATGCAGGAGCGCTACTCCGAGCAGGGCGGCAACTTTTTTGCCGCCGCTGTCACGTACTTCTCCGTGCTGTCGATTTTCCCCCTTATCATGACGGCATTTGCCATCCTCGCACTTGTGTTGCGTGGTAATGAGCAACTGCTCGAGCAAATTCAGTCCGCTATCACCGACTCCATCGATGGGTCAATGGGCGACACCATCAACGCAATTATTGAAGGCGCGATCGATCAGGCCGGTGGCGTCTTCACCGTCGGTTTCATTGCCACCCTGTGGTCGGGTCTTAGTTGGATGAGCAACCTCTCCAACGCAGTGACACAGCTGTGGAAGCGCCCGCTGGGCGCTAGCAACTTCGTGATGGGAAAGGTTCGCGACCTGCTGCGTCTGCTGGGCATGCTGGTTATGATCCTGCTGACCTTCGCTGTCACCGCGGCCGGCTCTTCCGGACTGACACAGTCCCTGCTGGACAAGATTGGTCTGGCCGATGTCCCGGGAATCACAATCATCGCGGGATTGATTGCCATCGCCATTGGTCTCGTTGCCAACTGGCTGCTGTTCTTCTGGATGCTCGCTTTCCTGCCGCGCGGGGGCGCCCCGTTCCGCTCTGCGGCAAAGGGTGCGATTATCGGTGCGATTGGCCTTGAGGTTGTCAAGCAGCTCGGTAGCGTTTTCTTCTCCAACGCCCTGTCGAACCCGGCCGGTGCAGTTTTCGGTCCGGTCATTGGTCTGATGGTCGTTTTCTACCTCATCTGGCGCATCACTATGTACGCCACCGCCTGGACCGCGACGACCGAAGAAGCGCTTGCCGACGAGGAGCTGGATGCACCTGCTCCTGCTGTCATTAACGTCCGTGCGGAAGCGGCCAACCCGTCCGGATTGAACCGCCTGCTCGGTTCGAAATAACTAACCGCGATTGCGTCTGCCGAAGCGGTAGGTGACCATCGCAATCAATGCGATGACACCTACGATGGCAGCGCTGACAGTAATTTTCAGCCCGGTTCCTGTTGACTCGTCGTCCAGGATATCGGGCAATTTTTCTACCAACGTATCCTCAGTCGCTTCCGCTTCGAGGACACCGACAGAGCTGTCCTGCGGGGCCGCGAAGCCGGCGTCGAGAAGCGATGCCGCCTGCTCCCAGGGGCGCGGTGAATCCTCCACAGTGGCGTCGAGAACGATGACGCCGAGACGACGGCCGTCGCGCTCAGCCACCCCAGCGAAGGTGTGACGGGCATCGTCGGTAAAACCAGTTTTGCCTCCAAGCGCGCCGGGATAGTCCTGGGCAATCAGCTGATTGTCGTTGGTGATTTCGAAGTCATCGACCTCGAGAGCTTTGTCTCCGGGGATGGTGGCCAGGCGGGTGGCCGAGAGTTTGCGATAGGTCTCATTGTTGAATGCGTGCTGGAAGAACAGTGACATGTCGTATGCGGACGTCATCTGGCCCGGAGCATCGAGACCAGTCGGGTTGACCACTCGCGTATCCGTCGCCCCCAATTTCTTTGCCAGGGCGTTGACTTTTTCGGTGGTCTTATCCATGCCACCAAGTTCGCGGGCCAACGCGTGGCCGGTGTCGTTGCCGGAGTTGAGCAACAGGCCAGTCAGGAGCGTTTCTACCGAGTAGTTCACGTCCTCGACGATGCCGACACGAGAGCCCTCCATGTTCGCGTCCTCGAATGTCGCTTTAACCGAGGTGTCGAGCTTCAAATCCTCGAGCGCCTCCATCGCCAGCAACACCTTAATAATCGATGCCGGACGGTAGCGGCCGTGCGGGTCCTTCGCCGCAAGGACATTGCCGGATTTCAAATCGAACACCGTCCATGCAGAGGCGGAGAGGTCTTTCGGAACGTCAAACCCCTCACCGCTGACAATGCCGCAGGCGGACATTTTGCTACCTCCAGCCGGTTTTTGGGGAACCGGAAGTGGAGGGGGAGATGTTTCGCCGGGAGCCGGAACCTCCGAGGAGTCCACTGGTGCTGGTGGGAGGGTCTTGTAGGGGCAGCCCTCCGTGTCACGGATGTCAGGTGCGGGGCCGACAATCGGGGTGTCGTCGGTAAGCGAGGTGCTCTGCGCCATGGCTGCGGGGGCAGTGCTCGGCAGAAGCAGAGCGCTGGTGGCTAGCAGCGTAACGGCAGATGAGTAGCGGCGAGAGGGAAACATGATGAAATAAGGGTAGTAAAACGTCACCCGGAATGACGTATTTCTCGTGTGTGGATGGGGGAAAACGGGGGAGAGAAAGTCTTTGTGCAAAGCGGAAATACGACTCCGCGGCAGTGAAGTAGAAGCGGAGGGCGCAGTACCGATAGTCTGGCCATTATGACTAATTCTTTGCACAGTGATGCTCAGTCTCTGGACACACAGTCTTCGGCATCGAATCTCGATGAGATGCGCAAGGTTGTCGCCAGCCTGCCCAAGGTACTGCTTCACGATCACCTCGATGGCGGCCTGCGCCCGCAGACCGTTATCGACCTGGCCGCGGACTGCGGTTACACCGATCAGCTGCCCACCACCGACGTGGATGAACTGGAGAAGTGGTTCATTGACACCGGCAACTCTGGCTCGTTGCCGAGCTACCTGACTGCCTTCGCGCACACCTGCGCCGTCATGCAGACCGCTGAGTCGCTGACGCGCGTGGCGCGTGAGGCCGTCGAGGATTTGGCTGCCGACAACGTTGTCTACGCTGAGCTGCGCCTCGCTCCGGAAAACCATCTGGAAAAGGGCCTGGATATGCAGGCTGTTATCGACGCTCTGGTCGAAGGCCTGGCGCAGGGTGAAGCCCATGCCGCCGCTGAGGGAAAGCACATCACCGCACGTCTGTTGGTCTGTGCGATGCGCCAGAATAACAATTCCAAGGAAGTCGCACAGCTGGTCATCGACAACTACGGGAAGAACTCCGACGGGTACGTTGTCGGTTTTGACATCGCTGGACCGGAAAACGGCTTCCCGCCGGCTAACCACGCCGAAGCATTTACTATGCTGCGGGAGAACCTCATTCCGGTCACCATTCACGCAGGTGAAGACGCCGGTGTGGATTCGTTGCAGGACGCTGTCGTGCAAGGTGCTCACCGCCTGGGGCACGGTGTGCGCATCTACGAGGACTTCGGTGCTTCCCTCGAGGGCATCGAATGTCAGGAGGTTGCCTCCGCTATTCGTGACCGCCAGATTCCGCTGGAAATCTGCCCGACCTCCAACGTTCAGACGGGTGTCTGTGACAGCGTTGCGGATCACCCGTTCTCGCTTCTCGACGATATGAGTTTCGCCTGCACCGTCAACACGGATAACCGCCTGATTGGTGCGACTTCCATGACCAGGGAGTGCATGGAGCTGGTGGAGAACTTCGGGTACGGCTACAGCGAGCTGTTCGAACTGACCTCGAATGCGCTGAACAACGCATTCGTGGACCTGCCGACCCGCGAGCACATCATGGACACCATTATTTACCCCGCTTACCTGCAGCTTATCGACAACAGTGACGAGGACATCGAAACTGATGTCAACGGTGCGGGTTTCGGTGCCGAAGATGAGCTGAACCTGACGCTGGACTAGCCAGCGCCGGCCAGCTTTGCTGGGTGGGAGCTAGATCTTGGTCGTAAACCGAGCGGCCAAGTCCTTCTCCAGCTGCCTCCAACCCTTGGCCTCATCGTCGTAAGGCGGAACTGGCTCGGACAGCTCTCCGGTGTCCAGCAGGAAGTTCAGCAGCCACTGCAGCTGCTGGTTGCCCGCCAGTACTTCGTTCACGGCATCATCACCAGCCCAGTCAGCGGCGTCTGCGAGTAGCTCGTACGCGCGGGCGAGCTGGGCGGTGTCCACGGCGTTCGGGCCCTTTTCAATATCCTCGGCCAGACCGGTAAACGAGTACTCATTGTCCTCGTGCACCACGGCCTCTAGCTCACCTGCGTTGGCTGCGGTGATGATTTCATCCCACGTCGTCAGCGCCGACATGTCGTGATGCTTGTTCTCCAGCAGCCAACGCACCATCGTGCGTGGCTGCGAGAACGTGTGAATCTCACCGGCGCTGCCCAGGAATAGCGGGCGACGCCCCATGTAACAACGCAAGGTGTATAGCGTGCGGCCAGCGATGGAGATCTTAATCGGGTCGATGCCAGCGTTGGCCCACACCGTCTGATCGTACGGATCGCCGACGGTCTCCTCTGCGGACTTCTTTTCCTCTTCGCGCTTCTTCTCCGCTGCTTCACGACGCTCACGCTCCGCGGCCTCCGCTTCCTTTAGTGCGGCTGCAGCAGTGGTTTCAGACTCTTCATCGATGTTCGGAGTATTTGCGCCGATGGCGTCGATAGCGTCAATGCAACTGTCCCAGTTGGTCAAGATGACATTGCCGATAGCCGACCACTGAGCGGCGCCACCGCCCTGGAAGTGATCAGCACCATTTTGCGTGGCAGCCAGGACAGAGTGAGAGGCGAACATCTGGTTGATCGGATTGAGATCCGCGATCGCACCAATCGAGCGAGTGATGGCAAGAATGCGGTCTGCGCGCGAAACATGGTCGTAGTCGGCCCGGCCAGCCAAAATTTCTGGCAGCCCAATCAGGTCATAACGGTGGCGTGGCGCCGCGATGGCCGCTCCCGGTAGCTGCTGGTTGAAGTTGCGCCAGCTGGGGTGCTGCGTGAAGTCGTGAGGAGCATCCGACTGAAGGAAAGCCAGGAGCTTTGCCGCTGATGAGAACAAATAGATGTCATCGCCGCGGCCGAGCAGAGCCTGCCACTCGGAGCTACCTTCACGCCAGCTTGGAGCCCACAACGTGTAAAAGGTGCCCGAGGTCAGCTCGAGTTCGATAGGAACGATGCCTTTCCTGGCCATAGTTTTCGTCGCAGCCCTTCTGCTTGTCGGTGATTATTAAATCTCAAAAATTGTCATACCTGCAGCGCCCCCACGGGTGGCAAGTTTGCGTAGTCCTATCTTAGAAGTTTTACGACGCAGATACCCACCGCACTATCCGGTCGGGCGGTAGAACCCCTTAAACGGCATGCCGATGTTGGTTGTACGCACGGGGTTTACCTGTACCGGATCGCCCGCTTCGACCATCTTTCCGTCGCCGATAACCATGGCGACATGGCCGTCCCACACTGCAAGATCGCCAGGCAGCAGTTCATCCTGGCTCACCTGTCGGCCGACGGCCTGTGCTTCTGCCGTGCGGGGAATATCAACACCAGCTTGCCCGTAGGCCCAGTGCGTCAAGCCTGAGCAATCGAGCGCCTGCCCCGGAGTATTTCCGCCCCAACCATAGGGCGTTCCGACGGCACTGAGTGCAGCCTTCACCGCGGCTTGGGCTTCTGGTGTCGGCGCGCCAGCCCCCGCATCCGCAGGCACCGGCGCGCCGCCCGAATCGGACGACGCCTCCGAACCACCTGCAGCGTCGGTAGCGCTGGCCGATCCTGGGGTGTTCGTAGACGTAGAAGCGAGGGCGGCTTGAGTGGTTGCTGGGGCCTCCAACTGCGCCGGATGGGGTGGGGTAGGGGTGTCCACCGCGGTGCTTGCCTGCTGTATCAGCGACTGCACCAGAGGCCGCAGTTCTTGTTCTAGTTTTATGAGCCGCGCAATGGCCTGTGAGATCGCGGAACTGGCCGCTGAGACTAGGCTGGCACCGGCCGCGGCGAGACCTGCGGGCCCTGCAGCCGTCGCAGTCAGCGAGCCCATGGCGGAAGTAACAAAATCCATGGCAATCCGGGCCAAATCAGTGGCCGCTGACATTACTGCGGCTAGGCCCTTGGCAATGTCACTGTCAATGGTTCCGGCGCGAGCTTCCAAGTCGGCTGCCGCATTTGCAGCCCGTTTGAGGCTTGTTCCCGCGGCTCCTGCCCCGGAACCAGCACCATCGCCCCAGTTGCGGTCAACGGAATCTGCCACTGAGCGCCAGGCAGTACTCGCGGCGGGGATTGCGGCCCCAGCAAGTCCTGCCAGTGCGGGTGCGATGGCGGGACTTAGCTGTTGTGCAATCGCGCTGGGGACCTCCGTAAGTAGATTGGTGGGAAGCATCACGCACCGCCAATCCCGCGAGCTGCAACGGCTCCCATTTTCGGTGAGATGGACTGCAACGCATGTGCGCCTGCATCTTCCGCAGTGGACACCGCAGAGACAAGAGCGTTCAGTGCGCGAGCAGCGCTGGTGCCGTACTCATTCAGCTCAGCCACATGCTCATGTTGGCGCTGTAGAGCAGTGGCTGCAGCGTGACAGAAGGGGCCGGCAAACGGGACGTCGCCAAGCGAGTGCAGTGCGCTGATGTCCAAGGCAGTGCCGCTGTTCTGCTGCGACAATGCGTCAAGGCGCGCGGCATTGGCAGAAATAAGCTCTGGCACCAGCGTAAAGACTGAGTCATTCCCGCTAGTGGTCGGAGAGAGAAACGATTGGCTGTGGGGACTGTGTGGTGATGGACGGGACAAGATTTACGGCCTCTCTAGGAAATTCGCGTGTGGTTAAACACTCAGTGCTGTGGCAGAACGGCTAGCGGGGTTCGGACGGCGGCTGAGCGGCAGTGGTTTGGTAGTAAGCGGGCTTACGCAAATGGGGCGCAGTAAAAGGCCCTCGTATTGTTAGGCGCGAAAAAGGCCGATTCGGTTCCATCTTTTTTGGGGAACGCGTTTTCAGAAACTTGCGATGCCGGCACCAGAGCGGCAAAAGCAAAGCAATGTATTTTGGAAGGCATGGAGATTACCGTTGTCAACCATCCCTTGGCACAGTCACGTTTGACCATTCTGCGAGACGCGCGCACTGATAACGCGGGCTTCCGTGCGGCACTCGCCGATCTGGGCGCAATGCTGATCTACGAGGCAAGCCGGGAGCTGCCCGTCGATAACTTCGATGTTCAGACCCCAATCACCACCGCGCCGGGTTACCGTCTGCAGGATCCGCCGATTATTGTTCCCGTCATTCGTGCGGGGCTTGGCATGATTGATCCGTCGCTGTCGATGATTCCGGATGCGCAGGTGGGCTTTATTGGCTTGGCTCGTAATGAGGAAACCCATGAGCCGGTGCCGTACCTCGAGGCGCTGCCGGAGGATCTGTCCGGGCGCACTGTCTTCCTGGTCGACCCAATGCTGGCAACCGGCGGTTCACTGCTGCATGCCCTGAAGCTGTTGGCGGATCGCGGAGCGGACAACATCACGGCCGTGTGCATCATTTCCGCACAGCAGGGTGTCGACGCCTTGAAGGAATCCGGTTTCCCGGTGCGTCTTGTCACCACTGTGGTGGACCCGGATCTTAACGAGGATGCCTACATCGTGCCAGGGCTGGGAGATGCGGGCGACCGCCTCTACGGTCCCCGCAACATTGATCTTTAAGTTGAGCTCTTAGGCAGTGCCCCAGGCTTCTGCGGCGTACTTTTTGACGACCTCGTTGTCCTTGGTCACAAGAACTCCGTCGGGGGACATCTGGTACTTGTACGAGCCGTTTTGTGCAACAACGCGGTCGCCCTCATCGACGATGATGTCCATCGATCCGGAACCCTGTGGTGTATCTGAGCGGTAGTACTTCTCGCCGGAGCGTGTCTCACAAGCAGCAGCCTTAATGCCCTGCTCAGCGGCGACAACAGCAAAGGCGCGGTCGCCGCTGTCGCAGCGTGCGGAGCTGCCCACGAAGCCCAGGCCGTCCAGGTCGGAGCGCCCAGTGCCGAAGTCCTGTCCCTCCGGAGCTGATGTCGGCTCGGAGCTCGTCGTCGTGGCTGACGAAGACGTGGTGCTCGGCGTCGACGACGAGGAAGATGTCGAAGTGCTCGGCGTGCTTGACGACGTCTCGGAGGTCTTCGACGTAGTTGTCGTCGTGGTGGTCGTCTTGCTCGTAGAAGTCGAACTCGTCGAGGACGGCGGTGTCGAACTGGGCGACGTCGGCTGCGAGGAGGAGGGGACCTCCGGACGCTGGGGCTCATCACTATTGTTCAGCGACAGGCCGATGGCGATGCCGATGACAACCACGAGTGCTGTGGCCACGATGATGATGGGGATGCTGAGAGACTTAGGTGTGCCATTGCCGGACATGCCTATTATCATCGCAGACTTCCTCAAAATGTGAAACATCTGATAATTGAAGAGGCTAAAGTTAAAGAAGTGACTCCTGGTCATGTGTACGTCTGGCGCTGACATTCAAGCGCTTGCCGGCCACGGCTATCGCTGGCGCAGTCGTCGGTAGGCCTCTTGTTACGGCCTGTCGGTGGAGCGCTTACACTGGAGAGTTGTGATTGAGGAGTTTATTAAGCACTGGTGGGCCGAGCACGCGAACGAGATTCTCGAGTGGCGGCGGCATCTTCATGCGCACCCAGAGCTATCTCACATGGAGCACGCCACCACGGCTTTTGTGGAGGAGAAGCTGCGTGCTGCAGGGCTGAAACCAGTGCTGTTTCCCAACACCGGCTTGATGGTTGACATTGGTGAAGACGAACTCGCCGGTAGTGACGCCGGAGGTGAACTCCCAGGGCGTCTCGCTTTCCGCGGTGACATAGACGCGCTTCCAATTACAGAGACCACGGGGCTGGAGTTTGCCAGCACCAACGATGGCGTCATGCATGCCTGCGGGCATGATTTTCACACCACGATTACGCTCGCGACGGCACTGGCTATGGCCGAGTACCACGAGAAGCACACGTTGCCTACTCCGCTGCGTTTCATTTTCCAACCGGCAGAGGAAGTCATGGTTGGCGGTGCGCCCGAAGTTATCGCTGCCGGTGCGCTCAATGGTGTTGAACGTATTTTTGCTGTCCACTGTGAGCCGAAGTTGCGTGTCGGTCACGTTGGCGTTCGAACAGGTGCCATCACCTCTGCAGCCGACACCCTGGAGATTCAGGTGCATGGTCCGGGCGGGCATACCTCCCGTCCGCAGATGACGGCAGATGTTGTCTATGCGCTGGGCAAATTGATTGTCGATTTGCCGGGCTTGCTGTCACGACGCGTCGATCCTCGTACGGGCACCGTGCTCACGTTCGGCTCCGTTCACTCCGGGTACGCGCACAACGCGATTCCGTCGGAAGGCAGCGTCAGTGGCACCCTGCGCACCGCGGACATCAAGACCTGGCGCGACATCGATCCACTAGTGCGCGAACTGATTGAGCAGGTCCTCGCTCCGACCGGCGCCGATTGCACCATCAACTACGAGCGTGGCGTGCCGCCTGTGCTTAACGACGAATACTGCACCGCCCTGATTGCGGAAGCGGTGCGACGAGTGGACGAGAATGCTGTCATTCAGGCCCCACAGTCGTCCGGCGGCGAGGACTTCGGTTGGTATCTCGAGCACGTCCCGGGTGCGATGGCTCGTCTGGGTTGCTGGTCCGGTCGTGGAGACAAGCACGATTTGCACCGAGATGACCTAATTGTGGACGAGCGTTGCCTGGGCGTTGGTGTGAAACTCTTCGCTGGCATCGTCGCACGCTATGAGGATGGCGCGCAGTCAACCATGACTGTCCGTTAGACTATTGGGGCAAAGCGGGGAAAACGCCTCCCGCGGTAGTTACATTGTGATATCCACGGCAACTTTGGAGGATTTGTGGCACAGAGGATCGTAATCATTGGCGGCGGCCCAGCCGGCTACGAAGCAGCGCTGGTTGGCGCCAAGTACGGTGCTGAAGTCACTGTGGTTGAGGATGCCGGTATGGGCGGTTCTTCCGTCCTGTGGGATTGCGTTCCCTCTAAGGCCTTCATCGCGGCGACGGGCGTTCGAACCGATATGCGCCGTGCGGACGAGATGGGTCTTCGCCCGGACTTCTCCCAGCGTAGAATCGACTTCACTGCGGTCAACGAGCGCGTTAAGCGCCTGGCACAGCAGCAGTCCGACGATGTTCGCGCACAGATGGAGCGTGAGGGCATCAAGATGCTGCAGGGTCGTGGTCGTCTCGATGACCACGACCCGGGCCGTGTAACTCACTACGTCACCGTCGACTTGCTCGAGGGCGGCGAGGTCACTCTTGAAGGCGACCTGGTGTTGGTCTGCACCGGTGCGTCCCCACGTATTCTGCCGGGTGCGATTCCTGATGGTGACCGTATTTTGACCTGGCGTCAGGTTTACGAACTGGAGGAGCTGCCGGAGCACCTCATTGTGGTCGGTTCTGGTGTTACCGGTGCTGAGTTCGTATCCTCGTTCACCGAGTTGGGTGTGAAGGTCACCATGGTCGCTTCGCGTGACCGCATCCTGCCGCACGAGGATGCTGACGCTGCAGATGCCCTGGAGGAGGTCCTGCTGGAGCGCGGTGTGGACGTTGTGAAGAACGCCCGCTGTGATCTTGTCGAACGCACTGAGGACGGCGGCGTTCGCGTCGTCACTTCCGACGGCCGTGAGGTGTTCGGCTCCCACGCGTTGATGACCGTCGGATCGATTCCGAACACTGCGGATATGGGGCTGGACGCAAGCGGTGTGAAAATGACCCCGTCTGGCCACATTCACGTTGACCGTGTTTCCCGCACCAACGTGCCGGGTATCTACGCTGCCGGTGACTGCACCGACTTGTTCCCGCTGGCTTCCGTTGCAGCTATGCAGGGTCGTATTGCGATGTACCACGCCCTCGGTGAAGGTGTTTCGCCAATTCGCCTGCGCACCGTTTCCTCGGCAGTGTTCACCCGCCCGGAGATTGCGACTGTTGGCGTCTCCCAGGCTCAGATTGAGTCCGGTGAGGTCTCCGCTCGTGTTGAGGTTTTCCCGCTGGCAGGTAACCCACGTGCGAAGATGCGCTCGCTGCGCCACGGCTTCGTCAAGCTGTTCTGCCGTAAGAATTCCGGCATGATTATCGGTGGTGTGGTGGTCGCTCCGACCGCCTCGGAGCTGATTCTGCCAATTGCTGTGTGTGTTTCCAACCAGCTCACCGTCGATGACCTGGCAAGCTCCTTCTCTGTCTACCCGTCGCTGTCTGGCTCGATTACCGAGGCTGCTCGTCAGCTGATGGCACACGACGATTTGGACTAATGCTGGTATCGCGACTGGCAGCATGACCGGTCGCGCGTGAACATAAAAAGCCGAACCCGAAAGTGGGGTTCGGCTTTTTGCTTACTTAGCTTTTAACTACTTGCTGGAGAGTTCAGCGTACTTAGCGGTGACTTCCTCCACAGACGGATTCGTGGCGTGCTCGCCATCGGAATACAGCACAGTCGGCACAACGCGGTTGCCGTCATTGACGGACTCAACCCACTTCGAAAGGTCGTCGTGCTTTTCGACGTCCCAAGCCTCAAACGGAGTGCCGTTTTCCTTCAGGCCAGCAATGAGGTTCTGGCAGAAAGGGCACCAGGCCGCAGCGTAAATGGTCACGTGTTCGGTGGTCTGTGGAGTCTTCACATCAGTCATACTCAGTCCAACGCGCGGACCAAGGCCGATATTCCATTGTGCAATACGTCCGCTGGGCAGTAGCCCCTCCTCAGAGCCTTGCTAGGCAGCATTCCCAGATGCTCTTCGGAGGTTTTCCTTCCGCGGCTTTTAAAGGAAGCTAATCCTCTAGACGCCGCCACGTGCAGAAGCGGTAGCGTAGGCCGGTCGTTGACGTCTGCCACGGGCCATCCTCGACACGAACCCAGTCGTAGAGGTCGGGAGCCATGACTGGTACCGGGACATCGACATCAGTATCAATGTCGGTGACCACGCATTCGTCGGCAAGCGAAAGTGCATCGCGATAGACACGTCCGCCCCCGATAATCCATGCTGCGGGCTCGTCGGCGACGGCTGCGAGTGCCGCTTCGAGACTGGCTGCGGATTCAGCGCCGGGGAAATCGGACACGGAGCGCGAAAGGACGATGTTTCGACGACCCGGGAGCGGACGGAACTTGGGATTCAGCGAGTCCCACGTGCGACGCCCCATGATGACTGGTGCGCCCATTGTCGTTGTTTTGAAATGCTGAAGATCTTCAGGCAGATGCCAGGGCATAGTCGCGCCGTCGCCGATAATGCCGGCCCGAGACTGCGCCCAAATCATCCCTACAAACGGGGGCTTTGCGCTGGTGGAAGCGGTGGACTCGTTCATGTCGACACTCACCTTTCGCTGACTTAGACAGCCACCTGACCGCGAATCAGAGGATGCGGGTCGTAGCCGATGACCTCGATGTCCTCGTAAGCGTAGTCGAAAATGCTGTCGGCCTTCCGAAGCTTCAGCGTGGGGTAGGGGCGTGGCTCACGGGAGACCTGCAGTTCGCACTGTTCAATGTGGTTGTCGTAGATGTGGCAATCACCACCGGTCCAGATGAACTCACCAACATCCAAGCCCGCCTGCTGCGCCATCATGTGCGTCAACAGTGCATAGGAAGCGATGTTAAATGGCACGCCCAGGAACATGTCCGCGCTGCGCTGGTAGAGCTGGCAGCTGAGCTTGCCATTTGCGACGTAGAACTGGAACAGCAGATGGCATGGCGGCAGCGCCATATTGGAAATCTCGGAGACATTCCAGGCGCTGACGATGTTGCGGCGGCTATCCGGGTTGGACTTCAAAGTCTCCAGCGCCTGTGCAATCTGGTCGATGTGGTGCCCGTCCGGAGTGGGCCAGGAGCGCCACTGCACACCATAGACCGGGCCGAGGTCGCCATTGTCGTCTGCCCACTCATCCCAAATAGTCACTCCGCGGTCCTGGAGCCACCGGACGTTTGAATCGCCACGGAGGAACCACAGCAGCTCGTACACGATGGACTTCAGGTGCACCTTTTTAGTGGTGATCAGCGGGAAGCCCTCGCTCAGATCAAAGCGCAGCTGGCGGCCGAACACTGAGCGAGTGCCCGTGCCAGTGCGGTCTGATTTCGCTGCTCCGTCAGCGAGAATTTCGCGCAGCAAATCCTCGTACGGAGTCTGAATGCCCTGATGAGCCTGTGTCGTGATGTCAGTGGAGTCGGTCATAGCCGCCCTAGCTTACCTACTTCTGCTCTTGATTCTTGAATTCCTTCACCGCTGCCAGAATCTCCTCCGACAGGTCCGGTCGGCAGAACAGCATATCCGGCAGGAAAGTATCGACATTATTGTAGGTCGGCGCGGAGCCGTCTAGGCGGCTGACAAAAAGCCCTGCGGACTTAGCGACACCAACCGGCGCTGCCGAGTCCCACTCGTACTGACCACCGTCGTGGATGTAGGCGTCGTAGTCACCGAGCAGTACGTGCATTGCCTTCGCACCAGCGGAGCCCATCTCTACCAGCTCCATGCCCAGTTTGTCAGCGACGTACTTCGCCACAGCCGGTGGGCGAGTACGCGAAACGACAATCTTGCCCGCACGCGGCCCCTGGACAGCCTTGGCCTCTCCCGTGTGGAAAACCTGACCGTGATCCGGCAGACCAACAGCAGCGTGGGTCGGCTGACCGTCCTCTACCAGAGCGACATGAACTGCCCAGTCCTGGCGGCCCGAAGCGAACTCACGCGTGCCATCGAGTGGGTCAATAATCCACACCCGCTTTGAGTCCAGGCGCTCACGGTTATCCGCGGCTTCCTCCGACAGCAGTCCGTCGTCCGGACGGTGCTGCTCCAGTACGCGGGCAATCCACTCCTGTGCCAGTGCGTCGCCGGCATCTCCCAGAATGCGGCCACGCAGCAGGCCTACGTTGCGGACACCCTTGAGAATTTCACTGGCGCCCACGGCAAGTCGATAGGCAAGAACATCATCTTCAATGTAGGCAGACATGACTTAGATACTATTCACTTTTTCCCAACCCCGCTTTACGACGGGATGCCGCGGCATATTCTCGCGGCAGCCGGGTGGCCTCGTGGGTTTTTGCATGACTTCGTGTAAGTGATAGTCGAGCCTTGCCAGCTCCAGGTGCCGACTACGCATCCTGACTACACTTGGTGGCATGAAGACCTTGCTGAATATCATTTGGCTGTTGTTCGGTGGCCTGTGGCTTGCCCTGGGGTATATTTTCTTCGGCGTTCTTGCCTGTATTTTGATTGTTACCATTCCCGCTGGTGTGGCCTCTTTCCGCATGGCTTCTTATGCACTGTGGCCGTTTGGGCGCTCCGTGGTGGAGCGTTCCGGACGGGGCGCGGTCGGTGCCGTTAGCGCCGGTGTGATGAATGTAATCTGGTTCCTCATCGCCGGTCTGTGGCTGGCCATCGGTCACATCATGACTGCGGCGGCGCAGGCAGTCACCATTGTTGGAATTCCACTGGCGGTGGCCAATGTCAAGATGATTCCGGTGACCTGCTTCCCATTTGGCAAGGAGATTGTTAAGGGCTATCGCGCTGACGGCTACGCGGTGAAGATTTAGAGGCATACAAATAACAAAAGTCCGCGCCGGCGAGAATCAGTTCAAGCCGAGGGCGGACTTTTAGCTATTTAGGCAAGCTGTCTAAGAGCCGTTAGCGCTTGTCGCGGTACCAGGTCAGCAGCGCATCGGTGGAAGCATCGCCTGAATCCGGTGCAACTTCACCGGTGACAGCAGGCAGTAGGTCGCCAGCCTGCTGCTTGCCCAGCTCCACGCCCCACTGGTCGAAGGAGTTCAGACCCCAGACAATGCCCTCGACGAAAGTGATGTGCTCGTAGAGTGCAATCAGTGCACCCACAGCATCCGGGGTCAATTCCTCAGCCATGATGGTCGTGGTCGGGCGGTTGCCCGGCATGACCTTGTGCTCCACGAGCTCCTCGGCAATGCCCTCTGCGCGGATTTCATCCGCGGTCTTACCGAAGGCCAGCACCTTGGTCTGTGCGAAGAAGTTACTCATCAGCAGGTCGTGCATGGAACCATCGCCGGATGCCGTCGGCAGATCCTGGCGTGGACGGGCGAAGCCGATGAAGTCAGCCGGAACCAGGCGAGTGCCCTGGTGAAGGAGCTGGAAGAAAGCGTGTTGGCCGTTCGTTCCCGGCTCACCCCAGAAGATTTCTCCGGTGTTGTAGTCCACCCTCTTGCCGTCGGTACGCACGGACTTACCGTTCGATTCCATGGTGAGCTGCTGAAGGTACGCCGGGAAGCGAGAGAGATCTTCAGAGTAGGGCAGCACGGCATGCGACTGAGCGTCGAGGAAGTTTGAGTACCAGACGTTCAGCATGCCCATCAGCACTGGCACGTTCTGCTCCAGCGGAGCGTTGAGGAAGTGCTCATCCATTGCGCGGAAGCCCTGCAGGAAGCGCATGAAGTCCATCGGGCCGACGACGGCCATGATGGACAGACCGATGGCGGAGTCGACGGAGTAGCGGCCGCCGACCCAGTCCCAGAAGCCAAACATGTTCTCAGTGTCGATGCCGAATTCGGCGACCTTTTCGGCATTCGTGGAAACGGCAACGAAGTGCTTGGCGACGGCTTCTTCGCTACCCAGCTGCTGGATAAGCCAGCGGCGAGCTGCGTGAGCGTTGGAGAGCGTCTCCTGCGTGGTGAAGGTCTTGGAAGCGACGATAAACAGCGTGGACTCCGGATCGACCTCATCCAGAACTGCCTGCAGATCAGACGGGTCAACGTTGGAGACGAAGCGGGCATCAATGCCGGCAGTGGCGTAGGTGCGCAGCGCCTTGGTCACCATTGCCGGGCCCAAGTCGGAGCCACCGATGCCGATGTTGACCACAGTCTTAATGGTGTGACCCGTGTATCCCAGCCAGTCTCCACTGCGGAGGCTGCGAGCAAAGTCGCGCATGCGGCCGAGCACCTCATGCACGTCGGCAGCGACATCCTGGTCGCCGACGGTCAAATTTTCCTCTGCTGGCAGGCGCAGCGCTGTGTGCAGCACGGAGCGGTTTTCAGTGGTGTTGATCTTGTCACCGCGGAACATCTTTTCGCGTGCTTCCTCGATACCAGCGGCGCGAGCAAGTTCAACCAGCTCGGCAAAACCGTCGAGGCACATCAAGTTCTTGGAGAGGTCAACGTGGAGAGTGCCAGCATCGAAAGTCAGCTTCTCAGCGCGGCCTTCTTCATTTGTGAAGAGCTCACGCAGCGAGGTGGCGCGAACATTGTCCACGCGCTTAGCCAGCTGAGCCCACTGCTCGGTTCCAGTGATATCTACAGTCATTCCTGCTCCCAGGTGATTTTTGACGAAATGCACTTTATACATCCCCAGACTAGTTACGTTTTGGCGCTCTCGCCGGGCGGCAGGATGCGACCAGGCGTGACCGCAATCTGCCAGCAACTCGATTCCGCGGTGCCTATGCTTCGCCTATGCACCGACCATCCGTCGGCAATCCGCCATCTACGAGCCCCTAGCCCGCTTCAGCAAAGGCACCTACCCTGGAAAATATGACTGATTTCACCCCTGATTACGACAACATCCTCAAAGACGTCCCCACAGGCCTTCTCCTCGGCGGCGAGTTTCGTCCCGCGTCGAATGGCGAGACCTTCGATGTCGTTAACCCCGCGACAGATAAGCCGCTGGTCCAGGTCGCTTCCGCCACAGAGGAGGACGCCAGGCAGTCGCTTGACGACGCCGTCGCAGCTCAGAAGGAGTGGAAGGCAACCCCGCCCCGCAAGCGCAGCGAGATTCTTTACCGCGCTTTTGAACTCATCCGTCGGGATGCAGACAAGTTGGCCCAGCTGCAGTCCCTGGAAATGGGCCGTGCGTTGCCGGATTCCAAGGCTGAGGTCGGCTACGGTGGCGAGTTTTTTCGTTGGTTCGCTGAGGAGGCCGTGCGTATCTCCGGCGATTACCGAATTTCTCCGAGCGGGACCTCGCGCGTCGCGGTGATTAAGCAGCCGGTCGGCCCGGCTTTGGCTATTACGCCGTGGAATTTCCCGCTGGCTATGGGGACTCGCAAGATTGCCCCGGCACTGGCCGCCGGTTGCCCGGTCATTATTAAGCCCGCGTCCAAGACTCCGCTGACCATGCTCTACCTGGGCAAACTACTTATCGAGGCAGGTGTTCCCGCAGGCGTGATTTCCGTGCTGCCAACAGGGCACTCATCCAATGTCTCTGCCCTGCTTTCCGATGACCGCCTGCGCAAGTTCACCTTCACCGGTTCCACCGAAGTTGGCCAGATGCTCGCTGCGAAGGCCGCGGAAACTTCGATGAAAGTCTCCCTTGAACTCGGCGGAAATGCTCCGTTTGTCATTCTCTCTGATGGTGATGTTGATAAGGCTGTGCAGGCAGTCAGTGACGCCAAGCTCCGCAATGGCGGCCAGGTGTGTATCGCCCCGAATCGCTTTATTGTTCATGAATCCAAGAAGGATGCGTTCGTCGAAGGCGTCGTCAAGCGTTTTGCGGAGCTGAAGTTGGGCGAGGGTACCGATCCGGCGACGGACCTTGGGCCACTCGCGCTGCGTGATCAACAGGAAAAGGTTCGTGATCTGGTTGACGATGCGGTCAAGCGCGGTGCGAAGGTAGAGTGCGGCGGCAAGATCCCAGATCTCGGCGGCGCGCTTTCCGACGGCTACTTCTTCGAGCCCACAGTTCTGACCGATGTGCCCGAGGATGCGGATATTGTCCGCGAAGAGATTTTTGGTCCGGTGGTTGCGGTGACGACCTTCACGGACGATGGCCGTGCGATTGAGCAGGCAAATGACACCATCTTTGGTCTGGCGGCGTATGTGTTCAGTGAGAACCTGACCAAGGCACTTGGTGCGGCAGAGACGTTGGAGTCGGGCATGGTTGCGGTCAATAAGGGCTCGCTGTCGGACCCGTCGGCGCCGTTCGGTGGTGTCAAGCAGTCCGGCCTTGGACGTGAGGGTGGTTTCACCGGTATCGATGAGTTCCTAGAGGAAAAGCTGATTTCCCTGGAAGGCTAGCCGGACAGGTAGCTGGCGAGGGTTAGCCCAGGCGACCGCGTCCCATGCGCAGCAGAGCCGACGCGATTGCCGGGCCCTCTGGGCCAAGTGCGTCGCGGAACTCGTTGATGATCTGCACCTCTCGGCCGTGCACGAGACGCGTGCCGCCAGATCCCAGGCGGGTTTTGCCGACGGCCTTACTGATTGCGGTGCGGCGTTGAATGGCATCGATAATCAGCCCGTCAAGGCGGTTGATTTCCTTGCGGTACTGTTCGATCTCCGCGGAGCTCAACGGATCATCGGTGCCGGTGGGGGTGCGGACTTCAAAAGGGGATACTGCCGCCGCCTGCTGGCTGTGCTCGGTGTCGTCGGTGTTGTCGGTGTGTGCGGCGGGAGTGTCCGCAGGGTTTTCGCTCATAGTTCTTATTGTGCCAAAGGATTCGAACAGTCCAATCCGGGGGCTCGGCTACTGTAGTAGCCATCATGGGAAATGAAACTGGAATGCTGTTCGGGTCCTTCAATGCTGACGATGGCCGTAGTGGCGATAGCCATGCTGGTTCGAACCACGGTGAGGTGGGCGGTGCTACGCCTGGCCGTGGTGGGTTCGGCCGCTTCACCGGCGCTGGTAGCAATAGCGCGCTGAGTGGCGCTGCCAGCTTTGGCGGCGGTTTTGGCGGTGGCTTTGAGCCCAGTTTTGATTCAGAGGCGTTGCTAGAGGGGCTTAATCCGCAGCAGCGCCAAGCAGTGGAGCACATTGGTTCACCACTGTTGATTGTGGCTGGAGCGGGTTCAGGAAAGACGTCTGTGCTGACGCGCAGGATTGCATACCTGATCGGTGCGCGTGGGGTTCTGCCAAGCCAAATTTTGGCTATTACCTTTACCAATAAGGCCGCCGCCGAGATGCGCGAGCGTGTGGCGGGACTGGTCGGTGACCAGGCGCGGCGTATGTGGGTGTCCACATTCCACTCCATGTGTGTGCGTATCTTGCGCATGCAGCATGCACTAGTGCCGGGGCTTAATTCCAATTTCTCTATTTATGATTCGGACGACTCCCGGCGTTTGCTGTCCATGATTGCTAAGGACATGGACCTGGATGCCAAGAAGTTCACCGGTCGCGTGCTCTCGTCGCGTATCTCCAATCTCAAGAATGAGTTGATTGACCCGGAGAAGGCCATCGCGGACGCGTCGGCGACGCGCAATCCTTTTGATGACGTCGTTGCACGGGTTTACCTGGAGTACCAGACCAGGCTGCGGGCGGCTAATGCCGTGGACTTTGACGATCTAATCGGTGAGGTCGTTCGTATTTTCACCAATCACCCGCAGGTTGCAGAGTATTACCGTCGCCGTTTCCGGCATGTGTTGGTGGACGAGTACCAGGACACCAACCATGCGCAGTATGTTTTGGTCTCGACGCTCGTCGGCAAGCCCGGTGGAGATGTGCCTCCGAGTGAGCTGTGTGTGGTGGGCGATTCGGACCAGTCCATTTATGCCTTCCGTGGTGCGACTATTCGCAATATTGAGGAGTTTGAGAAGGACTATCCGGAGGCCACGTCGATTCTGCTGGAGCAAAACTATCGCTCGACGCAGACGATTCTGTCGGCGGCCAATGCGTTGATTGCGCGCAATGAGAACCGCCGGGAGAAGAAGCTGTGGACCGATCTCGGTGAGGGTGGCAAGATCAAGGGCTACGTGGCGGACAATGAGCACGATGAGGCTCGGTTTATCGCTAACGAGATTGAGCAATTGGTCGACTACGGGCCGTACTCGTACTCGGATGTGGCGATTTTCTACCGCACCAATAATTCCTCCCGTGCGCTGGAGGATGTCTTCATTCGTATGGGCGTGCCGTACACGGTGGTTGGTGGCACCAGGTTCTATGAGCGTAAGGAAGTACGCGATATTGTCGCCTACCTGCGCGTTATTGAGAACTTCGACGATGATGTTTCGTTGCGTCGCATTATCAATACGCCGCGGCGCGGAATCGGAGACCGTGCGGTGGCGCATGTGTCGCTCTATGCCGAGGATGAGCGTTGCTCGTTTGGCACCGCGCTACGTGCCGTAGCTGAGGGCAAGGTTCCGGCGGTGGCGGCACGGAGTCGAAACGCGATGGCGGCATTCGTCGAGATGATTGATGGCTTGGCAGCGGATATGGCATCCGGTGACCTGGCCGATATCGGTGACTTGGTCAACGCGATTATTGACCGCAGTGGGTACAAGTCGGAGCTCGAGCGCTCCAATGATCCGCAGGATGCCACACGCCTGGACAACCTCAATGAGCTCGTCAGCGTTGCGCGGGAGTTCTCTGCAGAGGCGCGGATGATGTCGTCGGTGGATATTAGTGCTGATGTAAATGAAGAACCTGGCGCTGCAGCCGATGCCGAAGGCAGTGCTGATACCAGTGGCGAGTCCGAGGTGGAATCTGGAATTGCGAATGACCTCGCGCGTGATTTCACGGCCGACTTCGACAACGACGGGGAAGCGGAACCGGGAAGTCTGCAGGCATTCCTCGAGCGAGTTTCTCTGGTGGCGGATGCGGACCAGATTCCGGATGATGACACAGGTGTAGTGACGTTGATGACGCTACATACGGCAAAGGGCCTGGAATTTCCGGTGGTATTTCTCATTGGCTGGGAAGACGGCCTGTTCCCGCACCTGCGCGCCCTGGGCGATCCGAAGGAGCTGGCTGAAGAGCGACGTCTGGCCTATGTGGGTATTACCCGAGCTCGCAAGCAGCTGTATCTCACGCGCGCTGTGACTCGGTCCTCGTGGGGTTCGCCGCAGAATAATCCGCCTTCACGTTTCCTGGGGGAAGTCCCAAGCGACCTGATCGATTGGCTGCGCGAGGCTCCGGCTCGAAGCTGGGGTGCCGGTTCTGGTGGTTTTGGTTCTGGTGGCTACGGCGCGGGCAGCGCGTTTGGTCGTGGCCATGGTGCCTCGTCGGGCTTCGGTTCCAGCTCGGGCTTCGGCTCTGGCGGATCCTCCAACTCTGGTGCGTCATCCCGAAAGAAGAATCAGGTCTTGCACCTAGAGCCCGGTGACAAGGTTGTTCACGACAAGTACGGCTTAGGCACTGTGCTTGAGGTCCAAGGGGTCGCGCCCCGGGCAACTGCGATGATTGACTTTGGATCCGCAGGTAAGGTCCGCATGATGCTTATCGGTGGTGTGCCAATGGAGAAGCTGTAAAACGACCATTGCCCGGCTGTTCGTCCCCACCCACGCCCACACACTTGCCACTATCGCGTAGAGGCTACTTAGGCTTCTTCGCTGTCACCCAGCAGTTGATGGTGGCATCTTGTACTTCGGTGCCGTTGGCATCGGTCAGCACGATGTGGACGGGGAGATCTACGCCACCAGTCTCCGGTGTGATGGTGGAGAAGTCCGGCAACTCAGCCTTGGCCACAGCCGTCAGACCACCAACGGAAATGCGCTTGTAGTTCGTCGTCATGCCCTTTGGCACCCAGCGATGCGTTGTCGGTACGCTGGCCTCACAGAGCATGCCCATCGCGAATTCAGCGAGGTTACACGCAGCAATCGCATGCACGGACTTAATGTGATTACGTACGCCCCACCAAGCGGGCATATGCGCTACCGCCAGTCCAGGCTGCATCGTCTCTAACTTGGGGCAGATTGTGCGAAAATATGGCGCCGTCAATGCGGCGGTTAAGGAAAATAGACGCTTGCCGACGACCGGAGTCGCAGCCAACTTCTTCCACATGCGGAATGTTTGAGTCTCTGCCATGTGTCAAGAGTAAAGCCCCAGTACCGGCGGTGATGTCGGTTTCTGAAAAATGAATCAGACGAGGCTTGCAGCCGCAGTCAAACAGAGGGCCGGTGCACAAGTAGGGCCTTCGCAGAGCGGCCAGGCCTGCTCGTGCCTGTGCCGATACCTGATTAGTTCAGGTTCAGACCACGCTCGATGAACCAGGTCACCGGGTCGACCGGGGTGGTGCCATCCGGGTGAATCTCGAAGTGGAGGTGCGTACCGGTGGAGAAGCCGCGGTTACCCATACCGGCAATGACCTGGCCAGCTCGGACAGCTTCGCCGACAGCGACGTAGATGGACTCAATGTGGCCGTAGACGGAAACAGAGCCGTCGTCATGGCGAACGCGAATCCACTGGCCGTAGCCCTGAGCCGGGCCGGCATCGATAACAGTGCCGTCCATGACGGACATGATTGGGGTGTTGGTGACGTTAGCCAGGTCGACACCATAGTGGAAAGTGCCCCAGCGTGGACCGAACGGTGAGGTCAGCAGCCCCACGGTCGGAATGGAGAGCTTCGGAGCGCGGGCAGCCTCATCGCGGGCAACGCGCTCCTGGTTGTACTGCAGGGCAGTAGCGAGGTGGTCGCTGAGGTTAGTGCTCGGGCTGAAGGAGCTGGAAGCCAGCACCATCGGAGCATTGTTCTTCGGCTGAGCAGCGCGGGTCTGAGTAGAGGCTGAGTTCTCTGGAGCCTTATTCTCGGTCTCAGCTGCGTGGGCGACCGCGTTGGAAGAAGCGATTGTCGATGCGGACAGCGCGACCAGTGCTGCGCGAGAAGTTGCGGAAACCTCTACCTTGCGGTGCTTTCCGCCTCCGCGACGAGCATTGAAAAACGTCACTTCAATCTCCCTGCCAACCAAACTCTTTGTAACCCAACTGTTATCTAACTTCTGCGATAATAACGGTTCGATATAGGGCAAGCAACTCATATTTAGAGAACTTGTTCACTAATTTGTCAGTTTCAGTTCAATAGAGCCGTGCTGTGGCCATGGTGTTGTGGTCTTCTATCGCGGATCCTGCGAAGCGCAACCTGCCTGTTGCCAGGGGGTTTATACCGAATGCCCCTTAATCGAGGGGGTGGGTAGGGAGATTTGCAAGTAGTTTCCGGGTGACCTAAGGGTGTGGTAGCGGGGGTGACAAAAGGTAACCCATCGACGTTGACAAATGGAAACCAACGGCCAAGCCACCTTGGGGGGGGATAGCGGAGGGGATCGGGCGCAACGGATACCGTCCGTCCTGGGATCCGTACTTTCAAATTAGACTCTGCAATGCCTGAACAAAGAGGTGTTGTATGTATGGCACTATATGGCCATGGCTGTGACGCACCCTTGCGTGGCACCCTATCTATATAGGTGGGCAATCAGCTGTCAATGATTAGACGCGGGAAGGACGATGTCACTGTGAAAGGCGCGGATTCGCGGAGAGGTTCCTCCGGTAGCGATCGAAATCGGCGAAGCCGCACCGGTGCCGGCGGCAGCGGCGGGGGTTCCCGTAGCGTCCGCAGCGAGCGCAGTGAGCGCACCACCCGCGCATGGCAGAACACGCAGGCCGGTCAGACTGGTGGTGCGCGCAGCGTCGGTGCCGACCGCAATCGAGGCGCCGCGACGAAGATGAAAGCGGGGGGCTCTGGAACGTCGTCACGCAAGGGGCGCCCCTCGGGGTTCCGTCGCCTCATTAACTCGCCCCGTGCGCGCCGGTTTGGGCTGTCTGTTGCCGGTTCTTACGGCGTCGTATTGCTGTTCATCATCTCGGTAGCTCTGATTGGCGTCATCGTCAGCGGCGCTGGAATGGCTCCGCTTCCAGCGAGTATCGCGTCGATGTGGATGATCTTTAACCTCGCGCCGTTCCGTTTTAACGGCACGACGCTGGGGCTCACGCCGGCGCTACCCGCAGTGCTGATGGTGTTGTTCATCGCCTGGCGTGTACGCCGCGAAGTCGCTGACCGCATCAGCATCAAGGACGTGCGCGCGCTGGTCGGCGCGTATCTGGGTACGCCCATTGTGCTCACCATCATCGCGTGGCTCATGCTTTACGACGCGTCGAAGGTGTTTCCCCGCATTCAACCCCCCAGTTTCGGCCTTGCGATTGCAGCCGCGCTGCTCGTAAATCTCGTGGCCTTGGTGCTGGGAATGGGGCAGCGGTTGCTGCGTGCGCTACTGCTGCGCCGGAAGCTGCCGGAGTGGTTGCTCGGGTCGGCCCGTCTGGCGGGCAGCTACGTGGCATGGCTGTGGCTGGTCGGTGTTGTGGTGACATTCGTTTCGCTGATTTGGCATCGAGAGTTGCTGGCAGAGACATTTGCAATCACGGATACCGCCGGTGAAAGTGTTGCGGTCAGCGGTCTCTCGCTGCTTTACCTGCCGAATGTAGCCTTCGGTGCTGTCGGTGTGCTGGTAGGTGGAAAATCGACCTTTGGGCCTGCGGAGGCTGGACTATTCGCAGTGCACCCGGCTCAGCTGCCACCCCTGCCGATTTTGGCTGCCATGCCTCAGTCGCTGGCGCACTGGGCTTTCGGAGTGCTGATTGTGCTACCGCCAGCCGTCGCAGCTTGGCGCGTCGTGGCATTCCTGAAGAAATCTGCACCGAAGCAGCCCTACCTGGTCGTCGTTCTCGCTGCCGTGTGGTCGATCATGTTCCTCATGGGGCTGGCTTGGCTGCTCGGCGGTGAGGTTGGCATCTTTGGATGGGCCGGTGCCTCCTGGTGGCTGACTGGCCTGCTCGGCTCGATGTGGCTGGTTGTTCCGGGGGCCATCGTGGTTGTCGCGATGACCGGTGTGCCGTCACTTGGTAGGGACAAGGGAGTCTCGGAAGTGGCCGCCGAGAAGTTCCCGCCGAAGCCTGCGGGAGATGGAAACGGTCACGCCGAGGCTGAAAATGCCGGCGACGCCGACAAGTCCGACAATGGCGCGGACGGTTCGGAGCAGTCGGAGGAGATTGTCGACGGGGAAGTCGTAGCGACCTCCGAAGACGAAGCCGAGGAAGCGGACGACGCGGAGGCTGGGGCTGAATCCGCCACAGAAGCTGAGCCTGCCACCGAAGATGAATCAGAGTCCGGTGCTGAGTCTGAAGATGCTTCAGGAGACGGTGAGGAATCGGACGACTCTGAAGAAGACGCGGAAGGTGTCGCAGCTGGGGAAGAGCCGAGCGAAGTAGATGCGACCGATGAGGGTGAATCCGATGAGGACACCGACGACTCAGAGGAGGGTGGCGATGGGGAACCGTCGTCAAACGAAAAGAGCTAAGCCAACTTAGGGGGAGCGGAATTTGGGGTCTCTGCCGGGCTGGGTAAGCTAAACGCCGTGACTGAAGCACAGCCCGTCGCAGAAATTTCGCACAATAATTCCTCCAGCAAGCAGCTCCGCATCGTCGTCCTGGCCTCTGGCCTGGGCTCCCTTTTGCAGTCGATGCTGGAACTGCTGGACGCTGAAAAGGTTCAGATTGTCGCGGTTGGTTCGGACAAGGATTGTCCGGCGCTGGAGAGGGCTCAAAACCTCAATATCCCAACTTTTCGGGTGCCTTTCGATGCTGAGGCAAAGAAGGACCGAGAAGGTTGGGATATTCGTGTTTTAGAGGCCGTGAACAGTTTTTCGCCGGATATCGTTGTCTCGGCGGGTTTCATGCGCATTCTGGGGCCATCATTTGTGGAGGCCTACAGCAATCGCATCATTAATACGCACCCTGCGCTGCTGCCGTCCTTCCCAGGGGCGCGTGCGGTACCGGATGCACTTGACTACGGGGTGAAGGTCACCGGCACGACCGTGCATATTGTTGATAATGGAGTGGACACCGGGCCGATTCTGGCGCAGCAGCCAGTGGCCGTCGAGGACGACGACACGGTGGAGACCCTGCACGAACGAATCAAGGTTGTCGAACGCCGACTCCTGGTTGATGTATTGCACTCGATTGCCGATCACGGAATTGAGCGTGACGGACGAAAGGCTTATCTGAAATGACCAACGACAACACGCAGCGTAAACCGATCAAGCGCGCTCTGATTAGCGTCTACGACAAGACTGGGCTCGAGGAGCTGGCTCGCGACCTGCACGAGGCTGGCGTGGAAATCGTTTCCACCGGTTCCACGGCTGGCAAGATTGCTGCAGCTGGCGTGCCTGTGACCCCGGTTGAGGATCTCACTGGTTTCCCGGAGTGTCTCGAGGGCCGTGTGAAGACGCTGCACCCGCGTGTTCACGCCGGTATTCTGGCTGATACTCGCAAGGAAGACCACCTGGCTCAGCTGAAGGAGCTCGGTGTGGAGGCTTTCCAGCTCGTTGTCGTTAACTTGTACCCGTTCCGGGAGACCGTTGCCTCGGGCGCTTCCTACGACGAGTGCGTGGAGCAGATCGACATCGGAGGCCCGTCGATGGTTCGCGCTGCGGCGAAGAACCACCCGTCGGTCGCCATCGTCGTCGACCCGGCTCGTTACGGCGATGTCGGTACCGCCGTGAAGGAAGGCGGCTTCACCCTCGAGCAGCGCCGTGAGTTCGCTCGCGACGCTTTCCTGCACACCGCTGAATACGATGCAGCTGTGTCCAACTGGTTTGTTGAGCAGCTCGGTGGCGCTGAGGGATCCACTCCGACTCCGCTGCGCTACGGCGAGAACTCTCACCAGTCGGCAACTCTGACCCGCATTGGTACCAAGGGGCTGGCAAACGCCAAGCAGCTGAACGGCAAGGAGATGTCGTACAACAACTACCAGGATGCCGACGCAGCATGGCGTGCCGCCTGGGATCACGAGCGTCCGTGTGTGGCAATCATCAAGCACGCTAACCCGTGCGGCATCGCAGTCTCGGATGAGTCCATCGCCGCAGCTCACCGCGCAGCTCACGCATGTGACCCGATGTCCGCATTCGGCGGTGTCATCGCCGTCAACCGCGAGGTCTCCGTTGAGATGGCCGAGCAGGTCAAGGACATCTTCACCGAGGTCATCGTCGCTCCGTCCTACGAGGATGGTGCCGTTGAGGTGCTGAAGGCTAAGAAGAATCTGCGCATTCTCGTCGCCGAGTACGAAGCACCGACCAACGAGAACAAGTTCATCTCGGGTGGTCTGCTTACCCAGGATCCGGATACCTACCAGGCAGAGGGCGATAAGCCGGAGAACTGGGAGCTGGCAACCGGCGAGGCATTGAATGCTGAAGAGCTGGCTGAGCTTGAATTTGCATGGCGCTCCGTCCGCGCTGTGAAGTCCAACGCCATCCTGCTGTCCAAGAACAACGCCACCGTTGGCGTCGGCATGGGCCAGGTCAACCGCGTGGACTCCGCAAAGCTTGCTGTTGAGCGCGCTAATACGCTTGCCGACGGAGAAAACCGTACTCAGGGAGCCTACGCTGCGTCCGATGCCTTCTTCCCGTTCGCTGACGGTCTGCAGGTCCTGATTGATGCCGGTGTGAAAGCAGTTGTCCAGCCAGGTGGCTCCATCCGTGACGAAGAGGTCATCGCTGCTGCCAAGGAAGCTGGCGTCACTATGTACATGACAGGTACTCGCCACTTCTTCCACTAATTCCTTCACAGGCTAAGGGCTAACCGCCGAGGTGCTAACTGTCACCTCGGCGGTTTTTCTCTACCTGGACGTGTGGGGATCTGTGGGCGAGGATGCGTATCTGTTGCTGAGCGGTGGATTATGCGGACACATGCTGGGGCAGGCACTGGTGAGAATTATGCATACGCAACCGCTCAAACACGTTTAACATAAGGGTTTATGTCACGTAGAGCCGAAGCACGACGGCGTCGAGAAGCAGAAATTCTCTCCGCTGCTGCCGCGATTATTGCCGACCGAGGGTTTCATCAGACTCGGTTGGAGGATGTCGGCTCTGCTGTTGGCATTTCCGGCCCAGCTCTTTACCGCTACTTCAGCGGCAAGGAGGAGCTGTTGGCTCAGATCCTGATTGATATTTCTATCCGACTCGTCGATGGTGCGCGTGCAGTCCTTGATCAGGCGAAGGGCAATGATTGGACTGCGGAGGAGACGCTTCGGGGGCTTCTCGCGCATCATGTGCATTTTGCTGTAACAGAGCCTGATCGCATTCGTGTCCAGGAACGCGAAGGCGGAAATTTGGCGCCAGAGCAGAGCGCAAAAGTGCGCTCCTTGCAGCGTCTGTACATGGTGTTGTGGGTGGATGCTCTGCGTGAACTGCAGCCTGAGCTCACCTCCGACGAGGCGCAGCTTAAAGTCCAGCTCACCGCTGGGTTGATTAACTCTTCCAGACATGTGCTCAAATGGGCTGGCCCCGAGGCGACAAGGGAAAATGCCTTTGAGATGGCCCTCGCTGCGCTGGGCATTAACAGCCAATAATCCGCATTAATTTTTCTGCCGTCTGACCTTGCTGTGCTCAGCAGTGTGGGGTCAGGCGGTTTTATCGTGTGGCGCGGTCGGTCTTATCAGAGTGGATTTACCCCCGAAACAGATTTCTAGGAGTAGCTTATATCTCTGCCTGGAACATACCTCGACTTCTGTGAGGGGTACGTACTTCCTGTTTAGCAAGGGTGGCGGGGAGGACGACGAGGAGCCCTCGACGACGTAGCACGGTGGTGAATCATCTGCGCGGATGAGTGTTCGATAAAAACAAGCAGTCTTGACTGATTGTATTAATGGCGATAGTATGACCCCCGTCACAATCTCAGTGCGGGTTTCACTGTCCTTCTCACCCGCACGATCCACGATCGCAGGAGGCGACTTCCATGGCCGAACCGCAGATTCCGTCCCGTCCCGCATTGCCCACCGAACCTTCCCCCGCCATCAACGAGCTTCGCGCGGGCACCGCGCAGCTGCCCCTCCGGCAGCCCGCAGCGGATGCCTTCGCCGGGAAGGTCCTGCTGATGTCCGGTGGCTCGCGCGGCATCGGCCTCGAGATTGCGCTCGCCGCGGCCCGTCATGGCGCGGACATCGCCATCATGGCCAAGACCGCCGAGCCGGACCCCCGCATCCCCGGCACCATTCACACCGCTGCCGAAGCCATCCGCGAGGCCGGTGGCCGAGTGCTGCCCTACGTCGGCGACATTCGTTCCGACGACAACGTCAAGGGTTTCGTGGAAGCGACCATCGCGGAGTTCGGGCGCATCGACATGGTGGTCAACAACGCCAGCGCGATCAATCTCAGCCCCACGCCGGTGCTGCCGCTCAAGCGCTACGACCTCATGATGGACATCAATTCCCGCGGCACGTTCTCCCTGGTCCAGGCCGCACTGCCGCACCTGGCCAAGTCGGACAACCCGCACGTGCTCACGCTGTCGCCGCCGGTGAACCTGGAGCCCGGATGGCTGGGCAACTTCCCCGCCTATGCGTTGAGCAAGTTCGGCATGACCATCCTGACCCTCGGCTGGGCGCACGAATTCGGCGGCGCCGTTTCCGCCAACTGCCTGTGGCCCGAAACCACCATCGCCACCGCTGCGGTGGCCAACACCCAGGGCCTGGGCGGCGACGAAGCAATCCGGCACTCCCGCACGCCCCAGATTATGGCCGATGCGGCCGTCGCCATCCTCGCCTCCGAGCGGGGCACGGTCAACGGCCACACCCTCGTCGACGCCGACGTGCTGCGCTCGGCCGGCGTCGAGGATCTCTCCGGCTACGGCGGCGAAGAGCCTCTGAACCTCGACCTCTTCCTCTAAGCCCACCGCCCCGGGCACCGGAGACCTTTCTTGGGCTCCGACGATGCACCCCCTCTGAACCACGTCGGCGGAGCCGGCGTCTTTCTCGCCCCCGGACAATCCCACTGAAAACCACCGAAAAACCACCGGTACTCCGGTGGTTTTCGCATTTCCTTCCCCCTCGGTGGAGACTCCGGGGAGGTTCCTTGTCCGGAAAGTCAGTCTCGGGTGAGCACCTTCGGCCCGTACCAGTGGGCCAATTCCAGGGCGACGCGGAACTCCGGAGTCGCGATGGTCTCCGCATCGGCGACTTCCCGAACCCGGTCGAGGCGGTACTTGACGGTGTTGCGATGTACCATCAGCGACTCTGCGGCGCCGCCGACGCCGGAGGCGAGGTACGCCCGCACCGTCTGCCTGAGCACGTCGCGATCCGCATCGTCGTGGGCCAGGGGGCCCAGCGTGGCGCGGACGAAATCCGCGGCGTCGGAAGGCTTGTCGACGAACGCCGCCGCAGTCGCCGCCCCCGGTTCACGCTCGTCGACGACGCCGGCGTCGAACGCGATGGCGCCGAACAGCGACGAGCACCGCAGTGCACGGCGGTGGCTCAGCCGGAACCCTTCGATGCCGGAGGAGGGCGGGCCCACGGCGATGCGCAGCCCCGGCTGTTCCGGAACCTTCGGAGCACCCGGTGCTGGGAACGTCGACGGCACCGTGCACCAGGCCCAGGCCTCCGCAGTGCCCGGGACGACGATAAGCGGGGCGGAATGTGAGCCGACCGCGTCGGCGATGGCGCGGGCCGCGGATTTGACGAGCGCCGGGTCGATCTCGCCATCGCCGTTGACGCCGGGGCGGAAAACGAGGGCCAGGTGCCGGCCGGCCATGGGGTAGCCGCCGATGTCATCGGTCGCGTGCGCCGCCCCGAGGACGTCGAGTACTTTCCTAAGGTGTTCGGCGTTGCCAGGTATCGGCAGTGCGGTGGCCTCGGCCTCGTAGGCCCGGGTGACGTCGGCCGTCATCGCGGTGATGAACGAATCGGTCAGCCGACGCAGGTGGCCGAGGAAGCTGAACAGTTCGTCGGACGGCAGCGGCTCCGCGGCGTCGTGGACGATCAGCAAAAGCTCCCGTTCCACCGCATTGTGGGACTGGTGGTACTGGAGGAGCAGAGTCGACAGGGGAATTCCCTGTCGGGCGAGCAGTCGGGCGTAGTCAAGCGCGGCCTTCGGGGCGCTCGGCGCCCAGGAGGGGTCTTCGCCGGTGCTGAGCAACTCGCCGAAACGCCCGATGACCGCCCGGATGCTCGCGCGGAGCGGTTCGCGCACCGCGGCCCAGTCGGAATCTGACGGGGGCAGCGTGGCGACGATGAGTCGATCGGCCGTGTCCTCGGCGAAGGCCGTGTCCGTCAGCTCCGTCACCGCATCGCCGATTACGCGCAGCATCTCGTCCATCGTCATCGCCAGGTCTTCCGCACCCGCCCTCCGGCGAGCTCGGACAGCGCCCGGGCCGCGGCGTTGGCGCCGCACATGCCGTGCACGCCGGCGCCGGGCGGAGTCGACGCCGAGCACAGATAGGTGCCGGGGATCCCCGCGTGGTACGGGTCCGGCGACAGCACTGGGCGGGCGAGCAGCTGGGTGACGCCGGAATGACCGCCGAGGATATCCCCGCCGATGTAATTCGCGTTGTAGTTCTCCAGGTCGCCGGTGGACATTGAGTTCCGCGAGACGATGATGTCGCGGAATCCGGGGGCGAAGCGTTCGATCTGGGCGATGATCGCTTCGGTGGCGTCGCCGCGGAATCCCTGCGGGACGTGGGCGTAACTCCACAGGGGGTTGAGCGTCCCCGACGATCGCGACGGGTCGGCCAGGTACTGCTGGCCCACCAGCACGAAGGGCTTGTTCGGCATGGCGCCGCCGGCGCTCATCTTCTCCGTGGCGGCGACCTCCTCGGCGGTTCCGCCCAGGTGCACGGTGCCTGCGCGACGGCAATCCTCGTTGGTCCACGGAACGTCGCCGGCGATGACGAAATCCACCTTGAACGCCGCCATGCCGTGGCGGTATTTCCCGTAGGCCCGGCGTTGGCGGCGGGGCACCCGGTTGCGGCCGAGAATGGATAGGGCGTTGCGGGGGCTGACGTCGAGCATGACGACGTCGCTGTCGCCCAGCTCGTCGATCGATTGGACGGTGCGCCCGGTTTCGATCCGGCCGCCGAGACTCTCGAGTTCCGCGACCATGGCGTCGGCAATCGCCCCCGAACCGCCGACGGCGACGGGCCATCCCCGCGCATGGGCGGACGCAGTCAGCAGCATGCCCACCGATGAACTCATCGGAGTGTCCAGCCGACTCATGGCATGGGCGGCGACGCCGGTGAACAGCGCCCGGGCCTGGGGAGTGCGCCACCGGCGCCAGGACACCGACGCCGGCAGGGCCGCATTGGCCCCGAACAAGCCGAACAACACCGGGTGCCGGGGCAGGTGCACGGGCGAGTCGAGGGCGTCGGAGACCAAATCGGCGAAGTTGGCGGCGAAGGGGCCGAACGTTCGCTTCCACATCGGGCCATCGACTCCGAGCCCTGCGGCCGTTGCGTCGATGTCGCGGTACAGGACTCCGGCGGTGCCGTCGTCAAGCGGATGCGCGAGATCGACCTCCGGCCACGCGAACTCCAGGCCGTGGGCCCCGAGATTCGCGCCCGTGAAAAAGGGACTGGCTACCGCCAGGGGATGCGCGGCCGAACATACGTCGGAAACGACCCCCGGCCCGGTCACGTCCGCGCTGCGCATCCCCCCGCCCGGCGTGGACGCCGCCTCCAACACGGTGACGTCCACGCCCGCGCGCGCTAGCGTGATGGCCGCGGCCAACCCATTGGGGCCGCTGCCGACGACTGTGGCGGTGGCGGTCATCTAGATCATTTCCTTTCGCGCGGGGCGCTCCCGCTCGGAAACCAGGGCCCGGTTGCGGTACGGGGCATCGGGGGAGAACGGAATGGGACCGTCGGGCAACCACGGCTGCGTCGACACCGCGTCCCGCACCTGGAACGTGCCCTCCTCGATGACTCCCAGAGCCAAATCGACGACCTTGTACCGCTGGGTGGCGCGGTGGATCGGCTGGGACTCGACGCACACCGCGACGACCTCGCCGGGGGCGTAGTTCATGTGCTTTTGTACAGCATACATGAAGTGGGGGCCGTGCAGGTGGCCGTCGCCGAAGTTCCAGCCCAGGGCCCAACCGCAGATGTTCTCGCCCTCGCGCAGCGTGTACGTCTCGAGGTCGTCGCCAAGCTCGCGGACGAGCAGCGACAGCATGGCGCGACCCTGCGAATGCATGGAGCGGAACGCGATCGCCTTCTCCAGCAGCTTGACCGCGGCCTCCTCGCCGTACAGCTTGGCCAGGACGTCCTCCTGATTGCCGGTGGCGGCGGGGAACTCGTCGTACAGCCGGCGCAGGGTGTTGGGCCCGAAGGCCCACATCGTCGTCGCCCAGTTGCCCGAGTACTGGCGCATCGCGAACAAGAACGACACGATGTCCGGGCGCAGATTGCCCAGGATGGGCAGTGGCAGCACCACCAGCGCGATGAATAGGGCGACCCACGGCGACGACAGATCACCGACGCCGAACCCGTCCCAGGCGGGGAACCCGAAGAACAGCAACGGGGTGATGACGAGGAAGTGGATGTTCCACTCGATCGGCACCGCCAGCGGAATCGTCGACGTGATGAAGACGTGCATGCCCATGATCATCACCGCACCGATGGCGGCGAGCACCGGGTCGACGGAGAAGAGCAGCAGCAGCGGCGCGACGATCTCGACGACCGTGCCGAGGCCGTGGCCGATCAGGTGCGACACCCGCGAGGGGTTCAGGTCGTTGCGGGCGTCGCGGTAGAATAGTCGGTTGACCTTCGGGAACACCATGAAGGGGGTGCTCGACATCATCGGGCCGATAACGAACGAGAAATGCGGACCGATCTTCGCGATGGCCGCGCCCATCCACACCACGACGATGAGGCACTTGGCGGCGATCATGAAGTCGACGGGGCCGAGGACCACGCCGAACAACAGCAGCGGCAGGTACTGGTCGGCGCGGGCGGTCATGAACGGAACCTGGTCGCGCGCGCCCAGCAGCACCAGCGCCACCATCGGCATGGCGAACGCGATCGTGGGCAGAACGCCACCGTCGGCGTCGGGCAGCAATGCCGCAAGCTCGGCGGACTCCACGCCCTTCATGGCCAGGCCGGCGATGAGGGTCGCCAGAACGGCCAGGTAGAGGATCACGTCGACGATGGTCCGGCGATCACCGGAGGTCAGCGGAATCTTGCCGCCCCACGGTGGGCGTCGCACCGTGCCGGGGCGCACCCAGTGGAACACGCCAGCCATCGGGGGCCAGAAGTGGAACATCGCGGGGCCGGAGGCGGCGCCGATGCTCAGCGCCTCCCAGAGGATCGCCCAGAGCAGGAGCTTTTGGTAAACGATCGGCTCGGCCCACCAGTCGTGGTAGTCCCACAGGGACCCGAGGCCCGAGGAGGCGACGGCGATCCAGCCGCCGAGGAGGAGCCAGGCGGCGATCTTGATCACGTAGAACAGCGGGGCCGCCGACGGCGAGCCGAGGCCGCGTTCGGCCCAATCGGTGGCCTGGAGGCGGATGCGCTGGAGGAGGGGCAGGCGCTTGTACTCGTCGAGGGGGACGTCGATGAGTTCCGGTTTCATCAGGGACATGTGCGTCTCCTTTGGAGTCGGGTGGCGGCGGTCGGTCAGCGCGCGACTGCGGCGGCGGCCATTTCCGTCAGGGCAATCTTGTCGACCTTGCCGACGGGGTTGCGGGGCAGGTCGGGTAGCACGTGGATCGCCTCGGGCAGCTTGACCTTGGCCAGTCGGGCGGAGATGTGGGCGCGGAGGTCGTCGAGGTCCGGGGTGCCGGTGACGTAGGCGATGGGGATTTCGTTGAGGACCGGGTGGGGTGCGGCGACGACGGCGGCTTCGGCGATGTCGCCGTGGCTGGTCAGCGCGGCTTCGATTTCCGAGGGGTAGAGGTTTTCGCCGCCGCGGATGATGAGGTGCTTGATCCGGTCGACGATGCTGAGGAACCCGTCGTCGTCGATGATCCCGACGTCGCCGGTGCGGAGCCATCCATCGCGAAAGGACACGTCGGTGTCTTCCCGTCGGTTGAGGTATCCGCGCATGACGTTGGGGCCCTTGATGAGCACTTCGCCGCGCACGCCGGCGGGCGCGAAGCCTCCGTTTTCGTCCGCGATGCGGACTTCCTGCCTGGGCAGGGGCTTGCCGACGGAACCGGAACGCGGTTCGTCCGTGGGGCGCATGACGGTGCTGACGCATGTGCCCTCGGTGAGGCCGTATCCCGTGAGCACCCGGACCCGGAACCGCTCTTCGAAGGCCAGCAGCATTTCGATGCTCGCCGGCGCCGCTCCGCAGATGGCGAATCGGAGGCTGGAGAAGTCCGCGTCGACGTCGTCCGGCAGCGCCAGCAGGTAGGAGTAGATCGCCGGCACCGCGGAGAAGTAGGTCGGCTGCGCCGTCTGCACCGCCTCGACGAAGGTGGCCGGGTCGAAGCGCGGTTCGATGGTGATGCGCCCGCCGCCGCGGAACGGCGCGAGGAATCCCGCGAGCAGCGCGTTGGAGTGGAACAGCGGCAGGATCATCATCGCGTGTTCGTCGCCGGTCATGCCGACGACTTCGTTCATGTCGAGCGACATCGCGTCGACGTTGGCATGGTCGAGCAGGACGCCCTTGGGCTGTCCGGTGGATCCGGAGGTGTAGATGATGAACGCGATGTCGTCGCCAGCGGTGCTCGGGGCGGGGAGGCCGTCGCCCGCGGGGATGCTGGTGCGCAGCTGAGACACAGGAAGCACGACGGCGCCGGGGAAGCGTGCTTCGGGGTCGTCGGCGGCGATGTCATCTTCGGCGACGACGAGCCGCGCCGAGCTGTCCTTCACCTGGTAGGCGGATTCGTTCGCGGTGAACGTGGGGTTCAGCGGCGTGACGGCCGCTCCGATTCGCCATGCGGCGCAGATGACCGTGAGCAGTTCGATGCGGTTGGACAGGAACGTGGCCACGACGTCTCCGCGCTTCACGCCGTTGTCGAGGAGCTGGGTGGCGACCGCGTCGACCTGCTCCGCAAATGCTGCACCAGTGATTGATAGACGCTTGTCGGTGAGGCGAATTCGCGTGTCGGTAGCGTGCGACGGGTGCCAGGGGAGGTACTGGGCGATGTTGGTCATAAAAACTCCAATGTGACATGGGCCATATCCGATGGGTAATGATGGATTATATGGCCTGGTTGGAGCCGTGGGTAGTGCGCCCGGGTTAAAGTTTTGCCATGAAAACTGTGCATGATGCACAAGTTGGTTCGACGCCACTCTTTTTGCGGAAATATAGGGAGGGTGGGCGTGGGGAAAATCCGGCACGAGTGCTTGTTAAATGGCGCCCAAGGTGTTAGTTTCTCCCCAAAAGTGTGAGACACATCATAATGTGGCGAGCCGTAGGCCGCCGATTCGACAAGGTCCGCTCAGCCGGGCCGGAGGGAAGAACATGGGACGGATTAATCCACTGCGGGCCGTGCTCGGCGTCGGCGTCGGGCTGGCCCTTGCCGGGGGCACCGGCGTCGCTGTGGCGCAGGGCGGGCTGACGGCCAACCTCGCTCTGTCCGGGACGATTTTCAAGGTGTCCATGGGCAACGTCGACGGCGAAGAGTTCTCGCTCTTCGTCGGTGGCGAGGAGCTGCCCGACGGCACGATCCCGGCGTCGAAGCTGCGCTTCGGCACCGCCTCCGCATCGGATCTGTGCGTCTCGGCGCCCCTGAGTGGTCTCCCCGGCGTCGGTGACGCGGTCTTCGTGCTCAAGGTGCCGGGCGAAAACACGGTGCAGGCCACCGACCTCGTCGTGGGGGCGACGGTCCTGCGCGGCAACCTCGTCCTGGACAACCCGCAGATCGGCATCGACGCCAGCCAGGTCGACGGGGCGGCTCCCGCCAACGCGTGGGGCATCGCCTCCCACGGCGTGTCGGTGCAGGCGCAGGAGATTCAGGCTTCCTCGATCGGGGCCGGAACCCTGACCGCGTCCGGCTTCGACATCGGAGTGAAGAAGGGACACGAAGGTGGCTGCTAACGACGATTCCGTGCACGAGGAAAACGACCCGATGGAGGATGCTCCCGCCGAACGTCGTCGCCGATTCGCCGCGTGGCGTTCCGGCAGGCCGTTCCTGCCGGGTCTGCTGGTGATCATCTCGGGGGTCGTCATCATGATCCCGGCCTATTTGACCTTCAAGGTCGCGGACATCCTGGTGATGATCTCGACGGTGTCGGGCGTTTCCACGCTGGTCATCGGCACCATCCTCGTCTTGCTGGGCATCACGGCCTGGATGCGGCCGGCGATGCACCTCCACCTCGGGGTGCTGGCGATCATCTTCGCCGTCATCGCCCTGCCGACGTCGAACATCGGCGGCTTCGTCGTGGGCACCCTGTTCGGCGTCATCGGCGGCGGGCTGTTGCTGGCGTGGGAGGACGCCGAACCGGTGAATCGGCGGGGCAAGCACCGGAAGAAGAGGTCCGCGCGGTCCGGTGCCGCGGTGGCGGCCTCGCTGGCGGTCGCGTCGACGGCGATGGTCGCCGTCGCGACCGGTCCGGAGGTGCGGGCCGAGCCGAGTGAGCTTTTGCTTCCTGCGGGTACGACGGGCGTGGTGATGGCCGAAGAGGTCGTCGTCTCGGGCGATGTTCGGGTCACCGTGGACACGGTCGAGACCACCGCGGGGCCGGTCGATGTCATCGAGCTGCGCGCCGAACGGGTGGAGGCCGACGGACTCGCCGTCGACATCCCCGGCCCTCTCGGACAGGGTGCACTCCGCACGCCCTCCGACGCGAAGACCGTGCTGACCGGGGCGCCTGTCATTTTGCGCACCACGTCGCTTTCCGCGATCCCGGCGGTGGAGGGGGCGTCGACGGCGCCGGTCAGCGTCGATGTCTCGGGCGTTCCCGAGCCCGGCCTGGCGGCGCTGGGCCTGCCGCTGATTCCGTTGCCGAGCGAGGTCATGGACCGGGTGGCCCTGCGGAACGTGCGCATGGATGTCGTGGGCCTCTACGGACTCGGCGGTGCGCTCAACGTCACCGGCATCGATCTGCGAACCTGACGGGCCCACGGCCGGCGCGTGACGGCGAAGCCCCTCCCAGGGGGATTTCCGGGGAGGGGCTTTTCGCCGTGCACGGCGACCGCCGTCATGGGAGGCTGCGACGGCGCGCCGGGCGGATCAGCGGGGGTTCTCGTGGCGGCTGAACGCACGTTCGGCGATGGGGACCATGCGGACCCGGCGGGGCAGAACGGTGAAGATGCCGCGGACGGCGCGGGAGAACAAGGTGAACCGGATGGCGTCGGAACGCGTCCACGACCAGCCGAGCTTGCGGCGCAGGGTCTCGGGCAGCAGCCCCACGGCGACCCAGAAGAGCAGTGCCCTCATGCCGGGGGCGATTGGGCGCCAGACCCACTCGGGCAGCCACGGCAGTGGGCTGTCAAGGGTGAGGGCGCGGACGATGCGGGAACGGTCGACGGTTTCCTGTCGGTCCAGCTGCTCGTCGACCACGCGGTCGAAGTACTCCTCGTATTCCGCGTAGGTGCGGGGCGCGCCTACGGGCTCGGATACGCCGTAGAGCCGGTACCAGGCCCGGCTTTCCTGGAACAGGCGCTCCTTTTCTTCGTCGGTCATGGGCGGCATGAAGTTGCCGGCCAGCGCATACGGCATGGCGGCGAACGTCGCATGGGCCCAGTAGTAGACTGCCGGATCGAGCGAGTGGTACCGCGAACCGTCGTTGCGGTGCCCCTTAATGTCCCGGTGGTAGTCGCGGATCATGGCGCCGACTTCTTCGCCTTCGTAGACCGTGCGGATGATCGGGAACGCGGAGCGCAGCAGGCGCGCCACTTCGTTGTCGAAGACGTTGGAGTGCTGGACGAGGGCCGTGGAGACGTCCTCGTGGGTAATCTGGAGCAGGCCCGCGTACAGGGCGGCGAACGTCGACCGCCAGTCGCCGAAGCGCCGCCACAGGACGGTGTCGGGGCCGAGCTGCGGCAGGTCGGTGTCTTGCAGGACGAGGTCGCGGTCGCTGAGGTGGTTGGTCATCGGTTTTCCAATCTGGCTTCGGGAATCGGTGAGGTGGCGGGTGCGAACGAGTGGGACGCAGCGTCTATGGTTCCGAGGTCCCGGATCTGGTGGCGGCGATCCGGCGGGCTCGCGTGCCAGTTGGAGGCGCGCACCGTGAAGGCGCCGGGGCCCCGGATCTCCAGGGCCCGGATGTAGCGTCGGGCGTGGTCCGCTCGGGCTTCGGCGACGTCCAGCGGGCGGCGGGTGCTGAGTCCTGTCACCGGGGCGTCGACGAACAGGAGGTTGGGCGCCCCCACGACCTCGATGGCCCTGTGGAGGCGGGGCTCGGCGTCGAGGATGCGGCCCGAGCCCGGATCGATGTCGATGACGGTGTCGCCGCCGGTGGCCCGGATGAGCACGTCGGCGCACACGACGTCGTCTCCGTCGGGCGTTGCGACGGCGACCCGCCACTGTCCGGTGTCATGGTCGAAGACGGCGGATCGGGCTTCAGTTCGCAATCGGACGTCGGCTCCGGCGGCGTCCAGGGCTTGCCGCAGGTGGGCGCGGAAGCCGGTTGCGGTGCCGTCGACGGCCTTTCGGTCGAGGTACGGCGTGCGGAAACGCAGCCGCTTCGACGGCGCCGGGCCGCCCGGACTCGCGGCGGCGCCACCGATCTCGTCGGTTGCCTCGACGAGCGTTACGTCGAATCCGGAGAAAGCGCAGTCCGCCGCTGCCGCGCATCCGGCCGGGCCCGCTCCGATGACGGCGACCGTGGGCCGTCGATAGGGTTTGTGCATTGCGCTGCCTCCCTGGAAGTGATCTGCGTCATACTTGCGGCCAGTTTAGGCGCGGGCGATTGTTTTGGCCAGGGTTTTCATGCACATCGTTGGGGATGTTTTTTGTTTCGAATGCACAATCACATCTCTGCCGTGCTGAAACGTTGAATCGTGTTCGTTTTTGCGGGGCGAATCCTGGCGAAGGCCGAAGCAATCATGCATGATTGGATTTACTCGGTCGGGGTAGTTCCCGTGGGTCGGTGAAGTCCGAGCCAGTCAGACGAGTCGCATCGAGTCTGCGCGCACCCCGCCCGAAATCCGACGAAGCACCCGTGAAAGGGGTAAAAATGCAGGTCAAAAATGAAAATCCGCCGGTGCTCGTGGAGCACGGCGATGGCATCACGCGAATCACGCTGAATCGATCGGACCGGTTGAACGCCGTCGATCTGGAACTGCTCGACGCGCTCGCCGGGGCGCTGGCCGACGCCTCCGAGGCGGAAAGCCGCGTGGCGGTCATCGGGGGCGCGGGCCCCGCGCTGTGCGTGGGAGCCGATCTCGCCGCCGGCGCATCGGGCAAGCAGGACCCGGCGGCCGTGATGAAAGCCGCCGCGCGGGTAATCGGGGCGATTCTCGAGGCGCCCATGCCCGTGGTCTGCGCGGCGACGGGCCCGTCCGCGGGCTTCGGGGCCTCGCTGGCCCTCGCGTCCGACATCACCGTGATGGCCGACGACGCCACGTTGATCTTCCCGTTCGCGCATCTCGGCCTCGTCCCCGACGGCGGCGTCAGCTACCTGCTGCCGGCTCTGGTGGGCCGTCAGGTGGCGTCGCGGATGCTCATGCTCGGCGAGACCGTCGACGCCGCCCAGGCGGCTCGGCTCGGCATCGTCGCCGAGTCCGTCCCGGCCGGCGAGCTCGGCGCCAGGATCGACGCGATCGCATCGACCCTGGCCGCCACCCCGGCCCGCGGCATGGCCGAAATGAAGAAGACCCTCGTCGCGGGGGTTCGCGACGAGGTGTCGGATGCGCTGAATCGGGAGGGCACCGTCCAGACCGAGCTGCTGGCGTCACCGGAGTTCCTCCGCGCCGCGGCCGCCTTCGTCGCCCGCACAAAGCGCGGCTGAGTCCGGGCGCCGCTCCCGCCCGGGCTTCAGCTCGAGAGCTTGAGCGCGGCGCCACGTCAGTCGAGGCGCTTGATCTGGCCGAGAACCAGGGAAAGCGCCTCGACGGCACGCTCTTTTTGCTCCGTGGCATCGACGAGCACGGATGACAGACCCAGCCCCCGGGCGACGTCGAAAAGCATGGTGAGGAACCTGCGCGTGGGCTTGTCCGACAAGTCCGCCTTCAGCGCTTCGGCGGTGAGCTCGTAGATTTCCCGATTGAGCCGGGACTCGGCGGGCAGAATGATCTTCGCCAGGTTCGGTTCGCTTGCCGCGGCAGACCACACGTGCGTCGCCGCATGGAACAGCTCGCCGGTGAAGAACTCGATAACCAGCCGGATGACCTCCTCGACCGGCGCACCGTTTTCCCCGACGTCCAATGCGGCGATCGCCTCGCGGAATTGCTCGGTGCGCTCCGCCGAAATCTGGCCCAGTGCCTGCTCGATCAACGTCTCGCGGGTCTGGAAATGATGCTGCGCCGCGCCACGCGACACCCCGGCCTTCTCCGCGACCAGGCTCACCGTGGTCGCCGGCACGCCCCTCGTGGCGAGGGTGTGCACCGTCGCCTCGACGAGCTTGCGGTGCGTTTCCTTGCTTCGGTCCTGCTTCGGGGTGTGCGGCATGAAATCGTGGTTACCTTTCCGGGATCAGTCGTCGTCTGCTGAGCGGGTCGAATCCGTCGGCTCCGCCCATGCGGGGCGGCGTCGAGACAGGAAGGCGGCCATGCCCTCCTTCGCCTCGGAACTGGCGAACAGCCTCGACGACGTCACGGCCAATTCCGATCCCCGCTGATCGAATGCCTCCAGTATCGCATGATTGAGCAGAGCCTTCGTTTCCGCCAACCCCTGCGGCGAACAGGCCAGCAGATCGGCCGCATACGCGGCGGCCGCGGCGGCGGGATCGTCGGCGACCTCCGTCACCAGGCCGATTCGGGCGGCCTCCGCCGCGTCGAAGACGTCGCCGGACAACAGGTGCCGGGCCGCGGCTCGAGACCCCAGCCGCGGCAGCACGGTCAGCGCGATGAGCGCCGGCGCGACGCCGATGCGCGGCTCCGGGGCCCCGAATGTCGAGGAAGGGGAGACGAACGCGACGTCGCAGGCCGACAGCAGGCCCATCCCGCCGGCACGGACATGGCCGTCGACCACCACGATGACCGGCTTCGGCGCGGCCACGATGGACCGCAACAGGCCCAGGAAATTGCCCGCCGCGGCCTCGACGCCGCTGGCCTTCGCCGAGCCCAGGTCAGCGCCGGAGCAGAACGTGGAACCGGCGTGATCGATGATCACGGACCTGATGTGCGGGTCCGCCACGGCCGCCGCCATGTGGTCGGAGACCTCCCCGATCATCTCGGGGGACAATGCGTTGCGCTTGGCGGGCTCGTCGAGCGTGATGAACGCGACGCCCGCGTCGGTGCGGTAGTTGATGGGCATGACTGCTCCTCCTTGGGTGTGCCCCGGAAATCGTCGGCGTCGGCGGTGATCAGTAGCTCTTCGGCAGGCCCATGATGTTGGTGCCCACGTAGTTGAGGAGCATCTCGCGGCTGATCGGCGCGATGCGCGGCAGACGCGAGGCACCGAACATGCGGGCGAGCCCGTACTCGGTGGACAACCCGTTGCCGCCGAGGGTCTGCACGGCCTGGTCCAGCGACTTGGCGGAGATCTCGCCGGCCGCGTACTTAGCCATGTTCGCCGCGTCCGCCGCTTCGCGGTGCAGGCCGGCGTCGTAAAGCGCCGCGGCTTTCTGCCACATCAGGCGCGTCAACTCCAGCTCCACGTGGCACTGTGCCAGCGGGTGGGAGATGCCCTGGTGCGCGCCGATGGGGGTACCCCACACGTTTCGCTCGCGGGCGTACGACACCGCACGGTCGAGGCAGAACCGGGCCTGGCCCGTCGCCATCGCCGACGCCATGACCCGCTCCGGGTTGAGCCCCATGAACAGCTGCGGCAGACCGTTGTCGACCGACCCGATCAGCGCGTCCTCCTGCAGCTCCACGTCGTCGAGGAACAGGGAGTACTGCCACTCGGCGAGCTTGACCTCCATCGGAATGCGGTTGGCGGTGAATCCCGGCGCGTCGGTGGGCACCATGAACAGCGCCGGCTTGCCGCGGTTGCCCTCCTCGTCGACGACGGTGGCCACGTACAGCACGGCGTCCGCCTGGTCGACACCGGAGATGAACGTCTTGTTGCCGTTGAGCACCCACTTGTCGCCGACCTTGCGGGCGGTGCTGCCGAGGTTGTGGCTGTTGGTGCCGGCGTCGGCCTCGGTGATGCCGAAGGCGGCGATGAACTCGCCGGAGGCGATGCCGGGCAGCCAGCGGGACTTCTGCTCGTCGGTGCCGAAGGCGGTGATGATGGAGCCGACGATGGCCGGCGAGACGACGAGCATCAGCAGGCCGGTGCCGCAGGCGGCGAGCTCCTCTTCGACGATGGCCAGTTCGGCCAGGCCGGCGCCGCCGCCGCCGTACTCCTCGGGGAGGTTGACGCCGATGAAGCCGAGTTCGCCGGCCTCGCGCCAGAGTTCGGTCGGGTACTCGCCGTTATCGGCCTTGTCGATCATGTAGTCCAGCCCGTACTTGTTGCCCAGGGCTCGGACGGCTTCGCGCAGGGCGGCGCGTTCGTCGGTGTCAGTCAGGGGGAGGTGGGCTTCGCGTGCCATGTCGGGTCTCCTTGCGGGTGCGGTGGTGGGGTGAGGTTGAGGTTGTCGGAAGGGGATGGGGATAGGGGAGGGCGCCGGGCTATTCCGCAGGCTTGACGACGGCCAGCACTCGGCCAGCATCCACTTGGTCGCCCACGGCGACGGGGAGTTCGTCGACGATTCCCGCGGTGCCGGCTCGAATGGCGTGCTCCATCTTCATGGCCTCCATGGACAGCAGGATCTGTCCGGCCTCGACTTCGTCGCCGGCCTCGACGTGGACGGCGATGATTGAACCGGGCATCGGCGCCAGCAGCGAGCCTTCGGCCGCCGCGAGCGACGGGTTGACGTAGCGGGGCAGTTTCACCGCGTTGACCGGGCCGAATCCGGAGTCGACGCCGACGGCGCCGTCGGGGTAGGTGCGGACGGTGAACGGGATGACGACGCGGTCGCGTTCGACCCGCACGACCGTCGCGTCGCCGCGGCGCTCGATGCTGATGACCTCGGCGCCGTCGGCGTCGCCGGTGCCGCGGGGGTTGCCGCGTCGGGTGCGGATGATTTCGGTGGTGACTTCTTCGGCGCCGACCTGGAACCGGTGCTCGGTCGACGCCCGGCCGACGTTGCGGAAACCGGCGGGCACCGGCGGCGTCGGCAGGTCCGACAGTGTTTCCTCCTCCGCCGCGGCGGCGGCCGCGAACAGGGAGAGGGCGGTGGTGGCCGGGTCGGCGAGCGGCGCCGACAGCACGGCCACGCGCTCGTCGGACAGATACGAGGTGTCGAAGGTTCCGGCGCGGAACTCGGCGTCGTCGAGAATGTGGACGAGCAGTTCGCGGTTGGTGCCGAGCCCGTGGATCCGGGCTCGTCGCAACGCCGCAGACAGGCGGGAGACGGCCTCGGCGCGGGTGGGGGCCCAGGTGATGACCTTGGCCAGCATCGCGTCGTAGTTCGTGCCGACGGTCGCCGCGCGGTCCGGAGCCGGTTCGAAACCGGAATCGAGGCGCAGGCCCGCGCGGTCGGGGCCGGAGAAGGAGGAGACGACGTCGTCGAAGTCCAGGCGCGTCAGGTCGCCCGACATCGGCCGCCAATCGTTCGCCGGGTCCTCGGCGTACAGGCGGGCCTCCACGGACCAGCCCTGCGCCGCTGGCGGTTCGGGCGACGGCAGCGGCAGGCCGGCGGCGACGTCGAACTGCAGGGACACCAGGTCCAGGCCGGTGGTGGCCTCGGTGACCGGGTGCTCCACCTGCAGGCGGGTGTTCATCTCCAGGAAGAAGAACTCGCCCTTGTGGTCGGCGAGGAACTCGACTGTGCCCGCGCCGGTGTAGCCGGTGGCGCGGGCGGCGTTGCGCGCCGCCTCGAACAGGCGGTCGCGCATCCCGTCGATGGCTTCGACCAGCGGAGAGGGCGCTTCCTCGATGACCTTCTGGTGGCGACGCTGGATCGAGCATTCGCGTTCGCCGACGGTCCAGATCGTGCCGTGGGAGTCGGCCATCAGCTGGACCTCGATGTGCCGGCCGGACTCGATGAACCGCTCGATGAAGATCGTGTCGTCGCCGAACGCGGACTTCGCCTCGGCGGCGGCAGCGGCGTGCTCCTTGTGCAGTGAATCCATGTCGCGGACGACGCGCATTCCGCGTCCGCCGCCGCCGGCGGCGGCTTTGACCAGCACCGGCAGCATGTCCTCGGTGATCTCGTCGACGCCCAGGTTGCCCAGGACCGGGACCCCGGCGTCGGCCATCATGGCCTTGGCCTCGATCTTCGATCCCATCGCGGTGATCGCCTCGGGGGAGGGGCCGATCCAGACCAGCCCGGCGTCGGTCACGGCGCGCGCGAAACCGGCGTTTTCGGACAGGAACCCGTAACCCGGGTGGATCGAGCGGGCACCGGTGCGGCGGGCGGCGTCGAGGATGAGGTCGACGTCGAGGTAGGTCTCGGCGGGAGTGTTGCCCGGCAGCCGCACGGCCGCATCCGCCTCGGCGACGAAGGGCGCGTCGGCGTCGGCGTCGGAGTACACGGCCACGGTCTGGAGGCCGCGCAGGTGGGCGGCGGCGATGATGCGCCGGGCGATCTCGCCGCGGTTGGCGACCAGCACCGGGCTGATCGGGGTGATGGTGATGTCTTTGTCGTTCATCGTCGTCTCCTGGTCACATCCGGAAAACGCCGAAGCCGTCGGCGCCTTCGATGGGTCCGGAATGAATGGCGGAAAGGGCAAGACCCAGCACCGTTCGGGTGTCTCGCGGGTCGATGACGCCGTCGTCGTAAAGCATTCCGGAAAGGAACTCGGGCAGGGACTCGGCCTCGATCTGCTCGCGGATCCGGTCGAACATCGCCTGCTCCGCCTCCGGGCTCATGTCCTTGCTGCGGGCCTTGGCGGAGGCGGCAGCGACGGAGCTGACGACGGAGGCCAGCTGCTCGGCGCCCATGACCGCCGACCGAGCCGACGGCCACGAGAACAGGAACCGCGGATTGAAGGCGCGGCCGCACATTCCGTAGTGACCGGCGCCGTAGCTGGCGGCGGTGATCAGCGAAATGTGCGGTACCTTCGAGTTGGACACCGCGTTGATCATCATCGAACCGTGCTTGATGATGCCGTTCTGCTCGTACTCCTTGCCGACCATGTAGCCGGTGGTGTTGTGCATGAACAGCAGCGGTGTGTCGGAGGAATTCGCCAGCTGGATGAACTGGGTGGCCTTTTGGGCCTCGGCGCTGAACAGCACGCCGCGGGCGTTGGCGAGGATGCCGATGGGGTAGCCGTGAATTTCCGCCCAGCCTGTGACCAGGCTCGAACCGTACAGCGGCTTGAACTCGTCGAACTCGGAGCCGTCGACGATGCGGTGGATGATCTCGCGGGGGTCGAAGGGGGTCTTCAGATCCTCCGGGACGATGCCGACCAGCTCCTCCGGGTCGAGCAGCGGGGCCGCGCCGGAGCCGCGGGGGGCCGGGCCCGCCTTGGTCCAGTTGAGGCGGCGGACGATCGAGCGGGCGATGCGCGCCGCGTCGTGCTCGTCGACGGCCAGGTGGTCGGCCAGGCCCGAGGTGCGGGCGTGCATGTCCGCACCGCCGAGGGACTCGTCGTCGGTGATCTCGCCGGTGGCGGCCTTGACCAGGGGCGGGCCGGCCAAGAAGACCTTGGAGCGCTCCTCGATCATGACGATGTGGTCGGACATGCCCGGGACGTACGCGCCGCCGGCGGTGGAGTTGCCGTACACGACGGCGATGGTCGGGATGCCCTCGGCCGACAGCTGCGTCAGGTTCCGGAACATCGCGCCGCCGGGGACGAAGACCTCCTTCTGGGTGGGCAGGTCGGCGCCGCCGGATTCGACCAGGTTGATTAGGGGCAGGCGGTTTTCGCGGGCGATGTCCTGCAGGCGCAGCATCTTGCGCAGCGTCCACGGGTTGGAGGTGCCGCCCTTGACGGTGGAGTCGTTGGCGATGAAGAGGCATTCGACGCCTTCGACGACGCCGATGCCGCCGACGAGCGAGGCGCCCACGGTGAACTGGGAGCCCCATGCGGCCAGGGGGCACAGCTCGAGGAACGGCGAGCCCTGGTCAAGGATGGTTTCGATGCGTTCGCGCGGGGTCATTTTGCCGCGCTTGCGCAGGCGGGCGACGCTGGCTTCGCCGCCGCCGGCGACAGCTTCGTCGATGTGGGAGTTGATCCGGTCGAGCTTTTCGAGCATCGCGCGTTCGGCCGCCGCGTACTCTGCGGACGAACGGTCGACGGTGGTCGGGGCGGTCATCGCCGGGCCTCGCTTTCTGTGGTGGCGTGGGGGTCTGTGGTCGGGGAGCCGGCGTCGTAGTCGAGCAGCGCCGCCGGAACGTCGATGTGTCGGGCGCGGAGCCATTCGCCCAGGCCCTTGGCCTGCGGGTCGAATCGGGCGCCGTGGGCGACGCCGCGTCCGAGCAGACCGCGGATGACGAAGTTCACGGCCCGCAGGCGGGGGAATTCGTGGCGTTCGATGTCGAGGTCGGCGGTTTCCGGCAGCAGTTCGCGGAGCTTGTCGACGGTCAGGGCGTGGGTGAGCCATGCGTGGGCGGCGTCGTCTTCGACCCACACGCCGATGTTGGCGTCGGGGCCCTTGTCGCCGGAGCGGGCTCCGGCCACGCGGCCGAGCGGTGCGCGGACGGTGGGCCCGGGCGCCGGGGTGGCCGGGGTGGGCAGGGCGGTGTGGTTCGAGCCGAGGGCGTGGGTGTTGGTCGGCGCCGGGATGGTGGCGGTGGTGCCGTCGGGCAGGACCGCGACGTGGGTGACCGCGTCTTGCGGCACGTACGCCGGGGTGAAGACGCCGTAGGGGCTCGACTTCGGCGGCGGCGAGTGGAAGAAGGCGCCGGGGTAGGTGCCCAGACCGAATTCGACGGCGGCGCGGGAGAACGAGTCGGCCACGCGCTTGTCGGTGTCCCAGGCGACGGCGGTCAGGCGGGCGGTCGCGGCGACCTGGGTGTCCGCGTCCGGGTGGTCGGTGCGCTCGAGGCGCAGGTCCATCTGCGCCGGCTTGGGTTCGATCGCCTGGAACTGGGCCTTGACCAGGTTGGCCTTGTCCTCGATGTCGAGGCCGGTGAGGTACAGGGTGATCTCGTTGCGGAAGCCGCCGATGGAGTTGACGGACACCTTCAGATCCGGCGGCGGAGCTTCGCCTCGTGCGCCGTTGATGCGGATGCGGTCCGGGCCGTCGTCGGCCAGCTCGAGGTGGTCGAGCAGCAGGGTGGCGTCGGGGCCGGCGTAGCGAGCGCCGGTGACCTCGTACAGCAGCTGGGCGGTGACGGTGCCGGCGGTCACGGAGCCGCCGGTGCCCTCGTGCTTAGTGATCACGCTGGTGCCGTCGGCTTCGATTTCGGCGATGGGGAAGCCGGGGTGGACGGGGTCGGAGATTTCGCCCGGTCGGTTGAAGAACGCGTAGTTGCCGCCGGTGGCCTGCATGCCGCACTCGATGACGTGGCCGGCGGCCATCGCACCGGCGATGGCGTCGTAGTCATCGCGCGACCAGCCGAAGTGGTGGGCGGCGGGGGCGACGATGACCGATGCGTCGGTGACGCGGCCTGTGACGACGATGTCGGCTCCGGCCCGCAGGCATTCGACGATGCCCCATGCTCCGAGGTAGGCGTTGGCGGCCAGGGCGCTCTCGTCGAGTCCGAGTTCGCCGAGGCGGGGGAGCAGGTCGTCGCCTTCCACGTGGGCGACCGTGAGGTCGAGTCCGCGCTGCTGGATGAGGTCGCGCAGCGCATCGGCGAGTCCGGCCGGGTTGAGGCCGCCGGCGTTGGCGACGAGCTTGACGTTGCGTTCGGCGATGAGCTCGAGGTTGTCGCCGACCTGCTTGAGGAACGAGGCAGCGAATCCCTGGGCGGGATCCTTCTGCTTCGCTCGGGCGAGGATGAGCATCGTCAGTTCGGCCAAGTAGTCGCCGGTGAGGTAGTCGAGCTCGCCGCCTTCGAGCATCTCGCGCATGGCGGCGGCCCGGTCGCCGTAGAACCCGGACATGTTTCCGATCCGAACCGGTGCCCTCGTCTCCTCGGACATGCGGGCCTCCCTTCGCTGGTGATGGAACCGTTCGTTTTATGTGCTGTGAATCACAATCGCACGCCGAAAGAAAAAAAGCAAGCGCGATTGACTGTTTTTAATCGTTCGTTTAGCTTCAGATGTGGCCGGCGTCACAAATCGCGTGCCGGCTCCCACGTGGCGAGAAAGGAGGGCCGCGCAATGCGCCTGCCCATCACAGAAACCATTGACCCGGATTTGGTCACCGGGGCCGAGCGAGACCGCGCGCTCGCCCGTCGCATCTCCATCGGAGACATGCCCACCCGGTCGGCGGCGACCTTCGGCGACCGGACCGCGATCGTCGGGGACCGGCGTGCGGTCACCTATGCCCAACTGGAAAAAGAGGCGAACCGCCTGGCGCACGGGTTGGTTGCCCTCGGCGTGCGATCGCGCGAACCGGTCGCGGTGATGTCCACGAACTGCCCGGAAATCGTCATCGGCTACCTCGGTGCGGCGAAGATGGGTGCCGCTGCGATGATGATCAATCTGCTGGGCGGGGCCGCGAGCATCGTCAAGGCCATCCGCGCGGCGGGACCGCGGGTGATCATCATCCATGAGGATTTGCTTCCTCAGCTGCACCTGATCGGCGCCGAGCTTTCCGACGACCTCGAGCACATCATCGTCATCGGAAGCGCTCCCGGAGAAGGCCTGTCGTCGTTGTCCGGATCCAGGTACTGGTCCTGGGATGAGTTCCAGCGACTCGCCGACGACGTCGAGGGTATCGACCCCGACTCCCCGCCCGAGGTCGTCGTCGCGGATCGTCAGATCGCCCAGGTGATGTTCTCCTCGGGCACGTCCGCCGACCCGAAGGGGGTACTGACCAGCCACGTCGCGGTGATGCTCTCCATGCACGCCAACGCCGCGTACATCGGAATCAACTGGGGCACCGAACCGTCGGTGTCCACGCTGGTGCTTCCGCTGTTCCACACCACCGCGCTCAACGCGATCATGCTGCCGATGCTGTCCATGGGCGGCACGATCCACGTCCTGCCCGGATTCGATATGGAACAGCTCGGCCGGACCATCGTGGAGTCGAAGACCACCCACTTCGTCGGCCTGCCGATCATGATCGAGGGCCTGCTGCACTGGAGCGCCGCCCACGGCCATTCCCTCGATCACCTGCAAACGCTGTTGTACGGGATGGCACCTATGAAGGAGGGCCTGCGGGAACTCGTCGCAAAGCGACTCCCGGGCGTGCGCGTGATGCTCGGATCCGGCATGACCGAGGCGCTGCCCGTCGGCTTCCTCCAATGGCCGGACATGGACTTCGACAAGCGCGGCAGCTGGGGCTACGGCACCGCGCTGACCACGACCACCGTCGTCGAACCGACCACCGGCACCGTGCTGCCGACAGGCGAAACCGGAGAGCTCGCCTACCGCGGCGGCGGCGTCATGGAGAACTACCTCGCGGAGTCTCCCGAGGTCTTCAACGGCGGCTGGCTGCACTCCGCCGACATGGGGTCCTTCGACAACGAGGGGATCTTCTGGTTCGTCGACCGCATCAAGGACGTCGTCAAGACCGGCGGCGAAAACGTCTCCACACAATCCGTCGAAGCCACGTTGCTGGATCACCCCGAGATCGAGGAGGTCGCCGTGATCGGCAAGAGTGACGACCAATGGGGCGAACGCGTCGTCGCCGTGGTCGTCCCCTCCGGCGATATCGCGCAGGACCCCGAACGGCTGGCGGAGTTCATCGCCTCGGTGGACCGGCATGGCCGCGAGACGCTGACGAGCTCGCACCGCCCCAGGGAGTTCATCGTCACCGACCTGCTGCCGCGGACCGGAACCGGAAAGATCCGGAAAGCCGAGCTGCGCGAGGCCGTACGCGACCGCGAGGGGCACCGCCCAGGCGCGTCGGAGTAGCCGGCGGCCCCTGAACGGCAGGGCCTGAAAGGCGGGACCCGAAACGCGAAAGACCTCCGGTGCGGCGGAGAATGGATTCCCCGCCGCACCGGAGGTCTTCGTTATGAGAGCCGGCATGCGGCCGGATCACGGGGATCCGACCGCCGTCACCGGCCGACGCCGCCTAGTGTGCGCGATGCTCGCGGTGCTCGCGGCGGCGGGAGGGACGCAGGTGGATGTCCTCGTCCTCAGCCAGAACCGGGTGCTCGTGCAGCGCGGGCTGCTCGAAGCTGACCCACTTGACGCCGGCGGACTCGTGGCAGCCCGGTGCCATCGGGTCGGCGTAGAGCTCCTCGAACTTGTCCTTCAACTTCTCGTGAACGTGCTTGCGGCGCAGCTTGAGGCTGGGAGTCAGCTCGTCGGCGTCGACGGTGAGCTCACGGTCCAGAATGTGGAACCGCTTGACCTGCTCCCACGAGTTCAGCTCGGAATTGAGCCGGCCCAGCGATGCCTGCACGAAGGCGATGACCTTCGGATCCCGCGTCATGTCCGCGAAAGTCTTTGCCTCGCAACCGTTGCGCTCGCACCATTCGCGGGTGGCCTTTTCCTCCAGAACGACCATGCCGACCATGAACTTCTTGCCCTCGCCATAGGTGACCAACTCCATGGCCAGCGGGCACAGGCCCTTGAACTCCGACTCGATGGGCGCCGGCGCGATGTACTTGCCGTTGGAGGACTTGTACAGCGACTTCTTGCGGTCGGTGATGTACACGAAGCCGTCTTCGTCGACGCGCGCGATGTCGCCCGTGCGCAGGTAACCGTCGCCGGGCAGCGTTTCCGCCGTCGCGTCCTCGCGGTTGTAGTACCCGGTCATGTTCCACGCGCTCTTGAGTAGCAGCTCGCCGTCCTCGGCGATCTTCTGCTCGACTTCCGGGAACGGCCAGCCGACGGAACCGATGCGGTACGCGTTGAGTCGCGTCAGGTGGGTGATGCAGCCCTCGGTGAGGCCGAAGCCCTCCACGATGGGCATGCCCACCGACAGGTACCACTTGGTGATGTCCTGGTTGATTGGCGCCGAACCCGACACGAACATGCGCACGTTGCCGCCGAGGGCGTCGCGGATCTTCGACAGTACGACCTTGTCGGCGATGCGGAGGCGGAACTCCAGCCACTTCGGCACCTCCTTGCCCGCCAGACGCAGCTCGGTGGCCTCCATGGCCAGCGCCATGCTGACCTTGCCCAGCTTCGCCTTGATGCCGTTGCCCTCGAACTGGGCATGAATGGCTGAGTAGGCCTTTTCGAAGATGCGGGGCGCGCCGCCCATGAGTGTCGGCTTGATTTCCTGCAGGTTTTCGACGATCTTGTCGATGCGCCCGTCGATCGCGGTGAGCATGCCCGTGTTGATAGACAGGTACAGCAGGAAGCGGCCCATCAGGTGCGCCATTGGCAGCCAGAGGAAGTGGACGTCCTTGTCGTACAGGTTCGGCGTCGACGTCACGGAGGCGATGTTGTTCATCCACGCGCTGTGCGGGATGATGGCGCCCTTCGGCTTGCCGGTCGTACCCGAGGTGTACTGGAAGGCGGCGATGGTGTCCGGGGTGACGTCGTCGATTGCGCGGCGGACCACGTGCGGGTCGGTGGCCAGCAGCGCACGACCCCGGGCGGTCAGCGCCGCCAGAGGGGAGACCCAGTCGGCGATGTCCTCGGCGGAGGTGCCCGCCGGGGAATTGACGGCCTGCACCTGCGCGGACCAGGAGTCGTCGATGACGTACACGTGCTCCACGCCGGGGATGGCGGCCCGGATTTCCAGGAGCTTGGCCACCTGGTCGCCGTCCTCCGCGATGACCATGCGCGAACCGGAGTCGTTGATGATGAACTCGATGTCGCCGGGCACGGACGTGGGGTAGATGGCCACGGAGTTGACGCCGATCGACATCAGCGCCATGTCCGAGTTGACCCACTGCATGCTCGTGCCGGAGATGAGGGCGGCGGCGTCGCCCTTGCGCAGGCCGGCGTCGAGCAGGCCTGCGGAATGCTCCTCGACGACGCCGCGGAACTGGTCCCACGTGAGCTCGACCCAGTTTTCGTCGGCGTCGCGGAAACGCCACGCCGGCCGGTCCGGGGTGGCGGTGGCGCGGCGCAACACCATGGCGCCGACGCTGGGGGCCGGGTTCTCCAGGACCTCGCGGTCGATGGGTTCGTCGGCGGGGGAGGCGTAGCCGTCGATTTTCCAGCCGTACCCGTCGCCGGTCTGGGGCTTGGGCAGGCCGATGGTGCTGATGGGCGGCGGGCTGAGGTCCTTCTGCGGCGCGTTCATGGTGTCGCTTTCTCTCGGCGGTCGATGGAGGAGGGCGCGTCGACGTCACGACGGAGTGGCGTGGATCACGTTCAATGAAATGTTAGGCATGCAAACTAGTTTTCATTAGAAAACTGGCAAGATTGTGGCCGTGCCGTTGCTTTTGCTCCCCCATTTTCGGGGTGTGGGCGTGGCGGAGGGTGCGTGGAAGTGACGGGAGGGGCGCGAGTGTGCGACAGGAGGGGTGGGGTGATATGCGGGGCTTGGGGCGGAGTCGAGGAAGTGGCCGGAGGGATGGGTGATGGGGGGGGTGGGCTGTGTTGCCCCCGCTTCGGTTAGTCACGACTAACTGAGATGGCGGTCTTTTTCATCGTCTATCGGGGCGGAACGGTGTTCTACGCCTCGCCCGTCCTTGCGTGGAGGTTCTGGCCCGGGGGTGATGTGTTTCATAGTTTCGCTTTGCAAGTGGTTTGGGTCACAGTATTGTTTTGTCGCAGAGAGTTAATAGAAATTAACGCAGTGCGGACGACCGCACTGTTTAGCAGACCTTCACCCCACACGGAGACGCACATGACGGACCCCGCCACCAACCGTGAAAAGCACGAGGCACTTGTTGCCGACCTGCGCGAACTGCTCGCCCGCACCGCCGAGGGAGGCCCGGAAAAGGCCCGCGAGCGTCATATTTCCCGCGGCAAGCTGCTGCCACGTCAGCGCATCAACCAACTGCTTGACCCCGGCAGCCCTTTCCTTGAGGTCGCACCTCTAGCGGCCCACGAAATGTATGGCGGCAAGGTTCCGGCTGCTGGCGTCATCGCCGGCATTGGCATCATCGAAGGTCGTCGCTGCCTGGTTGTAGCCAATGACGCAACCGTTTCCGGCGGAACGTACTACCCGTTGACTGTTAAGAAGCACCTGCGCGCACAGGAGATTGCCAGCCTTAACCACTTGCCGTGCATTTACCTGGTCGACTCCGGCGGGGCCATGCTTCTCAACCAGGATGAAGTTTTCCCTGATCGCGATCATTTCGGTCGCATTTTCTACAACCAGGCCAACCTCTCCGCTCGCGGGATTCCGCAGATTGCCGCCGTGATGGGATCCTGTACCGCCGGGGGCGCCTATGTGCCGGCGATGAGCGATGAAGCGGTCATTGTGAAAAACCAGGGCACCATCTTCCTGGCAGGCCCACCACTGGTTAAGGCTGCAACTGGTGAAGATGTCACACCAGAGGAACTCGGTGGCGGCGAACTGCACTCCAAGACCTCCGGCGTTACTGACCATCTCGCGGTTAACGATGCCGACGCACTGCGTCGTGTCCGCGATATCGTCGCAACGCTCCCCAAGGATCCGGAAGTTCCGTGGGACACAGAACCCACCGTCGCGCCGACTCGTAACCAGACCGATCTTTACGATGTCGTCCCCGTCGATGCCAAAGTGCCTTACGACGTTCACGAGGTTATTGAAATTATTGTGGATGGTGGCCAGTACCAGGAGTTTAAGGCCGAATTTGGTACGACCCTGGTCACTGCTTTCGCCCGCATCCACGGCCACCGCGTCGGCATTATCGCCAACAACGGCATTCTCTTCGCGGAATCTGCGCAGAAGGGCGCGCACTTCATCGAGTTGTGTGACCAGCGCGGTATCCCACTGGTATTCCTGCAGAACACCACGGGCTTCATGGTCGGTCGCGAATATGAGGCAGGCGGTATCGCAAAACACGGCGCCAAGATGGTCAACGCCGTGGCCACCACTCGCGTGCCCAAGTTCACCGTCGTCATCGGTGGTGCCTTCGGCGCCGGCAACTACTCCATGTGCGGTCGCGCATATTCGCCGCGCTTCCTCTGGATGTGGCCGAATGCTCGCATCTCTGTCATGGGTGGTCCACAGGCGGCGATGACGTTGTCAACCGTCCGCCGCAACCAGATTGAACGCTCAGGTGAGACCTGGTCACAGGAGGAGCAGGAGGAGTTTGAAGCTCCGATCCGCAGCCAGTTTGAACGCCAGTCGCACTGCTATTACTCATCGGCTCGCCTGTGGGATGACGGTGTCATCGACCCCGCAGATACCCGCCGAATTCTTGGCATGGCCCTCGATGTGGCAAGTGGCGCGCCCCTGGATGAACAGGGCTTCGGCGTCTTCCGCATGTAGTAACCAGCTAAAAACTCTCGACACCGCATTTTCTGGAAAGGAAACGAAAGGGCACATGACAGCGCACAACACGCAGCCCCACGCAGCTGGCGGCAGCCTGAGTACCGTATTGGTCGCAAACCGCGGGGAGATCGCCTGCCGTATTATCCGCACTCTTCGTGACAACGGTATTCGCTCCGTCGCGGTTTACTCGGATGCCGATGCCGACGCCCCTCACGTCCGCATGGCGGATATGGCCATTCACATTGGCCCATCTCCGGCACGCGAGTCCTACCTGGTTATCGACAAGATCATCGATGCCGCTCGCCGCTGCGACGCAGACGGAATCCACCCCGGTTACGGCTTTCTGTCTGAAAACGCAGACTTCGCGACCGCCTGTGAGGAAGCAGGTATTGAGTTCATTGGCCCACCGGCCAGCGCAATCAACACCATGGGTGACAAAATCTCCGCCCGCGCTGCCGTCGAAGCCCGCGATGTTCCCACCGTGCCGGGTCTGTCTCGCCCAGGCCTTAGCGACGAGGATCTCATTGAGGCAGCCCCATCGATTGGCTTTCCGGTACTGATTAAGCCGTCGGCAGGCGGTGGCGGCAAGGGTATGCACCGCGTGGAAAACGCTGCTGACCTGCCGGCGGCACTCGCGACAGCCCGTCGTGAAGCGGCGGGTGCCTTCGGCGATGATTCCCTGTTCATCGAGCACTTCGTCGACACCCCTCGGCATATCGAGGTGCAGATTCTCGCGGATAAACACGGCAATGTAATCCACTTGGGCGAGCGTGAGTGCTCGCTGCAGCGACGCCATCAGAAGGTCATCGAGGAAGCGCCGAGCCCTCTGCTGGATGAGGAAACGCGCAGCGCAATTGGTGAAGCGGCCTGTGACGCGGCACGCTCGGTTGGCTACGTCGGCGCGGGCACGGTGGAGTTCATTGTGCCGGCGAAGGACCCGTCGTCGTTCTTCTTCATGGAGATGAATACGCGCCTGCAGGTTGAGCACCCCGTGACTGAGCAGGTCACCGGCCTGGATCTGGTGGCGCTGCAGGTTGACATTGCCTCGGGACGCCCACTGCCGGTTGCTCAGGAAGACGTGACTCTCACCGGTCACTCGATTGAAGCTCGCGTGTATGCCGAAGACCCGGCGGCGGGATTCCTGCCCACCGGTGGCACGGTCACACGTGTCGTCGAGCCGAGCGGGGCGGGGATCCGGGTGGATTCCGGCATTGTCGACGGTTCCGAGGTCTCATCTCTCTATGACCCGATGTTGATGAAGATTATCTCCCATGGGGAAAACCGTGAGCAGGCGCTCGAGCGACTGGACCGGGCGCTGGGAGACACCGTTGTCGCAGGTGTCGGAGTCAATATCGATTTTTGTCGCTACCTGCTGAACGTCCCCGAGGTTCGCGCTGGCGATCTCGATACCGGTCTGCTCGACCGCGTGGCGGAAGGCTTCGCCACCTCCGAAACACCGGACGATGTCTACCTCGCCGCTGCGATGGACTGGCTGGCTTCTCGCTTTGAAGAGGCCACCGACTCGCCGTGGCTGACCCCGGATGGCTGGCGCGCCAGTACTCCTGCCGCGCAGCGCATCCGCTTCGGAACGGGGGAGGACTCGCGTCTGATCTCGATTGTGGGCACGCCGTCGAGTGCCGACGTCATCGTCGGTGATGTGGTCGCGGGCCTGTCCGCCGAGGCGGAGAACGGAGAGAGCGACGTCTCGGAGCCGCGGAACTACAAAGTTTCGGTCTACCGCGACGGGGAACATCTGCGCATCGTCCGCGACGGTGTCGCACAGCACTTCCTGGTCGAGACCATCGACAATGCGGGGTCGGCGAACCATGAAGAATACGTCGTCGCCGGTGCTCACGGCACCTGGGTGCTGCCTCGCACCGAGGTAGTCACCGCTGGCGCCGAAGCCGATGCCGGTGGCTCAGGGGTTATCCAAGCTCCGATGCCCGGCGCGATTATCGCGTTGGTGGTGGAGGAGGGAGCCCGCGTCGAAGTTGGTGACGCTCTGTTGGTCATGGAGGCCATGAAGATGGAGCACACTCTCACCGCCGAAATTGCAGGTGAGGTTAGCTTCACCGTCGCGCCGGGCGATCAGGTCACCGGTGACCAGCAGCTGGCGGTCATCACTGTGGCCGAAGCCGAGGAATAAAAACCCACACAAAACGCACCAAACAGGTCCCACACCAATCAGGTCCCACACCTACAAAATCTTTAAGGAGCACTCATCATGTCCGAAAGCACCAAGATTGCAACCGCCATCCTCGACGACGAATACGTGGAACTGCAGAAAGTAGTTCGCGAATTTGCCAACGAAGTTGTCGATCCGGTTTCCGCCGAGCACGACCGCAACCACACCTTCCCGTACGAGATTGTCTCGCAGATGGGAGAAATGGGCCTGTTTGGTCTGCCATTCCCTGAGGAAGTCGGCGGCATGGGCGGCGACTACCTGTCCTTCGGTATCGCCCTGGAGGAGCTAGCTAAGGTCGATCAGTCGGTCGCTATCACCCTGGAAGCTGGCGTTGGTTTGGGAGCCATGCCGATCTTCCACTTCGGCAATGACAAGCAGAAGGAGACCTACCTGCCGGACCTGACGGCCGGCAAAAAGCTCGCCGGTTTTGGTCTCACCGAGCCGGATGCAGGTTCCGACGCCGGTGCCACCCGCACCACAGCCCGTGAAGACGGCGATGATTTCGTCATCAACGGTGCCAAGCAGTTCATCACCAACTCCGGCACGGATATTACTTCGCTGGTTACTGTCACCGCAGTCACCGGCCAGAAGGACGATGGAAAGAAGGAGATTTCTACCATCATCGTGCCGAGTGGCACGGAGGGCTTTGTCGCGGAACCGGCTTACGACAAGGTCGGTTGGAATGCCTCCGACACCCACCCACTGACCTTTACCGACGTTCGCGTCCCGCAGGAGAACCTGCTGGGCACCCGTGGTCGCGGCTTCGCTAACTTCCTGTCCATTCTGGCCGAGGGCCGTGTCGCAATCGCAGCGCTTGCCACCGGTGCTGCGCAGGGTTGTGTTGATGAGTCGGTCCGCCACGCCAAGGAACGCCAGTCCATGGGCCGTGCAATCGGCGAGTACCAGGCTGTTTCCTTCAAGATCGCACGAATGGAAGCGCGTGCGCATGCCGCACGTATGGCGTGGTACGACGCAGCCGCAAAGATGGCCGCGGGCGCAGAGTTCCGTCGTGAAGCGTACATCGCCAAGATGATTGCCTCCGAGGCCGCGATGGACAACGCGCGCGACGCGACGCAGATTTTCGGTGGCTACGGGTTCATGAACGAGTACCGCGTGGCACGCCACTACCGCGACTCCAAGATTCTGGAGATTGGCGAGGGCACCACCGAAGTGCAGCTCATGCTGATCGCGCGCGGATTGGGGCTGTAAAAATGGCTGACAACAACGCAACCGAAGTCACCCACGACGTCGTCCAGCGCGGACTGTGGTTCGAAGAGTACGAGGTCGGCGCGCGTTACCTGCACCGTCCGGGGCGAACCGTCACTGAAACCGATGACGTCCTCTTCACGACGCTGACCATGAACACCCAGCCACTGCATCTGGATGCGCACTGGTCGAGCCAGCAGCCGGGATTCGGCGGCGAGCGCCTGGTCAACTCCATGTGGACGCTGTCGACGGTTGTCGGGCTGTCCGTCGGGCAGCTGACGCTCGGCACCATCGTCGCCAACCTCGGCTTCACCGAAGTGGCGTTTCCCGCACCGATGTTCCACGGCGACACCCTGTATGCAGAGACCGTCTGCCGTAACAAGCGTCTGTCCAAGTCCCGCCCCAACCAGGGCATTGTCGAGCTCGAGCACATCGGACGCAATCACGACGGCACTGTCGTCTGCCGCGCCGTCCGGTCCACGCTCGTCCAATGCGCACCGACTTCGCTTGACGACGGCTCCGAGAACGCAGCTTCAGCGGGGAAGTGAGTGGCCCATGTCTACGCATAACTCCTGGCAGCCGCTGGGCCCCGCAATTCTGTTTGCGCCGGCAGACAGGCCGGAACGATTCGCTAAAGCTGCTGACCGTGCCGACATGGTGATTCTGGACCTGGAGGACGGCTGTCGTGCAGAAAACCGTGAGGCTGCCCGCGAGGCTATCGCCTCCTGTGACCTCGACCCGGCCCGCACGATTGTGCGTGTCAATCCACCGGAGGTTGAGGACTACGCAGCGGATATTGACATGCTGCGGGGCACCGCTTTCCGCCAGGTGATGCTGCCCAAGGCTTCCTCGGCTCAGCAAGTGGATGAGTTGGTAGCGGCACTGGGGGAGAAGACCCAGGTCATTGCCCTTATTGAAACTCCGCTTGGGGTCATGCGCGCCGAAGAACTGGCGCAGGCCGATGGTGTCGTTGCACTGTTCTGGGGCGCAGAGGACCTGGTGGCGGGATTGGCGGGAACGTCATCACGCTTTAGCGAAGCAGAGGCTGCACTCGCGCCGGGCCGTATCCATGCGGGTAGCTACCGCAGTGTGGCAGTACATACCCGCAGCCACGTTCACCTGGCGGCAGCGGCGCACGGTAAGGCCAGTCTGGATTCCATCTACGTCAATATCTCCGACGCGAATGGGCTAGCTGCGGAGGCAGCGGATGCCGCTGCGTTGGGATTTGCCGCCACCGTCTGTATCCACCCCGGTCAGGTCCCGACAATCCGCCAGGCTTACCGCCCCAGCGACGAGGAGATTGACTGGGCGCGTCGGCTCTTGGCGGAAGCGGAAGAGAACACCGGTGCCTTCAGCTTTGACGGCCAGATGGTGGATGCGCCGCTCTTCCGTCAAGCAGAAGCCATTGCTCGGCGAGCTGCTGTAACCGGTTAGTCCCACAGCCGGTAACGACCACTGATTTATCCCCCTAAAGAACACATTTTCCTCTCACACACTCTGCACTCTGCGGAGTCACTTAAACCAAGGAGATCTCCCCATGACCGCGACATTGAAGAACCACGCAGAACAGCGCACTGCTGATCCTTCGAAGCTGCCGGAGGGCTTCACCACTGTGCCGGCACCATACGGCAAGGATGTTGTCGATGCCGATGGCAACAAGATGAGCCACGTGTTCGGCGCCGGTGTCGAGCAAGGTGCCGCTCCACTTCGTGATGAGACCCTCGGTGAGAACCTGCGTGCGATTGTGGAGAAATTCCCTTCCCGCGACGCCGTCGTTGACGTCTACGCGGATGTCTCCTTTACCTTTGAGCGTTTCTACAACCGAGTTCTGCGCCTGGCCAGCGCTTTCATCCGGGAGGGCTACCGTCCAGGAGACCGCATCGGCATTTGGTCCACAAACCGCTGGGAGTGGACCGTGGTGCAGTACGCCTGCCACCACATCGGCCTGGTGCTGGTCAACATCAACCCGGCTTACCGCCAGCACGAGCTGAACTACGTGCTGGAAAAGGCAGGTGTGCGTATGGTGTTTGCCGCTCGCCGCTACAAGGACTCCGATTACCGAACCATGCTGATCGAGGCCTCCAAGCAGCGCGGTGTGCGCTTGGACAAGGTCATTTACTTCGGTTCATCCGAATGGTACGAGCACATGCACAGCGAGATCGACGACCTGAGCGAGTACACCTCCCAGCTGAAACCGGATGATCCGATTAACATCCAGTTCACCTCGGGCACGACAGGCTTTCCCAAGGGCGCTACGCTAACGCACCGCAACCTGCTGAACAATGGATACTTCATCGGTGAGCTGTTGGGCTACACCGAGACCGACCGCATCTGTGTGCCGGTGCCGTTCTTCCACACCTTCGGCATGGTGATTGGCACCTTCGCCGCCTTCACCCACGGTGCCGCTATTGTCATCCCGGCCCCGTCGTTTAAGGCGCGTGAAACGCTCAAGGCTGTGCACTCGGCCAAGGCCACCAGCCTCTACGGTGTGCCGACGATGTTCATCAATGAGCTTGAAGAAGCTCATGATCAGGAGGAATACGGATCCCCCTACGACCTGTCGCTCCTGCGCACAGGTGTGATGGCAGGTACCTCGTGCCCGTCGAAGACCATGCGTGATGTGATGGACAAACTCAATATGCGCGAGATTGCCATCTGCTACGGCATGACGGAGACCTCGCCGGTGTCCTTCCAGACCCGCGCGGATTCTCCGCTGGAAAAGCGCGTCAACACCGTCGGCCAGATCATGCCGCACTTGGAAGCCCGCATCATTTGTGAAGAAACCGGAGAGACGCTGCCGCGAGGCGAACAGGGCGAGGTTGTCGTTCGCGGATACTCCGTTATGAAGGAGTACTGGGAGCACCCGGAAAAGACCGCCGAGGCCATCGACGCCGACGGCTGGATGCACACCGGCGACTTGGGTGTGCTTGACGACGAGGGCTACCTGTCCATCACCGGACGTATTAAGGACATGCTCATCCGCGGCGGTGAAAACATCTACCCGCGCGAAATTGAAGAGTTCCTGTTCACCCACCCGGCTGTCGTCGATGCGCAGGTCATCGGTGTGCCGGATGACAAGTACGGCGAAGAGATTATGGCATGGGTAATTCTGCACGACGATGTGGAAGACCTCACCGCTGAGGATGTGGCGGCCTTTGCCCACGGCAAGCTGTCGCGTCACAAGATTCCGCGTTACGTCCACGTCGTCGAAGAGTTCCCGATGACCGCGTCGGGCAAGGTCCGCAAGGTCGAGATGCGTGAGATGGCTCCGCGAATCCTGGGCTGGGTGTAGAACAATGTCAAAAACAACTAATCAGACTGGCCGAGAGCTTGTCGCAGGCCTTGTCACTGATGGAATGACCCTGGCAGTTGGCGGCTTTGGCCTGTGTGGTGTGCCATATACCCTCATCGAAGGCGTGCGCGACTCCGGGGCAAAAGACCTCACCATCGTGTCCAACAACATGGGCATTGACGGTACTGGGCTCGGCATTCTGTTGGAGAACAAACAGGTGGCAAAGGTAGTGGCCTCCTACGTCGGCGAGAACAAGGAGTTTGCCCGCCAGTACCTCGAAGGAGAAATCGAGGTGGAGTTCACCCCTCAGGGAACTCTGGCAGAGCGTCTTCGCGCAGGGGGCGCAGGTATTCCCGCGTTCTACACCGCAACCGGCGTCGGCACGCTCGTTGCAGAGGGCAAGCCCCACGCCGACTTCGACGGGCAGACCTACGTGCAGGAGCGTGGCATCGTTGCCGACATTGGCCTGGTGCACGCCTACCAGGGCGATATCGACGGCAACCTTGTCTATCGCCGGACCGCGCAGAACTTCAACCCGCTGTGCGCAGCATCCGGCAGGGTGACCGTTGCGGAGGTGGAGCACTTGCTTGGCCGCGGTGAGATCGACCCGGATTTGGTGATGACTCCGGGTGTGTATATCCAGCACATCGTCCGCGGTGACGGCCGCGAGAAGCTCATTGAAAAGCGCACAACTCGGCCACGCAATACCGATTCCAGCCACGATGCCGGTGACGCGGCAGCAGGGGAGGAGATTTAAATGGCACCTGCGAAGACAATTATGGACAAGGGCTGGAGCCGTGACGAGATGGCACAGCAGGCCGCCGAAGAGCTGCGCGATGGCGACTATGTGAATCTGGGTATCGGCATTCCGACACTGGTGGCAAACCATATTCCCGAAGGTGTGCGTGTTCTGCTGCAGAGTGAAAACGGAATTCTGGGAATGGGTGCTTTCCCATATGAAGGTGAAGAGGATGCCGACCTTATCAATGCGGGCAAGCAGACCGTGACATTGGTGCCGGGCGCGGCAATCTTCGACTCCGCCACCAGCTTCGGCATGATTCGCGGCGGTGCCGTGAAAATGGCCGTGTTGGGTGCAATGGAGGTTAGTCAGTGCGGTGACCTGGCCAATTGGATGATCCCGGGAAAGATGGTCAAGGGTATGGGCGGCGCGATGGACTTGGTCGCCGGTACCCCTCGAGTGGTGGTTTTGACCGATCACGTTTCCAAAGATGGCAAACCAAAATTGGTAAAAGCCTGCGAACTGCCCCTCACAGGTGCAAAAGTAGTGAAAAGGATTATTAGCAACCTGGGAAGCTTCGATGTCGCTGATGATCACCTGGTGCTACGCAGGCTGGCACCCGGGGTGACACTGGCTGATATCGAGGCCAACACCGAAGCCGCATACGTGGTTGACCTCGAGAATTAAATATGCAGCAGTCATGGTCATTCCACACTCATCAGATTTGACTTAGGAGAATCCATCCATGAGTAACCTTCCAGCTCCCAGCCCGAATGATGTCGTTATCCTCGCCGGTGCCCGCACCCCGCAGGGCAAGCTGCTCGGCCAGCTGGCACCGCTTACTTCCGTCGAACTCGGCGCACATGCTGTCAAGCACGCTGTCCAGCGTTCCGGCGTTGCCCCGGAAGAGGTTCAGCACGTCGTTCTGGGCCAGGTGATTCTCGCAGGCGCTGGCCAGAACCCGGCCCGACAGGTCGCCATTAAGGCAGGTCTGCCATGGAATACGACCGCTGAGATCGTTAACAAAGTCTGCCTCTCGGGCCTAAACGCTGTCATTCACGCCGCTCGCCTGATTCGTCTCGGTGACGCAGACGTCGTTGTTGCAGGTGGTCAGGAGTCCATGACGCACGCTCCGCACGTTGCACGCGGTGTTCGTCAGGGTAAGTCCTTCGGTGCGCTGAAGCTGGAGGACACCTTGGAGCGCGACGGTCTGGTCGACTCATTCGATGGTGTGTCCATGGGTACGCTTACCGACGGTCCGAACAGCGACCTCGGCATTAGCCGCGAGCAGCAGGACGAAGTTGCGGCCGCTTCTCACCAGCGTGCAGCCAAGGCGCAGGAAGACGGTATTTTCGCGCAGGAAATCGCTCCAATCGAGATTCCGCAGCGCAAGGGTGACCCGGTAGTTGTCGACACCGACCAGGGCATTCGCCCGGAGACCACTGTGGAGACCCTGGCTAAGCTGCGTCCGGTCTTCCTGAAAGAAAACGGCACCATCACTGCCGGTAACTCCTCGCCGATTTCCGACGGTGCCGCAGCAGTTGTGCTGGCATCGCGTGCCTACGCAGAGAAGCACGGCCTGGACTACCTCGCAGTTGTGGGCAAGGCCGGCCAGACCGCAGGTCCGGATAACTCCCTGCACGCTCAGCCGGCGGACTCTTTGAAGGAGGCCCTGCGTCGCGCTGAGTGGGACGCGCAGGAGCTTGACTTCATCGAGATTAACGAGGCATTTGGTGCGGTGGCTGTCAAGTCCCTGCGTGAGCTGGACTACCCGCTGGAAAAGACCAACATCCACGGTGGCGCGATTGCCCTCGGCCACCCGATTGGCTGCTCCGGTGCCCGCCTGACTCTGACCGCTGCAATGGAGCTGAACCGTCGCGGTTCGGGTCGCGCTGGTGTGTCCCTGTGTGGTGGCGGCGGCCAGGGCGACGCGCTGCTGCTGTACCGCGACTAACCGCATAGGTTAAAAACTCAGCAAACCCGCGTTGTGGTTTCCGCTCTATGGACCCCACAACGCGGGTTTTGTTGCCTCCTGGGGGAGCCCCTGCGCGAAGGTGATTCGAGTTTTCAATTAGGTTAGGAGCTATGACAGGCTTTAGCTCCCTCGATGGTGAACAGTCCTTCCCTTGGCTTCCCTCTGGCCCGGCGCTACTCTTCGCCCCGGCTGACCGTCCGGAACGTTTCCAGAAAGCTGCTGAACGATCGGACATGGTCATTATTGACCTGGAGGACGGCGCTGCCGTTGACAATCACGAGCAGGCACGTGCGAACATCATCAACAATCCGCTCGACCCGGAGGCGACTATTCTTCGGATTACCGGTCCTGGGACTCCGACCTTCGCGGAGGATGTCGCCTTTGCCCGTACATGTGACTACGACATCGTCATGGTGCCCAAGATTCGAGGCTCCATCCCCGCAGAGCTCGAAGGGTTGAAGATCATCGCGATGATTGAAACCCCGCAGGCCATGATTAATATCCAGCAGATTGCCACGCACCCGGACGTTGTGGGTCTGTTCTGGGGTGCCGAAGACCTGACCGCCGAACTCGGTGGGGTGTCCTCGCGTCAGAGTGTGGATGAAAACCCTCGTCGCGACTACCGCGATCCGCAGCGATTGGCTCGTGCACTAGTTCAGGTGCATGCAGCTGCAGCGGGTATTGCCGCCATTGATGCCGTTCATACTGACTTTCGCGATGAGCGCGGCCAGTACCTAGAGGCTCTCGATGCCGTGGGCTGTGGTTTCTTGGCTACGGCCTGCATCCACCCGGCGATGGTGCCGCCGGTGCGCAAGGCATATAAGCCGTCGGAAGCAACGCTCGCCCGCGCCCGGAAGATTGTCGATCACGCAGGTACGCACACTGGCGCCTTCCAGCTCGATGGCGAGATGATTGACGCGCCCGTCGTAAAGCAAGCCGTGGCAGCGCTTGCGCGTGCGGGGATTTCGGAGTAACTAGCGGCGGGATTTCGCCAGGTTCTCGGTGACTTTCCGGTCGATGCGGCCGAAGTTGTAGTACGCCGCACAAGCGCCTTCGGGGGAGACCATGCAGGTGCCGATGGGGGTCGCCGGGGTGCAGGCGGTGCCGAAGACTGCGCATTGCCACGGCTTGATGTGGCCGGTGAGCACAGATCCGCATTCGCAGGTCACGGGGTCTGGGATACGGCGCCCCGGCACCTGGAAACGGCGCTCGGCATCGAATGCTGCGTATTCCTCAGAGATACCGAGGCCGGAGTTTTCAATCCAGCCGAGACCGCGCCACTCGAAGGTGTCGCGGAGGGAAAAGACGCGGTCCATAAGTTTCTGCGCGGTGGTGTTGCCGGAGGAGCGCACAACGCGCGCGTACTGGTTGTCCACCCGCGACTTACCGGCAGCAACGTCGCCGCTGACGAATTGATCTAGCAGCATGACGACGGCCTGGAGTACATCCAACGGCTCAAAACCGGTGACCGCCACTGGCAGATTGAACTCGCGCGGCAGGAACTCGAAAGCGTCCGTGCCGGTGGTGGTGGCCACGTGGCCTGGGCCGATAAACCCATCAACCTTGGTTTCGCCGCCGTTGACGATGGCGCGCAGCGGCGGCTCGATAAGCACGTGGTTGGAAAAGACGGAGAAGTTTTCCACACCCTGCCGGCGTGCGGCCTCAACGGTCACGGCAGTCGACGGGGCGGTTGTCTCGAACCCGACGGCGAAGAAAACAACCTGCTTATCGGGGTTATCGGTGGCGATCTTCAGCGCGTCGAGAGGCGAGTAGACAAAGCGTACATCGGCGCCACGCGCACGCGCCTGCATCAGCGACGTTTCGGACCCCGGCACGCGCATCATGTCACCGAAGGTCGTGAAAATGACATCTTCTTGCTGTGCCAGCCAGATGGCATCGTCGACGCGCCCCATGGGGATGACACAGACGGGGCAGCCGGGGCCGTGGATGAGCTCGATGTTATCGGGCAGAAGGTTTTCCAAGCCGTAGCGGTAAATGGTGTGCGTGTGCCCGCCACAGACTTCCATCAGTGCGATGGGCTTTTCCAGCTTGGTGGCGTCGCGCTCAATGCGCGCGAGCAGCTTCTTGGCAGCAGCGGGATCACGGAATTCGTCGACGTATTTCATGATGTCTTATTGCCCTCAGTTGATTTGTGACGATGAGAAGGATTCCAACTCATCTTCATATGTGTCGCCGCCCAGTTGTTTAATCTGCTGGAGCGAGAGTTTGGCTTCTTCCTCGTCAATCTTGCTCATGGCGAAACCGACATGTACGAGAACCCAATCACCTTGTGTGAGGTCCTCATCGACAAGTAAATCGGTGGAAATCATGCGTGCGACACCACCAATTTCAACTGTTGCGCGGGCCGCATCGTGGACTTCTGTGATCACTGCAGGGACACCAAGACACATACGCTTCTCCTCGTTTGCAATACTTTTCGAGACTACCATCAGGGTCAGTGCGCCTCGTTTTTTGGAGTATTAGTTGCGCAATTTGTCATTGTCCGCCTCGCAGCCGTGCAGTTTAAGGATATGTAGCCATGCAGCCGAAGAATCGTCTGAACACCAACGAAGCCAAGGTCAACACCAATATCGGGCGCGTTCGGGCGCGTCCGTTTAGGCTTCTCGACGACTACGTCACCCTGCAGCACGGCTCCGGCGGAAAGGCATCCGCCGCTTTAGTCGAACAGGTCTTTTTCGACGCCTACGGCAATGAGATTCTCGGACAGGGAGGAGATTCCGGGCTCTTCGCAGCCGATGCTGTTGTCGAGGCTGCGGCCGCTTCCGCACATGGCGGAGCGCGTTTGGCAATGTCCACCGACTCCTACGTGGTCAACCCCATCGAGTTCCCGGGCGGCAACATCGGCGATTTGGCCGTCAACGGCACAATCAACGATCTGGCGGTAGCCGGAGCCAGGCCGCTGGCGCTGACCGCATCGTTCATCCTGGAAGAGGGGCTGGAGATCGCGACTCTCCGTCGCATCGTGGCGAGTATGCGCACCGCTGCCGATGCCGCAGGGGTGAGCATTGTCGCCGGCGACACCAAGGTTGTGCCGAAGGGCGCAGGTGACCAGGTCTACATCACCACGGCCGGGGTGGGCGTGGTCAGCAGCGACTACGCCGGTGCCGCTACGGCAGGATCTGTCTACGCAAACATCGAGGTTGGAGACCGAATTCTTGTCTCCGGGCCAATTGCCGATCACGGCATGGCCGTCATGCTCGCCCGTGGCGACTTGGCTTTAGCCGCACCTATCGAGTCCGATACCCGCGCCGTCAACGGTCTGGTCGAAGCGCTACTTGAAGCTGCACCCGACACTCGCTGGATGCGCGATGCCACCCGCGGCGGCCTTGGCACGGTCGCCAACGAGCTCGCCCGTGGCACCGGTTTTGGTGTCGTGCTTGACGACGAATCCATTGCGGTTCGTGAAATGACCCGTGGGGCCTGTGACATGCTCGGCATCGACCCCCTCTACGTCGCCAATGAAGGCACCTTCGTCGCCGTTGTCCCCGCTGAGCAATCCGAGGCAGCGCTCAGTGCGCTCCACGCAGCCGGGGCTTCCGAGGCTCGTGATATCGGCTCCATCGAGGACGAGCCCGCCGCTTCCGTGGTGCTGGTCACTGGATTCGGTGGCACCCGCATGGTGGACATGTTGGTCGGCGACCCGTTGCCGCGCATCTGCTAGACATCCATGCCGGTTGCCGCCAGCAGGCGACCGGCCACCGCCTGGCCAAGACTCAAGCCGCCATCGCCCGGCGGCACGATTTGATGCTGCAACAGAGTAAAGCCCTCAGCTGCAACTTCGCGCCGCAGCAACTCCATCAACAGCGCATTATTTGCGCAACCCCCGCTGACACCGACAACATCGGTTCCAGCTTCCTCCGCCGCCTGCACCAATCGCTTGCCCACGACGCCCGCAACCCCACTGTGAAACAAGAATGCGGCCTGCTCAACGTCAGGCGATGCTACTGCCTCCGGGATGACCTCCTGGAGGGGCACCGGCTTCGTCCCCGAACTGACCGCTCCGAGCGCTTCCGCATGCGATCTCACGTAGCGAGTCGCCACTGCCTCCAACTCCATGGCCGCTTGCGCCTCATAGCTGATGGCCGCACCACCGCGCCAGCGAGGAAGCAGCAGAGCTGCGGCGGCATCGAATATGCGGCCTAGAGACGAAGTTTGCACGGTGCCGACTCCCGTCGCCAGCTGGCTTTTAACCAGCGCTACTTCGTGTTCGTTGGAGAAGTTGCGTAGGAGACGGTCGTCGTCAAGCGCCCATGCGTGAGTGAGACCGAGGGCTAGCCGCCACGGATGCGTGACAGCACGATCGCCGCCTACCAATGGGAAAGAGGGGCAGTGCCAGGTGCGTTCCCAGCCTGCGGAATCTCGACTGAGTGTGAGGATTTCTCCGCCCCAGATGGAACTATCAGTGCCATAGCCAGTGCCGTCGAGGGTAGCGACGACTGCGCGACCGGCACCGGAGGAAAGGAGGCGGTGTTCGGCGAGTAGGGAGAGCGCGTGGGCGAAGTGGTGTTGAACCGAGAGCAGCTCGATGTCGTGCTCGGCAGCGAAGCGTTCGGCGAAGGCGGTAGTGGCGTAGCCCGGGTGAAGGTCGCAGACGACAAAATCCGGGGTCGCGTCGCGCATGGAAAGGAGCTGATCAACTGCTCTCTGGTAGGCCTTCTGACTGGCCCACGAACCCATGTCACCAATGTGTGCGGAGACGTGAACGAGGTCCCCATGCGCGATCGCGAAAGTGTTCTTCAGTTCCCCGCCAGTCGCGAAAATGGTGGGTTGCGACGTACTACGGGCGCTGGTGCCAGGGCCAGTGCCGGTGCTAGTGCCCGTGTCGCTACGAGAATCGGTGGCCGTGATTGAAACGGGGATGGGAGCGAAGCCACGGGACCGGCGCGATGGGGCGGTGCCGATGAAAACCGAATCTTCAACGGGTACGTGGATTTCGCGGTCGTGGAGGATGAAAGCGTCGGCGATGTGACCGAGCTTCTTCAGCGCGTCGGCATTGTCGGTACACACGGGCTCGCCACTGAGGTTGCCGCTGGTGACCACGAGCGGGCGATCGCAAAGCAACAGGTGAATGCCTGAGTATGGAAGCATAATGCCGAAGCTGTCGAGGCCAGGGGCGATGAGATTGGAAAGCGGCCCCGACCGCTGCTTCGGTGCAATCACAATCGGTGCCTCAGGGGAGTCGAGGAAACGCTTCTCCTGCTCAGTTAACTCAACCAGTTGGGCAGCGGTGTCAACAGTGGGAGCCATTACCGCCAACGGTTTGTCGGGTCGACGCTTGCGCATCCGTAGTTTCTCGCAGGCAGCGTCGTTGGCGGCATCGCAGACCAGGTGAAAACCACCAATACCTTTGACGGCGAGCAGGGCGCCGTCGTCAAGCAGCGCGTGTGCGCGACGAAAGAGTGCGAGAACCTCCTCGCGGGAGGTAGCGGTGGTGGTGCCGCCTGCATCGTGCCAGCTCAGACGCGGGCCGCAGTCAAAGCAGCTGATTGGCTGGGCGTGATAGCGGCGGTCGGCGGGGTCGGTGTATTCGCGCTCACACGGGGTGCACATCGGAAAGGCCGCCATAGTGGTGCGCGGGCGGTCGTAGGGCAGTTCAGTGATGATGGACAGACGAGGCCCGCAGTTGGTGCAGGAAATGAAAGGGTAGAGGTAGCGCGGGTTGGTGGGGTCGAAAAACTCACGGCGGCAGTCCGGGCACAGTGCAGTGTCGGGCGGAAGCAGCGCGCGGCCGGAGTAGCTGTGGCGAGAGGGCACGATGGTGAACTCGCGCTCATGGCCCAGCGCAGCGATGTGCTCGGTGGAGTGATTGATGATGCGGGCAAGCGCCGGCAGTTCGGTGAAAAGCTGGCTGCGGAAGGCAGCGAGGGCGTCCGACGTGCCTTCTACCTCGATGAATACGCCCTGCTCATCATTGCCGCAGAAGCCGACGAGACCCGCGCGCCGGGCGATGGTGGCCACAAAAGGGCGGAATCCGACCCCCTGGACGATTCCTTCGATACGCCAGCGAATGCGTTGAATGCCCGTGTCCATCCCCGCCCCGGTCGTGCCTGCCTTTTCCATGCGTTCAACTTTACGTAAGCGACTCGGGTCCGTTCGCACTGCTACTTTGGAGATTGTGCACGAAGTAGCGTTGAGCATGCAGTTGGCGAAGGTTGTCACGAGAGCAGCCGAAGGGCGAACTGTCCGCACTGTGCACCTGCGGATAGGCGCTCTGCGTCAGGTTGTTCCAGAAACCCTTTCATACGCGTGGGATTTCGTCAGTCGCGATACCGGTTTGGGGCACGCGAAGTTGGAGATCGACTGGGTACCTGCCGTTGTCGAATGCGCGCACGGCCATCGCCAACAGGTCGGGCCACTCGACGGTCTGCTGTGCCCCACGTGCGGAAAGCCAGGACGCGTAATCTCGGGAGAAGAGTTCACAATCGTCGACATCGACGTCGACGCGCACAAGTAGGAAAGACGGTTTAATCATGGGACGTTTCCACCGGCATGACCGCGATGACGCACACCACCATCATCATCATGACCATGACCACCACCACGGCCATGACCACGTTCATCTCGCCGACCCCAATGACACCAGCCACGGCGACCACTCGGGTTATGAAACTGGTGTGGAACGCGTGACCATCCTCGAGGACATCTTCAGCGAGAACGACCACCGCGCGGAGCATAATCGCGAGTTGCTTGCCGAACATGGTGTTGAGGCCATCAACCTGATGAGCTCCCCGGGTTCAGGCAAGACCGCGCTGTTGGAGAAGACACTGGTGGCTGCGCAGGGCAAGCTGCGCGTCGGCATTATCGAGGGCGATATTGAAACGGCCCTCGATGCCGATCGCCTGGAGGGCTACGATGCCCAGATTTCGTTGCTGAACACGGGCAACGGATTCGGTGGCGAATGCCACTTGGACGCCCCCATGGTCTCCCGCGCGCTTGAGGGGCTGAATTTGGACACGCTTGACCTGGTCATGATTGAAAATGTGGGAAACCTCGTCTGTCCGGCTGAGTTTGAGGTCGGTGAGACTCGCAAGGCAATGGT